>OIXX01000204.1_pt1 | contig 45521 bp, 31 predicted proteins | sample 1588161 | NCBI WGS metagenome assembly OIXX01 (sample SAMN03283274) | human gut metagenome | biome: human-associated habitat; material: feces | host: Homo sapiens | place: Peru | collected 2012 | reverse complement strand
GAAGGCTGCTCAATTCCAGATGCGATTTCCGCTCAATTCATGTTGACAGAACACACGAAGCGCCGGACATCCACGAGGGGCGAGAAGAGCTCGCGGGCCCGCCTGCCTAAAAGCGAAGGAAATACCTACCCGCGACGGATTCAGCCACAAACGCGGCCGGGATTCCGCCATCTCCCTAATGGGGATTCCGCCATGCCAAATGGTGGGATTTTGCCATCAAACAGACTGGTGTTCTGCCATCGATTCAGGGTGGAAAATGCTATCGTCTAATCAGCAACCCACCATCATGCGAGGTGATAAAGGTCATGGCATACGGAAGCCTCAAGCCGAAGGGCTATATCCCCCGAGTTGCGGATCGGCAGATTAAGACCTTCCTAGACACCTTCGGAGCCGTCGAGGTCTCCGGCACAAAGTGGTGCGGGAAGACATGGTCGTCCCTCGCACACGGCGAGAGCGTCAGCTACATCGACGACGACTACGACGTCGCCTCAGCAGATCCCAAACTTGTGACCTTAGGAGCCCGCCCGCACGTCATCGATGAGTGGCAGCTCGTTCCAGCCATTTGGGATGCCGTGCGCCGGGAGGTCGACAAGGAGCGCGGCCTGCACGGAGCCTGGATTCTGACAGGATCGTCTTCCCCGATAAGCCCGAAAAGCGACTCGGCTCCCAAACACAGCGGCGCCGGAAGATTCGGCAGAGTACGCATGTACCCCATGTCCCTGTTCGAGTCCGGAGATTCAGCTGGCGCGGTTTCCCTGGAAAACCTATTCAACGGCGTCTTTGCCCCGGGAATGCTCGATGCTTCCGCCTTGGAGGCGACAGAGTTGGTGAAGCTCGCCTGTCGAGGCGGATGGCCCGAGGCCATCGACATGGACGCCGACCGAGCGCAGGGCATTGCGCGCGAATACGTGCGCACGCTCCTGTACGACACCTTGCCAAGACAAGGAGGGGACGGGGACACGGTCTCTCGTTTGCTTTCTTCCGTTGCCAGGACGCTCGGCCAGGCAGCCACGCAGGGCACCCTGTTCTCGGACATGTACGGAGAAACTCATGCCCCCCTCGATTCCTCCCAGAGAAAGCTGGTCTCGTCCTATCTCCAATTGCTGCGCTCGGCATACGTGTTGGAGGAGATTCCGGGATGGGTTCCCGCCGCACGCTCGCCAAAGCGCCTCTCGGTAAAGCCGAAGCGCTACCTCGCAGACCCCTCCCTCGCGGTTGCCCAGCTGGGCATGGGTGTCAACTCGCTTCTGCACGACTGGCAGACCTTCGGGATGGTGTTCGAGAACCTCTGCATGCGCGATCTGATGGTCTATGCGGCTGCCTTACCCAACGCGGGATACCAGCCCCTCCGCTACTACCGTGATAGCTCGGGCCTTGAAGTCGATGCGATCATCGAGCTCGCCGACGGAAGATGGGCGGCAATCGAAATTAAGGCGAGCGAGAACAAGGTGGATGAGGGCCTCGACAGCCTGAGGAGGCTACGGCGCAAGCTATGCGATAACTCCGGCGCACGCACGAGAGAGCCGGAGTTCATGGCCGTCCTCGTGGGTCTCTCCCGCTACGCCCGCGAGATCGAGAAGGGGCTGTACGTCATCCCGATTCGGGCGCTGTGCCCGTAGGCGCCCCGCGCAAGCCCGGACCGCGCGGGGCGTGACAGGGCCGTCGCCCGGCGGACGGGCCGCAGCCCCGCATTTTGCGCCTCGCCCCTACGCCTCCGGCTCGTCGTCACCGCCAGCGAGCTCGAGGATGCCAAGCGCCGTGCCCACCACGTCGGTCGCGCCCCGCCTGAAGGGATAGGCCACCTTCTCGGTCTTGGGATACACGAGCGCGCCCTCGCCCTTGAGCCTGAGCGTGAGCTCGCGGTCGCATTTGAGACCCTGAACCACGATGCGCCCGCTCGTGAGCGACACGCTCGTGACGCCAAGCCGCTGCGCCCGCACGCGAATCCGTGCGCGGTCGAAGAGGCTGCGTGCGGCGTCGGGCAGGCTGCCGTAGCGCTCCTCGGTCTCCTTCTGCAGCTCGTCAATCTCCGCAAGGTCGACCGCACCGGCGAGCTTGCGGTACGCCAGCACGCGGCGGTCGACGTCGGGCAGGTACTCCTCGGCAAGGTAGAAGTCGGCCGGGAGGTTGATGGTGACCTCGCTCTGGGCCAGCTCGTCGCCCGACTCGCCCTTGGCCTCGGCCACGGCCTCGCCCAGCATCTGCGTGAACAGGTCGAAACCCACGCTCGAGAGGTTGCCGTGCTGCTCGGCGCCCATAAGCGAGCCGGCGCCGCGAATCTCAAGGTCGCGCATGGCCACGCGCATGCCGCTACCGAGGTCCTGGTACTCATTGATGGCCGTGAGGCGCTCGGTGGCCTCGGGCGTAAGGGGCTGCTCGCCCGGGAACATGAAGTAGGCGTAGGCCTGTGTGCGGCCTCGGCCCACGCGCCCCTTGAGCTGGTAGAGCTGCGCCAGGCCAAGCCGCTGCGAGTCCTCGATGATGAGCGTGTTGGTGTGCGGATTGTCGATGCCGCTCTCGATGATGGTGGTCGCCACCAGCACGTCGATGTCGCCGCGCTGGAACTTCATCATCATGTCCTCGACCTGCTTGGCGCTCATCTTGCCGTGCGCCACGCCCACGCGGGCCTCCGGCGCCGCCTCGAGCACGCGGGCCTCGGCCTCGTCGATGGTCTTCACGCGGTTGGACACGTAGTAGACCTGCCCCTTGCGCTCGATTTCGCGACGAATCGCGGCGCTCACCACGTCCGGGTCGAACTCGCACACGGTCACCTTGACGGGCAGGCGCCCGGGCGGCGGCGTCATGATCATCGACATGTCGCGCACGCCGCTCATGGCCATCTGCATGGTGCGCGGGATGGGCGTGGCCGAGAGGGTCAGCACGTCGACCTGCTCGCGCATGTTCTTGAGCTGCTCCTTGTGCTGGACGCCGAAGCGCTGCTCCTCGTCCACGATGACGAGGCCCAGATCATGCGGGTTGACGTCGTTGGAGAGCAGACGATGCGTGCCCACGAGCACGCTCACCTTGCCGCTCGCGAAGCCCTCGAGCGCAGTCCGCTGCTGCTTGGGCGTGCGGAAGCGGCTGAGGACGTCCACCTCGAAGTCGAAGGGGGCGAAGCGGTTGAAGAACGTCTCGAAGTGCTGCTGCGCGAGGATGGTGGTGGGGCAGAGCACCATGACCTGCCGTCCCTCGGCGACGCACTTGAACGCCGCGCGCAGGGCGACCTCGGTCTTTCCGAAGCCCACGTCTCCGCACAGCAGGCGGTCCATGGGCTTGGCGGTCTCCATGTCAGCCTTGATGTCGGCGACGGCGCCGGCCTGGTCGGGCGTGAGGTCGTAGGGGAACCCGGCCTCCATGTCGGCCTGCTCGGGCGTGTCGGCGGCGAAGGCGTGGCCGGGGACGGACGCGCGGCGGGTGTAGAGGTCGACGAGGTCGAAGGCCAGGCGCTTGGCATTCTTGCGGGCCTTGCCCGTGGCGCGGCTCCAGTCGGCCGTGTTGAGACGCGTGAGCCGGGGGCTGGATCCGTCCGGGCCCACGTAGCGCGTGATGCGGTCGACCTGCTCGAGCGGGACGAAGAGCTTGTCTCCGCCGGCGTACTCGAGCAGGAAGTAGTCGCGCTCGCGACCGCCCACCTCCTGGCGCACGATGTCGGCGAACAGGGCGATGCCGTGCGTGGCGTGGACGACGTAGTCGCCCGGCTTGAACGGGAAGGTGATGCTCGTGGGGTCGACGCGGCGGGTGCGGTGGTTGCGGGCCGAGCGCGTGGCGAGGTCGCCCACGGAGAGCACCGCAAGATGCGCCGACGGCACGATGACGCCCGCAGGCACGGGCAAATCCGTGAACGTGACGCGCCCCGTGGAGAGGGCTGGCGCGTGCGCGGGCTCGTTGGCGAGCGGGTCGGCGAGCGGGATGCAGTTCTCGGGCGCGGTGCCGAGCGACTCCTCGAACGGGATGGACTCGTCGCCGAAGTTGAGCTCGAGGTGCTCGCGGGCCTGGCGGTCGGGCACGGCGAAGAGCGTGACGAGACGGTCGTTCACGAACTGGCGGACGCGTCCGAGCAGACGCGTGTCTCCGCCGGCGATGTTGGGCTGGCGCACGGGCAGCTCGGCCGTAACCTGGGTGCCAGCACGGAGCATGCTCGCGAAGGAGAGCCGCTGCTGGCGGCCGAAGTCGAGGTCGCGCGGGAGGGTGTAGAGGCCCGTGAGCTGCTTGCCGACATTGCGGGCGAGCTGCGTGAGGTCGTCGGCCGCGCGCGTGCAGTCGTCGAAGAGCGCGCGGGGCTCGGCGAAGCACATGAGCGCGTCGGCGCAGACGTGCTCGAGCGGGCTCGCCGTCTTGCCGTAGAGCGCCGGGAGGTACTGGTCGAGCGAGGGTTCGGAGCTGCGGGCCTCGATGAGCTCGAGGTCGGCCGCGACCTTGGTGTCGTTCTGGGCGTCGGCCCAGAGGGCCTTACGCGCGCGGGCCACGGTGTCGTCGGTAAGGGCGATCTCACGGCAGGGGCGCACGGTGACGGACCTGAGGTCGCCGATGGTCTGGCCGGTCGAGGCCACCATGCGCCGCACGCGGTCGACCTCGTCGCCGAAGAACTCCACACGCACAGGCGTCGAAGCCTGCGCCGGGAAGACGTCGACCGAATCGCCGTGGATGTGGAAGGTGCCCGGCCCGTCGAGCTCGCCCGGGTCGGCATAGCCAAGGCCCACGAGCAGCGGCCCGACGTCCTCGAACGGCACCTCGTCGCCCACCGTGAACGTGGAGCTCGCCCAGTAGCCCGAGCCCACGGGCGGCACGCGGCGCAGCAGCGACCGGGCGCTCGCCACGACCACGCACGGCTCGCCAGACGCCAGCCGGCCGATGGCCTCCGCACGGGCACCAATGACGGCGTCGTCGGGCGCGTCGGTCTTCCAGGGCAGATCCGTGCGGTCGGGGTAGCGGCACACCACGTCCATCCCCAGCCACGCCTGCAGGGCCTTGGCCGCGCGATCAGCCGCCTCCTCGCCCGAGACCACGAACAGGCAGGGACGCGGGTTTGCCGCCCACACGCTCGCGAGCACGAGGGGGCGGGCGCTCTGGGACACCGCGAGCGTGGCGTCCTTGCCGGCGCGCAGCTCGCGCAGGGCTGGTGCGAGCTCAGGCGCGGAGAGCAGCTGTCGGGACACGCGGTTGATGAGCATGGGACGGGCCTTTCGGTGGAGCGTGTGGGCGGCGCGGGTCGTGCGTGCGGCCGGGCGAGAGGGCAAGGGGCTCCTCTCGGCACGCCAAACGGCCGGCCCCGCATTCCCGAGGCCGACCGTGCTTTGAGTGCGTTGATTGTAGCTCGGCGGACGGCGCGGACGGCGGCACGGGGTCGCGTATGCTGACAGTTCTCCGCTTCGTGCGGAGCTGGCCCCCGTTTGCTGACAGTTCTCCGCTTCGTGCGGAGCTCAGGCGAGACACGGGGTGCGACGTCCTTCACGAGCAGGCCGCCTACCTCGCAGTTTGCAAAACCGAGAAGCACCGACGCCGTCCGATGCTGACAAATCTGCCACTCGTGCTCGGCACGAACCGCAGATTTGTCACGACACGCCAATCAACTCCGCACGAGCCGTTAATTTGTCAGCGCCTGGCTGCCGTTGCTCCACACGAGCGCGGGTTTTGTCGGCACACGGTGGCCAGAGCTCCGCACGAACCCGGGATTTGTCGTCGCGACAAGAAAGGCGGCCACAACAGGGAGAGCGGGCCGCGCCGCTCGCCTCAATCCGCCGGCCCCAAACCCCCGTCCTACCCAAACGCCAGCGCCATCACAAACGCGAACAGGGCGAGCAGGACGATGGGCGCGATCAGGACGGTCACTAGAATGCCCGTGTGCCGATAGTACGTGGGCGACCGCCGCGGAGCCGGTCAAAGCACTCGTTGCGGTCGACGCGCTCGAGTCGGCGCGCCCCCACCTGGCATTCGTAGCCGCAAACGGGATAGCGCAGGCGCGTCCGGCGTGGCCCCCAGAGCAGCATGCCAGAGACGAACACTCCAGCAAACGACGCGCTATAGAGCCCGCCGGGGGCACCCGCAGAGCCCAACGCCTCCCCGTCTGACCCTCATCCCCTTGGCAGACGAACAAGCCCAAAGCTCGCAGCAACGCTCAAAGCCGCCCCGCACGGCAGCGCCCAGCACCACCCACACTAACGCCCCCTACAGCAGCCGCTCCCGAAGGCACGAGCGCACGTCCTCCGTCGTGAACGCGGCGGCAATCGCGTTCTCCGCGATCCGTCGCTCCTGCTCAACCGTAAGCCCAAACTCACGCCGCAGGTAGGCAAACTCCTCGGGCAGCGTCGTCCGCTCCACGCCCATGTCGTCGGTGTTCACCGTCACGCGCACGCCGCGCTCGAGAAACTCAACCAGCGGGTAGGCCGCCATGTCCGGGATGGCATGCGTCTGCCGGTTGCTCGTGGGGCACATCTCGAGCGTGACGCCACGAGCCGCGATCAGGTCGACCAACGCCGGGTTCTCCATCGCCCGCACACCATGCCCGATGCGCCTCGCCCCCATCTCGAGGGCGCAGCGCACGCTCTCGGGCCCGGCCGCCTCGCCGGCATGCAGCGTGTAGGGAATCCCCAGCTCACGAACGCGTGCAAACAACCCCTGGTAGCGCTCGGTAGGATAGAGCGCCTCCGCGCCCGCGAGGTCGAGCGCCACCACGCCGCCCGTCTCGACCAGATGCTCGCGGGCAACACGCACGGTCTCGTCGTTCTCGGCGTCGTTGCCCTCGCCGCGCATGCAGCACAGGATGAGGTTAGCCGGAACGGGCGCCCCACGCAGCCCCTCCTCCGCAGCAAGCACCGCGGCGTCCTGCGACATACCGCGCTCACCAAGCAGCTGCGGAGCAAAGCGCAGCTCGGCATAGGCAACACCCTGCGACGCCATGTTCTCGAGCACGAGACGCACGGACGCGGCAAGTCCCTCCGGCGTCTGCAGGAGCGAGATGGGCAGCTCGAAGCAGCACAGGAAGTCGTTGAGGCTCTCGCACTCGGGCGGAACCGAAAGCAGCCGCTCGAGACTCGCGTCGTCACTCGTCGGCAGCTCGATGTCCTGCAGCTCAGCCAGCCGCCGGGCAATCCCAACCGTAATCGCCCCGTCGAGATGCGCGTGTAGGTCGACATAACCCCTCGGCGCGGTTTCGTTGCTCATGGAAAAGCCCCTCTTCGTGGTGAGGGCGCGGACGTTTCGGTAATTTTGGGAGCCCATCATTGCCGTTTCGCCCGCGCCTTCGCACGGCGATTACCGTTTCGTCCGCCGCCCCGGGAACGGCGCCAGCCCTCGGCGCCGATGGCGGACTGGTGCCTGTCCCCGAGCGACAGGCTACGGCAGGCGGCCGTTCTTCTCGGCCAGCTCGTGGAGCCACGCGGCCGCGGCGTCCATGCCGTCCGAGCTCGCGTGCCAGCGCCAGTTGCCACCGGCCACGCCCGGCACGTTCATGCGGGCCTCGTCGCCCAGGCCAAGCGCGTCCTGCAGCGTGCACATGACCACGCCCGCGTCCGTCGCGAAGGCGTCGCCCATGAGCTGGTGGGCCAGGTTGGCCGCGTCATCGACCGCAAACCCATAGCGCTCGGCGCACCATCCGGTCAGCGTAGAGGTGTCGTGGGTGGAGGTGTAGGCAACCTTGCCCGGCTTGGGCTTCCAGCCGTTTCTCGGGTCGTCGTCGCTGAACAGCATCACGTCCATGCCGGGCGCGCCCACCTGCGCGAGGAGCGCACGCGTGGCCGGGGTGATCGAACCCAGATCCTCCGCGAGGATGGGCAGCGGCCCAAACTTCTCGTACGCGCGGCGGAACAGCTCGATGCCCGGGCCCGCGTGCCAGGCACCGCCCACGGCGCGGGCACCGCGCGGCACCCCGTAGTAGTTCTGGAAGCCGAGGAAGTGGTCGAGGCGCACCACGTCGTACAGGTCGAACGTGCGGGCAAGGCGGCGCATCCACCAGTCGTAGCCGTCGGCACGCATGCTGGCCCAGCGATAGCACGGGTTGCCCCAGAGCTGGCCGTCGGACGCGAACTGGTCGGGCGGCGTGCCCGCCTGCAGCTCCACGCGGCCAAGCGCGTCGACGCAGAACTGGGACGGGTCGGCCCACACGTCCGCCGAGGCGCACGAGGGGTACATGGGGATGTCGCCGATGATCTTCACGCCATGCTCGTTGGCATAGGAGCGCAGCTCTGCCCACTCCAACTCGAAACGCCACTGCGCGAAGCGGTGGTACGCCACGAGTTCGGACAGGCGCGGATCATTCGCAAGGGGGGCGTCGTAGTGGCGCCACTCCTCGGGCCACTCCTGCCAGTGATCGCTGCGGCGCAGCTCGCAGATGGCAGCGAAGCACGCGAACGGATCGAGCCACTCGGCGTTAGTGCGCACGAACTCGTCATAGTCCGCACCGGGCTTAAAGGCCGCAAACTGCGCCCGCAGCGTGGCCTCGTCCTCCTCGAGCAGACGCTCGTTGCCCGCGAAGACCGAGGTGCCGGCGTAGGGCGAGCCAAAGGAGTCCGTGGGGTTCACGGGCAGTATCTGCCAGTAGCGCATCCCGGCCGAGGCCAGCCAGTCCACGAAGGCCCGCGCCGGGGCACCCAGCGTGCCCGGACGGCCGCCATTGGGCACGCTCGTGACATGGCACACCACGCCCGCACCCGGCTCCATGGGCTTCGCAAGCAGCCGCTCCTCGTCGAAGAGCACCACGGCGCTGCCGAGCGGCCCCAGCGTGAGGGCCACGGAGTCGCCGTCGCGGCGTAGCTCGGCCCCGCCAATGATCTCGGTCGCCTGTGCGCCGCGGTTGGTGATGGTGACGTTGCGGCTCTCGTGGAGGTTGCGGTTCACGAGCACGCAGGCGCTCGGGCCCGGCACGGCGCGCTTGCCGCTCGCGCCCGGCAGCGCAGCCCCCACCGCGCCGTCGGCGAGCTCGGCGCCCTGGGGCAGGCGCCACCAGCCCAGCACGTCGTCGCCGCTCGAGATGGGCCGCACGCTGCCCGTGGTGAGCACGGGCAGGGCCTGGCGCAGCTGGATCACGTTGCGATACATCGTGCGGCAGTCCTGGTCGCCGCCCGCGCCGCCGCCCTCGCCCCAAGGGAAGGGCCCGCGGTTGTACGGGTCGGACAGGCCCTCCATGCCCACCTCGTCACCGTAGTAGACGCTGGGCACGCCCTCGTAGGTCATCTGCAGCAACACCGCGAGCCAGAAGCGGCCCTTGGCGAGCCCGCGCTGCCCCTCGTTGAGGCGTCCGGGGAAGTCGTCGGGCCACGGCTCCCACTCCGGGTGGTCGAGCGCCCCGCCAAGCACGCTCATGAGGCGCGGGCGGTCGTGGCTCGAGAGCAGGTTGAGCGCCGCCGCCATGGCCTCGGGCGGGTAGTTCTCCGCAAGCGACATCAAGGCCTCCGCGGACGCGCCGGCCCCCTGCTTGCCCAGCAAGAAGTCGAGCACGGCGTTGCGGAAGGGGTAGTTCATGGCACTGTCGAGCTCGTCGCCCAACAGGTAGCGACGCAGCTTGCCGTAGCTCACCTTGTTGGAGGCGTCCTCCCAGACCTCGCCAAGCACGAGTGCGTCGGGGCGCTGGGCCAGCGCGGCCGCCTTAATCTGCGCGATGAAGCCGTCGGAGAGCTCGTCGGCCACATCGAGACGCCAGCCGCGTGCGCCGCGCTCGATCCAGCGGCGCACCACGCCGTCCTTACCGGCGATGAAGTCGCGCCAGCCCTTGCCGTCCTCCACGACGGCAGGCAGGTCGTCGACGCCCCACCAGCAGTCGTAGGTGCCGTCGGACTTGAAGTTGAACCAGCTCGCGTAGGGCGAGGTGCTGTCCTCGGCCTCGTGGGCAGCCTCGGCAGCAGGCCCCTCGGCCCCGGCGGCTGCGTCCGCAAGCGGGTCTGCCGAGCCCGCCTCGCGCGCGGCCTCCACCGCCGCCTCGTGCGCCTGCCAGGCACCGGGCTCCTCGTACGTCCCGTAGCGGTTGAACGGACGCGAATCGCTGCCCACGTGGTTGAAGACGCCGTCGAGCACCACGGAGATGCCGTGCTTCTCTGCCGCCCGACAGAGCTCGGCAAACTCGGGCGTCTCGCCAAGCATGTGGTCGACACACAGGAAGTCCGCCGTGTCGTAACGGTGGTTGCTGCGCGCCTCGAAGATGGGGTTGAGGTAGAGCACCGTCACGCCCATGTCCGCGAGGTGGTCGAGCTTCTCGCGGATGCCGGAGAGCGTGCCGCCGTAGAAGTCCCAGGCGCGGATGCGGCCCTGCTCGTCGCGGTCGTAACGCGGCTCGGTGTCCCAGCGGTCAACCACACGACGAATGGGGCAGGGCACGCCGTCGTCGGAGTCTCCGGTGTGGAAGGAAAGCGCCCGCTGCGTGATATGGTGCCAGCCCGGCCCGCGACGATAGCGGTCGGGGAAGATCTGATACACGATGCCCGAGGTAAACCAGTCCGGTTTCACCTCGCGTGGGCGGTACACCGTAAGCTGGAAGCTCGCAGGCTGCCACTCCACCAGCACGCCCTCGCCGCCCGTACGGCCCTCCTGCGCGCCGTAGCGCACCACGCGGCCGTCGGAGCGCTCGATGGCAAACGAGTACCAGACGATGGCCGGATCCTCGCGCGTGAAGTCGCACGAGAAGCGCAGGTGGTCGCCTTCCTGCGTGGCATTCATGGGCAGGAAGCCCTCGCCCTCGCCATCTACCCACGTACGCAGGGTGCAGCTTGCGCCGCTGTCACCGCCCACGTCGATGGAGATGCGCACGGAGCCGCCCGTTGGCATGGCGCCAAACGGGAACCGATACGCGCTGTTACGACTGTCGTGGAATGCCCACATGTGAGACCCACTCCCCCGGGGCCGGGCCAGCCCCGGGGGAGCTGGCCGCTACCGGCTACGTGTCTTGTTGTATGGAATGACCTCGGGGTGAAGCTCGTGGTACGCCTCGAGGTACTGGTTTGCGGCGCGGCGCCAGCCAAAGTCGGCGTTCATGGCGTTGCGCACGAGGCCGTCCCAGGCCTCCCTGTTAGTCCAGAATACCTCACAGGCCTCGAGTACCGTACTCGCGAACTCGTCGCCGTTGAAGTTCGCGAAGCTAAAGCCGGTGCCCTCGCCCGTGAACTTGTTGTACGGCTGCACGGAGTCCTTGAGACCGCCCGTTTCGCGCACGACGGGGAGCGTGCCGTAGCGCATGGCGATCATCTGGGACAGGCCGCACGGCTCAAACTGGCTCGGCATCAGGAAGATGTCGGCACCGGCATACATGCGGTGCGAGAGCGCCGAGTCAAAGTCAATACGGGCGCACATGTGGCCCTTGTACTTCCAGTCGAAGTAGCGCAGCGAGTCCTCGTACTGGTTCTCGCCCGTGCCAAGCACCGCCACCTGCACCGAACGGTCGAGCAGCTGCGAGAGCGCGTACTGCACGAGGTCGCAGCCCTTCTGCTTGGTGAGACGGCTCACCATGACGCAGAGCGGGCGGGTGGGATCCTCGACAAGCCCCAGCTCACGCTGGAGGGCCGCCTTGCACGCGGCCTTGCCCGAGAGGTCGTCCGCGGAGAAGTTGGCCGCGATGCCGGGGTCGGTGCGCGGGTCGTACTCCTGCGTGTCGATGCCGTTGAGGATGCCGTGCAGCTTCCAGGACTTCTCGCGGAAGATGTCGTCGAGGCCCTCGCCGTAGAACGGCAGCTTGAGCTCCTCGGCGTAGGTGGGGCTCACCGTGGTGATGGTGTCGGCGTAGAGCAGGGCGCCCTTCATGAAGTTGATGGTCTTGGGGCCCACATACATCTGCCCGGCGGCCGGCGTGTCGGCAAGGCCGCAGATGTCGGAGAGCACCTCGTCGCCGTACTGTCCCTGGAACTTGACGTTGTGAATCGAGAAGACCGTCTTCACGTTGTCGTAGCCAGGAAGCCCCTGGTAGAACTCGCGCAAAAACACGCAGGCAAGGGCCGTCTGCCAGTCGTTGCAGTGCAGGATATCGACGCCGCCCAGCTCCGGCACGCGCCCGATGCACTCGGTGACGGCCTTCGAGAAGAACGCGAAGCGCTCCGCGTCGTCAAAGTCGCCGTAGATTGTGTCGCGGCCGAAGTAGTCCTGGTTGTCGATGAAGTAGTAGTCGATGTTGTGCCACTTGAGGTGGTCGACGCCGCACCAGACGTTGCGCCAGCCCAGCGGCACGTAGAAGTCGGCCACGTGGCGCATGGCGTCGCGGTACTCGGCGGGAATGCGCCGGTACTTGGGCAGCACCACGGCCACCTTGGCGCCGCAGCGCCTGAGCTCATGGGGAAGCGAGCCCGCCACGTCCCCAAGGCCGCCCGTCTTCACGAACGGAGCGGCCTCGGAGGCGCAGAACAGGACCTTGAGCTTCCTGCGGGTCCGGCCGGCCATTAGTCCAGGCCGCCCTTCTCCTTCACGAGCACGGCGTCGGGCGTGCCGCGAAGCTCGGTGCCCGCGGTGATGGTGTTGTCACGGTCGATGATGGCGTTCTCGACACGCGCGCCGCGGCAGATCCGGCAGTTGGTGAGGATGACGCAGTTGCGCACGCTCGCTCCCGGCTCGACGACGACGTTGCGCGACAGGATGGAGTCGGCAACGGTGCCGGCCACGCGGCAGCCGCCCGAGACGATGGAGTTAGTCACGCGCGAGCCCGCCTCGTACTTGGTGGGCTGGTTGTCGTGCGACTTGGTCTTGATCGGGCGGTCGGCGGGGAAGAGCTCCTCGATGACCTTGGGGTCGTGCATCTCGTGGCTGCGCTTGAAGTACATGCGCGCGTCAAAGACCGTGCCGGTGTAGATGTTGACCTTGTGGGCGCGAATGTCCATCTGCCCGAGGTCGCCCTCGAGCGCCTCAAAGAGGTCGAGGTAGTCCACGTTGGCATAGCGGTTGAGCAGATCGAGCAACTTGGTGCGGCTCACCACGAAGCAGTCGAGGAAGCCCTCATCGCCGTAGCGGGTGCCGTAGGTAAACCCGCGCACGCGGCCGTCCTCGGTGTAGACGCTCGTGACGTCCTCGGCCTCGCAGGTGTAGGTCTTGGTGAGCAGCGTGATGTCGGCGCCGCTCTCCACATGCGCCTGGACGAGCTTGTTGTAGTCGTAGTTGTAGATGATGTTGGCCGTCGAGACCACCACGTTGCTCGCGGTGTCGCGCTCGAGGAACACGCGGTTGGCCACGAGGTCGCGGAGCAGGAAGCGCGGGCCCTTACGGCTGGTGCCAAAGGCAGAGCCCGGCATGAGGAAGAGGCCGCCCTGCTTGCGGTCGAGGCCCCAGTCCTTACCGGTGTGCAGGTGGTCGATGACCGAACGGTAGTTGAACGGCATGATGACGCCCACGGTGCGGATGCCGGCGTTCACCATGTTGGAGAGCGGGAAGTCCACGAAGCGATAGCGGCCCATGAACGGCACGGAGGCCACGGGGCGGTGCTTCGAGAGCGCGCTCGGGTTCTTGACGGAATAGTTGGTGGTGATGAGTCCGATTGAGCTCAGCATGGGGCCTACTCCTCCCCCTTTCCAACGACGACCTCGTCGCCGATGACTGCAGTGTCCTTCGTGGCGTCGACGCTACCCAGCTCAACACCAGCCTCTACCACGGAGTTCTCGCCCAGGATGGCGCGGACCACGTGCGCCCCGTCCTTCACGACGGCTCCCGGCAGCAGCACCGAGTCCTCCACGATGGCACGAGCGCCCACGCGGGCGTCGGTCGAGAGGATGGAGTGGCGGACGGTGCCGTAGACGTGGCAGCCATTGGCCACGATCGAGTCCTCCACGCGCGCGTCCGGGCCCACGTAGTGCGGCGGACGCACGGGGGCGTTCGTCATAATCGGGAACTTCTCCTCGTACAGATCGAAGGCGGGGTTGTCGCCGAGCAAGTCCATCGACGTCTCGTGGTAGCTCGCGATGGTGCCGACGTCGCGCCAGAAGCCGCGGAACTCGTAGCAGAAGATCCGCTTCTGCTCCTCGAGGAGCTTCGGGATGACGTTCTTACCAAAGTCGTGCTCGCTCGTCTGGTCGAGCGCGTCCTCCTTGAGGGCCGCGATCAGCACGTCGGTGGAGAAGACGTAGATGCCCATGGAGGCGAGGTTGGAGTCGGGCTGCTTGGGCTTCTCGGTGAACTTGGCCACCGAGTCGTCGTCGTTCTTGGTAATGATGCCAAAGCGGCTGGCCTCGGCCCACTCGACCGGCATCACGGAGATGGTGAGGTCGGCGTTGTTGGCCTTGTGGCTGTCGACCATCTTGGAGTAGTCCATGCGGTACAGGTGGTCGCCAGAGAGGATCACCACGTACTTGGGCTTGTAGCTCTCGATGTAGCCGATGTTCTGGTAGATGGCGTCGGCCGTGCCGGCGTACCAGTTTCCGCCCGTCTCGGTGGCGTAGGGCGGCAGGATCGAGACGCCGCCGTCACGCTCGTCGAGGTTCCAGGCCTCGCCCGTTCCGATGTATGAGTGCAAGAGGTACGGCCGGTACTGGGTGAGCACGCCCACCGTGTCGATGCCGGAGTTGGCGCAATTTGACAGCGCAAAGTCGATGATGCGGTACTTGCCCCCAAACGAAACGGCCGGCTTCGCGATGTTGCGCGTGAGCGCCTGAAGCCTCGAACCCTGGCCGCCGGCGAGGAGCATCGCGATGCTCTCTTTGCTGCTCATAGCTCTTACCTTCCCCTTCTCGTTGCAGAGCCCCGTCAGTTCTTGCAAGCCCCGGCGCGACGGGTGGGCGACGTGTCCGCCCGCCGCGGCCGGAACCCCTGTTACCTATGCGTCAATGTCCCAGATGTCATGGGCGTACTCGCGGATGGTGCGGTCGCTCGAGAAGTGTCCCGAGTTGGCGATGTTGTGCAGGGCCCTCCGCTGCCAGTCACGCTGGTCGTCGTAGCTGGCCGTGAGTTCGTCCCACGCCTTCACGTAGCTCGCGAAGTCGGCGAGCACGAGGTCGTAGTCGTTGTTGCCCATGAGCTCGTCGCTAATCTGTTGGAAGTTGCCCGACAGGCGCGCGAAGGTGCCGTCGGTGAGCTGATGCACGCAGCGGCCCACGCCGTCAGGATCGGCGTTGGCGACGTCCCAGGCGAAGTACTTGCCGCCCGCCTTGAGCGCCTCGACCTCGTCCTCCGTGAGACCAAAGATCTTCTCGTTCTCCATGCCCGCCAGCTGGGCGATCTCGACGTTGGCACCGTCAAGGGTGCCCAGCGTGATGGCGCCGTTCATCATGAGCTTCATGTTGGACGTGCCCGAGGCCTCCTTGCCTGCCGTCGAGATCTGCTCGGAGATGTCGGCCGCCGGGTAGATGAGCTCGGCGTTGGACACCGCGAAGTTGGGGATGAACACGACCTTGATGTAGTCGTTCACGCGCTCGTCGTTGTTGATGACATCCGCGATGGAGTTGATGAGGCGGATGACCTCCTTGGCGAAGGTGTAGGCGCTCGCCGCCTTGCCGGAGAAGATGAACGTGGTCTTGTGCGGCTTGTAGTTCGGGTCGTCAAGCATGCGGTTGTAGACGTGCATGACCTTGAAGGCGTTGAGCAGCTGACGCTTGTAGGCGTGGAAGCGCTTGACCTGCACGTCGAAGATCGAGTCCGGGTCGACCTCGATGCCGAGCGTCTTGTTGATGTAGTTGGCGAGACGGTCCTTGTTGGTGCGCTTAGAGGCAGCCAGCGCGTCGAGGAAGGCATCGTCGTCGTAGTAGGCCTCGAGCTTCTTGAGCTCACCTGCGTCCTTGAGCCAGCCGTCGCCGATCTTTCCGGTGACGAGCTTGGAGAGCGACGGGTTGGAGTTGCCGAGGAAGCGCCTCGGCGAGATGCCGTTCGTCTTGTTGTTGAACTTCTCGGGCGTGAGCTCGTAGAAGTCGTGCAGGGTCTCGCGCTCGAGGATCTGGGTGTGGAGGGCCGCCACGCCGTTCACGCTGTGGCTGCAGATGACCGAGAGGTTGGCCATGCGCACCTGGCCGTCCCAGAGGATGGCGGTGTTGCGCAGGGCGTCCTGCCAGCCTTCCTTGTCACGCGGGAAGGAGTCCATGTAGCGACGGTTGATCTCCTCGATGTACATGTACAGGCGCGGCAGCAGGCGACGGAAGGTCTCGATGGGCCACTTCTCGAGCGCCTCGGGCAGCACCGTGTGGTTGGTGTAGGAGACGGTGCGCGTGGTGATGTCCCACGCGCTGTCCCAGTCCAGCCCCTCCTGGTCTACCAGCACGCGCATGAGCTCGGGGCCGCACATGGCCGGGTGCGTGTCGTTGGTGTGGATGGCGACGAGGTCGGGGAATGTCTTCCAGTCCGCACCGGCGTGGTCGTACTTGAAGTTGCGGATGATGGAGCTGATGCCCGCGGAGACGAACAGGTACTCCTGCTTGAGGCGCAGGATGCGGCCGTGCTCGCCCGCGTCGTTGGGGTAGAGGATCTGCGAGATGGCCTCGACGTCGGTGCGGTACTTGGAGGCCTTCGCGTAGTCGCCGGCGTTAAAGGCGTCGAGGTCAAAGTCCTCGTGCGCGGGATAGGCGCTCCACAGGCGCAGGCGGTTGATGGTCTTGCCCTCGTAGCCGACGATGGGCACGTCATACGGGACGGCCTTCACGAGCTCGCCGCCCTCCTGGGTGAACCAGAACTTGCCGTCCTTCTCGTGACGGACGACCTCGCCGCCAAAGCGGACGAGCACGGCGCTCTCTGGGTGCTTGGTCTCCCAGGGGAAACCCTTGTCGAGCCAGTTGTCCGTGACCTCCACCTGGCGACCGTCGCGAATCTCCTGCTTGAAGAGGCCGTAGTGGTAGCGCATGCCGTTACCAAAGCCAAGGATGCCCTCGGCGGCCATGGAGTCGAGGAAGCACGCGGCAAGACGGCCCAGGCCACCGTTGCCCAGACCGGGGTCGGGCTCCTCGGCAATGAGCTCGTCGAGGTCGATGCCCATGGACTGCAGTCCCTCGGCCACGATGTCGCGGACGCCGTAGTTGAGCAGGTAGTTATCGAGGAGCGGGCCGATCAGGAACTCGAGCGAGAAGTAGTAGACCTTCTTCTTCTGGCTCTTCTTGTTCTCGGAGTCGCTGAGCGCGAACTGCTCGCTGGCCTTCTGGGCGATGAGGCGCGCGAGGGCGCGGTAGCGCTGCGAGTTGTCGCAGTCCTTGAGGTCCTTGCCGGCCTCGGCGCGTAGCTTGGAGCGGAACTCCTCGGCGAACTCTTCCGGACTCGTGAAGATCTTGTCTGCCATGTAACACTCCCTGTTTGTGTGGGCGCCCGGCCGGGCTCCCTTGGTCGTCTTCCCGTGCTATGGACTCTGGCCGGCTCCCGTCATCCCGGCCCTTGGGGTCTTACGCGCGTGGGCCCGGGCGGTGCCCCTTGTGCTCCCCGCCCTTGGTGGTCTGGCGCTTCTTCTTGGGACGCGCCTTCTTGGGCGAGCGCCTGGGCGCGCCCTTCTCGGGTAGGTGGTGGTGGGTTGCGTGCGAAGGACGTACGGCTACGGGCCGCTCTGCCGCGGCGGCACGCCCCTCGTCCTCGAGCTCGTTTGCCGCGGCGGCGGCCTTTGGCGCCACGTAGCTCGAGGGGCCCACGCGGCGCAGGATGGTGCCTCCTAGTGGCGGCACGTTGATGATCACCGAGTTGGGACGACCGTCGCAGTCCTCCGGCCTGCTGGAGATGGTGCCGGCATTGAGCTGCCCGGAGCCGCCAAACTCGGAGGCATCGGAGTTGAGGGCCTCCTCGTAGTCGCCCTCGACGGGAACTGCCACACGCCAGCTGGGCTTAAAGTTCACGTCGAAGTTGATGATGACGACGAGCTGCTCGTCTGGGCCCTCGCCCTTGCGGACGAACGAGATGGTGGAGTGCTCGGAGTCATCGGCGCAGAGCCACTCGAAGCCGCTCCACTCGTAGGCGTCGCGCCAGAGGGCGGGCTGGGCCAGGTAGAAGTTGTTGAGCGCCTCGCAGTAGCGCTGGTGCTTGCGGTGTGGCTCAAACTCGTCGGTGAGGAACCACTGGATTGACTCGTAGTAGCGCCACTCGATGTACTGGCCGATCTCGTTGCCCATGAAGTTGAGCTTGCCGCCCGGGTGCGTCATCTGGTAGAGCGCGAGCGTGCGGAGGCCGGCAAACTGGCGCCACTGGTCGCCCGGCTGGCGCGTGATGAGCGAGCACTTGCCGTGAACCACCTCGTCGTGCGAGAGCGGCAGGATGAAGTTCTCGTTGAAGGCGTACATGAGCGAGAACGTGAGCATGCTGTGCTTGCCCGGACGCCAGGGGAAGTCGGTCTGCAGGTAGTGGAGGGTGTCGTTCATCCAGCCCATGTCCCACTTGTAGTGGAAGCCCAGGCCCCCGTCCTTGGGCGGATAGGTCACGAGCGGCCAGGCGGTGGACTCCTCGGCCATCATCATGACGTCGGGGTAGTACGTCTCCACCGCAGTGTTGACCTGGCGAATGAACGCGGAGGCGTCGAGATCCTCCTCGGTGCCCTTCTCGTTGAACTTCTTGTCGGCCGGATTGTCCACGCCGAAGTTGAGGTAGAGCATGCTGGACACACCATCCATGCGGATGCCGTCGGCGTGGAAGCGCTCGAGCCAGTAGAGGACGTTGGACACGAGGAAGCTGCGCACCTCGCCGCGGGCGAAGTCGAACTTGTGCGTGCCCCAGTTGGGGTGAATCTCGCGCTCGTAGAGCATGTGCCCATTGAACGTGGCGAGGCCCTGCGCGTCGGCGCAGAAGCCGCCGGGCACCCAGTCGAGGATGACGCCAATGCCCGCCTGGTGGAAGGCGTCGACGAGGCGCATGAGGCCCTCGGGCGAGCCGTAGCGGCTCGTGGGCGCGAAGTAGCCGGTGACCTGGTAGCCCCACGACCCGTCAAAGGGGTGCTCCATGACGGGCAGAAGCTCCACGTGCGAGTAGCCCATCTTCTTGACGTAGGGCACGAGCTCGGCGGCCATGTCGTCGTAGGAGTAGTAACGGCCGCGCTGGGCGGGGAACTCGTCCATGGGGCCGGGATAGGTGCCGTCCGGGCGAGGCTCGCCCTGAGGCTCGTCGCCGTGGCGCTTCCAGCTCCCGAGGTGCACCTCATAGATGTTGAGCGGCTCGTGCAGGTGGTCCGCGACATGGCGACGGGCAAGCCAGGCATCGTCATGCCACGTGAACGCGGGTTCCGCCGTGGTGACGGAAGCGGTGCCGGGGACGCGCTCGGCGGCAAAGGCGTAGGGGTCTGCCTTGTAGAGCAGCTCGCCCTCGTCCGTCTCGATCAGGTACTTGTACAGCTCACCGGGCTCGATGCCGGGAGCGAAGCCCTCCCACACGCCGCCCGAAGGCGCGGGCGCGAGCGGGCTGGCCTGCGTATCCCAACCGTTAAAGTCACCGACCACGTGCACCGCATGCGCGCCCGGCGCCCAGACCGCGAAACGAAAGCCCGCCACGCCGTCCTTGATGGCAGGATGCGCTCCAAGCTTGTCGTAGCTGCGATACCACGTGCCGGCCGCGAAGAGATAGCGGTCGTCGGGCGTGATGGCGAGGGTTGACGCGTCGGGAGCGACAGGCGGCGTGGCGACGGGCATACCTTCGACGGATGCCACAGCGGCTGAACTCGACGCAGATGGCGGCTCGGCCACCCCGCTCCCCTCGAACGCCCCGGCCTTGTCCTTGTTCTGCGAGCCCATGCGCTCCCCCTCCAGTCACGACGTCCCCCGCCGATAGCCGGGGTCGTCGCCTGGATGCGGCCAGTCTCGGATGAGACGGGCATCATGAGCTGGGTCTCCTGAATTAGCAAGGCTCTCTAGCTCGCTTTTTTCGCACGCGTTGGCGGGCGGCGTTGGCTCCGGTCGGGGCCGAAAGACATCTTCACTTTATCCCCATAAGCCCCATTTGTAAGGAGCGAATCGTCATATGTCGGTAAACGGACTGTTTCGTAAGCCGGTTAACAGCATCTCGGAAGCCTCCGGCGCTGAAAGGCACGTGCAGTCGCATACAGGCTGGGCGTATGTCGTCTCTTGAATTCGTCAAGAGCCCGCGCTCACAGATTCCTGGCTCTGGGCTTGTCAGCCGCCGCGATCCGGGGGTCGCCCGCCGACAACGCAACGACACGACGGCGAGGCCCCGCCCATGTTGACACCGGCCCGCAACCACGGAAGAAAAAAAGCCCGCCAGCATTGCGCTGACGGGCTGAACGACGACGACGCGGTTATCGCCGTCGCCACATTGAGCAAAGCCTAGTAGTTGACGGCCTGCTCCTCGAAGTAGGACTGCGGGTGCTTGCAGACCGGGCAGATCTTCGGAGCCGTGGGGCCAACGTGCAGGTGGCCGCAGTTCAGGCACTTCCAAACCTTGACGCCCGGACGATCAAAGACCTCGCCCTTCTCGACGCGCTCGACGAGCTTGTTGTAGCGCTCCTCGTGGGCCTTCTCCACGGCGCCCACGCCACGGAACGCAGCGGCGATCTGCTTGAAGCCCTCGGCGTCGGCGGTCTCGGCGAACTCCTTGTACATGTCGGTCCACTCGTAGTTCTCGCCGGCGGCCGCGTCCTTGAGGTTGGTCAGGGTGTCGGGCACATCGCCATCGTGGAGGTACTTGAACCACATCTTGGCGTGCTCGGCCTCGTTGCCGGAGGTCTCCGTGAAGATGTTGGAGATCTGGACGTAGCCCTCCTTCTTGGCGGCCTTGGCATAGTAGCCATACTTCATGGACGCCTGGGACTCGCCGGCAAAGGCGGCCTCGAGGTTCTTCTTGGTCTGGGAATGATCAAACTCGACTGCCATGTGATCCTCCTTGCGCATGTCTCTCCGACGCTCGCCCGCTCCCCGGCGGGACAGGCGCCTCACCGAACTCTCCTGCTCGGCGAGGCCTAGCATAGCGCGATTCGGAGCAAAACTTAATGAGAATTATTCCTATTAGTTGGAAAACATGCAGTTAGCCGGGACTATCATTTCAGGCCTACTCAGAACAACAGTGCCTAGCAGCACTTCTTTGAATGTTGTTCAATAGGTTCGCAAACTAGCACATGAATCGGACGTGCGCTCGCAGTCCCCGCCTTCACAAGGCGCACACGAATCCTCTGGAACGCGATGTCTCCGTCACAGGAACGGCGGGGTACGCCGTAAGCGGCTCGGCCGTCACGCCATCCAGGCGCCGTCATCGGCCCGGCAGAAGCCCTCATCCGCAAGCTCGTCGAGCAGTGCAGCGGCGGCTCTGGAATCCACCGGCGGACGACCGGCCGCGACCTCCGCCTCGCTCAGGGCACGGGCGGCCTCCTCGGCCGTGACGCCGGGCAACGCCGCAGCGCGAGCAGCCAGAAGAACGCGCAGGGCCGCAGCCCGCTTCTGCCGGTGCGAGCCCTCAAAGGCGGACTGGCGCACGTTGGAGCGGCTCCGACGGGACGGGTTGGGGATCGTCTTCTTGAGGTGAAACCCGTAGTCGAGCAGGGCGTAATACCAGCTGCGGGGCGTACAGAGGGCATCGGCACCGTGAACGTCCACAGGCGCCTGCGGGCACGCCTGCGCCACCAGCGGACGCAGGGCGGAGTCGGGGACGTCTTGTGCCTCGGGGAACAGCTCGTGCAGGAAGACCGCACGCACGTTGGTCTCGAGGTAGACGCCAGGCTCGTCGAAAGCGAACGCGCGGATGCCCGACGCCGTGGCCGGGCCAATCCCCGGCAGCGCCAGAAGATCCGCCTCGTTGCGCGGCAGCTCGCCCGCGTACGTCCCGGACACGACGCGCGCGGCGTTCCAGAGCGCAAGCGCGCGACGGTTGTAGCCAAGCCCCTGCCACTCGTCGAGCACGTCCGCCGAGGTGGCGGCGGCGAGGGCGTCGGGCGTGGGAAAACGCTCGAGCCAGCGCTGCCAGCGGCCGTCCACTCGCGAGACCTGCGTCTGTTGGAGCATGGCCTCCGAAACCCAAACGGCATAGGGGTCACGCGTGCGCCGCCAAGGCAGGTCTCGATAGAGGCCGCGCCCGAGCAGGTAGACGCGGGCACGGAAGTCGTCGAGCGAGCCGGACGAACCCGGAAGCTCCGCAGAGGCCGCCTCGGTTCCCCTTGCCCGCGCGCTAGGCAACGTCGGACTCCGCCTCGGCAGCGGGAGCGGGCTGATCGCCCAGCTCGGGCACGAGACCGGAGCCGCCCGGAGTTGCGAAGCGCGCGTCCACGAACGGCCGCGCCTCGCCTGCCACGACCTCGGCAAGCGAGACCGACGCCAGGTACGAGCCAAGCAAGTCACGGGTGCCGACCCAGATGGGATTGAAGCGGCAGTCGCGGGCACGCGGGCACGGGCCGCCGTCGGGCCCGGCAAAGGCACAGGAGGCCAGTACGAGCGGCCCCTGGATCGCCTCGACCACCTCAAGAAGCGTCACCTGAGCGGGGTCGACGGAGAGCCGCATGCCTCCCTTGGAGCCGCGCAGGCTCTCGACCATACCCGCATTCACAAGGTCGTGCTGGATGGAGCGGGCAAACGAGTAGGGCACGCCGTTGTCGAGCGCCGCGGAACGCACCGGGACGACACCGGACGGGTCACGAACGAGCGCAGCGAGCATGCGCAGGGCGTAGTCGGTCTTGCGGGAGATGTCCATGGCGAGCTACTTCCACTCAAGAATCTGCCACCTGCGGCGGCGGGCAACGCGAGCAAGCGTCGTTCCGGGGTCGACGGCGAAGGGCGTCTCGGCGCGCTCGAGCAGGGGCTCGTCGGTGAAGTGATCCCCGTAGGCGTAGGCGATGATCCACGCACCCGTGCCAAGGTGCGCGTCTGCCCAGCGCTCGGCGGCGCGGCACTTGCCCGGCCCCGCCACGACCTCGCCCGCCACCTTGCCCGTGAAGGCCCCGGACGCGTCGCGCTCCATGCAGGTGGCGGCAAAGCCGTCTACCCCGAGCTCCTCGGCAGCAAGACGAGCGATCTCCTCGAACGTAGCCGAGATGAGCAGCGTGACGCACCCCTCCCCGTGACGTCGGTGAACCTCCGCCATCGCATCGGCGCGGTAGAGCGGGCGCAACACCTCGTCATGGAAGGCGCGCATGATGCGCAGGGCCTCGTCGCAGCCGCGCTGGCCCAGGTCGCGAAAGATGAGCTCGCGGGCCTCGTCCTGGCGATACGGCAGATGCAGCTTGTAGCGGACGCCCCACCAGAGCAGACGGCTGCCGGTACGCACGGAGATGAGGCCATGGGACAGCAGATAGCGCGAGAAGAGCGAGCCGGACTGCCCGTCGATGATGGTGCCGTCGTAGTCGAAGACGGCGAGTCGAGCGGGGGCAGGCGTCGTGCGTGCGGGGGCGGCGGGGGCGACCGGGGAGGAGGCCCCTGACACCGTCGGGCGCCTGACGACGCTCGCGGCTGATGCGTTCTGCTCGATCTTGGCCAAGGTCTCCCCCAATGTGCTTGCGTTTGCACGAATTGTACCAAGCGCGCCAACATTTGTCGCGACCGGGAACGTGCGGGGGTATGCGGGAGACGGAGGTGCGCAAGGCGGGGCGAGAACGATGCAAGCAAAAAGGGCCGCCGGACGAATCCGACGACCCTCTGCGCATTCATGGCGGGATATGCGGGGCTCGAACCCGCGACCTCCGACGTGACAGGCCGGCGCTCTAACCAGCTGAGCTAATACCCCGTGCGTGGTGCGAGGGCTATATTACAAGAAGCCTCTGACTTGTGTCTAGCCCCAATTTCAAAATTTTTTTCCGAGGAGAAAATGGGGCTCCGCCCAGCGGAAATCCTAGGAAAGCGGCACCTGCGTCTGATTGCCCGCCTCATCAACAAGCACGAGGCTCGACCCGTCGAGCGAGGAGCTCGAGAGCGAGCCCCGGCCCGTGACCGGGTTGCCGTCCGATCCAAGCAGCTGCGCGGAGGTAGAGCCGTCGGCCACCACATAGCAGACAACGTCCCACGTGCCATCCGACAGATTCTCCGCCACGTAGAACGTTCCCTGGAAGAGCACGATCGACACCGGCGTGCCAGAAAACGAGAACAGCGCCGAAGCGGCACCGCCGTCGGGGGTACGCGTGAACTCCCAGCCGTTGTCGCCCTTGCTGAGGCCGTAGGTGAAGCCGTTGTAGGACACGGACTGACCCGTGTCGACGGTCGCCTCGGCCGGCGCCGTCGCCGCCCCCGTTTCGGGAGCGGGAGCCGGAGCAGGCGCAAGCGCTCCGCCCACGAGCACGAACAGCAGCGCCACCACGACAAACGCCGCCACCGCTATGCCCGCGATAAGCACGGGCGACGCATTCCTGATGGCGCTCACTGCCCCCGGGACGCTCTCGCGGCCATCACGCCCACGCGACGCGCCCGGCCGGTACGCAGCGGAGAGCCTCCTGCGCTCGGACCTTGGCAGGGCCTTGCGGGCCACGCGCGCTGCACGATCGGCTGTCTCGCGCGTGGATATCACGGCACCTTGGCGGGCCTTGAGGATGCCGAACGACCCCGTGGCAGACGGGTCAATGGGGCGAGGTGCCTCGTCAACCGAGAAGGACGCGCCGGGGGCGTCCCCCATGCTGGAGGTGACGGGAACCTCCCCCTTCGCAAGGTGCATGTGAGAACCCCCGAGCTTGGGGAAGCTATGCGTCCCCTCGACGGCGCGAGAGGCCGAGGCGAAGCGAGAGCCATGGGCGGCCGGTCGGCCTGCGGCGGGGCGATCGGTCACGGGGCGAGACGCGTGGGGTGCCGAGGCGCGATCCCCGGCTTCCCGGAAGCGGCGGCCGCTCGCCTGATGACCGGGAGCGGGGGTGTTTGCCGCGGGCCTTGCCCCGGAGCCCTCGTCTCGCACGTCCGTCCTAAAGCGCTTGCCCGCCATGTTGCTCCCTCTCCGCCACCTCGCCTGCACTCGACAACTTGGCCGAACACGCGTGCGGGTGCCTCCGAACACGAGACGGGGCCCCGCGCCGCGAGGCCCCGCCCTTATCAGCTGTTGACAATTCTACAGCGCCACCCGCTAGAGCTCGCGACGGGCCTCGATCGCCCTCCCGAGCGTCACCTCATCCGCATATTCCAAGTCGCCGCCGACGGGCAGACCGCTCGCAAGGCGCGTCACGTGCACGCCGAGCGGTTTGATGGTGCGCGAAAGGTACGTTGCCGTGGTCTCGCCCTCGACGTCGGGATTGGTGGCGAGAATGACCTCGTTGACCTCGCCGTCGGCAAGCCGCGCCAGCAGCTCGCGAACGTGCAGCTGGTCCGGGCCAATCTTGTCCATAGGCGAGATGACCCCGCCGAGCACGTGATATAAGCCGTGGTAGGCACCCGTACGCTCGATAGCCGAGACGTCGCGCGGCTCGCTCACCACGCAGATGGAGCTGCGATCGCGCGAAGGATCCTCGCACACGTCGCACTTCTCGCGCGTAGCGTAGCTGAAGCAGACGGGGCAGAAGTGAACCTGCTGCTTCACGTCGAGGATGGCCTGGGCAAGGCGACGGGCTTCTTCTGCGTCTGCACCGAGGATGTGGTAGGCGATGCGCTGGGCGCTCTTGGGGCCAATGCCCGGAAGACGACCCAGCTCGTCGAGCAGGCGGCGGAGCGCACGACCGTCATTGCTCGCGGGGCTGCCGCCGCCCAGCTGTTCGTAGGGCATCGGGTTAGAACAAGCCCGGGATGTTCATGCCGCCGAGGCCGGTAGCGGCGCTCATCTGCTTGCCAGCGGTCTCCTGCGCGGAGCTGATGGCGTCGTTGACAGCGGCGAGGATCATGTCCTGGAGCAGCTCAACGTCCTCGGGGTCGCAGGCCTCGGGCTTGATCTCGATGGACTTGAGCTGCAGGTCGCCCGTGGCGACGACCTTGACCATTCCACCGCCGGCAGAGGCCGAGACTTCGACGTCCTTGAGCTTCTCCTGCGCGGCGGCAAGCTGCTCCTGCATCTTGCGGGCCTGCTTCATCATCTGCTGCATGTTCATCTGGGGCATGGTGGCTCCTTGTCCGTAGGGATCCCACGCAGACGCGACCGACCCGGAGTGCAGGTCAGCCGCGCGGCGGTACGTCGCTATGACTCTAGCGGTTCTAGGAAGGCGACGGGAGCGAGATGACGGGGTCGGCGGTGGCGGCACGGCAGGTGTGGGGCCGCCACCGTTGACGATTGTGCGGGCGTCCCTACACCGCGTTGCCGCCCTCATCCACCACGGTGGCCTTCGTCTTGCCGAAGACGTCCGAGAACATCGAGACGATGTCCTCGTTAGTTGCCGGAGGATCCTCGGGCGCGGATGCGCCGGGCACGGGGGCAGGCGTGGGCGTCGGCACTGCCGCAGGCGTGGGTGGCGGGGTCGAGACGTCCTGCGTGGCAACCGCGGGGACTTCGGGAGGAAGCGTTGGCCTGGGGCGCGCGGCCCGAGCGGCGAGGGCGGCGGGCGGAATCTGCAGCGAGGCGGCTCGGGCGGGCGTGGGCATGGACGACATGGGGGTTACCGGGGGCGCCACCGGAGCAGGCCCGGGTGGCACGTCGCCCTCGGAAAGGCTCACGTCTGCGTCATCGTAGGGGACTTCGTCGAAAGGCACCTCGTCGTAGGGAGGCTCGTCGGGATCTGGCGCTGGGACGGCCAGTGGTTGCGGGATGGGGTCGGGCGCGGGAGCCGGGGCGGCCAACGCCTGCGGCTGCGGCTGCGGCTGCGGCTGCGGCTGCGAGGGAGCCTGCGCCACGGGCGCTGGCGCGGGCTTCGGAGCAGGGGCGGCGGGTGCCGACGCAGACATCGAGCCGGTGCCAACCCCCTCCCCCGCGACCTCAAACCGCACTGAGCGGCGGCCGAACACCGAGTCGACGGCGGCACCCACGATCTGCCTCACGTCCTCGCGCTCGAGCATGCGGCGCGTGAACGAGCTGCCGCCCGGAAGCTCCACCAGAAGCGTCGAGCCGTCGTCCGACGCCGCGCGAGCGCTCAGCAGCAGCGAACCGCAGGAGGCGCTGCTCTTGAGCAAGCCGTCGACGACCGCCTTCCACGAGCGCTGTAGCGCCCCGGTGTCCGGAGCCTCCGCCGCAGGAGCCGTGCCCGCGGGAGCCACAGGCTTTGGTGCCGGCACCGCAGCAGGCGTCACAGGCGCGGGCTTCGGCGCCGTGAGGGCCTCGGCAGGCACCGGCACCGCGGGCTTCGGCGGCTCGGGCGTCGGGGCAGGCTCCGCAACCGGTGCCACCGGCTTCGGGCCCTGCGTCTGGGGCACGGTCGGCTCCGGGCGCTTATGGCGAAGCGGATTGGGAGGCGGCACCATGCGCGGGGCCGCTGTCGGGGCAGACTCGGGCCTCTCGGCAGCCGTCGCGACGGGGGCGGAAGCCCTCGCAGGCGCCTCGGCCTTCTTCGCGGCCGCCGGCTCGACAGCCGCCGCCCCGGTGCCTCCCGCCAGCCGCGCCTCCAGCGCCTCGACGCGTTCGGCGAGCGACTCGAGCGTGAGGTCGGTCTTGGGCCGCGCCGCCTTCGTGAGCGAAATCTCGAGCACAAGACGCTGATTGGGCGAAAAACGCATCTCGCCCACGGCGTCTCCGAGAATCGAGAGCACGCGCGCAAGCCGATCCGGCCCGCCGTAGGCCTTGGCCTCCTCGGCAAGCTCGGCAAGCTCGTCCTCGGACGCGCTCACCACGCCCGGACGCGTGCCCGCCACGGCAACCACATACACATCACGCACGTGCGCCGCTAGCTCGCGGGCAACCTGCAGGAGGTCGGCTCCAGAGTCTGCAAGGCTCGCCACCTCGGCGAAGAGGGTCGGCACGTCACGGGAGGCAAGCGCCCGCGAGACGCCTGCCATCTTCGAGTTGGACACCTCGCCCAAAAGGTCGCGGGCCGAGGAGGCCGTCACCCGTCCGTCGCCGAAGACGGAGAGCTGTTCCAGCGTGGAGATGGCGTCGCGCATGCCGCCACGCGCATGACGAACTACGAGGTCAAGAGCCTCGTCCTCGTATGTGAAGCCCTCTTTGTCGCAGATGTCGACAAGGTGGGAGCGCATCTCGTCGTTGGCGATGGGACGGAAGTCGAAGCGCTGCACGCGCGAGAGAATCGTGGCGAGAATCTTCTGCGGGTCAGTGGTGCACATGATGAACACCACGTGCTCGGGCGGCTCCTCGAGCGTCTTGAGCAGCGCGTTGAACGCCGCCGGGGTGAGCATGTGAACCTCGTCGATGATGTATACCTTATAGCGGCCCCGCACCGGCGCGTAGTCCACGCGGTTGATGATCTCCTCGCGCACGTTGTCCACGCCCGTGCGGCTCGCGGCGTCCAGCTCGTAGACGTCCGGGTGCTCGCCCGCCGCGATGAGCCGGCACTCCTCGCACGTGCCGTCCGGAAGGTGCCCGGCCCCCTGCTCGCACTCGAGCGCCTTGGCCAGGATGCGCGCCATGGTGGTCTTGCCGGTGCCACGCGGGCCGCAGAACAGGTAGGCATGGCTCGTGCGGCCCTCGGTCACGGCGCGCTCGAGCGTGGAGACCACGTGCGACTGGCCAACGACGTCCTGGAACGTCTGCGGGCGGTACTTGCGATACAGCGACTCCATGCGGGCCTCCGGCGGGTTGCGCGAGCGGGACGTGGCGAGTGCGGCCAGGAGCACGGCGCACTCGGACGTACGTTCAAGCATAGTCGACGGCGAGCCGTTAGTGCTGGGGTGGCAACAGCCTGCGAGGATGCCACTGGTCGGCCACGGTCGCCGCTCCTGTGCGCCGCCAGCGGATTGCAGGCATCATCTTGGAGCCGCATCGCATACGGTTGTAGGGCCTATGACACGAGTGCGGGGCCAGACTCCGCAGAACGGGGGAACCCATGGCAGAAGCAGCCGCGGAAAACACGGGCACAACGGCGACAATCGACAACGTGCAGGCCGTTCTCGGCATCGACGTGGGCGGGACGAGCATCAAGATGGGCGTGGTCACGCCGCGCGGCGAGGTGCTGGCGCAGGGCTCCATCAGGACCGGCGTGCTTGACTGCGCCGAGGCGTTCACCAAGGTGACCGAGGCCGCCCGCGCGCTCTCCGAGAAGGCCGGCGTGGCATTCGAGCGGCTCATCGGCGTGGGTCTCGACGTGCCCGGCGTCGTGCTGCCAAACGGCTCCCTCGTAATGGCGCCCAACGTTACGCTCGACCTCGACGGCCTTGTCGCCGCCCTGCGCGAGGCGCTGCCCGGAGCGACGGCCGCCGTGCTCAACGACTGCAACGCCGCCGCGCTTGGCGAGACCTGGGTGGGTGCCGGCAACGGCGCGCAGAGCCTCGTGATGGTGGCGCTGGGCACGGGCGTGGGCGCAGGCGTCGTCGTGGACGGCAAGGTGGCGACCGGTGCGCACGGGGCGGCCGGCGAGGTGGGCCACATCAACGTGGAGCCCAACGAGACCGAGCGCTGCGGCTGCGGCTGCCGCGGGTGTCTCGAGCAGTACGCGTCGGCACGCGGCCTTATCCGCCTGTATCGCGAGGAGTGCGAGAAGGACGGGGCGGGCGAGGTTCCCATCGCCCACGCCACCGACGCCCTCGCAGTGTTCGTGGCGGCCCGCGAGGGCAACACCCAGGCGCAGGCGGCCTGCAAGCGGCTGGGCGTCTACCTCGCCCGCGCGCTTGCCTGCGTGTCCACCGTCGTCGATCCGGGGACGTTCGTGGTGGGCGGCGGCATGTGTGGCGGCTGGGACACCTTTGGCGCCGCATGCGAGGAGGCCTACCGCGAGTTTGCCATCCCCGCCTGCAAGGAGACGCCCATCCGCGTGGCGACGCTCGGCAACACGGCCGGCTTCCTCGGAGCCGCCCGCGCCGCCCTGGCACTGCTCTAGCGCCACGCGAGCCGAGCGCCGCAAGCCCCGGCGCTCGGCGATAGCACCCGGCCGGGCACGCTGCAGCAACACGGTCGGCCGTGCACGACAGATCCAGCCCACAAAAAACGCCCCGCGAGCGCAGGCCCGCAGGGCGTTCGGCCGAGCCGATGGCTGCACGTGGCACCGTATTCCCGCTGCGCGGGCGGCTCGGAAGCTTTCCGTGATGGCGCGCGTCCTCCCAGAGAACAGGGGGTTGGAAGAATCTCTGACGAACTGCCAGGGTGCGAAGCACTCCAGCTGGCTACCCGACGACCGGAGGGGAGACGAGCGTTCAGGAGGGCGCGCGCTTCGCACATCATATTGCCGCCCCGCTCCAAAGCCAGCGCCCAAAACGAACGCACTTGCCGCAGACGGTCGACATGAATCCGCGGACGGCACAGCGCCGCCGCCCATCCCGCCGAAGCTGAAAGACCGCAGATACCAGCCGGGAGCAATCGTCGAAACGCGGCGTCGCTACGCCATGTGCCTGCCCTTGCGGGTACCCTTCTTGCCAAGGCGGCTCTTCACGAGGCCCACCACGGTGGGCACCACGGACACCAGCACGATGCCCACGATGAGCAGCTCGAAGTGATCCTGCACGAAGGGCACCCCGCCAAAGAAGTAGCCCAACAGCGTGAACAGCGTGGACCACGTAACGCCACCGAGCACGTTAAAGATGACGAAGTTGCGCCAGTGCATGCCGCCCATACCGGCGATGAACGGGACGAACGTGCGGATGAACGGGAAGAAGCGACCGAGGAAGATGGCGAGGTGGCCCCACTTGGCAAGAAACTTCTCGCTCTTCTCCATGCGCTCGGGCGTCATGGCCTTGACCTTGCCGGATGCCACGATCTTCCTGCCAAAGAAGTGGCCGATCATGAAGTTGCACTGGTCTCCGAGGATGGCCGCGCACCACGCCGTCGCCAGAAGGGCCACGATGTTGAACCCGCCACCCTGCGCAAAGAAGCCCGAGGCGAAGAGGAGCGAGTCGCCCGGCAAAAACGGGAAGAACACGACGCCCGTCTCGATGAAGACGATGAGGAAGACGAAGCCGTAGGCCGCAACGGGGCCAGCAGCGATCCAGCTCGCGATGGCCGTGCGAGGATCGCGGAGAAGCTCGATGATGAGGTTGACGAAGCCCATGGTGAATCCGTTCTGCGCGTCTCGCGGCCCGCTTGGCCGTGAGTTCATCCTGCGTTAAGAAAACGCCCCTTCAGCAAAACGCCCCGCGGACGGCAATGCCGACCACGGAGCGTCTTGTGTGGAGCGCGCTTGGTGGGAACGGGTGCCCGCCAGAGGCCCCTTATGGCTGCTGCCTCCCGGCCCTGACCAGGTTCGAGGTGTTGCGTCACCCGAGCCCACCAAACGCGCTCGAGTGGCAGTATAGCCGAGAAGTACTGCTGGCTGCGCTGAGCGCCCCGATGCGCCCTCGCCGCCACGAGGTTTCCACGGGGCACAGAAAAGCCGATACGCCGGGCGCCGAGGCTCTAGAACAGCACGCCCAACACGATAAGGGCCACGCTCACCGCAAGCGCCACGTAGTCACGCTCGGCAAACGGATAGCGCTTGAAGCTGCTCGCGCGATTTCGCAGGTAGAAGCCGCGCTCCTCGGCGGCGAGCGCCGTGGCGTCGGTCTTTCCCACCGAACTCACGAGCAGCGGGATGCAGAGCGGCAACATGAGCTGCATCTTCTTGAAGGGGTTCTTGGTGTCGTACTCCACGCCGCGCGCGGTCTGGGCTTCCATGATCGCGTTCATCTCCTGCCCGAAGATGGGCACGAAGCGCAGCGCCGTGGTGAACGTGAACGCGTAGCGGTATGGCACATGGAGCTTCTCGACGCAGGCGTTTGCCAGATCGTTGAGCTTGGTCACCGTCAGCATGAGGATGAGCGGCAACGCCACGCCCAAGAGACGCAGGCACGCCTTGCCGCCCGTGTCGAGCCCCTCGTTCGTCATCCAGAGGAAGGCGACGTCGCCGCTGCGCATCACGGCCGTCTGGAGCAGCAGCATGATGACGGCAACCGGCACCAGCACCTTGAGCAGCGCGAGCAGCCTGCGCAGCACGCCCGCATACGCACCAAGCGCCAGCGTAAGGGCGAGCAGCCCCAGCAGCACCGGGAAGGCACTCGATAAGAAGGTCGCGAGGATGATGGCCGCAGCGAGGGCCAGCTTTGCCACGGGATTGAGCCTGTGCAGCAGGGTGTTGCCCGGCTGGTAGTCGATCACGTTAACCACGGCGGACCATCTCCTCGGCGACGTCGACGATGCCGGAGACCTCGCTGATACCCGAAAACGCCGGGGAGACCTCACGCGCAAGCTTGCAGGACAGCTCGATGACCTGCGGTGGGGCCACGTAAGCGCGCCGCATGAGGTCGGCGTCGGCAAAGATCTCGTGGGTGGGGCCGCGCCCGAGGATGCGGCCGTTGGCCATCACCACGACACGCTCGGCGAAGTCGCTCACGACCTCCATGTCGTGACACACCATGATGACGGCACATCCCTGCGCCGCCATCTCCCCCACCGTCTCCATGACGGTCATGCACTCGCGGTAGTCAAGGCCGCTCGTGGGCTCGTCCAGCACGATGACCTGTGGCTCGACCACCACGACGCTTGCCAGCGCCACCATCTGCCGCTGCCCGCGCGAGAGCGAGAACGGGGCCTCGTTGGCAGGCAGACCAAAGCGCTCGGCTACCATGTGGGCACGCCTTCGGGCCTCCTCGACGTCGACTCCCTGAAGCTCGAGGCCAAAGGCAACCTCGTCGAGCACGGTCTGCTTGCAGAGTTGTCGGTCGGGGTTCTGGAACAGAGTGGCGCAATGGGCGGCAATCTTGCTGGTAGGCACCTCGGCCGTACTGAGCCCGGCAATGCGCACCGTGCCGGAGCTGGGCTTGAGCAGGCCGTTAAGCAGCTTGGTGAGCGTGGTCTTGCCGGCGCCGTTCTGGCCGACGACGCCCACGAGCTCGCCCGGATAGACCTTGAGGTCGATGTTGTCCACCGACGCCGTGCCGCCCGGATACGTGAAGCTGACGTCGTCGAAGGAGACGACCGGCTCGGCGCCCTCGGCCTTGGGGCGAAGCGGTGCGTGAGGCGAGGTCGCCGGGACAAGCGGGGACGCAGGGGCAGCGTGTGCGTCTCCCACGAGCCCGGCGACCATCGCCTCCGCCTCGGCCACGTTCAGGCACGGGACGCCGGGCTTCACCAGGCCCTTCTCGGCCAGACTGTTGGAGATGCGCGCCACGCGCGGGCTGTCGACGCCAATGCGGCGCAGCTCGGCGGCGTGCGAGAAGACCTCGTGCGGCGTGCCCTCAAGCGCCAGATGCCCGCAGTCGAGCACCAGTACGCGCCCACAGTACTCCGAGAGCAGGGCTACCTTCTGCTCGATGACCACGACCGTGATGCCGAGCTCCTCGTTGGCCCTCCGGAGCGTGTCGAACACGAGCCGAGACGACGCCGGGTCGAGCGCGGCGGTGGGCTCGTCGAGCACGAGCACGCGCGGGCGGAGCGCCAGGATGGCCGCGATGGCAACCTTTTGCTTCTGCCCGCCGGAGAGCGTGGCGATCTCGCGGTCCCGCAGGTTTGAGATGCCGACCGTCTCGAGCGTCTCGGAGATGCGGGCCTCGATCTGGTCGTGCGGCACGCCAAAGTTCTCGAGGCCGAAGAGCATCTCGTCCTCGACGGCAGACGCCACCATCTGCGTGTCGATGTCTTGCAGGACGCTGCCCACGAGCTGCGAGATGTCAGTGAGCGACACGTCGCAGGTGTCATGGCCGTCCACAAGCGTGGCGCCAAAGAGCCGGCCGGAGAAGTGATGCGGGATGGCCCCGCTCATGACGCTCGCAAGCGTCGACTTGCCCGCGCCCGACGGCCCGATGACGCCCACGAAGTCGCCCGGCCGGACGGAGAACGACACGTCGTCGAGCGCACGGGGCGCACCGGAGTCTGCGCCGCCGTAGGAAAACGAGACGTTCCTGAGCTCTATGATGGGCGCGCCCTCGACGCGCTTCTCGGCATCTGACACCTTGTGACCCTTCCCACCCGTTCATGAATGCGGGCCGCGACCCGAAAGCCGCAGCCCACCCATAGTACCCGAGCCCCTCTGCTACTTCTTGAGAACCGAGCGCAGCGGGAAGTAGAGCGCCTGCACCACCACGGCGTTGAACGCAGCGGTGCCGAGGACGATGGGCACCTTGGCAAGCGCCGTGGCGAGCTCGGCGCCCATGATGACCGTGCCGAGGCCCGCGAAGAGCGCGCCGGAGACGAGCGTGGTGAGGAAGGCGGCGACGAGCGGGGTGACGCTGCGCCCGGCGACCTTGAGGTTGAGGCGAGCGAGGCCGCACATCACGAGCGCTCCGGCCACCTCGGTGACGAAGTTGAGGCCGGGGATGGACGTGGTGAGCTGTATGACCGCGGCGGAGAGCAGGCCGAACACGACCGCCTGCAGGGCGCTGGCGCGGGTGAGCGCCACGGCGAGGGCGTAGGCCGCGATGATGAACTGCGGCTTGATGCCCGTCATGGCAAGCGCGTTGCCAAGGGTGAAGTTGAGGACGTAGCCGGCGGCTAGCAGCACCGCGAGTAGGACGAGCGAGGTAATGTCGAGAACGCCGCCGGTGAGGCGGGTCTCGGAGCTGACGGTACGAGCCTGGTTCTGAGCGACATGGGTCTGAGTAGCCATGGGAGTCTCCTTGGTGTCGGCACAAGCCGACGAGCGCAAGCCGGGTCAGGTGTGCGAGATGGTGCCGAGTCGGGTGGGTGCGGGCCGAGTCAGAGCCGCGCCGCGGCGCAAGCGTTAGTCCGTGACCTTGAGGGCGTTGCGAACCAGCGGGTAGAGGACGGCGACGAGCACCGCGTTGAAGACGGCCGTGGCGAAGACCACGGGGAGCATGGCGGCGGGCATGGCAGCGACGAGCTCGGGCGAGAAGCCGGAGATGGCGAGCTTGACGACCATGAAGATCGCGCCGGAGAGCGCCGTGGTGACGAGAGTTCCAACCGCAGGGATGATGGCCTTGGCACCGCCCCTCATGCCGGCGTTGACGATGAGCGCCATGACCACGGCGGCCACGCCCTCGGCCGCGAAGTCAACGAACGGCGAGGTGGTGGTGATCTGGATTACGGCCGCGGAGATGAGGCCGATGACGAGCGCCTGCCCCACGTTGGGGCGCACGACGAGGATGGTGAGGCAGAAGGCCGAGATGATGAACTCGGGGCTGATGGCGTTGGCCGTGAGGGCCGCGATTGCCTTGCCCACGGTGAAGTTGAGGACGAAGCCGGCGGCGAGGAGCACGGCGAGGAGCACGAGCGCCTTGATGTCGAGATTGCCCCGGTCGGTGGTGGAGACGGTGCGGGCCTGCTGGTCGGCGTCGGCGTGCAGAGACATGGGGTCTTCCTTCCCTTGGATGCGTTCTTGGACGTGGGCGCCATACGGCGCGGTGTGTGTCGTTCCGTGGAGTCTCTCGGTCTTGTGGGCCCTGGGCCCTGCTTGTACCGCGCGATTCGCGGGTCGTTCGTGTGAGGTGCGCCGGGCCACAAAAAAGGGCCCCCGGTCTACCGGGAGCCCTTTTTTCGCGTAAGAGATATGGCGCGAGAGACTCACAGTCGACCGACCGTTTGCGAATCGCGCCACCACCAGTTGTTGCGCATGCAAGCGGTGCGATTCATCTCTGGCGCTCCTCTCGAAAAATCGAAATCAATGACTGCTCGGGCCATCTGCTGGCTAAGCAGCCCCTTTTGTTGCAGCGAACTATACGCGCTTTTCTCGGCCGCGCAAGGCTGTTTTTGTAAACGAACGGTTAATCCCTACTTGGTAGGTAGGAATGGCGGGTTGGAGGGGCGCCGCCATCCGCTTCGACGGGGCTGGCACAGGTGAGGCTGGGACTCCGTACCTTACGCCGCGCCGTCCGTGCGCAGGAGGGCCTCGCCCGCGTGCACCACCATGCCCGGCGTCACGCCAAGCGAAACGCCCCCGAGCTCTCCGGCGTTGGAGACCGCCAGCACCACGCAGTCCGGATGCCCCGCGGCGACAATCCTGCCTCGGTCGATGCGCACGAGCGGCTGCCCGGCGCTCACGTGGGTGCCCGCCGCGACGAAGAGCTCGAAGCCGTCGCCGCCCATCTCGACCGTGTCGATGCCAACGTGCACGAGCGCCTCGGTGCCGTCGTCGCCCGCGATGCCCACGGCGTGGCTCATGGCCGCCGTCACCGTTCCGTCGAGCGGCGCGTAGACGACGTCCCCGTCGGGCCAGACCCCGCAGCCTTCCCCGAGCATGCCGCCGGCAAACACCGGGTCGGGCACCTCATCCATGGCGCTGACCCTGCCGCCAACGGGTGCAACCAGCACGCCGGGCCCGGCCTCGACCGCAAGCGCCGTGGGATGTCCCGGCTCACGAGCAGAGTCCTGCTCCTTCCCCTTGAACCTGCTGCGCAAGCTCATCGGCCACCCCTTTCCTGAGACCAGGTATCTAACTCGCTCCGGTGCGCTCCGCACCGCCAGCCCCTGCTAGCGGCTCATCTTCTCGTGCCAGCCGTCTAACCGCGCGAGCGCCGCCTGAAGCACCTCGTCGGACTTCGCAAAGTGGAAGCGGATGAAGCGGTTCTCGGGCGCATTGAAGAAGCACGACCCGGGCACGCCGCCCACGCCCACCTTTGCCGCGAGGTCGATGGCGAACTGCTCGTCACTCTCGTAGCCAAAGTCCGAGATGTCGACCATCACGTAGTAGGCGCCCTCGGGCTCCACGAAGGTGAGGCCGCGCTCGCGCAGGCCCTCGCAGAAGAGGTCGCGCTTGTGGGTGTAGAGCGCGCGCAGGTCATCGTAGTAGGACTGCGGCAGCTGAAGGCCCACCGCTGCGGCCTCCATGAGCGGGGCGGCGGCCCCCACGGTGAGGAAGTCGTGCACCTTGCGCAGGCGATCGGTCACCTCGGCCGGGGCAATCACGTAGCCCAGCCGCCAGCCCGTCATGCTGTACGTCTTCGAAAGCGAGCTGCAGCTGAGCGTGCGCGGTACCATCCCCGGCAGGCTTGCGAAGTACACGTGCTCGTACGGCTCGTAGACGATGTGCTCGTAGACCTCGTCGGTGATGACCCAGAGGTCGTACTTCTCGGCCATACGAGCAATGGACTCCAGCTCAGAGCGGGAGAAGACGTGTCCCGTCGGGTTGGACGGGTTGCAGAGGATGAGCGCCTTGGTGCCCGGACGGGCGCAGGCCGCCTCGAGCTCGGCGTCGTCGAAGGTGAACTCGGGGGCATGCAGCTCCACGTACGTGGGCTCGGCTCCGCACAGGATGGCGTCGGCACCGTAGTTCTCGTAGAACGGCGAGAAGACCACGACGCGGTCGCCGGGGTTGGCCACCGTCATGACGGAGCACATCATGGCCTCGGTTGACCCACAGGTCACCACGATCTGGGTCTCGGGGTCGATGTCGAGCCCCATACGCGGCGACTGCTTGGCCGCGAGCGCGGCGCGGAAGTTGGGGGCGCCCCAGGTGATGGCGTACTGGTGCGGCCCCTCGTAGGCCACCTTGGCGAGGCGGTCGAGGATGGGCTTAGGCGGGTCGAAGTCGGGAAAGCCCTGGGAGAGGTTGATGGCGTCATAGCGCATGGAGACGCGCGTCATACGACGTATGACGGAGTCGGTGAAGTGGGCGGTCTTGTCGCTGAGCTGCTGCATGGAGCCTCCTTGTTACGGAGCGCGCGATCTTGTCCTGAAGTGCTCCCGTCACGGTAGCACTTCAGGCGAGCGCCGACGCGGCCGCCTTCCCCGGCCTCCCCGGCCGGGGCCTCTCGCTCGGGCGAGGCCGCAATGCCCGAGCGACGGTCGGCATGCGCCGGTTAACCGTTTCGAAACAGAAGCGCTTCGGGTAGGCTGTTGCCCGGACGGACGCAGACGCGAGAGGAGCAGACGTGGGGGACGAGGCGCGGGGGCACGAGCAAGACACGGCCGAGTACGACCGCAACTGGTCGCGCGACCCCCACGCGATGTCCTCGCGCGACGAGATCGACCCCGGGCGGCGCGACCCGCACGCATACGACGCCGGGCGCGGGCACGACGCCGACTCCGCGCACGCGCACGGCGCTCACGGGCACGAGGGCGACCGGGGGCACAAGGCCGCCAAGCCCGGCGTTCCCTACGAGATGTCCGCCGTCGCCGAAGCGCTCAACGACCCCACGGGCACCTTTCGCCCCATCGACCCGGCACGCGTGCGGCTCGAACCGCTCGCGGACGCTCAGTCGCCCGAGCAGGCCGCCGAGGCCAAGCGCATTGCCGAGAAGCGCGAACAGGCTCCTCGGCGCTGGCGCTTCTTCCTGGCGCTCAACTTCTCGCTCATCGTGATGGCCTTCTCGATCGTGCTGTTCCAGTCGCCCCAGCACTTTGCGTTTGGCGGCACGTCGGGCCTCGCCATCGTGCTTGCCTCGGCCGTGCCCGTGCTGCCCATGGCCGGCTGGATGTGGGCGCTCAACGTTCTCATCGTCGTCGTGGGCTTCGTGTTCCTCCCCCGCCGCGCGGTCATGTGGAGCGCCTTCGCCTCGGTGGCGCTGTCGATGTACACGTCGCTCTTCGCGGCCGTGCTGCCCGCCCAGAGCATCACCGGCGACATGTGGCTCGACCTGTGCTTCGCGGTGCTTTTGCCCGCCGTGAGCAGCGCCATCGCCTTCGACGTGGGCGGCTCCACCGGCGGCACCGACATCCTTGCCATGATCGTGAACCGTAAGTCGAGCCTCGACATTGGCAAGGCGCTCACCGTGGTGAACTTTGGCGTGGTGGTGACGACGTTTGCCCTGTACGGGACGCGCGTGGGTCTCTATTGCGTGCTGGGTCTTTTCGCGAAGACGATGGTGGTCGACTCCATCATCGAGAGTTTCCACATGCGCAAGATCTGCACCATCGTCTGCAAGCACCCGCGCGAGATCGAGCGCTTCATCATCGTCGAGCTCAACCGCACCGCCACGCTCACGTACGCCTACGGCGCGTACTCGGGCCGCCGCATGGCACAGATCACGTGCGTGCTGGGTCGCGCCGAGGCCAGACGGCTCCTGCGCCACGTGCGCGAGAGCGAGCCCGACGCGTTCGTGACCATCGTGACCAGCTCCGAGATCGTGGGCCGCGGGTTCCGCTTCGTGGGATAGCGGGGCAGCGGGGCAGCGCGTCTCAAGGGGCCGTCCTGCATGGAGACCCAAGCCGTCGATTACGGCCGCGGCGGTTCGATGACCCAAGGCGCGGGCGAAACGGAAGAAAACGGGGCGGAAAATTACCGTTCCATGCGCGTTCCTGCGACGGCGTTACCGTTCCATGCGCGCTCCCGCGACGGCGTTACCGCTCCGTGCGCGCCTTCGCGGCGAATCGCGAGCATCACGCGGGCGAGGTTGCACGACGCGCGCGAGCGCCACACGGAGAAGTGGCGGAGAAGGGCGCCCGCCAGCCACTCGTGCCATCCCTTTCGGTAAAGTGAAAGCAGTATTCGGGCGACGGTATCCCTGCTCCCGCGAGCGGGCGCTTCCCGCACGCGACCGCCGCCACAACGCGCGTCATGGGCCACAAGGCCCCAGAACAGGAACGAATCCATGACTGATACCACCACCGCCTCGGCGCAGGCCGTCGAGGAGAACGCTGCCGCAGCAGCAGAGACGGTCGCAGCGGACGCCGACTCCCCCGAGACCCTCCCCGGATTTGACGAGCTGGGGCTCTCCGACAACGTCCTCGTCGGCGTGGCCGACCTTGGCTACGAGACCCCCTCGCCCGTCCAGGCGCGGGCCATCCCCGAGGTGCTCGCTGGCCGCGACGTCCTCGCCGCGGCCCAGACCGGCACCGGCAAGACGGCCGCCTTCCTGCTGCCCACGCTGAGCCGCCTGCCGCACGCGGGCAAGGGCCACGGCCCGCTCATGCTCGTGCTCACGCCCACGCGCGAGCTGGCCCAGCAGATCGAGGAGGTCTGCGAGACCGTCGCCAAGCGCACCGGCCACAGGAGCGTCACCGTCGTGGGCGGCGTGGGCTACGAGCCGCAGAAGCGCGCCCTGCGTCGTGGCTGCGACGTGCTCGTTGCCACACCCGGCCGCCTGCAGGACCTCATCGACCAGGGCGAGGCGCACCTCGGCGAGGTGCAGACGCTCGTCCTCGACGAGGCGGACCGCATGCTCGACATGGGCTTCCTGCCCGCCATGCGCAAGATCGTGGCCGAGACGCCCGAGACGCGCCAGACGCTGCTCTTCTCGGCCACGCTGGACGAGGGACAGATCGGCGGCATCCGCGATCTCGTGCACGAGCCCGCCATCGTGGAGATCGCCCACAAGGGCACCGTCGCCGAGACGATTGACCAGTACGTGCTCCCCGTGTCCCTCGAGGCCAAGAACGCCCTGCTCGCGAAGGTGCTCAAGGCAGAGGGCCCCAGCCACGTCATCGTCTTCACGCGCACCAAGCACCGCGCCGACGCCTGCTGCAAGCGCCTCTCGCGCACCGGCATCTCGTGCGCGCCCATCCACGGCAACCGCAACCAGAACCAGCGAGAGCGGGCGCTCCGCGCCTTCCGCGAAGGCCGCACCGACGTGCTCGTCGCCACCGACGTGCTGGCCCGCGGCATCGACGTGTCCGACGTGCGCTACGTGGTCAACTTCGACGTCCCCGAGGACTCCGAGGACTACATCCACCGCATCGGGCGCACGGGCCGCGCCGGGGAGACGGGCTGGTCGCTCACGTTCGTGACGGCGGACGACTATCCCGACCTGCGCGACTGCGAGCGTCTCATGGGCAAGGTCGTCCCCACCTACGAGCGCGCGAGCGAGTTTGACCTCGGCACCGAGCCTCCCGCACTCGACCCCAACCGCACGGCCGAGAAGGACGAGGGCGGCTCGCGCAAGAAGCGCCGACGCAACCGCAGGGGCTCGACGGCGCAGCAGGGCGAGAAGCGCGACCGCACGCGCGGCGCCGCCGGGAGCCGCGACGGTGGCAAGCAAGCCGGAAAGGCGACGCAGGGCCGCCACCGCAAGCCCGGCCAGCCCCGCCGCGAGAAGCAGCAGTCGGAGGCCATCCTCACCGACGCCGAGCTGCACGGAATTGAGCGCAAGGAGCGCCAGGGCGGCCGCAAGCACACCGACCAGAGTGCCCGCAACGGCAGGCGTGACGGCAGCCGCGACGCCAAGCGCACGGGCAACCAGCAGAGCGACGGCCGCGCACGGGGCTCACGCAAGCAGCAGGGCACGAGCCCGCGCGACTACGGCGAGCGTCGCGGGGGGCGCAAGGGCGAGGCGCGCGAGCAGCGCCCCGAGCGCGGCCACGCCCGCGACAGGGGCGGGCGCGGCTCGGGCAAGCCCGGCAGCACCTCGCACCGCCGTCCCGGAGACCGCCAGGGAAGGGCCCGCGGCATCTATTAGGGCTAGAATGGCCGCATGCGCACGCCAGCCGCGCGCATGCGGCCTTTTTTGTCACACGGGCGCCCGCACGCCCACGAGAGGAACCAGATGACAGCCCCAGCCACCACCGATGAAACCACGCCCCTCCACGTCGTCAGCTACGAGCTTACCCCGCAGCTGGTCGACGAGGCCGCCTCGGCGCTTGCCGGGCCGCGCTACCGCAACCCGCCTTCGTTCGTGGGTGCGGTCTTCCTCCTGGGCATCGTGACCTTCGCCATGACCCCCAACGCCCGCGAGCACGTCGTCCCCTTGCTCGTCATGTTCGTCGGCGCCGTCGCGAGCCTGCAGGCGGGCGAGAAGTGGCAGAAGGTGCAGCTCCGCAGGCTGCGCCGTTCGGGTCTCGACACCGCCTTCATCGACAAGGACAAGCGCCGCCTCGAGGTTCGCTTCTTCGCCGACCACGTCGAGGTTGCCCGCAAGGGCGAGCCCACCGAGGCGAACCTGCCGCTCTCCGGCATGAAGAAGCCCGTCAAGGGACCCGAGTTGCTCGTCCTGCGCTTCGCCGGCCCCGCGTACGTCATCGTGCCGCAGCGGGCCATGAGCCTCTCGCGCTTCGAGGAGCTTTGCAGCTTCGTCTTCGGCCAGTCCGAGAAGCGAGGGTAGCCATGTCCTCCAAGCACAAGAAGCGCGCCCACAAGCAGAACGACCGCCCCGGTACGGGCACCAGACCCGGGCAGGGCGGTATCCCCCTCGGGGCCCGCTACGTCAACGTGACGACCCTGGACGACGACATCATCGAGCGCATCGTCAAGCTCACGCAGAGTCCGCTCGTTCGCTGGGCCTACCTCGGCGTGGGCGTCGCGGCCCTGGTACTTGCCGCCGTCACGTACCTGTTCTTCCACGCCGACGCGCTCATGACGGTCATCCTCGCCGCCTTTGGCGCGCTGTTCGTCTATCAGGGGACGCAGCTCCCCAAGCACACCGCCAAGCGCACGGGAGCCGAGCTCGACCGGGCAGGCGAGAACGCCCGCAGGCGCGTCACGTTCTTCACGGCAAACGAGATGGGAACCGTCAACTCGGACGGCTCGGTGCACACCCTGCCCTACTCCGCCATCGAGTCCGTCTCGGAGGACGACCGCATCGTCGCGCTGCGCATGCGCGAGGACGGCACCTACATGGCCCTCGCCAAGGCGGGGTTCACCTTCGGCAACGCCAGCGACTTCACGGGCTCCGTCGAGCGGCGCGTGTCCGAGGCTGGCAAGCAGATGTCCAGCCAGCTTCGCCGCGGCAAGCGCCAGGGACCGGGAGCGGCAAAGTAATGAGCCGCTCGGGCACGGCCCGCGAACGTCAGCCCAGCAACGGGGAACAACCCTCCTTGAGCGCATCGCGTGCGGAAGAGGTCTGAGGCGTTCGATGGTCGGAGGTCGACGCGCGCGGCAACGACCCGGCCAAGCCGCCCCTACACGCTCTTCGGCGGGAGCCAGCTCCGTGCCATGCGTACGATCGAGCAGCTTGCGGCCAGCACATGCAAAGACCGGGGGCCGGCAGCGCCGGCGCGCTACTGGCCGTCCCCTACGCCGTCTCCGTTGGCGGGGCGGGAGTCCTCGGCGCCGTCACCGTCGCCGGGGCGGGGACTCTTGGCACGCTCGATGCTCGTTGCGGTCCAGCCCCACCTCCCGTACTTCTTGTCCCACTTGCGTTCGGCGGCACCGCTCACGGCCTCGCCGTTCAAGAGGCCCAGGGCGCGGATCATCTCCGGAGGAACAAAGCAGTCGTTGACGAAGCCAAACCCCTTACGGTTTTTCTCGAGCACGCCCGCGAAGGAGGACGTGGAGGCGCGAAGGGGTTCCCGGTCGTCAATCCCGATGTCAGAAAGCTCCCACTCCCACTTCTTCTGGTTCTGGCGATACATCATCCGACACGCGCCCGTCACGCGCTGGCACTGCACGAGCTCCCGGTCGCCTCCAAGTTCCTTCAGAGCTTTCGGCGAAACCCAGATGCTCCCTATGGCGGCACGGACGAAGGCGAAGTCCCTGACGAGGTCGAGCTCGCCCGAAAAGTTCCTCACGACCCGACCCGCGATGGGGGAGTCCGGGCAGGCCACCACTTTGCCGACTATGCCGCCGCCGTCCTGTGCTCTGTGCCCTCGATAGCAGGCCCCAGCCTGAACCTGCCGAGCTATCGCCTCCCCAACCTTCACGCGACGCGCGAAGCTCAGAAAATCCATGCTGGACGCGCTGCCCTCTTTGGGGATCACCAGACCGGCAAGGCCCTTCTTCTCGTCCTTCCACTCCACGTAGAAGTCCGTCTCGGGGAGTTCCTCCGCAAGCACGTCATACGCCGCCGCGGCCAGCCGCTTCTCCTCCGCACTTGCCCGCCGCCCCGAGAGCGCAAGCGTGCGCGCCTTGGCCATGCACACCCTGTACTTCTCGGGAGACTCGCGCTCCCACGTGGCCGCATAGCGCCTCCAGGCCCACTCCTCGCGCGGCTTCTTCGCCACGACCGCCGCGAGCCTCGGACGCGCCTCGGCGCCACGGCCCAGGCTCACGAGCAGATTGCCAAGCGCATACGACTCCCAGAGCCAGTCCTTGCACCGCCCGTCCTCAAGCAGCCTGGCAACCGCCCCGGCACCCTCGGAGCGCTCCTCGGCCGTGGCAACCTGCCCGCCGTTCTTGTCGGATGCGAGCAACGCGCCGAGGTAGGCCTTCGTGAGCTGCTGCGCGTTGGAAGGGCAGAGCTTGCCGTCAACACAGTGCGTTGAGAAGTCCGAAGGATCGAACTTGTCGAGCCCGTACCAGCGCACGAGGTTGATGACCGAGCGGGGGTCGTCCTTGAGTGACGCATAGAACATCGTGCGCACGTCCGGATGGCGTAAGGCCGTCCAGTAATCGGGACCCGTCACGGCAGCAAGCAGGCTCTTCAGCCCATTGACATTCCCGGCCTTACGCAGGCCCCACCCCGCGACGCACACCTTCTTGCGAAGCATCTCGCAGAACAGCGCGGCGCCCCAATCACCAATCATCAGGGGACGTATGGCATCTAAGGTCTTCAGGAAGGCGCCGAGGTCGTTGTGAAGCCCGCTCGTTGGGTCACCGTAGCGTTTGAGGCAGTCGTAGAGCACCCACGCGTACGCGCCCCTTAAGGCCGGCTCCTTGCCGTAGCACTCGGCATGGGCGGCCCTCGCGAGCCGGTAGGCGTCATGCAGACGCGGGGGATTGCTCTTGCGAAGAGCCGTGATGATGTCCGCCAGGTACGGCTCTGGATAGTCCCCGGCCAGGTCCCAGTCCTTCAGGAAGTCCCCAAGGCTGTCGAGAACGTCAGCGAGCTCCTCGGTGGCCATGACCCCGCTCCTCACTTACTCGGCCGAGCCCACGAACGGCTCGGGATACAAAAGGGGCCGCCCGGACAACTCCCCCGGACGGCCCCCGCACCACGCGTGCTACTTGCGGTGTGCGCGGTAGAACTGGATGAGCGCCTGCGTGCTCGCGTCCTGCTTGGCCAGCGCCTCGTCGTCGTGGAACGCCGGGGTGATCTGCTTGGCAAGCTGCTTGCCCAGCTCAACGCCCCACTGGTCATAGGAGTCGAGGCCCCAGACCGTGCCCTCCACGAACGTGATGTGCTCGTAGAGCGCGATGAGCTCGCCGAGTGCGGTAGGCGTCAGCGCCTCGCCGAAGATGGACGTCGTCGGACGGTTGCCCTCGAAGCAGCGCGCCGGCACCATCCACTCGGCCGTACCCTCGGCACGGACCTCGTCGGCCGTCTTGCCAAAGGCGAGAGCCTTGGTCTGCGCCAGGAAGTTGCCCAGGAACAGCTCGTGCACGTCCTGGACACCGTCCTTGGTGGGGTTGGCGGTGTTCACGAAGGCGATGAAGTCGGCCGGAATGGCGCGGGTACCCTGGTGGATTAGCTGGTAGAAGGCGTGCTGACCGTTGGTGCCGGCTTCGCCCCAGAAGACCTCGCCGGTGCCGGACGTCACGGGCGTGCCGTCCCAGCGCGTCGACTTGCCGTTGGACTCCATGGTGAGCTGCTGCAGGTAAGCAGGGAAGCGGTGCAGGTACTGGTTGTACGGCAGGACGGCGTGGCTGCCCATGCCGAAGAAGTTGACGTACCACACGTTGATGAGACCAAGCAGCGCCACGACGTTCTTCTCGAGCGGGGTGTTCTGGAAGTACTCGTCGACCGTGTGGAAGCCGGTGAGGAACTCCTCGAAGCGCTTGGGCCCAAAGGCGATGATGAGCGAGAGGCCCACGGCGGAGTCGACGGAGTATCGGCCGCCCACCCAGTTCCAGAAGCCGAAGGCGTTGGCCGGGTCGATGCCGAACTGCTCCACGAGGTCGAGCGCCGTGGAGACGGCGACGAAGTGGGCCTTGATGGCCGCCGCGTCCTGCTCGGCCGAGCCGTCGATGGCGCCGGCATCCTTGAGGGCGCCAAGCAGCCAGGTCTTGGCCTCGCGCGCGTTGGTGATGGTCTCGAGCGTGGTGAACGTCTTGGAGACGATGATCACGAGCGTGGTCTCGGGGTCGAGACCCTTGACCTTCTCGGCCATGTCGTTGGGGTCGATGTTGGAGACGTAGCGGCAGT
>OIXX01000201.1_pt1 | contig 46055 bp, 38 predicted proteins | sample 1588161 | NCBI WGS metagenome assembly OIXX01 (sample SAMN03283274) | human gut metagenome | biome: human-associated habitat; material: feces | host: Homo sapiens | place: Peru | collected 2012 | reverse complement strand
GGGAGACGACGCGCGGCTGGTCGTGGTTGCAGAAGAACAGGCTGGCCCAGCCGGCGTTCCTCACGGCCTCCTGCTGTCTGCTCATTCTATCTTGAAGTTTTTTAGGAACAAAAGCGTGTGTATCCCATTTTGATTCAGGGGATTGATCGACACTGACGTGGTCGAACAGGAACAGCATGTCGAGTTCCTTGTGGGCCGGATTGGTGATGAACTCGTTGCGTTCCGGAGTGATGCCCGGCGCCTCGCCGACGTTCATGTAGCCTTCGCGGCCCTCGAACACCTCGCGGCGCATTTCGGCGAGGAACTCGTCGAGCCGCGGACCATCGGAACAGAACGGGCTCGCGTTCGTGTATCCCTCTTCGCCTATCTCTCCTTCGGATAATTCCGAGTCGACCTCTCCAGGCAGCCGTCCGTGGCTATCGAGATGTTTCGAGATCAAGGTGATCACGTCCATGCGGAAGCCGTCGATGCCGCGGTCCATCCACCAATTCATCATCCTGTACACGGCCTTGCGCACCTCCGGATTCTCCCAATTCAAATCCGGCTGCTTCCTGGAATACTGGTGGAAGAAATACTCGCCGCGCTTCGGATCGTACTCCCAAGCGGAACCGCCGAAATAGGAACCCCACCGGTTCGGCTCGGCACCCGGAGCGCCCGGCTCATGCCCCGGCCTGGCCGGACGCCACCAATACCAGTCGGCATGCGGATCGTCCTTGTCCCGGGAGGCCTGGAACCAGGCATGCTCGTCGGACGTGTGGTTGACCACCAGATCCATCACGATCTTCAGACCGCGCCTGTGCGCCTCGGCGAGAAGCTCGTCCATATCCTCCAACGTGCCGAACAGCGGGTCGATGTCCTGGTAGTCGGAGATGTCGTAGCCGTTGTCGTCCTGCGGCGACTTGTAGACCGGGCTCAACCACACCACGTCCACGCCAAGATCGGCCAGATAGTCAAGACGGCTGGTGATGCCCTTCAGATCGCCGATGCCGTCGCCGTTGGAATCCTGGAAGGAACGCGGGTAGATCTGGTAGACCACCGCATTGGCCCACCACGGGTTCGGGGTCGCGCCGTTGGAACGCACGGTGTCGGGAAGGACGGAACGATTGAAATCAGTCATATCTTGTTTCCTTATTAAATCAAGTTCTTCATCAACGCGATGCTATGGATCCACGTTGCCTATATACGGGATGAATCAATGTTGCTTTTTCCTTTCCCTTTAGAGTTCCATCCATGAGCCGAACAAGCATGCTCATGCCCAGTTGACACAACTCTGCTGGCATTAAGGGAAATTCATCTATCCTCAGACGCTTGCCTATGGAATCTGTATATGTTCCCGCTGAAATCAGCGAAAGATCTTGAGGAATCTTCATTCCACGCTGCCGCGTCGCAGCAACAAGATTATTAAGGAACAATGGGCCGCCTTGAGTCACAATTGCTGTGTTCTCACTCGAGATGAACCTCTCAAGTAGGTTTTCGGCAGCATCGAAATCATCCTCGTCGGTAAACTCTTCATCTATATGAATCTTGTATCGCGCAGCAGCATCATGCATTGATGTCCTGAGTCGAATGAGGTAATTTGCACCTCCATTTCGTTCGTAATCAATCTCCTTCCCCCCTGCAAACAGAATTCTGCTGTGCCCATTACGACAAAGCGTTTGCATGATCATTTCACCCATTTCAATAAAATCGGTATCAATGCATGGCACATTTATTTCATTCATAGGATGTCCAATAGAAATGACCGGAATACTTGAAAGCTGAGCTAATTCAATTCGGGGATCATTCATAGTCACATCCATAAGAGCGACACCATCCACCATCCCAGTATCGATGATAGAGCGAAGCTGCTCATCTCCTGTTTCCTCAGTCAACAGCAACGTTTCATAGCCAAGTTGCCTGGCCGCTTTGAGAAAATTTAGAAAATAAGCACAATAATTGGTATAGCTGGTGGAATCATGGACGGGCGAACTCAGCGCGACGAAATGAGTCTCACCACTCAACGGAGCTGGACCACCGTTTTTCGCCAAGTAACCAAGTTCCCGCGCAGCTTGCAATACTCTCCGACGGGTATTTGCCCCTATGGGACGTTTCCCTGTCATCACATAGGAAACCGTGCTTATGGAAACTCCTGCGAGAGCCGCCACGTCCTTGATTCCAGCCATTGTTATCCTTATTCGTTCACAGTAAAGCCTTGGCTCTTTCCTTGCTCAACGAGCTTGTCCTGCCAAGCCTTCACACCTTCCTTCATTGTGGTCTGTCCCGTGTAAGCCGCCCCGACAGTGTCGGTGAAAACGCTTCGCGCATAAACGTCATAGGGCAGAAATTCGAACTTAGATGTGACACGCTTCGCAGCCTCGGCGAATTCAGCATTGAACTTCTCACCGCCAAAATAATCCACCGTGTCTCCATCGGAGTTCACCATAGTAGTCTGGCTAAGGAATTTATCGTTAGACATGGTCTTCAAATCAGCAGGAAAACCACCTTGGTCCACGCGGGACATGATGGCATCAGAATTAGTGCTGGCAAATTCCATAAACTTGTACGCAGCATCCGCATTCTTGGATGACGACATCAGGGCAAGGGAGGAGCCGCCGTACTCAGAACTTACCTTCTCGCCGACGTTCCACGTTGGCATTTGAGCAATTCGCCACTTTCCAGCACCCTCCGAAGCATTGTTTAAAAACATGCCGGGAGCCCATGCAGCAGATATCACGCTCGCAAATTCTCCGGAACCAACTGAACGATACCAATCATCAGAACTATCTTTTGTCTTCGTTTCGATTAGTCCTTCATCAATCATCTTTTGCCAGAAGTCACAGAATTTCTGCACTCCTTTATCAGTAGTGAGTTTGACGGTAACCTTAGTGCCGTCTTTAGATGTGGAATATGGGTGTCCACCTGCTTGCCAGACCATTGCATTGAAGAATCCGGCGTTCCCTGGATCATTAGTAATATATGAACCAATCTGCTTAATCTTCTTTGCATCTTGATAGAACTCATCCCAAGTACTTGGCGGCTCAGAAATGCCAGCTTTGTCAAATACCTCTTTGTCATAGTAAAAAGCCATTGGTCCAGAGTCGACTGGCATACCATACATACCGCCATTGAAATTCACTGCATTCCAAGTACCTGGGGTGTAGAAATCCTTATATTTGGCAGTCCCATAGTCATTCAGATTTTTAAGAGAGCCCTTAATTGCATACTCAGGAATCGCATAATATTCAATCATGGCTATATCCGGAATTCCACTGCCAGCTTCCAAAGCATTATTCAGAGCTTTGTATTCATCTTTACCACTACCGGCATTGGTAAATTTGATGACAATGTTAGGGTTTTTCTTCATGAAAACCTTAGCATTAGCTTTAAGATTGTTATCCCAAGCCCAAACATTAACAACCGTCTTACCGCTCCCATCGGGAGTTTCCGACTGAGTTGTTCCACACGCTGCCAATGGAACAACCATCGCCGCAGCACCGCAGAGAGCAATTATTTTTCCTAATGAGAACCTCATTGTTTCCCTTCTTTCTATTGAGCAGCAGTGGCATGACCCTTGCTTTTGGCGCCCTTGCTTGTAGTCTGCATCTTAAAACCGAAGGATTATGACTGACAAATAATTTCGATGATTTCGACGATTTCAATAATCAAGGCACTCACCATAACAGACACGCGCGGCTGCATCACGCAACGGCCAACACAATTGATGATCCATTGTCTAAAGAACGAGAAAGTCACATTAGCGAATATAGTGCTGTCCCAAGGAATGTGCCGCGTCTAAAAGCACATACATCGTCATATGATCGGACACTTCAACGCTTTACTAAGAAGTCAACACAGACCGGAAAAACCTATAACGTAAATCAACAGCGATGTCGCCAATAACAGCTCTGCTATATATTTCTATCAACAAATTGCCTGGAATATGTGCCAAATTGCAACCCCGGCGGTTCAGCTATCATGCGCTGAACCATCAACTTCGTAGGCCCTCACACGATACAATCGCGCGTGCCTGTTCTGGTGAGTGCCTTGATTATTGAAATCGTCGAAATCATCGAAATTATTTGTCAGTCATAATCCTTCGGTTTTAAGATGCAGACTACAAGCAAGGGCGCCAAAAGCAAGGATCATGCCACTGCCGTTCAATAGAAAGAAAGGAAAAAGAATACCATCGGGTGTCCTCGAAGGCATGAACCGTACCGCCCGATCATCGAAATCTGAATTTCTTCAGTCCAACGATCGAGGTGCGATTCATCAAGGCTCCACCGTGGAGTGAAAGTACAGGCGCGAAAGGGATGCTTTCCCATCCACACCTGTTTCACACTCGGAAATCTTTGCGCGGCAATCAAAAACAATCAAAAAATGTCTCGAAGGAGAGAATGATGTCAGCAACGGAAGTTGTTGCCAATATGCCACTGCATTCGGCAACCGTGCGTGTCAATAAACACAAGGCGGATTGGCGTGGTTGGAAGTTTATGTGGCCGTTCGCGTTGGTGTTCGTGTTCGTGTTCGTGATCCCGATCCTGTACGCGGTCTACATCAGCTTCTTCCAGAAGCAGATGATCGGCGGCACGAAGTTCGTGGGAATCAGTAACTACATTCGTCTGTTCCACGACCAGCAGTTCTGGAGTTCGGTATGGCGCGTGGCCCTGTTCACTATGGTGCAGGTTCCCATCATGCTGTTCCTGTCGGCGGCGATGGCTTTGGCTTTGGATTCCATGAAGCTGCACGGCGCGAAGTTCTTCCGCATCAGCACGTTCCTGCCGTACGCGGTGCCGGCCGTGGTGTCGACTTTGGTGTGGGGCTTCATGTACGGCGCGAAATACGGTCTGGTCGGCTCCCTGAACGACTGGCTGGGCACGAACCTCGACGTGCTGAGCCCAAGCGTGCTGCTCGCTTCGATCGGCAACATCGTGACCTGGGAGTTCACGGGCTACAACATGCTGATCTTCTACAGCTCGCTGTCCACGATCCCGCACTCGCTGTACGAGGCCGCCAGCATTGACGGCGCGAGCGAATGGCAGATCATCAAGTCCATCAAGCTGCCCGAACTGAAGGGATCGCTCGCGATCACGGTGATCTTCTCGATCATCGGCTCGTTCCAGCTGTTCAACGAGCCGAGCATCCTGCAGAACATGGTGCCTGGCAACTCGATCACCACGTATTACACGCCGAACATGTACGCGTACAACCTGAGCTTCGCGGGCAACCAGTCGAACTACGCCGCCGCCTTGGCGATCACGATGGCCGTGATCACGATGGCGATCGCGTACGCGGTGCAGCTCAACAGCATGAAGGAGCAGATGAAGTAACGCCTTGGGGCGTACGTCATCTGCATAGGACACGGATTTTTCAAGGAGCATAACAATCATGAGCGATACTGCGATGTCGACGGGATATATGACTCCCCAAGAGCTTAAAGAGCAGGAACGAGCCGCAAGGAAGGCCGAGAGGGCACGCTTGAAGCGCGTGGAAATGGATGAGAAGGCGGAGCGCAGACGCGCGGCGAAGTCCGGTTTCGCGAACGTGTCGAACCCGAGGCGCAGCAAGCTGCTGACCTTGGTATGCGCGATCTTCGCGGTGTACTGCCTGTTCCCGTTCGTGTACCTGCTGGTCAACGCCACGAAGACGCAGGCCGACTTCACGTCCACGTTCGGCCTGGGCTTCGGCCACACGTTCGCCCTGTGGGACAACATCGTGACCGTGTTCACCTACCAGGACGGCATCTTCGGGCGCTGGCTGCTCAACACGCTCCTGTACGTGGTCGTGGGCGCGGGCGGCGCGACCCTGCTGGCCATCATGGGCGGCTACGCGCTGGCGAAGTTCCGTTTCCCGGGACGCAAGGCCGTGTTCGCGGTCATCATCGGCGCGATCAGCGTGCCGGGCATCGCGTTGGCGGTCCCGCAGTTCCTGCTGTTCGCCAAGCTCAGCCTGACGAACACGCCGTGGGCCATGATCATCCCATCGTTGATCAGCCCGTTTGGTTTGTATCTGATGTGGATCTTCTCCGAGCAGGCGGTTCCGACGGAATTGCTTGAAGCCGCACGAGTCGATGGGGCTTCGGAGCTCCGCACGTTCTTCCAGGTGTCCCTGCCGCTGTTGGCTCCGGGCATCGTTACGACGGCCCTGTTCACGATCGTGGCGACGTGGAACAACTACTTCCTGCCGTTGATCATGTTGAAAAATTCGAACTGGTATCCGCTCACGATCGGCCTGAACCAGTGGAAGGACCAGGCGAGCACCGCTGGCGGCCAGGCGATCCAGAATCTGGTGATCACGGGCTCGTTGATCACGATCATCCCGCTGGTCATCGCGTTCCTGTGCCTGCAGAAGTACTGGCAGTCCGGCCTCTCCGCGGGCGCAGTCAAGGAATAATCCATTTCTACGCCACAGCCATGGAACGAAAAGTATGGCCCGTACTACAAGTACGGGCCATACGCATATACATGATCTGGCGGACCTTCCTCACAAATCGCGATAGTTGTTCTCTATTGCAAGACATATTCCGGCTGCAAAGCTGAAGTAATTCAGATTCATATGGCTGGAGGTGCAATCTCGTTATGAGTAAAATTTACAGAACGCACTTGTAGCGCCACACACTACAATATGTATCAGCCCCACACAGGAAAGCGAGGACACCATGAGCGGCACTCAGGCAAAGGCTTCACCTTCCGATATTCGAATCAGCAATATCACCGCCGCATTCGAGCAACTGTTCCCCGCAACGCAAATGTCGCGAGCCAATATCGGCAAACTCATCGGACTTTCACGCTTCACCACCAGCGAAGTGACCGGCGAAATGGTCGACAATCGCATTCTGCGCGAACTCGGACCAGACAATCGCGAGGGGCGTGGCAAACGTTCGCAAGTACTCGCCATCGACACTGATTTCTGGCGAATCGTTTCCATCGACCTGTCGAATCCGAAACTCGCCAAAGGAGCGCTGGCGGATCTTTCCGGCAGAATCGTGGACCGCACCGAACTTCCTGCAGACAACGGTTGCAGCGTCGATGATGTGATCGGCCTGTGCAAGCAGCTCATCGCCTCAACGCCACTGCCGATTCTCGGCATCGGCATCGCCGTGACTGGCATTGTGGAACCCGACGGCGTAGTGCGCAAATCCGTGCACTTGGAGTGGAACGAACTGCCACTGAAAGCCGAAGTGGAAAACGCCACTGGAGTGCCCACACTAGTAGGCAACGACACCAACGCGGCGCTTGTGGCGGAACGATTCTTCGGCGACTGCTCCCCCAATTCCATGCTCATCTCCATCGGACGAGGCGTCGGTGCCGCACTATGCCTCAACGACGTCATCATCGAAGGCAGCTCCTCCACGGCCGGCGAAATCGCGCATGTGGTGGTCGACCCAAATGGACCGACCTGCGAATGCGGCAAACGAGGCTGCCTTGAATCGTTGGTTTCCGGCGACAGATTGCAGGAACGCATCGCACAGGATCCTGCCTCGCGTACGCGCATTCTCGCCGAAGCGGGCGCTCTGCTCGGTCGCGTCATGGCCATACCGGCCGGACTGCTGGATCTGCGTGACATTTCGATATACGGGGCGCCGGAAATCGTCAATGCTCAATTCATCGACGCAATGGAAGATGAAATCAGGCGCACCATGACCACGGATTATCAGAAAGCGCCGCAAATTCACCGTTGCAGGCAAGGCGAGGATCTCACATTGCGAGGCCAAGCCACCATCGTAATCCGCACACTAGTTCCGACAATCCACGAACGCGGCTCCCTCATCGGCGACGCATAGCCCCGGCCACCGCTCACTGCTGCGGGTAGGAATCCTCAAAGAAACGGCGCTCGAGATGCACGATGGTGCGGAACACTTCGGCTTCCGAGCCGTCCACCGACGCATACTCGTTGACGAGCGCGATCAGGCGGCCCGTCCAAGCACGAAAATGATCACCTTCATGCAAATCAACCCAGCCTTTGTGCGCCGGAATCTGCTGAATAACACCCGCGTCGATAGTGCGCTTGGCCCAAGCGAGATAGACCCATTCCATGCAGCACAGTGCGGTGATCAGTTCTTCCCACGTGCCCTGAACCAGCTTGGTGAGATATTCGCAATACTCGCGATTTGCCGGAGTTTGCTCGGAATTATTGTATTCTTCGTCGGTAATTCCATATTCCTTAAGGAATCCCGTAAAATATGTTGCCTCATTATCAGCAAACCATTGCGATTGTTTTGCCAGCATATCTTTGGTTTCCTGACGTGGCGCAAGTTCAATTGCATGCGCCATGATTCCTTGATTAAAGAATTTGAAGTCCTGAATTAAATAGGATTTCAAAATCGATTCCGGAAGCGTATCATCCAGCATTTCATTCACAAAACGTGAATTGATGGCCTGATTCCATTCATCAGCAGCCGACATGTACAGCTGATCGGCCACAGAACCCGGCTCAGCCCCCAGCCATGCATAATCGCCGCTTGCGGACTGTGGTGCTTCTGGAACATGATTCACGGTCATAAGACCCCTTTCGATTAGTGCGGTCAACGCAGCCTTACCGCGCCCCGCTCTGGATCGCTTTGCATAACGCAGTCATAACGACCGCCGTTTCCAACGTACCGAACGTGCCATCGACACGCAAGAGGCAGACCACTTCCATGGCCGCCAAGACCTCCATGACCGCACGCTCAATCTTGGCGAATCATTACACGAATTTGTTGAGACGGCGATCGTAGGTCAGGAGGCCGTTGAGCTCTTCTTCGACGTCGGAAACCTGTGTGTACACGTAGCCCGCCAATCCGCGTGATTCCAACGATTCCGCCGAAGCAAGCACGGAACGGACGGCAGCGCGCCAATCCTCAATCGAATCGTATTCGCCATAACCGTAGGCTCGCGAAACCGCGGCATGATCAGCAACCAACTGCGCCAATCCCCCGAATTCCGAAATCATGAACGCACGAACGCCATGCTGCGCCACCGGCAACACCGCATAATGCGCGGCACGACGACGTCTCTTGTGTCTCTTCTCATATTCGGCTACATACCCGCGCAACGGCCCCTTATCAGGGTAGATTTCCAGCGGACGGAAGTAGTTGTGCACGCTATGGAAGTCGCCGCAACGCTGGTCGTACCAACCGCTTGTGGCGTCAATCGGGCGCGTCGGGTCAAGCGCGTGAATGCGTTCTGCCGCATCACATGCGTTGAACTGTCCCCAACCCTCGTTGAAAAGCACCCACGCGACAATCGACGGGTGGCCGGCAAGCATGTGCACCATGGCATCGCAGGTGCGCGACCAGTCACGGCGGTACGTCGAATCGTCGGCACCAAGCGCCGCGAAATGCTTCGCCGTGTCGTCGCGGTACTTGTTCCACGTGGTGCGCACGAGCGTCGGCTTGCGATTCGTGGTCCACGCGTTATATTCGCCGCCGCCCGACACCGCATCCTGCCATACGAGCATGCCGAGGCGGTCACAATGATAGTACCAGCGTGCGGACTCAATTTTGATATGCTTACGCAGCATATTGAAGCCAGATTCCTTCATGGCGGTTATGTCATGAATCAGCGCTTCGTCGCTCGGCGCGGTCAGCAAGCCGTCCGGCCAATACCCCTGGTCGAGCACACCCTTAAGAAACAGCGGTTTGCCGTTGAGATGGAATCGCGCAACACCCTTCAAATCAGGCTTGATTTCAACCGTGCGGAATGCGCAATACGAGCGCACAATATCTTGCTTTTCTTGCGATTTCGTAGCGCCAAATTCCAACGTAGCCGTCACGTCATACAAATACGGATCTTCAGGCGACCATAAGTGCTCGGCCCGCGTTGCGATTTCCGTACGCACCTTGCGCATGCCGGCTGCAAACCGCTCGTCCGCAACAATCGTGCCATCCGCAGAATCCGTTACGACGATATGCAGTTTGGCATTCGGCTTGTCTCCGCCGATTTCCGCGCGAATGAACAGTCTGCCGTCCGCAGAGCCCTTCAGCGTGAGCGTCTGCATGTACGCTTCCGGCACGATCTCCATCCATACGCTCTGCCAAATGCCGCTTTGCGCGGTATACCAAATACCCTCACGCTCAATCTTCTGCTTACCGCGCATCTGCGTGCCCGAATCGTTCGGATCATACACGCACAACGCAATCTCGAAAGCATCATCGGGATCGACGAATGCCGAAATATCAACATCGAACGGCAGATAGCCCCCGACATGCACCCCCGCAAACTGCCCGTTGATAAAGCAGGCACATACGTAATCAACCGCTTCGAAATGCAGAATCAAACGATTTGCATCCCCGATCTGCCGAACCGCTTCCTCTCCCCCAAGAGTGACAGAGTGCACAATCGTGCGATACCAGATCATATTGTCGGGATAAATCGTTTGATGCACGCCGGAAAGCGCGGATTCCGGCGAAAAGGGCACCAAAATCTTACCGTCGAACGTTTCAGGAATGGCCGCTTCCTTCACTGCCCGCACCGCTTCGTCACGGGTGAGTACAGTCGCGGATTTGCGCCATTTCGAGCTATTGCCGCTTTCGGGGATGGATACGATCGCGTAATCCCAGAATCCGTTGAGCATAGTGTGATTGCTGCGCACCATGGTTGGGCGAGGATGTTCGTTCAGGATTGGCGTGCGGCCGTTTTCCAGTTTGCGTTCGCCATCTTTCGCAGGGCAGAACGCTTTGTGGGCGTCGTTGGAAGACAGCCATTCGCTGACAATCTGCTCACCCCACGGCGTCCACAACTGCTGCAGCGGCTCCTGGGAACGCATTTTCGTAGGCGCGGCTTTCAGCACTCGCTTGACATCCAACATAAGAGTCCTTCCTGCAGCATCGCATTTCCCTCAACTCCCTCATTGTAACGAGAGGAATGGCGAAGAGAAATGGCGATTGTTACGGATCTTGAAATCGATGCAATCTGGATTGCATCGTCGGATATGCACCATCAGATATAAAAAGCCGGTGCAAGAACTTCGTAAGTTCCTGCACCGGCAATCAACAAATCATCTGAAATATATCAGCTGAATCAGCCTTCCAGCTTGGCCTTTTCAGCGGCAAGACGAGCCGCTTCAGCCTCACGACGAGCCTTCAGTTCGGAATCGAAGCGGGCAAGCTCCTCTTCAACGGCCTCCGGCGGAATCTTCGCGAAAATCGGATGCGGCTTCGGCACCGGAGCGCCGGCCACGATCGGCTCGGAAGCCCACGGATGCACGGTTTCGCCCAGCTTGTAGTCGCCGGTGATGATCGGGTACATGAAGCCCGGCTTGTCGAGATCCTCAACCTCTTCCAAGCGCGGCAGCGGCGAGAACGTGCCCGTGCCACCAAGAGCCTCCCACACCTTCTGCGCAGAATGCGGCAGGAATGGGGCCAGCAGGTGGTTCGCATCAGACACGGCCTGGGCGGCAACGTGCAGCACGGTGCCGAGGCGAGCCGGATTGTCCTTGATCTTCCAAGGTTCAGTGGCGGAAATGTACTTGTTGATGTCGCCGACCACGCGCATGGCTTCGCTCAGCGCGTTCTTCTGACGATGATTCTCAATCAGCGAACCGACCGTGTTGAACGCGGCCTTGGTTTCGCTCAGCAGAGCGCGATCCTCATCGGTCATTTCGTTCTCGTCGAGCGCCGGAATCTCACCGAAGTTCTTGTTCATCAGATTGGCCACACGGTTAACGAGGTTGCCCCAGGAAGCGGCAAGCTCCTCGTTGTTGTGGCGCACGAACTCAGCCCATGTAAAGTCGGAATCGGAGCTTTCCGGACCGGCCACGGAAATGTAGTAGCGCACGGCGTCCACAGGGTAGCGGGCGAGAATATCCTTCACATAAATGACAATGCCGCGGGAAGACGAGAACTTCTTGCCTTCCATGGTCATGAACTCAGAAGCCACAACCTGCTCCGGCATGTTCAGCGGGCCCAGCTTGCCCGTTTCGCCGCCCTTGGATCCCTGGCCGTTGTAGCCGAGCATTTCGGACGGCCAGATCTGGGAGTGGAACGTGATGTTGTCTTTGCCCATGAAGTAATAGCCCGGGGTTTCCGGATCGTTCCACCATGCGCGCCACGCTTCCGGGTCGCCCTTGCGGCGGGCCCATTCGATGGATGCCGACAGGTAGCCGATCACGGCGTCGAACCACACGTACAGCTTCTTGTTCGGATTGTCGATCCAGCCGGCAACCGGAACAGGAATGCCCCAGTCGATGTCACGCGTGATGGCACGCGGCTTGACTTCCTTGAACAAACCGATGGAGAAGTTGATGACGTTGGTACGCCAGCCTTCGCGGGTCTTCAACCATGCGAGATTGGCTTCGGCGAGCGCCGGCAGGTCGAGGAAGAAGTGTTCGGTTTCCTCAAAACGCGGGGTTTCGCCGTTGATTTTGGAAACGGGGTTGAGAAGCTCGTCTGGGTCGAGTTCGTTGCCGCAGGCGTCGCACTGGTCGCCGCGGGCGCCGTCGGCACCGCAGATCGGGCAGGTGCCTTCGATGTAACGATCAGGCAGGGTACGGCCGGTGGACGGCGAGATGGCGACCTTCTGGGTGCCCTTGTAGATGTAGCCGTTGGCGAGGCACTGCTTGAACAGTTCCTGCACCACCTGCTCGTGGTTGCCGGTGGTGGTGCGCGTGAATAGGTCATAGCTCAGGCCAAGATCGCACAGATCCTTGGCAATCACGCGGTTGTAACGGTTGGCGAGCTCCTGCGCGCTGACGCCTTCCTTGTCGGCTTCCACCAGAATCGGGGTGCCGTGCTCGTCGGTGCCAGACACCATCAGCACGTCATTGCCCTTCATGCGCTCGTAGCGCGCGTACACGTCGGAGGGCACGCCGAAGCCGGCGACGTGACCGATATGACGGGGGCCGTTAGCATACGGCCAAGCAACATTCACCAAAATATGACTCATGGTGCCTGATTATACAAACCGCCATATCCCGCATTTTCAATGTATTTCGGTAGTCGGATTTTTATTGGAAGGCTGGCGTGCGATCGTTGATTTCGATTGTTTGAATATCTGTCGATTTATTCACATTGTTGCATTGCGCGACAATCATTTTCCACATATCCACAGATTTTCGGGGAAAGTGGCGAGGAAGGAATCGAATCCGCTACTGTACCGCCATGGACACTTCACCACCCCTTCTGGGCAACGACGACCTTCCGGGACCGATGTGCCTGAACCTGTTGGCCTCATCCGGCGCGCTGTGCAAGCTCGACAGCGCGAACGCCTACTCAAGCCATGATTCGGACACGTTGTACGGGCGGGCATGCATTATCGCGACACTATTGCCAAGCCGTTCCGTGGCATGTGCGCGCACCGCCGCATGGGTCTGGCTGGGAGGCGCGTTCCCCGACTCCATAGACATCATCGCGAAAGCCCACTACAGAACGCTGCGATACGGGCGAAAAATCAACGTTTTCAACCGCGTCGCACCATCTGAGCACACCATTAAGGTCGGCCCGATCACCGTGACCACACCCGTTCGCACCGCATGCGATCTGGCGCTGAACTGCGTCCCCGAAACGGAATCGAAGGTTTCTGAAATCATCTGCATGCTTATGCAGGAATTTCATTTTCGTTCCAACGATTGCATGCAAATCATGGAAGACACGAAGCATATTCGCAACGCTCCACAGGCACGGAATCACATTCTTGCGATTGACGGCAGGGGTTACGAACACGGGAAACGTAAGGATTGCGAAGACCGTAAGAACCGTAAGGATGCCGAATATGTGCGTGGCGCATAGCAGGCATAAGGCGCACGGCAGGCGCAAAGCACATGAGCACCGCTGGAGCAAAGCGCGCGAACGTGGCTTGGGAGGCCCGCACCAATCGGACGACACCGGCAGATCCCGCGGGCCGTTCGGAATCCGCAAAAAACGCAAGCCGGGTGAAGGCCGCAAAGCGCACCGGGCAACGCGACGGCATGCACGGAATCGCACACATCGCCATGCGTATCGCACGCGCCGCGAACCGCCGCCATACCAGCCCCAGCCGCGCCCGAAACCGCTGATCGAACCGCCATCTCCCCCGATTCCGTTGACGCCGCTGGTGGCATGCAGTCCCCGCACTCCACAGAACGTGCTCTGGCATATCGCGGAGTACGCGCCTCGACTGCGCAAATGGCTGATTGCCAATCCTTCTGCAACACCTGCGATGCTGGAATATCTTGCGCAAGTCGGCGGGCCAGATGTGGCACGTTCCCTGCAAATACTACTGGAATCGTTGGAATCGCGCGCATTAGATACGATTGCGCATGATGGCTAAAGTAGCATGACCGCAAGTGATTGCAACGCAATAACGCAATCGCAAGTATGCAGCGGGCAAGCGCGCGGCAAGCGATTGCCAAACGTCAGACAATGCGAAAATCCTACTCTTTCATGGCAAGAACCGTGTTGTAGACCTGCTTGCGATTGGCGAACGAGCCGTCCGCAAGGGGGTGCTCGGCAACGACTTGCGAAATCGCGTCTTTGATGCGCAGATTGTCTTCCCGCGCACGGTCGATCGACAATACCGCCAAGTCTTCTATGCTCAGCGACGCGGGAGCCGCGGCATCGGCCTCCTCTTCGGAAGCACCGGCGACGACCAACACCATTTCACCGCGCGGAGGCTCGTCGATCACGCTTTGGCGAATCTGCGCGATGGTTCCGCGGCGAATCTGCTCGAAATCTTTGGTAAGTTCGCGACAAAGCGCCATCTTGCGGTTCGGACCGAACACGTCAAGCAGATCGGCCATGGACTCGTCGATGCGATGCAACGTCTCGTAAAACACAATGGTGCGGCGCTCCGAACGCAACGTACGCAAGTATTGCACGCGTTCGGAATGCTTGCGTGGAAGGAATCCTTCATAACAGAAACGGTCGGTCGGCAGGCCTGATAGGCACAGCGCGTCCAGTACGGCGGACGGGCCTGGAGCGCAGGTGACGGGCAGGCCGCGTTCGATGGCGCGGCGCACGATCGCCAAGCCCGGATCGTTGATGGTTGGCATGCCCGCGTCGGATACGACCAGCACGGTCGCACCGGTTTCCACTTGGTCAAGCAGGCCATCGGACTTGTCTCGCTCATTATGATCGTGGTAGGCCACCACGCGGCCGTTCACATGCACGCCGAGACGGTTGGCGAGCGCATAGAGACGGCGGGTGTCTTCAGCTGCGACGATGTCGGCGCGCTCCAGCAGTGCAATGAGGCGTGCGGACGCGTCGGCAGTATTGCCGATCGGCGTGGCCGCCAGCACGACCGTGCCTTGCGGAACATTGGTTCCGCGCACGAGAGCGTCAAGTCCCGCATCGCCGTCTGCGTCTTCATCTTCACATTCGCGCTTGTCTTCGCATTCGCGCTTATTCATGCGTTCCATGCCTTCAGCCTATCCAACGCAAAGGAAAACAGCCCTCCCAGCGTCCCAATTCCTCCACTCACTGGAAGAATCACCCCGCCCGCAAGCCCAACACCAACCCAAACCCCCAGTCACTGGAGGAATCCGGACGCTCACAAGACTAAAAACGGGAAGATTCCTCCAGTGACTGGAAGAATCTTCCTGCAATTGCATGTTCACGCCACGAGCGCACGCCGTGTATCCTCATTGCCGACCGCAGTTGACACTTTGCGCCTGTTTGTGCAGATTTGCCACCCGTCGGGCGTTACTAGGCGCTGCATTAGAGGGCCACTGGTAGGCTGACATTGGTTCCGCAGGCGTGCGGAAGTTCAGGCCAACCGCCAAAGGCAGCCTGAACCACGTAATTTTGAACGTATAGATGTAAGGTACTCACAGAGAGCATTCCATGGGAATTATCAACTTCTTCATTAATCTGCTCAAGGATCCACGCACCGCGATCGCCGGCTGGATCTCCATGGGCGTCGCCCCCACGCTTGGTTTCATCTTCCTGATCGTGTTCGTCGAAACCGGCGTCGTGTTCTTCCCGTTCCTGCCGGGCGACTCCCTACTGTTCGCCGCCGGCTTCTTCGCCGCGCCCGACGCCCAGACCGGCGTTTCCGCGCTGCCGCTGTTCGCGCTGCTGCCCGTGGTCTGGTGCGCGCCGATCATCGGCGATCAGTGCAACTACTGGATCGGCCATTTCTTCGGCCGTCGCATCATCGAATCCGGCAAAGTCAAGGCCATGACCCCCGAACGCCTCGCCAAAACCGAAGGCATGATCGAAAAGTGGGGCCCGCTCGCCGTGTTCCTCGGCCGTTTCTTCCCGTTCATCCGCACGTTCATGCCGTTCATTTCCGGCATTTCCGGCATGCGTTGGAGCCGTTTCACCCCGTTCTCCGTGCTCGGCGGCCTGTGCTGGTCCACCCTGTTCACGCTGCTCGGCTACTTCTTCGGTGGCATTCCGGCCGTGCAGAAGCATTTCGAGCTGGTCATCATTGCGATTCTCGTGCTGTCGCTGATTCCTACGATCGTCGGCCTGCTCAAGGCTAAGTTCGGTAAGAAGAAAGCCGATACCGCAGCCGTAGAAGCCTGATCTTTCGTCTTTCTTCTTTTCTTGGCGAAAACGGCGTCTTTCGATTATTCGGAAGGCGCCGTTTTCGTATGCTTTTCACAGAAATCACGGCAACACGCGACTATCGGAAATTGCATTAGTACAGACCTCGTACTAGAATCACGAGAGTTGTCTTAAGACATGGGGCCGTAGCTCAGTTGGTAGAGCGCTTCGTTCGCATCGAAGAGGTCGCGGTTTCGACTACCGTCGGCTCCACTAAGCCCGCTGCATTCATTCCACCGCAGCGGGCTTTTTCTTTACTCATGCAACCCAGACATGTCGGTCACCAACCAACCAATCCTCGCCAAACACCCCCGAACTCATATATCTGCCATATATAAGCGAGATAAGGCGCAAATTTAGGCTTGAGACGTGCGCTGACGTACGAATGCGTCAAGCGAGGCCACGTCGATGCCCTCATACCCCTTGATCGAAGCGAACTGCGGGCCGTTGGAATTGTCGATCTGCATGAATCCGGTCTGGCCAATCGTCGTCGCACCGGAAGCGACAGCCGAACGCAAACCAGACATGGAATCTTCGACCGCAATGCAGTACTTCATATCTTCCGGCGCGACGCCCAGGCGGCGGCCAGCCTCCAAGTACGGGGCCGGAGAAGGCTTCTTCTCAACATCGTCGTCGCCGCACACGTAGCCCGCGAACGCACCGTCCGGTGCCTGCGCAACCAGATTCTCCGCAAGATGACGCGGCGACGTGGTGACCAGCATCGAAGGAACACCCGCATCACGCAACGCAACAAGCACGTCCTCCACGCCTTCGATCCACGGAATGCGCTCGAATTCCTTCTGAGCTACATAATCGATCATGCCTTGACCGATCTCCTCGATTGACAGCTGGCAACCATGCTCCACCATACGGCGAGCCACATCCGGAACCGGCGTGCCCGAACCCTGCCAGGCAAGCTCCTCATCCCAATACCCGCCGTGCGCGGCTGCGATTTTCATCTCCCCCTCATGCCAGTACGGTTCGGAATCGATCAGAGTACCGTCCATATCCCAAAACACAGCCTTGATCATCAGGTTCGACTCGGTCATGATGTTCCTTCCTTACGACCGTCGGACTCAGAGCACCGGATTTACGCGCGGCGCCGTCCATCGCGATTTCCACTGCCATTTCAGCAGAGCGGCAAGACGGCAAACGAAAAGCGCCCGGACGTTCTTTCATCCGAGCGCTTCCCACATCAACGCAATAACTCACGTCTGCGAAATAATCCGTCTCAAGTACTACAGGCAACCCCCATTGCCGCAACCCATGACATTCGAAAAATTCGCCTCTATCGGAAGATTCGAAATCTACTCTCCCTGGTTCTCCTTGTTTTCTCCAGCGGCTTCCGCAGCCTTTTCCGCATTTTCCGCCTTCCAGCGGGCAATGCAACGTTCCACGCGCTTGTAGCCGATGATCTTCGGATCAAGCCCTGCCTCGCGGAAGATCGCGGCAGGCGAGCCACCTTCGGCATACCTGCGCATGCAGTCGTCGCGAAACTCCTTGGAGTAGCAAATACGATATTGGGTGACCGATTCCACGGCATCCAGAGACCCGAGATACTTACGGGTCTTAGCAGTGAACGCAACTCTTGGCACTGTACGCTCCTAACCTTTCCTGTTCTTGCCGCATATCTTACCCCCCCCCATGATTTCTCATGGAAAAGGAGACCCATCTTTCACCGAAGCACCTTAATAACCGGAAGAACGACAGTTAGAACGCGGATACTCAACATCATTTCCCACAACGATGACATCGTCGCAGAAAACAACGCATTTGGCGAAATTATATAACAAAACAGGCACATCTGTTGCAAGATGTGCCTGTTTTTAAATATTTTCAGTATTTTTTCCGAAAATCAGTCAATTCCCCAAAGCACGATTGACCTAGAAACGGGATCTGAAGCGGGTTGGCCCCTCTGAACACCCTCGTTTTCGCGCGCGACACCTCTATTGGGCGTGTTGTACGCGTCGGCCGCGACACGCGCGGACTCCATGGACTCACGCGATGGTAGCTGCCGGGTATTGACCTGAATCTGCCTGCGCCACATGCGCGCACGGCGGGAACGTTCGATCTCCACAATGTCGCCGTCCGCATCGGCTGCGAACACGCTGGAGCCGGCCGGCTTGCGCAGACGCTCGACCTGGCGGCGCAGCTCGCGGTTCTCCTCCTCCAGGGAAAGAATCCGTGCGACACCGGCCAGATTGATGCCCTCTTCCTGGCTCAGCTGCTGCGCTTTCGCAAGGCGGGCGATATCTCGCAGCGAGTAACGGCGGGCACCGCCATCCGTGCGCTGCGGCACCACAAGCCCAAGCCGATCGTACTGGCGAAGTGTTTGAGGGTGCACGTTGGCGAGTTCGCCGGCACGGCCTACCGTGAACATCGGCAGTTCGATGTCGAAACCAACTTCGTCTGCCCCATCAAGATCGGCCCTGCCGGCCACAATCGCCATCGCACACATGTCGTACAGCATTTTGGTCTGCCGCGCCGCGCGGGCTTGGGAGGTCCGAGATGCGCGCGCCATGGCGATCAGCGCTCCTTGGCAAGTTCGTCGGCGAAGTCGCCGCACTCCTTGTCGAATTCCTTCGCCGCATGCTTGACTTTCAGGCTTGGCCTGTCGGGGATGCGAATCTGCACGCGCCCGACCAAATCGCCGTCGCCCTGCCTGTTGGCCACGCCTTTGCCGGAAATACGCACTTCCGTGCCGCTGGATGAGCCCGCCGGCACTTTGAAGGTGACTTCGTTGCCGTCGACGTCTTTCGCAATCACTTTCGCGCCCGTTACGGCCTGGCCGACGGTAATCGGCAAATCCATGATGATGTCACGCTTGCGCAGGCTGAATTTCGGATCTTCGGCAACGCTGATCTGCAGGTACAAATCACCGTTTTTGCCACCGTTACGGCCCGGCTTGCCCTTGCCTGAAATGCGGATCTTCTGCCCGTCATGCACGCCTGCCGGAACATGCGTTTTGAACTTCTTGCCATCGGCAGACAGCGAAACCGTCGCTCCTTTGACCGCCTGGCGGAAGGTCAAGTTGATCTTGGAGTTGCGGTCCTCGCCGTCTTCCGGTTGCGCAGCCTGCTCGTAGCCACCCCCGTAAGGGCTTCCGGTGGCAGGCCCACCAGCGCTGCCACCGAACATCGAGAAAATATCGTTGATATTCGGGTTGCCGCCGCCGGTTTGGAAGCGGATGCGCGAACCATTGCCGCCCGCGCCATACGCTCCAGCCCCAGCGCCACCGCCGAACATCGATCCGAAGATGTCGGAGAAAGCCCCCGCATCGAATCCGCCCGCACCGGAACCGCCGGCGAAGCGCGCGCCACCCATACCGAACTGGCGGATGGCGTCGTACTTCTGACGGTTGCCTTTGTCGCTGAGCACGTCGTACGCTTCGGAAATGTCTTTGAACTTCTCCTCGGCCTCCTTGGTCTTGTTCAGATCAGGATGGTACTTACGTGCCAGCTTGCGGTACGCCTTGGTGATCTCATCGTCCGTGGCGTCTTTGGAGACACCGAGGACCTTGTAGAAATCCTTGCTCAGCCATTCATTCTCAGCCATGATGTGCCTCCTTTCACGAGGTCGCTGATGTCACTGCGTGTTGTTTTGCGGTTATTGGTATCGAAATCGCGAATGTCACTGCGTTCAGTTCTGCGGGGAGGCCACAACCACGCGAGCCGCGCGAATCACGCGGTCGCCGATGCGATAGCCGGCTTCCACCACGGTGTCGACGGTTTCCTTCTCGGCCTGCGAATCCGGCTTGTGCAGGATCGCGTCATGCTTGGTCGGGTCGAAATCCTCACCTTTTTCGCCGAACTTCTCGACGCCGAACTTTTCGAACGCCTTGTCGATTTTGGCGGAAACGGCTTGGAAGGACTCGTCCATTTCGCTGTGTTCGCGAATGCGATCGATGTCATCAAGTGCCGGCAGCAGCGCGGTCAGCACGTCGATGATGCCGTGTTGGCGGAAGCGTTCCTGTTCCTTCTGCGAACGATTGCGGAAGTTGATGAATTCCGCACGTTCACGCTGGAGCGCTTCAAGATATTCCGCCGCTTCCTTCTTGGCCTGACCAAGTGGAGTCAGCGTATCTTCACCATCTTGCGTTGCACTATCCGCAGCACCGCCGTTTTCTTGCGATTCGGAAGATGCTGCGTTCGCGGCCGTTGCTGCAGTTTCAGAAGCTGCGGAATCGGCAGATGCAGTTGCTGCAGAATCGCCATTATTCTGCGACTCCTGCGATGCACCGGCTGCAGGGCCGGCCTGCCCGGACAGGTTGTCCATGTCGGGCAGGTCGTTCAGATATTCGTCCTTGTTGAAGTCGGACATGATTACTTGTTGTCCTTGTCGTCATCGTCCACGACTTCGGCGTCAACCACGTCGTCGTCAGCGGGAGCGGAACCGGCAGCACCTGCGGCACCAGCGGCGCCTGCAGCGTCGGCGGCACCCTGCTGCGCGTAGAGGGCCTGGCCGATCTTCTGTGCGGAGGTCATCAGCTCGCTCTGGGCGGACTTGATCTTCTCAATGTCCTCACCCTTCAAGGCTTCCTTGAGCTCGTTGACCTTGTCGGTGACTTCCTTGGCCACATCGTCGGAGAGCTTGTCCTTGTTGTCGTTGACAAGCTTCTCGGTCTGATAGGCGAAGGATTCAGCCTGATTGCGGGTTTCGGCGTCTTCCTTACGCTTCTTGTCTTCGGCTTCGTGAGCTTCGGCTTCCTTGACCATGCGGTCGATCTCGTCCTTGCCCAGGCCGGAACCGCCGGTGATGGTCATGGACTGTTCCTTGCCAGTGCCCTTGTCCTTGGCGGACACGTGCACGATACCGTTGGCGTCGATGTCGAAGGTGACTTCGATCTGCGGAACGCCACGCGGAGCCGGAGCGATACCGGTCAGTTCGAAGGTGCCCAGCGGCTTGTTGTCGCGAGCGAACTCACGCTCACCCTGGTAAACCTGAATGAGCACGGACGGCTGGTTGTCTTCAGCGGTGGAGAAGACTTCGGAACGCTTGGTCGGAATGGCGGTGTTGCGGTCGATGAGCTTGGTCATGATGCCACCCTTGGTTTCGATGCCGAGGGACAGCGGGGTCACGTCGATGAGCAGCACGTCCTTGCGGTCGCCCTTGATGACGCCGGACTGCACGGCTGCGCCGACTGCCACGACTTCATCCGGGTTCACGGACTGGTTGGCTTCCTTACCGCCGGTGAGCTCCTTGACGAGCTCCTTGACGGCCGGCATACGGGTGGAACCGCCGACGAGCACCACGTGGTCGATGTCGGAAACACCGATGCCAGCGTCGTGCAGCACGTTGTTGAACGGGGTGCGGCAGCGACCCAGCAGGTCGGAGGTCATGCTCTCGAAGTGGGCGCGGGTCAGGGTTTCGTCCAGATGCACCGGAGTGCCGTCAGGGGTCATGGCCAGGTACTGCATGGAGATGGAGGTGCTCGAAGAGGAGCTCAGCTCCTTCTTGGCCTGTTCTGCAGCTTCCTTCAGGCGCTGCAGGGCGATCTTGTCCTTGCTCAGGTCGATGCCGTACTTGTTCTTGACTTCGCCGACGAGCCAGTCGATAATCTTCTGATCCCAATCGTCGCCGCCCAAGTGGTTGTCGCCGTTGGTGGCCTGCACCTGAATGGTGGAGAAGCCGTCGTCATCCTTGCCGATCTCCAGCAGGGACACATCGAAGGTGCCGCCACCGAGGTCGAAGACCAGAATGGTTTCATCTTCCTTGCCCTTTTCGAGGCCGTAAGCCAGTGCGGCTGCGGTCGGCTCGTTGATGATACGCAGCACGTTCAGGCCTGCGATGGTGCCGGCGTCCTTGGTAGCCTGACGCTGAGCGTCGTTGAAGTATGCCGGGCAGGTGATCACGGCGTCGGTGACCGGTTCGCCGAGGTAGGCTTCGGCGTCGCGCTTCAGCTTCATCAGCACCTGTGCGGAAATCTCCTGCGGAGTCCACTTCTTGCCGTCGATTTCAACGGTCCAGTCGGTGCCCATGTGGCGCTTGACGGAGCTGATGGTGCGGTCGACGTTGGTTACGGCCTGACGCTTGGCGACTTCGCCGACGAGGATCTCACCGGACTTGCTGAATGCCACGACGGACGGCGTGGTGCGAGCGCCTTCAGCGTTCACGATAACGGTGGGCTGGCCACCTTCAAGAGTTGCGATGCAGGAATTAGTAGTACCCAAATCGATGCCAACTGCGCGTCCCATAACTTGTCTCCTTTGTAGATAGGTTCGCTATGCGTTTTCTGTTCTGTTCGTTCTTTCGCCCGAGTTTCGGTTTGCCGTCTCTCGGACTTTCCAAAACTTGAGCCTACACCACTCAACTTTGAATCGCAAGCGATTATTCCCAAATCTACAAAAAAGTTGAGTTCTCTTCGCTCAACTTTTCGCCGGACGCAATCTCCAGCGCAACCGAAGATCGCAAATAAGATCCGGACCACACTGCAATGCATGCGATCCGGATCTTATCTGCGATCTTCAGTTTTTCAATCCTCAGCTATGGTTTTCAGCTGCAATCTTCAAATCTCTTCAGATTTTCAGCGGCTGATCTTGGCGGTTTTAACGATCATCGCGATTGCGGCCAGCATGGCGATCGCAAGCGCGGCAATGGTGATTGCGGTACCGGTGTTGCCGAGCACACCGGACTTCGGATTGTTGTTCACCTTGCCGGAAGCGATCACGTCATTCTTGCCGTCGCCCGGCTTCTCATCTGAGGAATCGCGGGCCGGAGCCTGGAAGTCGACGGTCACGGTCTTGCCAGACTGGCGGCCGGTGACGGTGAGCGTGTATTCGTTGCCTTCAGTGACCTTGTCGAGCGTGATGCCGGTGGTCTGAGCGGTCTTGACGCGCACGCCGGAGACCGGAGTGGAGCTGTCGGAAGCGGCGACCACGTTGCCGGACTTGTCCTTGAGCTCGTAGGAGAGCACTGCGTCGCCGTTGAATCCGGTGGATTCGGCCACATACTTGCCATCGGTGAGCTTGACTTCGGTCTTGGCGTCGTTGGAGAGCGACTGCTGAGCATCGGAGGTGGAGGCAAGGCCGAGGGTGTTGGCGATGGTGTAGAAGTTGTCGGTCTGGTCGGTCAGGCCAATCACGCGCTGGGCTCCAGGGCCGGAAGCGGCGATGCGCAGTTGGGTGCCGGTGTGAGCCATGTCGCCACCGTTGTAGCCGCCGTCCTCGTCGCGGGAATCAGCTTCAGCGGTGCCGTAGGAGACGACCATGTTGTTGCCGTCAGCGGTCTTGAGCACGGTGGAGAGCGCGTAAGCCGGCTGAGCGTTGAGAATCTGGGAGGTATGGGCGTGGTCGGCGGTGACGATCACGAGGGTGTTGCTCAGGTCAACGTTCTTCATGGCGTAGGCGATGGCCTGATCGAAATCGTCGGTTTCACCGATCTGGCCGCAAGCGTTGCCGGCGTGATCCTGCTTGTCGATGGAAGCGCCTTCAACCTGCAGGAAGTAGCCGTTAGCGTTGCCGGCCGGGTTGGCTTCGAGCAGATCGAGCGCCTTCTTGGTCATGTCAGCGAGCGAGGAGCCCTGGTTGCCGAGCCAGTCGGCGTTCGGAGTGCACACGGTCGGGTTGGCGTCTTTGGCCGGGTCCTTGGCGGTAGCCTTGGATGGATTGAACTTGGTAGGCATGTTGCCGTCGCTCATCAGGGCGAGCACCGGCTGTCCTTCCTTGTATTCGAGCGCGTTCATTGCGGCCGGATCGTTCTCGACGGTCTGGTAGCCCATTTCCTTGGCTTGCTCCCACACGGTCTTGCCAGCGTATTCGCCGCCTTGCACGGTCTGGCGGAAGTACTTGGAACCGCCGCCGATGGTCACGTCGGCGCGGGTATCGAGCAGCTGCTCGGAAATGGAGCCGATGCCGCCGTTTTCCTTAAGCTGGTTGGCGAGGCAACGCTTGAGCGCGTCGTTGGAGCGACCGTCAGTCTTGCCCTGCGGGCCGTAGCAGCCACGCTCGGTGGAGTGCGATTCAAGCACGGCCGGGGTGGCGTCCTGGATTTCGGCGGTGGTCACATTGCCGGTGGCTTTACCCGCCGCCTTGGCGAGTTCGAACAGGTTGAGCTGCGGGTTGCCATAAACGTCGACGTCCACAGCATTGTTGTAGGTCTTGGTGCCGGTTGCCCATGCGGAGCCGGATGCGGAGGAATCGGTCACTCCGGTAAGTTTGCCCGGATTCGGATTGGCGTTGAGGTTGCCCTTGTCATCCTTGCCAACCGCACTGTCACCGCTGTTGCCGCCCAGCGAGAAGGTGGTGTACTGGCCGGTACCGGCATTGACGTCACCGAGCCCTGCCGGCTGGCCGACTGCGTCGAGGCCTTCGAAATGGCCGTCTGCACCCTTCAGGTAATCGCGCGCGACGGTGATTTCGGAATCGCCCATGCCGTCACCGATGAACAGGATGACGTTCTTGGCGCTGCCGTTGCCGATAGCTGCAATGCGCCGTGCGCCGCCGTGCTGGGCCAGTTCCGCAACGGACTTGCCGTTCAAATTGTAAGTGGAAGTTTCGTTGGCGAATGCCGGTGCAGCGAGCGCGCCGAGCGTCGCAACAGATGCGACTGCTGCGATTGCACCCTTCAAAGCTTTGTGCTTGCTCATGTTTCTTCTTTCTTCCATGCAGTTTCTTCCGTACCTTCCAACCTGCCGTTTCAGTTGCGCCCATTAGGTAACGCCCATTTCGGCCCTGTTTTCCGGCTGCGCGGAACCTTTCCGCGACTGCATCTGTTTGGATCTTTCGATTCCACCGCTCACGCTATGCGCCGCAAGCCAACGCACACCGCACTGTGGAAGAACGGCAGATGAACATTCGCCATCACATGATGACCGCAACACATACGCCGCATGAACGGGGAATGCACCCAATAAAATCGTCATTTTCCCAGTTCGACGCGCAACATCGCCCGTGCGGGACGATCCGTCACCGCATGGAGTCGATGGCGCGGTCACTGACAGAACAAAGCGGCATGGGCGAACAACTGAAATCCGAAAACCAAACGGAATGGGTGCGACAGAGGAATGCTTGCAAGACACAAGCAGAGGAGGTTGTGAAAGTAGAATTGATTTATGATTGAGCGAAGAAGTCCGGGCAGAAAACCGTTCTGACTTTTCTCATATATCTCAAAGTTGCGGTAGAATTATTCATAAGTTTATAATATAATCTAAATAAAAAAAAAATGAACAACAAATCGAAATCTAAAGAAGAATCAACATGATAGATAAAGCTTGGAAAACCTTTCAAATTATTCAATTCGTGCTTTTCTTATGCGTCAGTATTTTCTTGTTTACAAGAACAGTAGATGGACATGGCACTACACAGACATTAGAAGTAAAACTGATTAGTTTTGCCGTATGGGGAATTTTTTATCTTGGCATATTAGCAATAGAGTGGCTGATTTACTTCATTATTAAACATTTCAAACATTAAGTTTCAATAGCAGAGCGTTGAGGAATCTCTGATCGACACGTACCTAGCAGCGGCTTCCCCAACGGGAACCGCGCGTTGATGCTCGTCCGCACGCGCGTCAAGTACGTCGCCGCGAACGAATGGCCGACCGCCAATACTTGGACACGTCCGGCTCGACAACAACCTCATGGAAGCGAAATAATCATCGCGCCATGGACGACAATGATCCAAAATGCGCAATTTTTCGGGCACTACCCCTACCGACTGGAACAATCTGGCCTCCCGGGCACCCCTCACACGACCAAATCGTCCAGCCAATGGGACAAATCGCACCGCTCAACCCCGCGCCGCACGTGTAGCTTTCACGGCCACAAACATGGACCGCACCAACAGCACGCACAGGTAGCAGGCGAACAGAATCGAGCCGACACGGGGCGAGACTGCGCCCGCTATCCATGTACCGAGTGGCGCGGTAACGGCAGCCACCACGCCAATGATCAGCGCGGCCTTCACATGCACCAGATTGCGCTTCAGATTCGCCACGCTGGTCGTGATCGAATTCGGGAACATGGCCAGCAGCGAGGTGCCGCGCGCGATCAGATCGGACGCGCCGAACAGCATCGACAGTGCGGGCACGGCGAGCGCTCCGCCACCAATTCCCAGCAGTCCCGCCAACGTGCCAATCACCACGCCCAGCAGCACCAGGCAAACTCCGGTCAGCGCGCTCATCGCAATGTGCTGGTTGCGCGACGGCACGAAACTAATCTGATTGGCCACCACAAACACGAGGAACACTGCGAAAATCCATCGCAATACGAGTTCCGGCAAGCGCGAAAGCAGCCAGCTGCCGATCTGCCCGCCTACAAACATGCCGCAAAACAGCAGCAGCGCGGCGAGCCAGTCCACATTGCCACAAGTCGCGTAAGCAATGACGCCGGAAATCGAGGTTGGCACGATTGCAAGCATTGACGTCGCTGCCGCATTGCGTTGCGTCAGTCCCAGCCATACCAGCGCGGGCACGATCACGGTACCGCCGCCAATGCCGAACATGCCGGATAGTAGCCCTACTGCCACGCCGACGATCACCAGCACTACAACGCCTCGCGCGGATTCGTCGAGTCCCACAGGATCCGCACCAAATAGCCGATTCGCTTTCTTACTGAACCACCCACTCATCTGCCCGTTTGGTTGCGCATTCGACTGCCCGCTATCTTCCGCGCGTCCAACACTTTCAGCATTCGAAATATTGGAAATATCCGATTTCTTCATCTCTCCCCTACCATCGCATTTCTTCCTTCTTGCGATAGTTGCGATAGTACATTCCCGCATATTTCAATGCCGCAAACCCGGCACATTGCGAGAAAGCAAGAAGAGATAAAAGAAAAGGGCGATAACGCGACCAGCGCCAATGCCACCGACTGAACGCTTGGGAAAAGCAGAATCTTTGAATCATGCAATATGCATATGATTCATATCATTACGCACCCCGCATCCTCAGCAGCGCGAGGAAACCACGCATAATCGCGGGAAGAATGGTTTCACCGGTGCCAACCCAAATCATTCTTCACGCATACTCGCACGGCGTGGATGTTGGAGCAACGACGCCTTCTCAGTCCACTTTATTATACTGCAAACGTTGTCAAAATCCACGCGCCACGCAAGATCAGGCGTTCAGCACGTAATCCAGCAATCCCTCATAATCGGTGCCGGTAAACGAACGCACCGCATAACTTGACATTTCCGGATCATCTGCCGGCGAAATCTCCGTGCGGAAATACACGCCGTCAATGCCCGCGGTGCGAGCGCCAACAATATCGTTCTGCTCGTCATTGCCCACCATCAGCGCATGCTTGGCGGTTACGAATTCGCGGTCGAGCGCCAGCATGTACAAGTCGCGTGCGGGCTTGCGGATCTTCTCCTCGCTGGAGATGATCACGTCGTCAAGCACGCTGGCAAGTCCCGTCATCTCCAGTTCGGCGCGGGTGTAGCAGGATTGCGCGTTACTCAGCAGCGCCACGACAATGCCGGCTTCCTGTAGTTTTTCGATCATTTCCAGCGCCCCAGGATACAGGCGGATCATACTGGTGCTGCCCCGCCGAAACGCCCATGCGGCCCTTTGAGCGGCCTGCGGCAATGCCAGCAAGCGTTCCGCCTCGTCGCTGCGATTCATGAGCAGCGAGCGGTACACAGGTAGTATGTCGAACTCACCCCACCCATTGCGAACGATGGCATGATTCGACTGATGCGCTATTTCGCGCGCCTCAAGTTTTTCGAAACGTTCACGTAACGCCTCGACCGAATCGTATTGCGCACCCAATTCGCAAGCGGCGTCATACAAGGCCTGCCAGGCCGCGTCGCACTGTTCGTCGGTACGTATGTCGATAAGCGTTCCATACAAGTCGAAGAACACAACCTCATATTTGGGGGTATGCGTCACGTTTTCCATAACAGGTCCTTTCGTCGGCATCGTCGCCGCTTTACCGGCGGCGGCGATTGCCACTTTGCAGCCGCCGCCATTGCAAACCAATGCGTTACATGCGTTATACACGAGGTTACCCCAACCGCCAGATTGCGAACGTTTGCGATTACCGAATAGCCACTATCGCAAGATTTTCAAAATCGGCGAAACCGAGGTCGATTTCAACACTTTGGCCCTCGGTATGCATAGTTTTGCAATTCTGAAGGCGGCCGCATGACCCATTTTCAGGCAGTACCGTCGTCGATCTTGACGAGACAAGCCGTCATTACTATGGCGGCATCGCCATCGCACTTCGGAAACAGCGGTGGCAACGACGGTAGAAACGGCATGCATATCCGCTTTCAAACATCCTGCAAACGATAGTCAAACAGAAAAATCATTTTTCTTGTTTCTCATTCGCAAGACAGTCACGAAATCGCAATACTGCAACGTTTACACTTAATAACACGCCTATTGAAAACGATGTCATCATATGCTACAGTACATAGCAGAACGATTGACATACGCACCGAAGCGCGCCAATCGCGCGGCAATGCAGCATGATTGGCCTTCAACGGTCCAGGGAAGAAGGAACCTATGACGGAAACCCAACAAACCGAAAGCGCGGAACGCATCGCACGACCGCTTATCCAACTCGCCAAACTCAACGGCATCTCAACGTCGTACATCGACCAGCTCGGAACCTACGTGGAAATCCGCGACGAAGTGCTCGTCTCCGTGCTTGCGGCGCTCGGCGTGGACGCTTCCAGCGACGAGGCGATCGAAACATCGTACGAACTCACCAAGCAGCGCATCGCAGACACGCTCGTGGAACCGACCATCGTGAAGTTCATCGGCAAGGAATCAACCACGCCGATCCGCGCGAAAGGCCATGACGTGACGCTGCGCCTGCTACTCGAAGACGGCACACAGTACGAGGGCAACCTGTGCATGTACCTGACCCCGCAGGCCGACGGTTCGCTTACGTTCATCCTGCCCGACGACATTCCCGCCGGCTACCACACGTTGCGCGTCAACGCGGGCCCGCTACACGGCGAGGCACGACTGATCTGCGCTCCGGCACGCGTGCCCCTGCCGCCGGCGATCGCCGAAAAGCAGCGTTGGGGATGGATGGCGCAAATGTATTCCATCCGCTCCGCTGAATCGTGGGGCGTGGGCGATTATGGCGATCTGAAGCTGCTGCTCACCGATGCTGCCGAAAAGTCGCATGCTGACTTCATGCTCATCAACCCGATTCACGCGACCGCACCGGTCGAGCCGCTCGAACCGTCGCCGTACCTGCCGGAATCACGCCGATTCATGAACGTCACATACATTCGCCCGCAGGATATTGAGGAATATGCAGGGCTTGACGAAGAGGCGAAGGCCGAGGTCGAGCGTCTGCACGCCGAGGTGGCTCCCGACAACGACAACGCCGACGAACTCGACATCAACTCCGCATGGTGGCACAAGCGCCAGGCACTGCAGCTCGTGTTTAAGGTGCCACGTTCCGCCGAACGTCAGGCCGCGTTCGAAGCGTTCAAGGAAGCGGCCGGCCCCGATCTGCATGCGTTCGCCGCATGGTCGGTGGCATTCCAGGTATGGGGCGCTCCGTGGGAGGGCACATGGTTTGCGGAGACGAACCGTGATTCGCCGGAAGTGGCCGAACTCATGCGCGATCATGCCGATATGGTCGACTTCGAATGCTGGCTGCAGTGGATCGCCGACGAACAGGTGACCGCCGCACAGACCGCCGCACGCGAAAGCGGCATGGCATTGGGCCTCATGCAAGACATGGCCGTGGGCGTGCATTCGTTGGGCGCCGACGTGTGGTGGAACCCGGAACGTTTCGCCGTCGGCAGCGTCACCGTGGGCTGCCCGCCGGACTTCTACAACCAGCAGGGCCAGGATTGGGGTCAGCCGCCGTTCAATCCGAATTATCTCGCCAAAACCGGTTACGGCGTGTACCGCGAAATGGTGCACAACATGTTCTCGCACGCGGGCGCGGTGCGCATCGACCATGTGCTCGGTCTGTTCCGCCTGTGGTGGATTCCGCAGGGCGAAGGTGCACGCGGCGGCGCGTACGTCACGTACGACCATGAGGCGATGATCGCGATCCTCACGATCGAAGCCTCCCGCGTGAACGGCCTGGTGGTGGGCGAAGATCTCGGTACCGTGCCCGATTACGTGCGCACCGTGCTCTCCGAACACGGCCTGCTCGGCTGCATGGTGGAATGGTTCGCCCGCGTGGACGACTCCCCCAACGCCGGCGATCCGTACGCCGACCCGGCCGACTACCGCAAGTATGCGCTGGCTTCCGTAACCACGCACGATCTGCCGCCAACCGCAGGCTACCTGCAGTTCGAACACGTCAAACTGCGTGAGCAACTACACCTGCTCACCGGTCCGGTCGAAGAATTTCAGGCATCCGCAACCGCGGAACGTCAGGCCATGCTTGACCGACTGGTCGAGAGCAAACTGATTACGCCGGAAATCGCCGCGGACGTCGACAATCATATTCAAGAAATCGTCGAAGCGATGCACAAAATGCTGCTCTGCTCGCCATCCGTGCTTCTGCAGGCAGCGCTGGTGGACGGCGTCGGCGAAACCCGCTCGCAGAACCAGCCAGGCACGTCCAGCGAATACCGCAACTGGCGCGTGCCGCTGGCAGGCCCCGACCACAAGGCGGTACACACCGACGAAGTGTTCGACTTGCCGCGCGTGAAGTCGCTTTCCGCCATCATGAACGGCGAAAAGTAAGCGTCCTCATATAACTCCATAAAGTCCCGTCACGCACCATAGCTGGGTGTACGTAAGACAGTATTGCGCTAAGATTGACGAAGCGGCACGAAACCGCATGGAGCTGATCATGCCAGAGCTGGCAAAGCAGTACGACGTGGCCGAACAGCTGAAAGCTGAAAACCAAATGGAATGGGTACGGCAGATGAACGCTTGCAAGGCACAGGCAGAGGAAGTTGTGAAAGCGGAATTGATTTATGATTGAGCGAGAAAGTCCGGGCAGAAAACTGTTCGGACTTTTCTCATATATTCCAAAGTTGCGGTAGAATTGTTCACAAGTTTTATGGTGTAATTTGAACACGAAATTGAGCAATAAATCAGAAATTATAAAGGAGAATTTAGATGAAACTGTTTTTATGTTCGCACTTTTCAAGCGTAGGAAGTTTGATAAAAGAAGAAATTGATAACAAGAAAGTCGCATTTATTCCAACAGCTTCGCTGCATGAAGGTTACACCGGTTATGTTGGTTCGGCTCGAAAACTATTCAAAAAACTGGGAGCATCTGTAACTGAAATTGATATCTCAACGGAGGCTTATTCAACGATACAGGCTGTTTTTGAAGATGCGGATGTGATATATTTTACCGGCGGAAATTCTTTCTTCCTTATGGACCAGCTACGTAAAACGGAAACGGACGAGCTGTTGAAGAAAGAATTGGCGAACGGAAAACTGATGATCGGTGAGTCGGCAGGCGCAATTATATGCGCTCCGACCATTCAATATATTGAACAAATGGATGAAAAGCCAGAGGATTACTCTCAAGAAGATAATGAGGGGCTGGATTTGATTGATTTCTATGTTCTTCCCCATTATCTCACGGCACCCTTTAAGAAAATTACCGAGAGAATCATGGCTGAGTTTTCGGATTTGAATATCTGTGCTATTAACAACCACCAGGCAATTATAGTCAATGATGAAGGTTCAAAGGTGATTTGTAAAGACTAATAAAACATTAAAATTGAATTCAAGTTTGTCGAACTGATAAAAACCCTTTAGGAACTAAAGGGCGCACTTCTATACTCTCTATCGAGAGTAGTGCGTCCTGCGGAGCTTCATTCCCGGTCAGCAGAAGAAAACTGCACGACCGAGGATATTTCGTCACTTCGTTCCGTCAAGGTGGCTACACCCCCTTGCGCCGCTAAAGCGGCTATCCCCTGTGGACTTGCTGGCGGCAAACGGTTTTGACAAACCGTTTGCCGCCAGCAAGTTTGAAGATTAGACATAAACAAATCCTCCGCATGGTCTAAGCCATACGGAGGATTAACTGTTTTACGGACACCCGTCTATATGTGACGGGACTTTTTTATGCACATTCAATGACAACGATACTAAGAAAGCTACGCAAGGAACAGCAGACCGCTACTCGATGTACGCATGCAAACGATTGCCGCACCGCCGAGTAGACTGGTACGCATGAAGTTCCTATCACCCGACTCCGGCTTTATGCGCGGCCTCAGCGACGCCGTCGACGCGATTTGGATCAACATCCTCATGTTGGTCACCAGCATTCCGATCGTCACCATCGGCGCGGCCTTGACCGCCGGTCACGATGCGGCACGACGCTCGCTCGCAGGCGAAGGCACCGTCACCCGCAATTATTTCGCCGCATTCCGGTCAAACTTCGTAAAGGCAACCGGCTATTGGCTGATTTTCGGCATTGCAGGGGCGATCAGCGTGTACTCATGGATCGTGCTGCAGATCACGCCGCTGCTGATTCCGAAATTCGCGTTGAGCATCGTATGGGTCATCGGATTCGAATGGATCTGGGCATTACAGTCACGCTTCGAAAACTCGTTCTGGCGCACACTCGGCAACGCCTTCGTATTCGGCGTGAGCAATATCGGGCACACGCTCGGCATGGCCGCCATCGACGCGATTTACATCGCGCTTTTGGTCGGCAGCTGGTTTTACATGCCGCAAGGCCTGTTCCTGCTACTCGTTTTGGGCTACGGCACCATGATTATGATTCACGTGCCGATTTTCGAGCACGTGTTCCGCAAATATATGAAGTAGTTTTCGGATTCGGATATCTGATTCGGATATGAAAGAGCCCGAACGAGATTCCTCTCGTTCGGGCTCTTTCTCGATCTTCGATCATCCCTTGACTGCACCGCCTCCAGCCCTGCAATTAGGGGCCGGCCTTCGGCCGGGCTCAATACTACCTTCACGAGGCCTATCGGCCTCGCTCAGGCTGGTGCATGGGACAGCGCACTGCGCTGTCCCACAAGGGATGATCTTCGATCATCCCTTGACTGCACCCGCCATTACACCCTTGACGATGTGCTTCTGGCAGATGAGGTAGAAGACAATGATCGGGACGATGGCCATCACCAGGCAAGCCATCATGGCACCCATATCAACGGAACCATAACCGCCCTTGAGGTACTGAATGGCCACGGAAATGGTCTTGTACTTGCCCAAGTCGAGCGTCAGGTACGGCAGCAGGTAGTCGTTCCAAATCCACATCGCCTGCAGAATCGCAACAGACACGATCGACGGCTTCATAATCGGCACTACAATCTGGAAGAAAATGCGGGGCACGGAAGCGCCATCAATCATCGCGGACTCTTCCAACGACTGTGGAATGCCCTTGATCACACCGGTGAAGATGAACACGGCCAGCCCTGCACCAAATCCCAAATACATAATGCACAAGCCCCACGGAGTGTTGAGCTTCAGCGTGTCAGCAAGCTTCGAAAGCGTGAACATCACCATCTGGAACGGCACGATCATGTTGAACAGGAACAACGTGTACAGCAGCTTCGCAACCCAATTGTTCACACGCACGATCCACCATGCGCACATTGAGGTGCATACCAGGATCAAAAACACCGAGCCGACCGTGATCAGCAGGGTCCAACCGAAGCTGGCGAAGAAATTCGTGGTTTCAATGCCACGGGTATAGTTTTCCAATCCAACGAACGCCTTGCCGGTCGGAATGGAGAACGCGTTACGCGAAATGTACGCCTTCTGCTTGAAGGAGTTGATAATCACCAGCACGATCGGGAAAACCCATGCCAGCGATACCAAGGAAAACAGTACGGTCCACAATCCTCCGTGCTTGACCTTTTCTCCGGAAATCATGCTTCCACCTCCTTGGAAGTCGTCAGCTTATTCTGAATCAGCGCAACAATCGCGACAAGCACGAAGAACAGCACTGCCTTGGCCTGTCCAACGCCTTCCCAGCCGACGCGGCCATAGAAGGTGCGGGTGATGTTCAGCGCCAGGCCCTCAGACATGTTCGACGGAGCGCCGTTCGTCAATGCGAGGTTCTGGTCATAGAGCTTGAAGCCGTTGGTAACGCACAGGAACGAGCACACAGTGATCGACGGCATCATCAGCGGAATGATGATCTTGAACATGGTCTGCGTGCCATTCGCACCATCCACGGAAGCCGCTTCGAGCACGTCGGTCGGCAGCGACTGCATACCGGCGATGTAGATGATCATCATGTAGCCGATCTGCTGCCAGCACACCAGCACAACCAGGCCCCAGAAGCCGTACGTTGCGCTATAGGTCAGCGAGCGCGCCCAGTGCGCGAGAATGCCGTTGAGCAGCAGCATCCAAATGTAGCCCAGAATGATGCCACCGATAAGGTTCGGCATGAAGAACACCGAACGGAAAATGTTCGATCCCTTGATCGCCTTGGTAAGCATGTACGCGATGAAGAACGCGACCACGTTGATCACAATCGTGGTAACGATAGTCAGCAACGTAGAGAAGCCCAGCGCGCGAAGGAATTCCTTATCCTGCAGTGCGCGGGTGTAGTTCTTAAGCCCTATAAACTCGGCGTCGGTAACCGTAGTGAACTTGCAAAAGCTCAGATAGACGCCCATGATGAATGGAACGACAAATCCAATAATGAACGCGGCGAACGTCGGTAGCGCGAACAACGCCCACCATTTGCGTATCGCCTTGCCAGCCATGCTGATCATAGCTTGCCTGCTTTCTTCCTTCTCCATTCCGAGCACCGCGACAACGTGGTGCGGAATCCTGCTTTTTAGCCGAATCAGCGGATCACTGCTCTGTTCTCCACCTTTCCGGTGCTTACATTCGTCATAATAAACGTCATGACACAAAATGTCAAACGTTGTCATTTTCGCATGTCTTGAGATGTGTTTTTACCAACGTTGTCATATTTTGTAACCTTCTAAAAATGTTGCAATATCAAGCACTTCTACGTTTTTCCTGCTATGATGAAAACGTTTGTAATACATGTATTGCAGAAATGTTGCAATACAGTATGCTGGAACGTACGCAGTCACAAGGAAAAATATGAAAAGCAGTATTCAAGATGTAGCGCAGCTTGCACACGTATCCATTTCGACGGTTTCGCGTTCGTTCACACGCCCCGACCTTGTGTCGAAAGCCACCCGAGACAAGGTGATGAAAGCAGCCGACGAACTGAACTTCTCCATCTCACGTTCCGCAGCCGCGCTGAAAACCGGCCGCGCGCTACGCATCGCGGTGCTGGTTTCCGGCAGGATCAACCTGTGGTTCAGCTCATCCATCATCGAAGGACTCAACGAGATCTTCCATAATGAAGGCTACGACATCTCCCTCTACCAGATGTCAAGCATCGAGGAGCGCCGCGAGTTCTTCGACATGCTGCCGGTGCGCCGCAATGTCGACGCGGTGATCGTCATTTCCTTCGACATCGACGCCAATGAGATCGATCAGCTCAAGTCCGTCAATGTGCCAATCATCGGCATCAACTCGAGTCTGCCGGAAGAGCGCGGTTTCAGCGCGGCCGTGCGCATCGACGACAAGCAGGGATCCGAGCTTGCCGCACGTCATCTCATAACTCTCGGCCACCGCGATATCGCCTACATTCGCACCAACCGCGAAGTGACGCTCCACTTCAGTGTGCAGGGGCGTTTCGAATCGTTCATGGCCTGCTGCGAAGGGAACGGCGTCACACCGCGCGTGCTCGTTACCGACGAAAGCAAGAACAACATCAGCAAAGTCGTGACGCAGCTGCTCAGCCTCGACCACATGCCGACCGCGATTGCATGCCAGGAAGATGGCATAGCCGTGCCACTGCTGTTCCAGCTGGAACGCAACGGACTCACCGTGCCGAACGACATTTCCATCATCGGCTACGACGATAGCGTCTACGCGCGTGACCTCGGCCTGACCACCGTGCGTCAGAAGCCCGTCGAAATGGCGCAGGAAGCGGCCCGCATGACGCTCGACCTGATTGAGGAACGCCCGCTGGAGCAGCCGTTCAAAACGTTCCCGGCACAGCTGATCGTACGTTCCACGACGGCGCGTCACCGTCAGTAGACGTTTCAGACACACACCGTTCGCATACCGTTCATTGGTTGCCGTCATGTCGCTTTCACCACTTCGTGACAGCGCTTTCATTTCTGTTGCACGAATCCATGAATCTACAGTGTGTTTTCGTCGCAAATCAGGGCTTTTAGTATTATGGAAGCGTTAATCATTTTCATCAAAGGAGACACATGGCCAAACCGACCATCGCCAACGTGGCCAAATTGGCAGGAGTGTCGCAAGCCACCGTTTCCCGAGCACTCCGTGGCGCGACCAACGTTACGGAAGCAACCCGCAGCAAAGTCCAGCAGGCGGCAGATCAGCTCAACTTCACACTCTCAAAAAGCGCTTCCGCACTGGCATCCGGAAAAACCATGCGCGTCATCCTCTTGGTTTCGGGCAAGCTCAACGAGTGGTTCAATTCCGGAGTGCTCCAAGGAGCCTATGAGGAGCTCGCGCCATTCGGCTATGACGTCACGCCGGCCTTCATCACCGATCGCAGCGAACTGGACCGGTTTTTCTCCCAGCTGCCAAAGAGCCGCAACTCGGACGCCATCATCATCTCCTCATTCCAGCTCATGCCCGCCATGCACGACAAGCTCCAGGCCATCGACCTGCCAACGGTAGGCGTCAACGTCCCTGCGGAATCAGACTATTTCGACGCCTCCATCAGCATCGACAACTACAGCGCGATGACCATGGCCGTACGACTGCTGCGCTCCTTGGGGCATACCAATATCGCGTTCTGCAGCGACTACATTCCGGCCGACATGATCTACAACACCAGCCAGCGCACCAAGGCATTCGCGGACGCCGCGCAAGCCAACGCCGCCGATGGAGTCACGTTCAGCATGCTCACGGCCGACGCACATGACGCGCCGCTAAGCAAATCCGACCTCGCCTCGCAATTGACCGCGAAACTGCTATCCCTTCCGGAACGCCCCACCGCCGTCTGCGTGGAAACCGACCAAGTCGCCATCGCACTAGTCAAAGAACTACGCAAGCAGCAATTGAACGTGCCGGAAGATATCTCGGTGCTCGGCTTCGACGACGCCGAAATCGCACAGGCGGCGGACCTTTCCACCATTCGTCAGGAGCCGATTGAGCTGGGGCGCATAGCCGGCAGAAAAGTCCTGCAACTCCTGCACAACGAACCTCTGGAACATCCGCATGAACTGCAGGATCCCTTGCTGGTATTGCGCAACACCACAAGTCGCATCGACACCGGAGCAGCGTCGACGGCGGAATAAAAAGAAACCGACAAAGCACACGAAAGCGGCCTGTGCGCATGAATCCAAATCATGCGCACAGGCCGCTCTTTTCATCGCAAGCCCTTGCAGGGCTTCAATCAGCGGTGCGATCTCACCCCTGCTGATCGAATTTCTGCGCTTGAGGAACGGATCCCAACGATTCCTCGTTGTTGTTCCATTCGGTGGCCCAGCCGTCGACGTAGGCGCTCTTCACCTTGCTCCAATCGCCAGTGCCCTGCGCGTATTCGATAAGCGCCGCAGCCACGTCGTCCTGCCACTGCTGATCCGGAACGGTGAAGCTGCGTACCTCGGTCTTGCCGTCGGCAGCGTAGGAGCGAGCGATCTTGGTCAGCGGATTATCCGGCTGGAACTCATCGCCATCGAATGTGGTGAACGGCACGGAGAAGCCCATATCCTGAGAGAGGATCTTCTTGGCCTCGTCATCGGTGACCATCCACTTGATGAAGTCGAGCGTGGCCTGCTTGTCTTTGTCGGAAGCGTTCTTGTTCACCGCCCAGCTGGCGTCATACACGCCTGCGGGACCGGCCGCCTCCTCGCCCTTGATGCCCATGTAATACGGCAGCATGCCAAGATCGTCATCCGCCACTTCGTTACCCTTGATCTGCGTGTAGGCCCAGACGCCGTTCGGGTAGAACGCCACCTGGCCAAGCGCGAATTCGGAAGTGACATCGTCGTACGTCTTCGAGCTGACCAGGCTCGGATCGGTCGGGCTGGTTTCCAGCTCGAGATCGAACAGATCCTTGTAGTTATCCAAGTAGGTGCCCTTGATGGTCTTGGAGAACGTGGTGTTCATATCTTTGTACTCGTAGTACAGCGGGATACGCCCCATATGCGCGGCGAAACGGTACGTGTCGGAGGCGTCCAAACCTGGCGTCGCGAACGCGCCGTCGACGCCGAGATCGTCCTTGTGCTCGTTGATGGACTCGGCCACGGCCTTGAGCGTCTTGTAATCCTTGATGTCGTCGGCGCTCTTGATCACCGCGTAATCCTTGCTGGCGTAATCGTTGATGATCTTCTTGTTGTAGATGATGCCGTACCATTCAGCCGCGTATGGCAGCGTGTACGAATCGTCGTCGATGGTGTAGGAGTAGGCCTTGCCGTCATCGGTGAGCAGTTTGTACGCTTCGGTGTCCTGCAATGGCTCGCAATACTTCTGATATTTTGCGAACTGGTCGAAACCGGAGATGTTGAACATGGTCGGCGCGTTGGATTTGGCCAGTTCCGAGCTCATGGTCGCATCGTATGTGCCGGACGCACCGGTCTGCACGTCCACCTGCACACCGGTTTTTCCGGTATACATTTCGGCGAGCTGCTTGTATTGGTCCACGACTTCCGACTTGTTGTTCATGAAATACACATGGCCCTTGTCGGAATCAGCGCTGCTGCCGCCGCCGCAAGCCGCCAACGATACGCCCATGGCCAACGCCGCGGCGACCGCGCACGTTTTGGTGATGATTCCCTGCTTCATTGCTGATCTCCTTCGTTGGATTTGTTGCTATTCCTACGTGTGCTGGTATTGGTAGCGCCTCTGGTCGCCGCGTTATAGCTGGAGCCAAACGGTGGTGTCTTGCGGCAATCGGCCATCCGCGGTGAGTTCGCTCGATACGAGGATGACTTCGCCTTGCGGCAGTTCGACCGGCTGTTCGCCGAAATTGGTGACGCTTGCCCAGCCATTGGAACGACGGTAGGCGATAACGCCGCCGCGCTGCCCATCAGCGCCGTCCCGCACATCAGATGGACGATCTTCGTCCAGCCACTGCAGCTCGGTGTCCTGCGGCATCAGATTGTGTCTCAGCGATAATGCCTTGCGGTACAAGTTCAGCATGGAATTCGGGTCGGCGTCCTCCACGTCAACGGCGAAATCCTTGTACCATTTCGGCTGTGGTAGGTGTGGATCATGCTCGGCGCCCGCAGGAGAGAAACCGAAAGAACCATCGTGGCCGAATTCGTCATCGGGATCATCGAGCTTCGGAGCGTCGGCAGCGATCCACGGCAACGGCACTCGGCAGCCGTCACGGCCCTTTTCGGTTTGCTCGTGTACGCTGTTGAATGCGGTGGGATCCTCCAGCTTGTTCCAAGGAATATCCGCGACTTCCGGCAGTCCCAGTTCCTCACCCTGATAAATGTAGGTGGAGCCAGGCAAGGCAAGTTCCATAAGAATCGCAGCGCGGGCACGCTTGGTACCGAGCTCACGGTTCTCAACGTAACTCGCCCCATCGCGGACCAGCCAATCCTTGGCCAGCTGATGATGCGACGCGGCAGGAACCTGTGGTAATCCATAACGGCTGACATGGCGGGGCACATCATGATTGCTCATCACCCAAGTTGCCGAAGAGCCGGATCGTTCCGCGCTTTCCAAGCCTTCTTCGATGGCCAGATGCATGTCGTCGCGAATCCAATCCTTCTTGGCGAATTCGAAGTTGAATACCTGCCCGAGCTCTTCGGTCGACGCATACAGATGCTGACGATCCGGATTAACCCACGCTTCGGCCACGGCGAACGCCGGCGGATTGTACTCGTTGAACACCTTGCGCCACTCGCGGTAAATGTCGTGCACTTCGTCGCGGTCATACAGCGGGTGCGATCCATCCGAGGGAAGCACATGTTCGCAGACCTTGTAGCTTTCGAGATCGTCACGGTCGAGATCCTTGGCGAGGCCGTGCGCCACGTCCACGCGGAAGCCGTCCGCGCCATGGTCGAGCCAGAAACGCAGCGTCTTGATGAAGTCGGCGCGCACCTCGGGGTTCCTCCAGTTCCAGTCGGGCTGCTCCTTGGTGAACATGTGCAGGTACCACTGGCCGTCGGGCACGCGCGTCCACGCAGGGCCACCGAAGCTTGCAATCCAATCAGTCGGCGGCTGGTCGCCGTTCGGGCCCTTGCCGTCACGGAAGATGTAGCGGTCGCGCTCCGGGGAGCCGGGGGCGGCGGCAAGGGCGGCCTTGAACCATTCGTGCAGGTTGGAGCTGTGGTTCGGCACGATGTCGACCACGACCTTGATGCCCCGCTTGTGGGCGGACCTAGCGAGCTCGTCGAAGTCGTCCATGGTGCCAAGCTTCGGGTCGACGTTGCGGTAGTCGTCCACGTCGTAACCGCCGTCGGCGAGCTGGGACGGGTAGAACGGGCTCAGCCAGATGGCGTCCACGCCGAGTTCGGCGAGGTAGTCGATCTTCTCGGTGACGCCGGCGATGCTGCCCAGGCCCGATCCGCGAGAATCCTTGAAGGAACGCGGGTACACCTGGTAGACCACGGCCTGCTTCCACCACAACGCCGGATCGGCAGTATCAATTTCTTGTTGCATCATGTGTTTTCACTTTCGTCGCATCGTCGCAAAATGACAGCGATTACATTTTCCCAAACTGCAGATAAGAACATTTTTGAATCAAAATCTTCTCTGTTTGTTGTTAAAATGATAGCGCTTTCATTACTGCGACGCAATCCCGTCACACACGGCGTGTCCCTTGATTCGCCATCATCTTTTGTTCTTTTTTTTTAAAAAAAAACGAGCCGCAATCAGGAAAGGAGAAGAGGACTTCCGATTGCAGCTCGTCGTTTATTCAGTTATTGAGTTATTCGATTGACATGCTGATTGCGATCACAGCAGCCGCACTATGCGATGTTCGAACCGTATTCGCAATACATGTCGTTTATTGGATTTTGCTTTTGCCGGATTGGCTGAATTTCGTCAGCCCGCTGGTGCGAGATCAGTGAGCGGCGTCGTACTCGGTCTTCCAACCGTCCACGAATGCGGTCTTGACGGCATTCCAGTCGCCGGTGCCCTGAGCGTACTCAAGAAGGGCGGAACCAAGCTTGTTCTTCCACTCTTCGGACGGCATCATGGTGAAGTTCCAAGAGACTGCGGTCTTGCCGGAGTTCTGATCTTCAACAGCGGCCTGCACCAGCGGATTGTCGGACTTGACATCGCTGAAGGACTTGAACGGAGTGGTGAAGCCCATGGCGCTGGACAGGGCCTCGATGCCGGTCTTGCTGGTGACGACCCACTTCAGGAAGTCCTTAGTGGCCTTCTTATCGGCGTCGGAAGCCTTGGAGTTAATGCACCAGTAGTTCTCGGAGCCAGTGGCCAGACCCTGGTTCTCCTCGCCCTTGGCGCCCATGTAGATTGGGAGCATGCCGACGGACTCGGCCTTCATGCCGTTCTTCTGCAGATCGGTCCATGCCCAAGTGCCGTTCTGATAGAACACGGCCTCGCCGAGGGAGAACTCGGACGTGGCGTCATCACCGGTCTTGGAGCTCAGCTGGGTCGGTTCGGTGGTGGAATCCTTCAGGTACAGGTCGAAGATGTTCTTATACTCCGGCAGATAGGTACCCTTGACGGTCTCCGGCTGCTTGGTGATGTTGTCATCCTTGAACTCGTAGTACAGCGGCAGGTTGGCCAGATGAGTCTTGAAGCGCCAATCGGAGCTGGAATCGAAACCTGCGGAAGTGAATGCGCCCTTAACGCCGAGCTGGTCCTTCTTGGCCTGGATGTCATCAGCAACGGCCTTCAGGGTATCGAAATTGTCGATATCCTTGACGTCCTTGATCTTGGCGCCATCAGTAGCGATGTACTTGGCCAGCAGATCCTTGTTGTAAATCAGGCCATAGGTCTCCATAGCGTATGGGACGCCAACGACCTTGCTCCCATCCTTGAGGGCGACGTCCTTGTTGATGAGCTGCTTGTACGGCTCGGTGTCCGTCATGTCATCAGTGTAGGACTTCCAGTTCTGATAGCCGACCGGACCGTTGACCTGGAACAGAGTCGGGGCTTCGGACTTGGCGATCTCGGACTTCAGAGTCTGCTCGTAGGTGCCGGAAGCAGCGGTCTGGACCTTGACCTCGACACCGGTTTCCTTGGTGTAATCCTTGGCCAGCTTCTGCCATTCGTCGTTGGATTCCGGCTTGAAGTTCAGGTAATATACCTTGCCCTTGCCGTCGTCGGAGCTGGAGCTCGACCCGCAAGCACCCAACGTGCCTACGGACATTGCCGCGATGGCGACCATTCCAACTGCTGCCTTGATAGTACGATTCATCATCGAACCTTTCTCTTCCATTCCTGTTTCCCAGCACCCGCTGGTCAACATCCTGTGAAATCGCTTCCTCACGATTCCTGACATGCACTATTGTGCCGCATTTCTCCCATTTTTGCAAACGTAAGCAGAAAAAACCATTTTTAGGGTGATTTTACAATCGCAAGTTTTTCTCAAAAACCTTTATTTTCAACGGTTTTCACCATATCGTCTTTATGAAACCGTTTGCGACACACCCTCCATATCGCACGGCAAAAATCGCAGCAAATCGCAAACCTGACGCCTGACGGCAACAAAAACGTCGGCAGTTTGTAAACGATGTCAAACTACCGACGTTCAGTCCAGCGCAACGCGTCTAGCAATTCCAATGCTCGATAACGTTGTCTCCCTTATATTGGCTCAGCACGCAATAATGCGCGGTGTCGAGACGCAGCAAACGCGCGAAATGCGGATCGACGTCTAGCCACTGCGAGGTGAGGATGCGCAACACATGCGCGTGCGCCACCAACAACACATCATGACCGGCATTGAGCAGCGGCATCACCGCGTCGATCGCATCGCGGGTGCGCGCAGCAGCCTCCTCGACCGTCTCGCCAGGGCCATTGTGCACCGGAACCTGCTCGCCGCTTGGCAACGTCTCAATCCAGTCGCCCTCCAACGATTCGGGAAGAGAACGCGGACCGTCACGCCATACATCCCATTGGAAGCCGCCGGCCTCGCTCACCTCCTGGCGGGTACGCCCTTCGGCACGGCCGTAATCCCATTCCGCAATCTCGTCAAGCACTTTGAAATCGCCATAACCGGCCAGTTGCGCGGTCTGCTGAGCGCGACGCAGGGGGCTTGCGAACATGCAGCCCGACTCGAACCCTTTAGGGAACGCCGCACGAAGACGCTCGCCCGCCGCACGGGCCTGCTCGCAACCGGTATCAGTCAACGGAATATTGGTGCGGCCAGTATGCTGGCCCGATTCGCTCCACACAGTCTGGCCATGACGCAGCAGTACCAGGCGGCCGGGCGCGATTGAAGAAGCATCCTTGCCTCCAACTTGAGTATCTGTCATACTCCTACTCTAGCCGACGAAAAGCGTTTCACCAGCAATCTTCCACCACGTGTCTTAAGCGCTTCGCAACGCACGCATGCGCCGGCGAAATCCAACCGAAATCCGACGGCACGGTCTACACTGGAAACCATGAGTGAAATGCCTGACCTGGAATCCAGCGCAGACCGCATAGTAGCGTCGCTGCACAACGTCGACGAGAAAGTGAACGCCTTGCGCGAACAGCGAATCAACGATCCCGACGATCTTTGCGACAAGATATTCAAGGCGGCCGCCCCCACGCTGGCCGGACTTGTGTTCGGCAAACTGTTCGAACTGGCATGGCGCAAGTCGGTCGGCCGCAAAGCCTTGTTACCGGACGGCACCACCGACAAACGCAAGGAACTGGCACTGAATCTCGTATTCGGCGTAGCTTCCGCAGGTTTCGGCGCGCTAGTGTCGCAACTATCCGACCGTGGATCACAGGCGCTGGTCGACCGCCGACACTCCCGTCAATCGCGCGAAATCCACTAAAACTGCAAAATTCGCTGGATTTGTAAATAAACGCAAGTCTCGCCGAATTCCCAAACAATCCACTTCAACTTCCGCATTTCGCAGTTTGCGATTCAAATCTGTAATTGAAGCCACGATTGGAACTGCACGAAACTGCGCAAAACTGTGATTGGCAAGAAGTGCGCTTGTGGGCGAAATTGCTTGCGCAATTACGCAGATAGGATAAAAATGGGCAACATGAGCAATATTCTGCATAATGCAACCGTTGACGCTCTACTGGAGCGTCGTTCAATTCGTAAATTCAAGCCGAAGCCACTGAGCGACGATATCGTCGAAACGCTCGAAACCGTGGCCCAGCATGCCGCAAGCAGCCAATTCCTGAACGACTGGTCGGCAATCCGCATCACCGATCCGGCCGCAAAGAAGCGTCTTGCCGAAATCGGCGGGCAGCCATATATCGCGACCGCGCCACTGCTGTACGTGTTTGTGCTTGACGAGCATCGCAATGCGGCCATCGCAGCTTCCAAGGGCGTTGAGATCGCTTCCGATGAGTTTACGTTGAATGGCAGCTATCGTTACACTCAGGCGCAGAATGACGCAGTTTTGGCGCTTCATGCAATGGAGACGGCCGCTTATTCGCTCGGCCTTGGCTGCGTGATTCTCGGTTCGCTGCTTAACGATGTTCCGGCTTTGATTGATCTGCTGAATCTGCCGTAATACACGTACCCTGTGCTGGGACTTGCGATTGGCAAGCCCGATCAGGATCCCGCACTCAAGCCGCGTATGCCGCGTTCCATGCAGTTCTTTGAGAATGAGTATCCGTCGAACAATGAGACGTTGCTTGCCGGTTTGCAGGATTTTGACGAGGAAGTGCATCGGTATTACGATTTGCGCAATACTGAGCGCCCAGTTGATCCGTTCAGCGATCAGATCGCGTCGAATGCGATCGATTCCGGCGTGACCAGCAGAGCCGTGGCTCCAAACGCCAAGCGCCAAGGCTTCCGCCTCGAACGCTAACGGAACTACGGCTTCGACGAACTGCCCCCCTGCGCTCCGCCCGAGCAAAACTTCCAGTCAGTGGAACAATCACCCCGTTCACAGTCTCTGGGAGTCCCAAAATCCCACTCACTGGAAAAATCGGGACGCTAGGAAGCATGCGAGCGGGGTGATTCCTCCAGTCGCTGGAAGAAACCCCCGCCTACAGACCTCTAAACGTCCATAAACCTCCAGTCGGTGGAAAGATTAGGACGCTACAAGGCTTGTAGGCGGGGTTTTCTTCCAGTGGGTGGAGGTTTTCAGACGCTTAAAGACGTGCAAGAGGACTGATTCCTCCAGCGAGTGGAGGAATCAGGACGGTACGGCTACTTACGACGTGGTTTGTAGCCTTTTTTTCGGGAATGCGGTTTAATCTGCTGATTGAAAGGCACGTACGTGTAGCTGGATTGTGGATCGCGATGTGTGAGATGCCACGTTCCGCAGAATTCGCACCGATATACCCAAAGTTCAGTGCCGCGTTCACGCCAACTTTGGTCGGCGGCCTGCTGGGCTGTCGCTTTGTCGTGATACATGATCTTATTCGACTCGACGCAACGCTTAGGTACGAAATAATGCATAGTTCTTCAGTCTATTCCGCCATCGGATAAGCGCAAGAAATTCCCTTAAAATTCCTGAGATTTCGTTATACTTCCTGCTATTTCCTCATGTGATTATGGGGTTTGCAGGACAGCTTTGAGATTTGCGATTACGCGGCAAAAACTGCAGATACAAGAGGATCCCCGGGAGCCAAGCTCCACCGGGGATCCCCATATCTCAAATTGAATGCGGCGGCGTGCTACTCTCCCACACCCTCTCGAGTGCAGTACCATCGCCGC
>OIXX01000199.1_pt1 | contig 46444 bp, 35 predicted proteins | sample 1588161 | NCBI WGS metagenome assembly OIXX01 (sample SAMN03283274) | human gut metagenome | biome: human-associated habitat; material: feces | host: Homo sapiens | place: Peru | collected 2012 | reverse complement strand
GCATGCTGTTCGACTACTTCACCCAGAAGTTCGCGCAGGTCACCAACCCGCCGCTCGACTGGGAACGCGAAAAGATCGTGACCTGCCTTGAATCCGCCATCGGTCCCGAGCCGAACCTGCTGGCCGATTCCGAACTGCACGCCAAGAAGATCCTCATTCCGCTGCCGGTGCTCAACTCCGACGAAATGGCGCAGCTCAAACGCCTTGACCGAGCCAAGATCCTCGGCGGTTACTACAAGCCGTTCGTCGTCAAGGGCCTCTACCAGGTCGCAGGCGGCGGCAAGGCGCTGAAGGAACGTCTCGACGAGATCTTCCAGGAAGTCGACGAAGCCATCGAAAACGGATCCAACTTCCTCGTGCTCTCGGATCGCGACTCCAACTACACATGGGGTCCGATCCCGTCGCTGCTGCTCACCTCCGCGGTGCAGCACCATCTGCTGCGCAGGCACACGCGCACCCAGATCTCCATGGTTGTCGAGGCCGGCGATGTGCGTGAGATACACCATGTCGCTCTGCTGATCGCCTACGGCGCGGCGGCCGTCAACCCGTATCTGGCGTTCGAATCCGTTGAAGATCTGTCACGCAAGGGCTATCTCAACGTCGATGCCGAAACTGCGGTGAAGAACCTGACCAATGCGCTGTCCACCGGCGTGCTCAAGATCATGGCCAAGATGGGCGTCTCCACCATCATGAGCTACCGTGGCGCGCAGCTGTTCGAAGCCATCGGCCTGAATAAGGACATCATCGACGAATACTTCACCGGTACCACCTCCCGCGTCGGCGGCGTCGGACTTGACGAGCTGGCCGAAGAGGTCGCCATCCGTCACCGCGTCGCTTACCCGTCGCAGTGGACCGCACGCCCGCACCGCAACCTGCGCACCGGCGGTGAATACAAGTGGCGTCGCACCGGCGAGGACCACCTCAACGATCCCGAGGCCATCTTCCTGCTGCAGCAATCCACCCAGCGTGGCGATTATGACATGTTCAAGAAGTATTCGGCGCACATCAACGACACCTCCAACCGTCTGATGACGCTACGTGGCCTGATGAAGTTCAAGTCCGATCGCAAGTCGATTGACATCAGCGAGGTCGAGCCGGCCAGTGAGATCGTCAAGCGTTTCTCCACTGGCGCCATGAGCTACGGATCCATCTCCCAGGAGGCGCACGAGACCCTCGCCATCGCCATGAACACCATCGGCGCACGCTCCAACTCCGGCGAAGGCGGAGAATCTGAGGATCGTATCAACGATCCGCTGCGTTACAGCAAGATCAAGCAGATCGCATCGGCGCGCTTCGGCGTGACCAGCGACTACTTGGTACATGCCACCGATCTGCAGATCAAGCTCGCCCAAGGTGCCAAGCCAGGCGAAGGTGGCCACCTTCCGGGAGCCAAGGTTCCGCCGTGGATCGCCAAGGTGCGTCACGCGACCCCGGGAGTCGAGCTCATTTCTCCGCCGCCGCACCATGACATCTATTCCATCGAGGATCTGAAGCAGCTGATCAACGATGCGAAGATGGCGAATCCGAAGGCCCGCGTCCACGTCAAGCTCGTCTCCGAATTCGGTGTCGGCACCATCGCGGCCGGCGTTGCCAAATGCCATGCCGACGTGGTGCTGATTTCCGGTTACGACGGTGGCACCGGCGCGGCTCCGCTCAACGCTATCAAGCACGCTGGCACCCCATGGGAGATCGGCTTGTCCGAAACCCAGCAGACGCTTGTGCTCAACGGCCTGCGTTCGCGTATCACTGTGCAGTGCGATGGCGAACTCAAGACCGGCCGTGACGTGGTGATCGCAGCCCTGCTTGGTGCCGAGGAATTCGGCTTCGCCACCGCGGCGTTGATCGTCGAAGGCTGCGTCATGATGCGTGCCTGTCAGAAGAACACCTGCCCGCAGGGCATCGCCACCCAAGATCCCGAACTTCGCGCACGCTTCAAGGGCAAGCCGGAGCACGTCATCAACTTCTTCATGTTCATCGCCGAGGAAGTACGCGAGCTGCTCGCACAGCTTGGCTTCCGCACCTTGGAGGAGGCCGTCGGCCACGTCGAATGCCTTGACCAGAACGAAGCAATCAAGCGTTGGAAGTCCGATGGCATCGATTTGAGCAACGTGCTCATGCAGCCGGGACCGGTTCCGGGAACCATCCTGCATCAGACCATCGAGCAGAACCACGAACTCGACAAAGCGCTCGACAACAAGCTCATCGAGCTTGCGCAGCCGGCCCTCGAGAAGAAGGAGCCGGTGCGCATCGAGATGCCGATTCGTAACGTGTACCGTACGCTCGGCACCATGGTCGGCTACGAGATTACCAAGCGCTACGGTGAGGAAGGTCTGCCGGATGACACCATTGACATGACCTTCCACGGTGCAGGCGGCCAGTCCATCGGCGCGTTCATTCCGCGCGGCGAAACCATCCGCATATATGGCGAAGTCAACGACTACGCGGGTAAGGGACTGTCCGGTGGACGCATGGTCGTGCGTCCGGAAGAGTGCATCACCTTTGATCCGCATGAGAACGTGATCGCAGGCAATGTCACCGGTTTCGGCGCCACCTCCGGCCAGATGTTTGTAGCGGGACGCGCCGGCGAACGCTTCGGCGTGCGCAACGGCGGCGCCACCTTCGTGGTGGAAGGCGTCGGCGACCACGGATGCGAATACATGACCGGCGGCACCGTCGTGATTCTCGGCCCCACGGGCCGTAACCTCGGCGCAGGCTTCTCCGGCGGACACGTGTACGTGCTCGATCTCGACATGAAGCAGGTCAACCCGGCAGCCGCCACCAACGGCGCACTGCTATTCGAGCCTCTCGACAGTGAGTCGGACGAAATCGTGCATGGTCTGGTCAAGCAGCACGCGGAAGAGGCCGGCTCCGCATTCGCAGCCGGTCTGCTCGCCGACTGGAAGAATGTATCCAAGCGATTCACGCACGTCGTGCCAAAGCACTTCCTCGCCATGCAGAAGGCGATGAAGAACGCCGAAGAGAACAATATCGATTTCAATACGCCCGGCGTCTGGGAACAGGTGTACGAGCAGGTTATGGAAGGAGCGCGCTGACATGGGAGATCCACGTGGATTCCTGAAGGTCCGTACCCGTCGCGAACTGGCCGAACGCCCCGTCGAGGAGCGAATCAAGGATTGGTTCGACGTCCACGCCGAATCCGGCCTGCAACCTTGGACTACCGAACAGGCGGCCCGATGCATGGATTGCGGCACACCGTTCTGCATGAATGGCTGCCCGTTGGGCAACATCATTCCAGAATTCAACGATCTGGTCCGCCAGGAGAAGTGGGAGGATGCGTACAACCGCCTGTCCGAGACAAACAACTTCCCTGAGGTCACCGGCCGCATCTGCCCCGCGCTATGTGAGGCCGCCTGCGTGCTGGGCATCCACCAGCCACCGACCATGATCAAGAACGATGAATGCACGATCATCGATCAGGCATGGGAGCTTGACTATGTTAAGCCGTTGCCTCCGCAGCGTCTGACCGACCAGACCGTCGCCGTGGTCGGCTCCGGCCCGTCCGGTCTAGCATGCGCCCAGCAGCTCACCCGCGCCGGCCACACCGTGGTTGTATACGAGCGTGATGACGCCATCGGCGGTCTGATGCGCTACGGCATCCCGAACTTCAAGCTTGACAAGCGACTCATCGACCGCCGTGTGGAACAGATGGAGGCCGAAGGCACTGTATTCCGTACCGGCGTGGAGATCGGCAAAGACATCTCCTGGGACGACCTGCGCTCCCGCTATGATGCCGTGGTCGTCGCCATCGGCTCCACCGTGCCGCGCGACATGAAGATTCCGGGCCGTGAACTCAAAGGCATCCACTTCGCCATGGAGTTCCTGCCTGACGCGACCCGTCGCGTCTACGGCGTCAAGCCGGTGCACGACATCACCGCCAAAGACAAGCATGTCGTCATCATCGGCGGCGGCGACACCGGTTCCGACTGCCTCGGCACGTCCATCCGCCAAGGCGCGAAGGACGTCACCGTGCTGCAGATCATGCCTCAGGAGCCGAGCGAGCGTCCGGCCAACCAACCGTGGCCGACTTTCGCGCGCCTGTACCAGAAGACCTCTTCCATGGAGGAAGGCTTCGAAACCCAGCGCGCCGAATACGTGTACAGCACAGATTCCGTGAACTTCGTCGGCACCGAAGAGGAACAGGCCAAGGTGAAGGTGGAGCATTCCACCGCCACCGAAGGCTTCGTGGCCGACGAGAACGGATATGTGACCGGACTCAAGGTCGTGAACGTGGCACCCGGCGAAAACGGTCCGTTCACGCGCCAGCCGGGCACCGAACGCGTGATCCCGGCTGATCTGGTGCTCATCTCCGTCGGCTTCCTGCATCCGGACACCTCCACGCTCGTGGACCAGCTGCCTGTTGACCTCGACGGGCGCGGCAATGTGGCTCGCAACGACAAGTTCGCCACCAGCCAGGATGGCGTATTCGCCTGCGGCGACGCCGGACGCGGTCAGAGCCTCGTGGTATGGGCCATCTCCGAAGGCCGCTCCTGCGCGGCTGCCGTGGATGAATACCTCACCGGTGCCACTGAACTGCCGGCGCCCATCGTGGCCTCCAAAAGGCCGATGATGCTGCCGCGTTGATTCGACGGCGACACTAAGATTCAAGTGGTCTTCACCCGCATCCATCGGAATGCGGGTGAAGACCACTTTCCCTATAGGCAACGTTTTTTGCATCGATATGACTGAAGCGTGGAAAACAGTCGGCATGCGGGTCCGGCATACGCTAAAGTAGCATGCAGCAACACGTAACAAAGGAGTGCACCAATGCCAAATCGCGCCGAACGACGTGCCCAAGCCAAGCAGAACCGCAGGGGAGTGCCCCAACAGTACGACCAGACCAGGGGCCGTGGCCGTTCCGGCATGCTTGACGAATACCAGCTTCAGGAGAAGTCCCGTCGCCTGCAGGATGGCACCGACGGTCCATGGAAACCGACCGGCGGCAGCGTCGTGGAAGACGAAAACCTGCTGACCACCAATCCGGATTACACAAATCCAAAGATGTTTAAAGCGCCGCATTCCACGCGCCAGTGGTTCCGCGTGGCCAGCTGGGCGCTGATCGCATTGTCCGCCATCGCATTTCTTGTAGTCATGTGGCTGCCATCGCATCCGATGTGGCTCATCGCAACCGTTTCCATCGTCTTTGCCGTCGGCGTGCTTAGCCTGTTCTTCACGGCGGGTAACCCGAAGCATAATCCGAACCTCGATCAGAATGGTACGGCCGTCTGATAGTAAGGCGATGAACATAAAGCGGGACTGCATCTTTCCATCGGATGCAGCCCCGCTTTCACATGCGAGTCACGAATGATAGTACTATTCGTTCTTGGTTTACAGGAAGTGGTACGAATATTTCCGGGGCTTCTGCTGTTTTCGTAGGTTAGATCGTGGGTTGTGGTAGTCGGATGTCGAGTCCGCCCATAACAAGCGCGATGAGGCTGGTGACGTGGTGGAAGCCGTAGGCCATGCGGATGGCGGTCTTGATCCTGTTGTCGAACGTTCAAACTTCCGCTCGTGCTGCCGCCGATCCATGGGCAGATCCGGAAACCAGCAGCAACATGGCCGTCAAGGCACTGATCCCGCTGCTTATCACCTTTATCCTCGGTACTTTGTGCGCCTCCAGGGCTTCAATCTGGTGCTCACCCAGATGGGCGCTGACGTTGGCGCTCCCGCTCAAGCCTCCCTCATCACCGCTATCCCAGGCATCGTGCTCGACATTGTCTGCTTCATCTACGGCTCCTTGGGTGACTTTGTCTCCCCTGAAGAAGCTCGTGGTGGTGGGCCTGATCACCCTGTTCATTGGCTCGATCTTCGGCGTGTACATCATCAAGGCAGCCAAGCCGTTCGTCACCCCGGCTTTCTTCAAAAACACTCGATTAATGAGCTCGAACCGATTACATGTATCGCTCCGGTTCGAGTGGATGCCGTAGACACCACCGGTTGCGGTGACTCGTTCATGGGCACTGTGCTCGCAGGGCTCGCATCTGGTTTTACACTGCGGGAAGCCGCCAGCTTGGCGTCATATGTCTCCGCCTATGCCGCCACCGGTTATGGTGCTCAGGCATCGTACGGTACAGCAGCTCAGATTGGAGAACGCTTTGCCGCTATCGCAGCGAAATAAGCCATCCAATAGTCTGTGCGAGGATTTTTGCACAATATCGAACATGTGCACATTGCTGTAATCGTTGGTATTACAGACATAATGCGGTTACGATGTTTGTTTGACAGTGCGAGATCCTCGCTCAATTGTTATTGAGGACGATTCGCTGCGAGGAAGAAGGGGAAGAGCCATGCCCAATGCCATCGCCATACGCGGCGCTCGCGTGCATAATCTCAAGAACATCAATGTCGATGTGCCGTTAGGTGAATTGGTTGGTATTGCAGGCGTTTCCGGCTCAGGCAAAAGCTCCTTGGCTTTAGGTACGCTCTATGCGGAAGGCTCCCGCCGATATCTGGAAGCGTTGTCCACCTATACGCGCCGACGCTTGACACAAGCCAGTCGCGCGCAAGTCGACGAAGTACTGCATGTACCAGCCGCGCTCGCACTTCATCAGCGCCCGGCAGTCCCCGGCATCAGATCCACATTTGGCACGATGACGGAACTGCTCAATAGTTTGCATCTTCTTTTCTCCCGCTGTGCCTCGCATGTGTGCCCATATTGCGGCGCGCGGCAGCAGCCCACGATGAATGTGGCCGCCGAACTGCCTACATATTGTGTGCAGTGCGGCAAAGAATTCCAAGCCCCTGGCGCTGAATCATTGGCATTCAACTCGAATGGAGCTTGCCCCGCCTGCTCGGGTACCGGCATTGTACGTGAGGTGAATCGGGCGGCGCTGGTGCCGGACGAGTCGAAAAGCATTGATGACGGTGCAGTGCTGCCGTGGGGTTCTTTGATGTGGGACCTGATGAAGCAGGTATGCGGAGCGATGGGTGTACGCACCAATGTGCCATTCCGTGAATTGACCCCTGAAGAGCGAGCCATCGTATTCAACGGGCCGGCCGTCAAAAAGCATATTCTGTACCGGCCGAAGAAAGGTGATGATTTCGCCGAACTGGACTTCACCTATTACAACGCCGTGTACACAGTGGAAAATGCGCTCGTCAAAGCCAAGGATGAACAAGGCTTGAAGCGTGTGGCACGATTCCTGCAGGAAAAATCATGCCCAGATTGCGGCGGCACGCGGCTCAGCGCTGCTGCTCGCGCTCCTGAAATTCGTGGCATCAATCTTGCACAGACCACTTCCAAAACATTGGATGATGCCGTGGCATGGGTGAAGGAAGTTCCTCAATCGCTGCCGGATGAAATGCGCGCAATGGCCACGAACATTTGCGAATCATTCTTGGACACTGCGCGCCGGCTTCTGGAACTCGGACTTGGCTACCTTGTACTCGACCGTGCCGGCTCGACACTCTCCACTGGTGAGCGCCAGCGCGTGCAATTGGCGCGAGCCGTGCGCAATCGCACCACGGGCGTGCTATACGTGCTTGACGAGCCGTCCATTGGCTTACATCCCTCGAATGTAGATGGCTTGCTTGGTGTGATGCATGATCTGGTGGCGGACGGCAACTCCGTGGTAGTGGTCGATCATGATGTGCGCGTGCTGAAAGCTACGGATCATCTTATTGAAATGGGCCCGGTAGCGGGTGCCGGTGGCGGGCATGTGATTGCACAGGGCACTGTGAAGGATGTAGTCGCAAGCCCGAGCAGTCGTATCGCGCCATTCTTGGACGAAGATGGGCAGCAGCAGGTGCGAGCACAAATTAGCACCGCTGCCGCCGAACCATCTGCCATGTTTGCACTTGGCAGCATCCACATGGAAACCGGCCCATTGCACACGGTAAAGCCATTAACCGTTGACATCCCACGTGGCCGATTGATAGCCGTCACCGGCGTCTCCGGATCCGGCAAAACCACAATGGTATTGGAATCCTTGATTCCTGCACTCAAGGCCGCTGCAGCCGGTGAAACAATGCCAACTCATGTACGCGCACTGCAAGCGGACGGCATCGCTCGCGCCAATTTGATTGACGCCACGCCGATCGGTGCCAACGTACGCTCCACCGTGGCTACTTACGCCGGCATCCATGACGAATTGCGCAGAGCGTTCGCTCGCTGTGAAGAAGCCAAAACCGCAGGATACAAGGCAGGTGATTTCTCCTATAACACCGGCCGACTGCGTTGCCCCACCTGCGACGGCACCGGTTCGATTTCACTTGATGTGCAGTTCCTGCCGGATGTGACCATCGCATGCCCTGACTGCCATGGCTCTAGATATGCGCCGGAAGCCGATTGTATTCATCGCCCAGTGAAGCAGCCAAATAATAAGGCCAAATCGACCAAATCGCAGGGTAATCATAACGAGGCGTTTGCATCCAAAGAGCTGCAGCCATCAGCGCTCACATTGTCGCAATTCATGGCGATGAGCGTGGACGAAGCGCTCGCCGTAACCAGCGACATGAAGAAAGTGCATGTGCGCTTGGCCACTTTGCATGATTTGGGACTCGGCTATTTGACGCTCGGCGAGCCGACACCGGCACTGTCCGGTGGAGAAGCGCAGCGCCTGAAACTCGCCAGCGAAATGGGCCGTGCGCAATCGGACACGGTGTTCGTGTTTGACGAGCCGACCATCGGCCTGCATCCGTTGGACGTGCGGGTATTGCTCAATGTCTTTGACCGACTGGTTGCCAGCGGTGCCACCGTGGTGGTAATCGAGCATGATTTGGATGTCATCGCCAATGCCGATTGGGTGATTGATTTAGGACCGGGTGGCGGTGAAGCAGGCGGACGAATCGTAGCCACTGGGACACCAGAGCAGATTGCGGCCAATCCAGCGAGCGTCACCGGCCAATATCTTCATATTCATGAGTGAACGGTTCTTCTCGGTGGACTGAACTGAGAGCCATATCACCTGTGGTTGTAAAGCGTGCTGAACAGAAACCGAGTTTAGGTACGGCCGGGGAGTAGGATAGCCGGCGTGAATCAGGTACATGGCATCAAACGCGCGAGTGCAGACGCGAAGTACCGTCAAATGACTGAGCAGCCGGTTCGTCCGCTGATCTTACGACTGTGTCTGCCTGCGGTGATCTCCAATCTGGTGACTACCGCCTACAATCTGACCGATACATTCTTCATTGGCCAGCTTGGCACCGCACAATCAGGCGCAATCGGCATCGCTTTCTCCATTATGACGATTCTGCAAGCACTGGGCTTCTTCTTCGGAAACGGTGCTGGCAATTCGATGAGCCGCGAACTGGGCAAGCGCAACAATGATCGCGCATCCCGTCTGCTGGCATTGGGATTTGCGGGTGCTGTGCTTTCCGGCCTGTTGGTCACCATCATCTGCCTGAGCACGTTGCGCTCGCTGGTTGTGACGCTCGGTTCCACAGCAACCATCGCCCCGTATGCCGTGCAGTATCTGACGCCGATTCTGCTGGCCGCGCCCTGCGTCTGTGGTTCGTTCGCCCTGAACGGTCTGCTGCGCTACCAAGGGCAGTCGGCGTTCGGCATGATTGGCCTGGTTTCAGGCGCATTGCTGAACTTCCTCTTGGCGCCATTGTTCATCTTCGTCATGCATCTCGGAATTTTCGGCGCGGGACTTGCCACCGGTATCTGCCAAACCGTGAGCTTTATCATTCTGACGGTAATGAGCGCCCGATTCGGCGTGCTGAAGCTGTCCCTGCGCAACTGCCGGCCAGATGCGCTGCTGTTGCACGAAATCGTAGGCGGCGGCCTGCCTTCCCTGATTCGCCAAAGCGCGGGATCGATCGCCACCACATGCGTGAACATTGCTGCCAACCCATTTGGTGATGCGGCGATCGCCGGCATGGCTATCGTGATGCGCATTATGCTCGGCGTCAATTCGGTGATTATTGGCCTAGGCCAAGGCTTCCAGCCGGTATGTGGCTACAACTATGGTGCGGGAAAATTTCATCGTGTGCGCGAAGGCTTCTGGTTCTGCGTGAAACTGTCCACCTGTGTGCTGCTGGTGCTTGGCGCGGTGATTTGGGTTATTGCGCCGCAATTGGTTGAGATTTTCCGTTCCGACCCGGCCGTGGTGGAAGTGGGTGTGGCAGCACTGCACTTCCAATGTGCCACCGTGGCGTTGAACGGCACGAACATGATGGGCAACATGATCAGCCAAACCCTTGGCAAGACAGGTATTGCTTCACTGCTGGCGGTATGCCGCACTGGACTGTATCTGGCGCCGGTAGTGCTGATTCTGCCGCATTTCATCGGGGTGACCGGCGTGGAAATGGCGCAAACCGTGTCCGACGTGCTGACGTTCATCACCACAGTGCCATTCATGCGGTATATCTTGCACAAGTTCCTTGCACAGAATCATGACCGCTGATAACAATTCACTGCTGAGTAGGAGAGAATAATGGGTCAATTCGGCATCATGATTGGCCAGCTGGTGGGCTTTTTCATCATGCTTATGGTGGGCTACGGCTGTGTACGACTGCGTTTCTATGGCAAGGTGGCATTGGATGGCATGTGTTCACTGCTGCTCAACGTACTGATTCCCGTACTGGTCTTTTCCAATGCGGTAGACGGTACCGATCGCTCTCATTTGGCCGCCAACTGGGGTGTGATGCTGTTGACCGCAGTCATGTATGGTCTGCTGATCGCCGTGTTTTGGGCGCTCGCGCACATACTTCGGCTGAAGGGTTCGCGTAGCCATATTTTCCAGGCCTCTTTGATTTTCGGTAATGCCGGTTTTATTGGCATTCCGCTGATTATGGCGCTGTTTCCGCAGGCTGGCGCGATTTATGTGGCATTAATGTCTATCGTGGATCAAGCGCTGCTCTGGACATACGGCGTGTGGCTCTGTGAGCCGGTTGTTGAGCAAGGCGGGGGAGCTCCAAGTCCAACAAAAACCTTCGGTTCTCGAATTGTTGCCCTGCTGCGCCGATTCGTAAACCCCGCATTCATTGGTGTAATGATTGCGCTTGCATTGATTCTGCTTGGCATTCGCGTGCCGGATATTATTTTGAAACCCCTGCATACCATTGGCAATATGGCCACACCGATGTCACTGATTTACTTAGGTGGTCTGTTCGCGCTGACCCGTTGGTGGCATGTGTTGCGCCGTTATGAGCTGTATGTGGGTCTGATTGCGAAGATGATTGTATTCCCGCTGGCATTCTATGCGTTGCTTACTGCCGTTGTTGCGGCGCTGCCATTCACCTTGCCGATTACGAATGACATGATGTTGATGATTACGGTGATCTCGGGCCTGCCCACCATGACCACTATTGCCATGTTCACCGGTCGCAAAGATAATATGCCTGAGTATGCGGTGGGATTTGTGCTGGTCAGCACATTGTTCTCGCTGTGCTCGCTTGCTGTGGTATCTGCAATCGTGTTCTAAAGCGTGTCATTAGATGCTTGAGCTCGTTGTCGTCTACACTTGTAGAAACGTTTCGACTGCACATCGATTGCGAGGTGCGCGATGGCGGGCATCAAAGATGTGGCGGCGATGGCGGCACATTGAGCGTGGAATCAACGTCTTCGCAGGGCACCACGATGTTGCTGACATTACCGCTAAACAACTGATTATGTAGTACTCTGCGTTTTACGCCATGCCGGCGAGCTCGCGAATGCGCGCGATAAATGCGGCAACAGCGGGGGAGGGGTCGCGCAGATACAGCAGGCCGTAAGACAGGCCTACTTCGGTTGGCCATTGCACGGGAACGTTCACCAACTGCGGATGTACACCAGCCCACATGGGTTTGGAAATAAGCAGATCGCCGCTTTGCGCACATTCGTTGAATGTGTTGAGGTCATAGTGGTCGATGTCGACCAGCTCGATTCCCGGGTGCTTGGAGAGCAGGGTGCGTGCGGTGTCATCACCGCCATGGCCATGTTTGATAATGCGGATGCGCTCGCCTGCAAGATCATCCAAGGCGATGATTGGCTGCCGGGCGAGCGGATTCTCGCGCGGAACCGCAAGGCAGAGCGGCTCAAATTCCAGTGGCAGCGTGCCGTAATGCTGACTCCAATAATCGGCGTCGAACGCGGTGGACACCATATCCACGGACTCGCCTAAGTGCGTGATGATGTCGTTGATGGTTGTCATGTCGTCCGGCATGGAGATGAGCTCAAGCTTGATTTCCGGATGCTTGCCGGCGTCCTTCTGCCAGAGGTCGAGAATGCGGCGGCCGGAGCGCAGTACGGAAACGCCAAGACGTACAGGTGCGATGTTGGTGGTTGAGCGACGTTGCGCGCGGTGGATTGCCTCGTCGCATTGATGCATGATCGTGCGCGCATCTTCCACGAAGTCGCGACCGGCATCGGTGAGCTCCACTCCGCTGCGCGAGCGAGTGAAAAGCGTGGTCCCATACTCTTTTTCGAACGTGTTGATTTGTTTGGCCAATGCGGGCGTGGAAATGTTCAGCGTGCGGCCGGCCTGAGCAAAACTGCCGGTTTCCGCCGCTGCGATAATCGCATCCAATCGTTTGTCGTACATGCCCGACCTTTCTACGGAGCTGACTGAGGGGAGTCGCTATATAAACTAATAGTTTATATAGTGTAAACCATAATCATCTATAAACCCATATTTCACAGTACCTTTCCAGCGTACACTGTCTTATGCAATAACCAAAAGTATATGTGTAGAGAAGAGTTGTAGTGAGTTCTGTATCAAAGTATTCCGCAAACCTCACCACTGCGGCGGCTGCAATCGCATCATTCCTGGCGGGCATGGATGTGCTCATTGTCAACGTCGCTTTGCCGACTATTGCGGCGGACCTTGGCGGTGATATGGCGGTGCAGCAGTGGGTGGTGGACGGATACACCTTGCTGTTCGCGGCGTTGCTGTTGTTCGCCGGCAGCCTTGCGGATCAGTTTGGAGCTAAGCGCATTTTCCTTATCGGTGCCGCCTTGTTTGGCGGGGCGTCGCTGTTTTGTTCCTTCGCGTGGTCGATGATGGCGTTGGTTGCAGGACGTTGCGTGCTTGGCGTGGCCTCGGCGCTGCTGTTACCGGCTTCGATGGCACTGATCAATGAAGCCAGTCCGAATCCGCGATACCGCGCGTGGGCGCTGGCCTTATGGGGTGCGGGCGGTGCCTCGGCTTCCGCAGTGGGGCCACTGCTCGGCGGCTTGCTCACTCCGATTCATTGGAGTCTGGTGTTCGCCATTAATGTGCCATTCTGCTTGGTGATTCTGGCTATGGCACCGCGCATCGTCGTCTCCAAGCCGCGTGTGACCAAATTTGATTGGATTGGCCAGATTCTGGCGTTGCTGGGATTGAGCGCACTCGTGGCGGGTATTATCGAAGTTGGTTCGGCTGGATTGTCCGCTCCGATCACCCTTGTTCTGCTGGCGGCTGGTGTTGCGCTGATGGTGGCATTCGGCATCTCACAGGCCAAGGTCGCGTTTCCGATGATGCCGCTTGGGCTGTTTCGTATCCGCGGCATGCAAGTGGCGTTGCAAATCGGCTTCATTATGATTTTCAACTGGTACGGCATGGTGTTCATATGCACGATGTTCCTGCAAAACGAACTGGACATGGGCGCATTCGCGGCCGGACTGGTGTTCGTGCCATCTGCGTTCGTCACTATTCTCGGCAATCTCATGGGCGGTCGAATCGTTACCGCGCACGGTTCCAAATTCTCCATCACGCTGGGGTTGAGCATCATGATCGCCGGATTCCTCTTTGAATTCCTATCCCCACAGCCGGTGCCGGTATGGGTGATTGCCGTGGGATTGAGCGTGGTCGGCTTCGGGGCGGCGATCACCACGCCGGCTGCGGCCGGAGTCGTGCTCAAGAGCGTGAACGTTTCGCAAGCGGGCATCGCATCAGCCATGTTCAACACCTTCCGCCAAGTCGGCGGTGCCATTGGTGTCGCCGTATTCGGTGTAATCGCCACATTCTTGCCCTCGCTTGATATGGCCTTGCGCACCGTATTCCTAGCTTCGGCGCTGTTGCTCGTCTATGTGCTTGTTTTCGAGGTTATTCGCTGGCACGAGCGCGAGCTGGCTTGACACGAGTCGGGGCCAACTGAGGTGAACCGTATGCATCGGAGCAGACCTCGTTCAGACCAACCTATCTCATCAATGGAATGAAAGGAATCATCATGGAATACATCACGCTCAACACTGGAGCTACCATGCCGATGATCGGCTACGGTGTCTACTGCATGGAGGATCTGGCCGAATGCGAGCGCGCGGTCGGCGAAGCGCTCGAAGCCGGTTACCGGTATATCGACACCGCCACCGCATATCGCAACGAGGAAGCTGTTGGACGGGCAATTGCTTCCTCCGGCATTACGCGTGAGGATTTGTTTGTGGCAACCAAGTTATGGGTTACCGACGTAACGTATGATCTCACCAAGCCGGCGTTCGAACGCTCGCTTGATCGACTCGGACTTGACTACGTGGATCTGTATATCATTCATCAGCCGTACAACGATGTGTTCGGCGCGTGGCGGGCCATGGAGGAGCTGGTGGAGAGCGGCCGTGTGCGTGCAATTGGCGTCGACAATATGGATTCGGCGGACATGGTGGCCATCGCCGGGCTCGATACGGGTGTCAGCTGCTTCGGTGGCCGTAATGACGGAGAAAGCGTCGAATCGTTCCTTGACATTGCGGAGCAGTGGCGTCGCTAGTGGAATAAGGGGCTTTGCACAGGCCGAATCGTCATTATGTACGCGGCTGAACGTGTGTGACGCAAACATAGTGACGATTTGAGACCGAAAATCACCATTATGTTTGCGGCAGACAGGTTGGCGCGAATTATCGCTGGAATTTCAACGTTTCTGAGAGAGTATACGCAAACGTGGTTGTAAACGTGGTTTTTCACAGTTTCTTCACAATCCAGAAATCAATTGCTTTGGAATCCGATTTTGATTCAGATTCATCGTTCTCAATTGCATTTTCCGTTGTCATTATTTACCTCTCAATTGCTGTTGCGACAAAAGTAAATTGCGTTTTGCAACAACTTTGCAACAAGTCTCGATTTGTCAGAATACCCATAATATGGGGATTTTCGATGATTTTTAATTTTGCAACAGAAGTGGCGGAATAGTAACAATAGCATCGGCGGCTTCGCCACCGATTTTCCGCCACTTCTGTTGCCGCTGGAATCGCCACCATCAGCAACCGCACAACCAGACGCAAACGCACGATTATGCCAGTTACCCGGCTCACAGTACCCGGCTCCGCGTGAATCCGTTTCGCTCTCGCTCTCGGCTTCATGCTCGCCGACCGTAAGCCGGAAAACATGGCAAATGCACCACGGCACATCTGGTTGCACGTCACCAACAGTCACACAGAGCCACCGGCATCACGTCACCAATGGCATCGCTTCTCAGTTAATAACCAGTTAATGAATGACAACAATGACGCGTGGGGTATAGTCGGGACACCCCGGCTTCCCGCACCCACACACGGCGGCATGAACTCAATGACTACGTTCACTTCATCATTGAGTCATGCTGTGAAATCGTAAATTTCGATTCTGAGAGAGGTCTGAAGCAGTTTCCCAGTAATCACTCGAAAACACGGTTTTCGCAAATCCCGCGGCAGGAGACCCGCAGAACGCCGATAATCATGGGGATTCTGTGAGTCATCGATTTTGAGACTCCATTTCATGTCTCAGCAATTCGTTTCTTCGCATCCCACTATAACGTGGTTAACAAAATCTCTCGTTACTGAAACTCCAATAATTCCAATATATCTGAGATGTAGACGTGTTTCTTGGTCGAAAACATCCTACCCGGAAAGCGCTCTTCTCTTACTCCCTCAACAACTCAACGGAGAAACCCCACCCACGAAAACAGCAATAGCGCCTAAAAAACCGTTGTTCGGCGGTAGAGTTTTCACGTGTCCAACAGAATACAAGCGACCTAACGGCGGTTTTGAAATAACAATCAAAGCCGCCGTTTTCTTTTGTAAAAAAAAATGAGAATACAGAGGGTGTATTAAAATCGCCCTTTTACAAGGATATGGCGGCATCGAGGAGGTATCACCATGTCCTTTTTCTTATGACCGTCTAATAGGTTACTATCAAAAAAACCATTATCCACCGACGGGTTATTCCGGTTGTGTAGATGAACTATCAAATCAATTAAATACTGTTGTTATTCCCTATGTGTCTGTCTGCATTTTGCAGGCAGGCGCATTTCGCATTTTATAGAAGTTTTTCAGAAAAGATGCAAAACTTTGAGACACGAATGAAACAATCAGGCGTTTCGTTGAAAATTTGCCTTACAGTAGTGGTGGAACGACTGCCTGACTCGAAGAGGAGAGCACAGATATGAAGGTTGAGATTCTTTCCCGTGAATATCCGCCCAAGGTGTATGGCGGCGCAGGCGTGCACGCGGAGGAGCTTTCCAAAGTTCTGGCGGAACGCGTGGATGTGACGGTCCGTGCGTTTGATGGACCGCGTGCCGAGAATGAGATCCCCAAGATTCCGGGTGATGATCCTAAAGGTTCGCTTAAGGTCATCGGGTACGACGTTCCCAAGGAACTCCAAGAGGCGAACGGCGCGTTGAAAACATTTGGCGTCGACTTGCAGATCGCCAATGATGTGGACGCTGACATCATCCACGCCCACACATGGTACGTCTGCCTAGCCGGTTACCTCGCCAAGATGCTGCACGGAACGCCGTTGGTCATCACCGCGCATTCCCTCGAACCGTTCCGCCCATGGAAGCGTGAGCAGCTAGGCGGCGGCTACGACCTGAGCTCGTGGGCTGAACGTGACGCATACGAGCACGCCGACCGCGTCATCGCCGTATCCGCCGGCATGCGCGAAGACATCCTGTCCGCTTATCCGAATCTCGATCCCGACAAGGTGGTCGTGGTGCACAATGGCATCACCATGAGCCAGTTCGAAACCCCGGCTGACGACGATCCGGGCTGGAAGGTGTTCGAACGCTACAACATCGACCGCAATAAGCCCACGCTCCTGTTCGTCGGCCGTATTACCAGGCAGAAGGGTTTGCCGTACCTGCTGCAGGCGTTGCATTTCGTCGATCCGGGCATCCAGGTCGTGCTGTGCGCCGGCGCGCCCGACACTCCGGAAATCATGAACGAGGTCAAAACCGCGTTCGCCAAGCTTGATGAGGAGCGCGGCAACATCATCTGGATAGAAGAGATGCTGCCGAAGCCGGAACTTAACGCGCTCGAACACGGTTGCGACGCGTTCATCTGCCCGTCCATTTACGAGCCACTCGGCATCGTGAACCTTGAAGCCATGGCCTGTGGTCTGCCCGTGGTGGCCTCCGCGACTGGCGGTATTCCTGAAGTCGTCGTCGACGGCGAAACCGGTTACCTCGTGCCCGTCGACCAGTTGCACGACGGCACTGGCACCCCGACCAATCCAGACAAGTTCGTGCACGATATGGCCGACGCTATTAACCGCATCATGGCCGACCCCGAAAAAGCGAAGCAGATGGGACAGGCTGGATACGAACGAGCACGCGACAACTTCAGCTGGGAGTCGATTGCCGACAAGACCGTCAAGGTCTACGAGGATGTGCTTGCCGAGCAGGGCAAAGCTGCCGAATAGCCCGTTTGCCACGTAGATGGTACGTGAACGCCTTCCACCGGACGCATTATTCTGGCGGAAGGCGTTTTCATGACTGCAATCTGCACAATGGCAGGGGAGGAAGAATGTCGGAAAAGAACATCGCGCTGAAACTCACTGACGTGGAATTCCGTCGTCGTAAGCGTGTGATTCTCACCAAGGTCAATTTGGAAATCAACAAAGGTGAGAAATGGGTGTTGTTCGGTCCTAACGGCATCGGCAAATCAAGCTTGGTTCAAATGATGAGCACCAGAGGCTTCCCGTCGGAAGGTACCGTCGACATTCTTGGCAACCGTCTCGGTAAAGTGGATGTGTTCTCCTACCGTAACCGCATCGGTTTGAGCTCCGCGGAACTGAGCCGTGCATTCCCGCCTCAGGAAGATCCGCTCGACGCCATCGTGACCGCATTGACCGCGACCACCGGCCGTTGGCGCGACACTTACACCGACGAAGATTATGCCAAGGCGCGCTCCCTGATGCGCGAGTTCGGCATCGAATACCTCGAAGGCAAGATGATGTTCAAGCTTTCGGAAGGCGAACGTACGCGCGTGCTGATCTGCCGCGCGCTGATGGCCGATCCGGATTTGCTGATTCTGGATGAACCGACCACAGGACTCGACCTGGGTGGTCGTGAGATCGCGCTTCGTGCGTTGAGCAGGGTCGGTGCCGAACAATCAGACCGTGCCGTGGTATTGGTGACGCATCGTCTTGAGGAGATTCCGCAGGGATTCGACCATGTGGCGATTATGGGTAGAATCACCGGCAACGAAGCCGATGCTTATGCCGACAATGTGACAGGCAACGATCCGGCTCCCGGAACCATCGTGTACACGGGCGACTTGGAACATGGCTTCACGTCCGCGCGCTTAAGCGAGGTGTTTGGCCTGAAGCTCGAGGTGACACACATGAACGGGCGCTGGAACGCGTACGCGCTGTAACTGGCGCTTTGCATGGCGGAACATGCTGTAGCATGAATAGCGCCAGACAGGCGGTCTTGACCGCGCTGTCGCAATGATGGAATCCGCGTTGGGAATGAAGGAGCGATTGATGCGTCGAGGACCGTTGACGGCGGGCGAGAAAGTGCAGTTTACGGATCGCAGATCCAATAAGATCACCGACCAGCTGGTGCCTGGTGGCGTGACGCAGACCTCGCATGGCATCATTCTGCACGACGACGTGATCGGGCAGCTGGAGGGATCCGTGGTGGTGACGGTGAGTGCTAAACGTGAGACCCAGATCAACCAGGACCATCCGGAACGCGACGCCAACAAGCCTTGGAAGGGCACACGCGCCATCGGTGGATGGCAGTTCGTGGTAATGCGCCCGCGGCTGGCCGACTATGTGCTGTCGATGCCTCGCGGCGCGCAGATCATGTATCCGAAGGACATTGCCCAGGTAATCCAGTTGGGCGACATCCGTTCCGGCATGAACGTGCTGGAATCCGGAGCCGGATCTGGCGCCATGAGCATCAACCTGCTGGACGCGGTGAGTGAGTCCGGCCGGCTGACCACCATCGAGATGCGTTCGGAATTCGCCCGCGTGGCCGAAGCGAACGCCACGGTCTATTTCGGAGGCCGCCCCGCTTGGTGGGATTTGAAAACTGGAGATTTCGACTCGGTGGCGGCCACGTTGCTGGAGCATTCCTTCGACCGCATCATGCTTGACATGCTCGACCCTTGGAACCGGCTTGAACAGGCGTATCGAGTGATCGCCCCCGGAGGCGTGCTCGTGGCGTATGTGACCACCACCACGCAGCTGAGTCGTATGGCGGAGGCGTTGCGCGAAGCCGGCTGCTGGACGGAACCGGACATCCAGGAAACGCTGGAACGTGACTGGAAGGCGCAGGGTTTGGCGATCCGCCCCGACCATCAGATGATCGGGCACACCGGTTTCCTTATGGTATCCCGTGCGATGGCTCCGGGATTCCAAGCGTTGCGCAAACGCGACCGTGCCACGAAAGACACGACCACGGATATCGATTCCCTGAGCGCCGAAGAACGTGCCGAACAGCTCGAAGACCTTGAACTACGTGACATTTCCGACCGTAAGCTGCGCAAAGTGCTGCGCGATCTCGACGCGCAGGTCGAGGCTATCGGCGATTGATACGGTGTTTCTTGCAGTTGTTCTGAGACAATAGTCGTGTGTGTTGCGTTGACGCGCATCGGATCGTTAAGGATTGGAGCATTCGTCCATGGGAACGAGCCTCAAGAAGGTTGCGAAGAAGGCCAAGGATTACAAATACGTGCTGCTGGTGATGCGCCACGCCAAGACCGAACCGTTCGGCGACGGCGGCGACGCCGGGCGCGAACTGACCGACAAGGGACGCAAGCAGGCGAAGGCCGTCGCCAAAGGCTTGGTCGCGCACAAAATGACGCCGACGCGTATCGCGTGCTCCAGCGCCACCAGAGCAAGGCAGACATGCGACCGCATGCTCAAGGTGTTCGGCGACGATCCGAAGGTCGACTATCGCCAGAGCTTGTATGAGGGTGGGGTGCAGTCCGTGTTTGACGAGCTTGCCCAGACCAAGGAAAAGCATCGCGAATTGTTGGTACTTGGCCATGAGCCCACCGTGTCGATCGCATGCCAGTGGCTGGCGAGCTCCGAATCGGATGCGACGCTGCTCGACCTGCTGAACTTGGGCATGTCGCCGGCTTCGCTCGCTGTGTTCGGATCGAACGAGCCGTTCAACCAGTGGCAGTTGCACGGCGGCGAACTCATCGCATTGCTGACGGCCAAGGATTTTGAATAATTCCTTGTCGATCGGCATGATGTTGAGAGGCATGAAACGTTGTTGTGCTAACTGATATAAACCGTGTTTATAACGACACTCAAGTTTTCTTAATGCCTTATAGCAAGTCGTTTTGTGATAGCTTGAGCGGGTTGCATTGTTTATATCAGATGGAGGATTCATGTCCGCTTTCACTTCCGTCTCCGGTTTCCCGCGTATCGGCCAGAACCGCGAGCTGAAGAAGATTATCGAAGCTTATTGGAAGGGTGTCGCAACGCTCGACGACGTGCGCGCCACCGCCAAGGAGCTGCGCGCCAAGCATTGGAAGCTGCAGCAGAAAGCCGGAATCGATTTGATTCCGAGCAACGACTTCAGCTATTACGACCAAATGCTCGACACTGCCATCCTGCTGAACGTCATTCCGCAGCGCTACCAGCGCCTCGCCTTCGACAATCCCGAAGAGACGCTGTTCGCCATGGGCCGCGGCTACCAGGGAGACAAGGGCGACGTCACCGCGCTGCCGATGAAGAAGTGGTTCACCACCAACTACCACTATCTGGTGCCGGAAGTCGACGAAGCCACTGACATCAAGCTCAACAGCACCAAGCCGTTCGACGAATTCAACGAGGCGAAGGCGCTCGGCATCACCACCAAGCCGGTGCTCATCGGCCCGTACACCTTCCTCAAGCTCGCCCGCAACCCGCAGGCCGAAGAACTCGAATACGATAAGGGTTTGGTCAACGCGGTCGCCGCCGTCTACGCCGAGGTCGTGGCCAAGTTCGCCGAACTGGGCGCTGAATGGATCCAGATCGACGAACCGTACCTCGTGCTCGACAAGGAGCCGGGCGACGTTGAACTGTTCAAGAGCCTGTACGCCAAGATCCTGCCCGCACGCGACGGCAAGATCAAGGTGCTGCTCAACACCTACTTCGGCCACATCGCCGACGTGTATGAGACCGTCAACCTGCTCGCCTTCGACGGCATCGGACTCGACCTCAACGAAGGCAAGGATGAGAATCTCGCCGCCGTCGAAAAGTTTGGCGTCGCAGAGAACACCACCATCTTCGCCGGCGTGGTCAACGGCCGCAATATCTGGCGCAACGATTACGCCGTCAGCCTCGGCCTCGTCGACGCGCTGAAGAAGGTCGCCGACAACGTGGCCGTCTCCACCGCAAGCTCCCTGCTGCACGTGCCGTTCAGCACCGAAGGCGAGGACGGTCTCGCCGATAACGTGCGCAAGCATTTCGCCTTCGCCGTTGAAAAGCTCGGCGAACTGCACGACATCGCTGTCCTTGCCGACGCCAGCGAGGAAGACAAGAAGGCATCCGAAGCGTTGGCCGGCAATCAGGCACTGTTCGACGGTACCCGCGTCGCCACCGACAAGACCGTGGCGGAACGTCTCGCAGCCCTGACCGACGCGGACTTCGTACGCCAGCCGGCACGCGCCGAACGTCAGAAGGCACAGCGAGAGGCGTTGAACCTGCCATTGCTGCCGACCACCACCATCGGATCCTTCCCGCAAACCAAGGAAGTGCGCGCCGAACGCGCCAGACTGCGCAAGGGCGAAATCACCAAGACTGAATACGACGAATACATGAAGACGCAGATCGACGCCTGCATCAAGCATCAGGAGCAGATCGGCCTTGACGTGCTCGTGCACGGCGAATTCGAGCGTAACGATATGGTCGAATACTTCGGCCAGAACCTCAACGGTTTCCTGTTCACCAAGAACGCTTGGGTGCAGTCCTACGGCACCCGTTGTGTGAAGCCTCCGATCGTATGGGGCGACGTGTCCCGCGCCAACCCGATCACCGTGGAATGGAGCGCCTACGCACAGTCCCGTACCAGCCATGTGATGAAGGGCATGCTCACCGGCCCGGTCACTATTCTCAACTGGTCCTGGCCACGCGAGGACATCACCCACGAGCAGCAGACCCAGCAGCTGGCCCTCGCCATCCGCGACGAAGTGCTCGACCTCGAAGCCGCAGGCATCAAGGTCATCCAGATCGACGAGGCCGCCCTGCGTGAAAAGCTGCCGCTCAGGAAGACCGACTGGCACAAGAAGTACCTCGACTGGGCCATTCCGGCATTCCGACTGGTGCACTCCGCGGTCAAGCCGACCACGCAGATCCACACCCACATGTGCTACTCGGAGTTCAACGACATCATCACCGACATCGACGCTATGGACGCCGACGTGATCTCCTTCGAAGCCTCCCGCGGCGATCTCGTGGTGCTCGACGCCATTCACGACGCCAACTTCGAAACCGAAGCTGGCCCGGGCGTCTACGATATCCACTCGCCGCGCATCCCGTCCGAAGCTGAAATCGAGGAACGCATCTACGAAATCCTCAAGAAGATGGACGTCGAAAAGGTGTGGATCAACCCCGACTGCGGTTTGAAGACCCGCGGCAACGCCGAAACCTGGCCAAGCCTCGAAAACCTCGTGGCCGCAGCCCAGGCTGTGCGTGCCAAGCTGACCAAATAAGGCGAAACGTTAGGAACAAGACGACAGCCATGCATTCGCCAATGTTCTCGCTCGAGGTGTTCCCTCCGAAGCGAACCTCCCCTGTAGGCACCATCTACGACACGTTGGATGGCCTGCAGGGGTTGGACCCCGATTTCATTTCCGTCACCTACGGCACCGGCAAATCATCCGACCGTACATTGACCGCGCGCATCGCCCACACGGTAAGCGAATACGGCATCCCCAGCGTGGCCCATCTGACCGCGCAGTATCTGAACAAGGATGACGTCGACCAGGCACTCGACATGTTCGAACAGGCCAAGGTCTCCGGCGTGCTCGCCTTGCGTGGCGACCGCATCGACGGTGCCGAACCGGCAGGAGTGTTCGAACATGCCAGCGATCTGGCCGCATACATCCGCCAACAGCGCCCGGTCATGAAGATCTACGGCGCCTGCTATCCGGAAAAGCACCCGCAGGCGGCAACGCTGGAAGAAGACATCGACAATCTCAAAAAGAAAGTCGACGCCGGCGTGACGCACCTGATTTCGCAACTGTTCTACGACAACGAGGATTTCCTGAGATTCCTCGACAAAGCGAGGGCCGCAGGCATCGATGCGCCGATCGAAGCGGGCATCATGCCAGTCATGAACGCTAAATCGGTGTTGAACATGTCGAGCAAATGTCAGTCGAAGATCCCCGAAAAACTCGGCATTATGCTTGATAAATGGGGAAGCGACAAGGCTTTGCTTAAAGAGGCGGGTATCGCTTACGCATCCGAGCAGATCTGCGATCTAGTGGCGCGGGGCGTCGACGGTGTGCACCTGTATACGATGAACCATCCATGCGTCAGCCGACGTATTTGGTCCAACGTCAAACCATTCTTCGTCTGATTTCAGGCGATGCAACAACATCAGGGGCGGTTGCGGGTATTTCGCAACCGCCCCTGGTTTTATACGGTTACTATAGAAACCATGACTTCCATGCAACACAAGTTCGGAGCGCTCGATCTGATTCGAGCAGGGCTGCAAGATCTCGACAAGGCTTGCACATTGTTCGATGAGCTGCACAATGACGGCATTGACGATGACAGAATGCGACTGCTGCTAGCAACGCTGGGAAAAGCGTGCGATCCCGACGTCGCACTCAGCAACCTGGTGGACATCATCAAAGTGATGCAAAGCCAAGGTGAGGATTTCACCAACATCATCGCCGATGAGAACTCTTTCATACGACTGATCACCGTGCTCGGCGTATCCGATGAAATGGGCAAGCTCATGCGATTCCGTCCCGAACTCGTGGAGGCCGCGGCCAACGATGCCTGCGAAAGCCACCTTTACAATCACGAACAGCGCAGAGCGCATGTGCTCAAATCGGTAGGAGCCGATCCCAATGACCACACCATGCCGACCGCAAGCCTGCCACTTGCCGAAGCTGCGACGGCGCTACGTAAAACCTATCGCAAACAACTCGCCGCAATCATGGCGCAAGACGCCACGGCGAACGATCCCATCGAAATCCAACCGCGCATCAGCACCGAACTTTCCGACCTTGCGGACGCGGCGCTTGAAGGCGCGCTCGCCATCGCACGCCATGAAGTGGACGGCAGCGGACATGTGCGTTTCGCCATCATCGGCATGGGCAAACTGGGCGCACAGGAGCTCAACTATGTATCCGACGTGGACCTGATCTACGTGGTGGAACCCGCTGACGCGGATACCAACGGCATGACGCTCAGCCGAGTCGGCACCAAAATGGCGACCACCCTGCAACGCGTATGCCAATCCGTCATTATGGGCGTCGCCGAACCGACGCTTTGGCAGATCGACGGCGGACTGCGTCCCGAAGGCAAGGATGGCCCACTGGTGCGCCGGCTCGAATCCCATGAAGCCTATTATGAGCAATGGGCGGAAAACTGGGAATTCCAAGCTCTGCTCAAAGCACGTCCGGTAGCCGGCGATTCTGACCTCGGCCAAGCGTATATGAGCATGACCCGACCGTTCGTCTGGACCGCATCCAAACGAGACAACTTCGTTTACGACTGCCAGCAGATGCGCAAACGTGTCGAAGATCTTATTCCCAACCCGCTGAAAGACCGTGAAATCAAACTCGGCAGGGGAGGCCTGCGCGACGTCGAATTCACCGTGCAGATGCTCCAACTCGTGCACGGACGCTCCGACGAGGCATTGCGCACCAGCTCTACACTCGAATCCCTGCGAGCCTTGGCCGAAGGTGGATACGTGTCACGCAAACAAGCCAAAAAACTCTCATGGGACTACCGATTCGAACGAGTGTTGGAACATCGACAGCAAATGTGGGCGCTCAAACGCACCCACCTGTTCCCGGACCTCGGCAAAGCCAACGCGGGAGGCCTTGAACGCAAACGAGACATCACCATCGACGAGCTGAACCAAAATCTCGAACTGCGACGACTCGCACGCGCGTTCCACCTGCATCCCGAAGAACTCGTCAATAAATATGATGAGACGCGTCGCGAAGTACGCCACCTGCACATGGACATCTATTACAGGCCCATGCTGCCTATCAACGCGGGACTCGACGACGAACAGGTGGAACTCTCCACGACAGCCACGCAGGAACGATTCGAATCCATCGGATTCGCCGACGCCGACGCGGCCATGCGCCACGTCACAGCACTCACCGCAGGTATCTCCCGAGCCGCGAAAATCAACCGCATCCTGTTACCCGCGGTATTGCAATGGCTTGGCGAAGGGCAGAATCCAGACATGGGACTGCTCAACTGGCGCAAACTCGAAGAAAACTTCGGTTCCGAAAGCGAATACCTCGGATTCCTACGCGACTCGCCATCAGCGGCACAACGCCTATGTCACGTACTATCCAACTCACGATTCCTCGGAGACGCGCTCAACAAATCCGTCGAATCCGTCACTTGGCTCGGCAACGACGAATCTCTGCATCCACGCTCGCGCGAAAGCCTCAATATCCAAACCAAGGCAACGCTCGAACGCAATGCCGGCAACATCAACGACTTCGCCAACTCCATCCGAGCCATGCGCAGACACGAAATCGAACGCATCGGCCTCGCATGGATGAGCGGCGTGATCGACGATGAAGCATCGCTCGCCGGCATGACCGACGTATACGATGCAGCCATCGAAGCGTCACTGCAATGGGCCATCCAGCATCGCATCAACGACATGCAGCTCGAACAAGCGCCCGCCGCAATCGCCATCATCGGCATGGGACGCTACGGCGGCAGGGAAGTCAACTTCAGCTCCGACGCCGACGTGATCATCATCTACCGGCCAGCCGAAGGCGCCGACGATACCCAAGCCAACCTCTTCGCACGCAAAGTACAGGAAGACCTGCGCGCGATCCTGCAAGGCCCAACCACATTCGAACCAAAAATCGAACTCGACATGGACTTAAGGCCTGAAGGCAAAAACGGACCACTCGTACGTTCCTACGCATCCTGCGAGGAGTACTACCGATCCTGGGTAAGCACATGGGAACACCAGGCACTGCTACGCGCCCGGTATGCAGCAGGCGACGCGGCGCTCGCCGAGGATTTCCTGATGAACATCGCCGATCCGTTGCGTTATCCGAAAATCGATCTTACGGAAACGCAGATCTCTGAAATCCGCAAGCTTAAGGCGCGTATGGAGGCCGAACGTCTGCCACGCGGCGTACGTAGGGATCGCCATCTGAAACTTGGCAAAGGTGGGCTGTCGGATGTTGAGTGGACGATTCAGCTGCTGCAATTGCAGCATGCAGGAGACAATGCCAACTTGCGCGTCAATGGTACGTTGCAGGCGTTGGATGAGTTGGAGCACCGCAAGCTGATTTCCGCTGGAGATGCTGTTGTGTTGCGCAAGGCATGGCGCATGTGCACTGCCGCGCGCAACGGCAGCTATTTGTGGAGCGGACGCGTCAATCAGGCCGATATCCTGCCGGACGATTCATATTCGCTGGGAGGTATCGCCGTGTATCTCGGCTACGACGCGAATCGCGGTCAGCATTTCGAAAACGATCTGCTTGCGGTAATGCGCAAAGCCCGCGACGTAACGGAACGTATCTTCTACGGCCGTTCGTGAGCTAGTCCATTTAACGGCTAGTATCCTGCCTTTATGGCACAGTGATGGCGAGCTCGCCTCGGTTGTTATAGCCCCCTCCAAAAAAGCTGCGTAGATTTCGGATATGTAGGAGTGAACGGTCGCCTCACTAAGACCGAGTTTTCGAGCGATTGTCTTATTCGGCATTGCCGATGTCGGGGCGATTGTTGGAGCTCTTCCTATGAGCGTGCTGATTTCACGGACACAATTGGATACATTGATGCGTGACTAGGAGACTTCGTGTGTCTGTTGAACCGAGGTGGTGTGGTTCTGACGGTTACGCTGCCTTAGGCTCTTGCGTATGGTCAGGCGGAGGTTGTTCCGCGAGTATTCGTGAACACGCGGTGAACTGGTGGGGTCTGCATTTCAGGCTATAGTTGGCTAGGTCACTTCGAGTGGCCACCTTCAACCACAAGTTGCATGAAAGGTGAGCCGTTGTCTTCAGTACTCGAACAGGCGGTTGAAACGCCGATGGTCGGAAAAAGCGTCATCACATTGGATGATCTTTCCATTCGCCAGATTCAGGAATTACTCCACAAGGCGCAGTACATTGATTCTCATCGTAAAGAAGTGGCGCACGCCTGCGACGGTAGGGTGCTCGCCACTTTGTTTTATGAGCCCAGCACCCGTACGCGTCTGAGCTTTGAAACCGCCATGCTCCGACTTGGCGGCAAGGTGATCGGCTTCGCCGGCGCCCAGCTCGCTTCCGTGACCAAGGGCGAAACCATTTCGGACACTCTGAAAACCGTGTCCAACTACGTGGACGTGGTGGCGATCCGCCACCCGAAGGAAGGTGCTGCTCTTGTGGCGTCCCGCGCGGCTTCCGTACCGGTCATCAATGCCGGCGACGGTGGACATATGCACCCCACGCAGACCTTGGCTGATTTGGCGACGCTGCAGTCGCGCTTCGGTCGCGTGAACAATCTGACCGTTGGTCTGTGCGGCGATCTTACCTTCGGTCGTACCGTGCACTCCCTGATCGAAACCCTGTGCCGTTTCGGCAATGTGAACTTCGTGTTGGTCAGCCCGGACGAGCTCAAGACCCCGCAGTACGTGCTCGACCGTATCAATGCCACCGACTCCTGCTCCTACACGGAAGTCAAGGATCTCGTTTCCGTGATTGGCGATCTCGACGTGCTGTACATGACCCGCGTGCAGAAGGAACGATTCTTCAACGAAGACGACTATCTGCGACTGCGCGACACCTACATTCTTGACGAAGCCAAGATGGCTTACGCCAAAAAAGACATGGCTGTGCTGCACCCGTTGCCGCGAGTCAACGAAATTGCCGTTGAAGTGGATGACGACCCACGCGCCGCCTACTTCGAACAGGTCAAGAACGGCATGCTCATGCGCATGGCATTGGAAAGCTCGGTGGTTGGAGACGAACTGCCGGGATATGAACCGCTTGAATCCAAGGAGGTTGCGGCCTGATGGAAGTCACCAGCATTCAGAACGGCATCATCATCGACCATGTGCCTGCCGGCACCGCGCTCAAGGTGCTCGAATACCTGAAAATTGATCCGGCTAAGACCAAGCTCGCTCTGATCATGAACACCGACAGCCACATGTTCGCTACCAAAGACATCATCAAGATCGAAAGCGAAGAGGAAGCCGAAACCATCGACCTTGACGTGCTCGGCCTTGTGGCACGCACCGCAACCGTCGGCATTGTGCGCGGCGGTAAAATCGTAGAGAAAAAGCATCCTACACTGCCGGAACATGTGGTCAATATCATCAAATGCGTGAACCCGCGCTGCGTGACTACCACCGAGCCGGCCGTGCAGATGTTCCACCTGGTGCATTCCGACCGTCAGGAATACCGCTGCGACTACTGCGACGAGGAAGCGAAGTTCTGACCCATGACCCTCACCCTTCACGACATCAAGGTTTGGAACACCGGCGAAGTCATCGACCTGATCGTCCCATCCGACGCTGATGAAACGGTGGACGCTTCGGCCATGACCATCGCCCCGGGATTCGAAGATCCCCACGTCCACTTCCGCGATCCGGGCCAGACCTACAAGGAATCCATGGTTTCCGGCTGCGCGGCCGCCGCCTCTGGCGGATACACGAACGTGCTCATCATGCCGAACACCGTTCCCGCCCTGGATGGCGTGAAGGTGACGGCGGGGGAACCGGGCGCCAGCGAAGTGATCGATGCCGGTTTCGACACGGTCATCGACTATTTGCAGCATTACGAACAAGCCCATGATGTGACCTTGCCGGTGCGTTATGACCTGTGTGTATGCGCTTCCAAAGGGCGTGCAGGCAAGGAAGCAACCGACGTGGCCGACTGGATCGGCTACCTGCCGGAACACGATAACGACAACAAGGACGCCTACCAGCTGTGCCACCCGGTGACCGCCATCAGCGATGACGGTTCCGCGGTAACACCGGAAATCCTCGACCAAGTGTTCGACAACGTCAAGGAATCAGGCCTGTACCTGATCGAGCATTGCGAACACCACGACACTGGGGCGGTCAACGAAGGTCCCGTATCACGAGAACTGGGCGTACCCGGCATTCCCGAAGATACCGAACTGAAGATCGTCGAACGCGATATCGAGATGGCGCGCAAAACCGGCGTGCATGTGCACTTCCAGCATGTCAGCACTGCGATTTCTTTCGACGCGATTCGCAAGGCCAAAGCTGAAGGATTACCGATTACGTGCGAAACTGCACCGCACTACATTGCGTTGTGCGATGAAGCATTGCTGAAATACGGCACGCTCGCCAAGATGAATCCGCCGTTGCGCTCCGAAGAGGATCGCAAGGCAACCATCGCGGCCGTAGCTGACGGCACCGTCGATCTGCTGGCCACCGACCATGCACCGCACACCATGGAAGAGAAGGACCTTGGTTTCCTCGATGCTCCGAACGGCATTATTGGTCTTGAATGTGCGTATGGCGTATGCCACAAGATTCTTGTGGACGGCGGCTTTATCTCCGACGAACGCCTGATTGAACTCATGTCGACTGCGCCAGCCGAACTTATGGGCCACAGCAAGGCCGACATCACAGCGTTGCTTGACGAATATGCAGACGCCGTCCCCGGAGACGATGACACCAAACGTGTGCTGGACCTTGGCAAGGTTCCTGCAGAAGACCGCGTGGATCTGGTAGTGCTTAACATCGACGAGAAATGGATCGTGAACCCCGAACGCTTCCATTCCTCGGCTCGAAACACCCCGTTTGGCGGATGGCAGGTCACTGGCCGGCCGCTCGCCACCATCATCGGCTCGAAACTGGTCTTCAGCCGTATCAACAAGGAGGATTGATGGATCGCCTGATCGAAGCAATCGAAGTCAAGCAGAATCCAAGCGTTGTAGGACTTGACCCGACCGAAGCGCTCGTGCCAGCGCAAATCGTGTCCAGCTTCGCCGAGGAGATCAGCGAACAGGTTGAAGATCCGGCGGAAGCGCCTGCCATGCAGCTTTCCGTGGCCTTCTTCGAATTCAACCGCGCCATCATCGACGCCGTTGCAGACATCGTCCCCGCGGTCAAACCGCAGATCGCCATGTATGAGGCGCTCGGTCCGGCAGGCATCGACGCTTACACCATGACCTGCGAATATGCCAAGCAGAAGGGATTGTATGTGCTCGGCGACGTCAAGCGCGGAGACATCGGTTCCACCGCGGCCGCATATGCTCATCACCTCAGCGGTGTAGGATTGGGCGACACCGCCTACGATCCATGGCATGAGGATGCGGTGACCGTGAACCCATACCTCGGCACCGATGGCATCACACCGTTTGTTGATGCCGCTACCGTCAACGACAAAGACATCTTCGTGCTCGTGCGCACCTCCAACCCGTCCAGCAGCGAACTGCAGGAACTTGAACTCGCTTCCGGCGAATGCGTATACGAGCATGTTGCCGATCTGGTGGAAGGTTGGGGCGCCGAAACCGTTGGCAAGAACGGCTATTCGCACGTTGGCGCGGTGGTCGGAGCCACCCACCCGGAGGAAGGCAAGGCATTGCGTGCGCGCATGCCGCACACGTTCTTCCTGGTGCCGGGCTACGGTGCCCAAGGTGGCACCGCACAGGGCGTGGCCGGCATGTTCGACCGCGACGGCATGGGCGCTCTCGTCAACTCGTCCCGAGGCATTATCGGAGCATGGAAGAAGTCCGGCAAGTATTCCGAATCCATGAGCGCCGACGATGCTTTGGACCTGGTCGCCGAATCGGCACGTGAAGCAGCCAAAGACATGCGTGACAATCTGCGTGCGGTCCTGCCGTAACCTGCCGACTGGCTAACTGTTCAATCTGAAAGAAAAACAACCATCAAACCATCGAACGTAACAGAGAGGGAGTTCATGACCACCGAAACAACGTTCGTTCCGACCGTTGCCGAGGCGACTGCGGCAGGCTTTTTCCCTAGCCGGCATGAAGTCGAGGTCGTTGACAATCAGGAACTGACCGACGGCGTGTACCGTTTGACGTTCCGTGACGAATATATCGCCAGCCATGCAAAGCCGGCACAATTCGTTGACGTATATTCCAACGATCCAAGCAAGCTGATGCCGCGTCCGCTCGGCGTTTGCGAAACCAACGGCGACGAAGTCAGCCTTATGTTCGCTGTGGTAGGCAAGGGCACCGCCGAATTCGCGCAGCTGAAGCCGGGAGACACCATTCGTGTGATGGGTCCGCTTGGCAATTCGTTCAAAACCAAGGAGCCGGCCAATTATGTGCTGGTGGCTGGTGGCCTTGGCGTGCCTCCGCTTGTGCATGCGGCGCAGCATATTGCCGGCGTCGAAGGCGCGGTCAGCACCGCGGTGTTCGGCTACCGTAATGTGCATTTCGGCGACGAATATGTGGGCAAGTATGCCAACAAGGTGTACAGCATCGACGAGAGCGAAGGCAATGTGATCACCCTGCTCGACCGTATCGAAAACGGGCTGCTCGGTGGCGAGCTCAAGCCGGTGATTCTGACCTGCGGACCTCTGCCGATGATGAAGGCCGTGGCCGCATGGGCTGCGAAGCGTGACCTGGCATGTCAGCTGAGCTTGGAACAGCGCATGGGCTGTGGTTATGGCACTTGCGTGCTGTGTACGGTCGACACGTTGGACGGACGTTTGAAGGTCTGCTCCGACGGTCCGGTCTTTACTCGCGAACGTTTGGGATGGGGTGAATAAGATGATCGACGATACCCAGCATGAGAACCTGTACGGTTCGTACGAATGGAAACATCCCACGCAGGTGGCGGGTGTGCCGTGGAAGAATCCGGTCGCCACGGCTTCCGGCACCTTCCAGTATGCGGCGGTCCGCTGGTTCTACGACGTGAGCCAACTGGGCGCGGTCACCACCAAGGGCGTCTCCCCGGTGCCATGGGAAGGCAATCCCGGCATCCGTACCGCTGAAGGCCCATCCAGCAACATCAACGCGGTCGGCCTGCAGAACCCGGGCGTGGATCATTATTTGGAAGACGATTTGCCCAAGCTCAAGGCCATCAACGCCACGGTCATCGCCAATGTGGCTGGCCACTGCGACGATGACTATGTCGAAGTCGTGTCCAAGCTGAACGATTCGCCGGCCGACATGCTGGAAATCAACGTGAGCTGCCCGAACGTGTCCGCCGGAGGCATGAGCGTCGGCACCGATCCGGTGGCATTGAGCCGTCTGATCACCCGACTGCGCAAGCTTACCGACAAGAAGATGATTGTCAAGCTCACGCCGAACGTCACCGACATCACCGTGCCTGCCCGTGCGGCCGTGGAAAGCGGTGCCGACGCGTTGAGTATGATCAACACACTGCTCGGCATGCGCATCAACATTCGCACCGGAGAGCCGATCATCGACCATGTGACCGGCGGCGTTTCCGGACCGGCCGTGCTGCCGATGGGACTCGTGGCTGTGTGGAAGACCCGCTCCGCATTACCGAACACTCCGATCATCGGCATCGGCGGCATCGATTCCGGCGAGAAGGCGCTCGAATACCTGTATGCCGGAGCGAACGCCGTGGAAGTCGGAGCGGCCGCACTGTTCGAACCGACCGCGCCATTGCGCGTGGCCCGCGAACTCGACGACCTGCTCGACGCACGTCCCGAACTCGCAGACAAGCTCGCCAAGGGCGAAACTTGGCGCTGACCTCGATCATTCATCAAAGGAGCATGACATGACTGAATCCCTCGACCACCGTTTTACCAAGTTCCTGCTGGACGCACAGGCGCTGAAATTCGGCGAGTTCACGCTGAAGTCCGGTCGCAAGTCGCCGTATTTCATCAATGCCGGCGCATTCAACGACGGACGTAAGATCGCCACGCTCGGCGCATTCTATGCGGAGAAGATCGCGGCGGAAATCGAAGCAGGCAATCTGCCGAACGACATCGACACCATTTTCGGCCCTGCCTACAAGGGTATTCCGCTGGGCGTCTCCACCGCGATCGCTCTGACTTCCGACCACGGTATGGAAGTCGGCTACACCTTCGACCGCAAGGAGAAGAAGGATCATGGCGACGGCGGCATGATGGTCGGCACCCAGCTGACCGACGGCATGAAGGTACTGCTCGTCGACGATGTGATGACCGCAGGCACCGCAGTACGCGAGGTCATTCCCAAGCTCAAGGCCGAAGCGAATGTGGAGGTCGTCGGATTGGTGCTTTCCGTGGATCGTATGGAAAAGACCAAGGATTCCGACACGTCCGCGGTGAAGGCCGTCGAAGCAGAGTTCGGCTTCCCGGTATTCGCCATTGCCAACGTGCGTGAGATCTTCGAGGCCGGCCAGCATATCGAAACCGCTGACGGCACCGCGTACGTGACCGACGAGATCAAGGCCGCTGCCGACGACTATCTGGAGCAGTATGGCGCCTGAATTCTATAGGCAGGTCCTATAGTCGAACATATGAAAAGTGCCTCACACCAATCGAAAGCATCGGTGCGGGGCACTTGTCATATCTCATATCAGAGTGTATCCAGTTGATGAGTGCACTCAGTCAATCAGGTTGTATCCATGGTCGGCCACCACCGACTTGAGCTTCTCCAAATAGTTTTCCGCGGCCTTCGACAGCTTCGCACGCTCGTTCGTGATCCAGCCGACCAGCATGGTCTCATCAGTGTCAAGCGGCACGGTCACGATTTTCTCATTGTTGAGATCGCCGTTGTCGATGCCGGTGCACACGGTGTAGCCGTTCAGACCGATGATGAAGTTCAGAATCGTCGCACGGTCGGTCACGTTGATCTGCTTGGGGGAGTATTCCGGCCAGACCGCCTCTTCGGCGAAGAAGAAGCTGCCCTCCTCACCCTGCTCGTACTGGATGAACGGGAACGGCTTCAAGTCGTTCATCGTGACTTTCTTCTTGCCGGCCAGCGGATTGTTGCGTGAAATGAACACATGCAACGGAGCACGGAACAGTGGATGGAATTCCAAATGCTTTTCGCGCAACATCTTGCCGATTACGTCTTTGTTGAAATCGGACAGGTAGATGATGCCGATTTCGGAAAGCATGTTCGCCACTTGGTTGATGATGTCTTTGGTGCGCGTCTCACGAATGGTGAACTCGTACTCGTCGGATTTGATGGAGTTGATCATTTCCACGAACGCTTCGACGGCGAACATGTAATGCTGTGTGGACACGGAGCACAGCTGCTTGCGTGGCTTCGCGTTCTTGTAACGTTCTTCGAGCAGCGACGCCTGATCGAGCACCTGGCGCGCGTAGGTGAGGAATTCCGCTCCGTCCACGGTCAAGGCGATGCCTTGCGACGAGCGGGTGAAGATCTCGATGCCAAGCTCGTTCTCGAGTTCCTTCACAGACGAGCTCAACGCGGGCTGTGACACGTACAGCTCGTGCGAGGCTTCGTTCATGGAACCGCATTCCACAATTTTCACAATATATTTCAGCTGAAGAAGAGTCATAAACTCAGGTTAGAGCCATGTACTGACCGTAGGGGGAGTGCTTATACCCTCTTGTCTGGATAGTGGACTGCCGATCACGCAGATCGAAGACGTGAAAAACCAATTGCAGCTTGACAAGGATCGCACACAGTTGGAAACCCCCAAACCGTGCTCGACAAAACCGGTCAGGTGTTCGCCCAATGGGAGCAGACCGGCTTGACGGGTCAGGGCCTACAAGCAAAGTTGTCCCTATCGGAGTGCCCTATATCGACATACAATCGACAAAAAAGGGATTGCCCGGTTTTCTCTACAAACCAGACAATCCCGTTCGTCACAACCTACTACAGTTCGGTCTACTGGTACAGATGGCCGCCCTGCTCGCGGAAGCGTTCGCTCATTTCTTGCATGCCGGCAGCGATGGTTTGCGCGTCGGCGACGAGCTTCTCCTGTGCTTCGGCATTACCGAATTTTTTGCGGATGTTTTGGCTGATGGCCATGGAGCAGAACTTCGGGCCGCACATCGAACAGAAATGCGCCATCTTCGCAGGCTCGGCCGGCAAAGTATCATCATGGAACGCGATGGCGGTGTCCGGATCGTAGCTCAGGTTGAACTGGTCAAGCCAACGGAATTCGAAACGTGCCTTGCTCATGGCATTGTCGCGGTCGATGGCGTGCGGATGATGCTTGGCGATATCAGCCGCATGGCAGGCGATCTTGTATGCGATCACGCCCTGCTTGACATCGTCCTTGTTCGGCAATCCAAGATGTTCCTTCGGCGTCACATAACACAGCATTGCAGTGCCATAGCGGGCGATTTCCACACCGCCGATCGCCGACGTGATGTGGTCGTAGCCGGGAGCGGTGTCAGTGGTGAGCGGTCCAAGCGTATAGAACGGCGCATCCTTGCAGATCGCCTTCTCCATTTCGATGTTCATGCGCACGGTGTCGAACGGAATATGGCCAGGTCCTTCGATCATCACCTGCACGTCGTGTTCCCATGCGCGCTGGGTAAGCTCGCCCAAAGTCATCAGTTCGGCGAACTGTGCCGCATCGTTCGCATCGGCAAGCGATCCCGGACGAAGTCCATCACCCAGTGAGAACGCCACATCGTATTTGGCGAAGATTTCACACAATTCGTCGAAATGCGTATACAGGAAGCTTTCCTGATGATGCTGCAAACACCATTCAGCCATAATCGAACCGCCACGCGAAACGATGCCCGTCATGCGGTTCGCCGTCAATGGCACGAAACGCAGCAGCACACCGGCATGAATCGTCATATAGTCCACACCTTGCTCGCACTGCTCGATCACCGTGTCGCGGAACAGTTCCCAGCTGAGCTTGGAAGCGTCATCCTCCACCTTTTCGAGTGCCTGATACATTGGCACGGTGCCGATCGGCACGGGGGAGTTGCGTAGAATCCATTCACGCGTAGTGTGAATGTCGTTGCCGGTAGACAGATCCATTACGGTGTCAGCACCCCACTTGGTGGCCCACGTGAGCTTCTCCACCTCCTCGTCAATAGACGAAGTGACCGCCGAATTGCCCATATTGGCGTTGAGCTTGGTAAGGAACTTCGAGCCGATGATCATGGGCTCAGCCTCAGGATGGTTGATATTGCAAGGCATGACGGCACGTCCTGCGGCCAGTTCGCTGCGCACCAGTTCCACGCTGCAATGCTCGCGTTCCGCTACATAGCGCATTTCCGGCGTGATGATGTTGTGGCGCGCGTACCACATTTGCGTCACCGGATGATCCTTGGCCTTCATCGGCTTATGCTGGCGGCCGCGCCATTCCTTGGAAGCCTTGCCACGCTTGATGGCGCGTTTGCCGTCATCTTCCAGATTGCGTCGACGTCCCTCGTATTCTTCGACGTCACCGCGGTCACGGATCCAGTCGAGACGCAGCGGAGCCAAGCCCTCCTTCGGATCGCATTTCGGACCTTCGGTGTTGTAATCCTTGAATGGTGCGTTCGGTCCGACGCCAGGAGTGTCAGACAGTTTGATTTCGGTGTATGGCACTTGCAGATCGTAGGAACCGAATTCGTTTTCGAAATGCACCGGCGTGGTCTTGCGAATATGTGCTTTGTCTCGCTGCTTGGAATCGCGTGCGGCAATGTCGACGCGCTGTTGCTTGGCAAGCTTGGATGCGGCCTTGGCTTCCTTCGCATTGGTGAACTTCTTTTCGCCGGATGCGCCGTCGGCTGTGTTGTCAGTGTTGATTTCCGCCGTTTTCTGGGCTTTCATGCGCGGCGCGTACCCGTGCTTCGTGTCGCCACGTACGGCTTTCCAACGCGCTACCATATCTCGGGTTGCGGCTTCAGGATCATCGGCTCCTGCAATCGCGGACACCACGAACCAGCCTGCCGCCTTTGAATGCGCCAGCATTTCCATATCATCTGCGGTCACGCCACCGCCTACCACTACCGGAAAACCACTGGCTGAACAAATAGTGTTGATCTGCTCTTCGTCAAGCGTGCGACCTGAACCGTCATTGCCGCCTACGGATGCTTCCGGCTTGGTGACGGAAACATGCAACGGCGCCGCACCGATATAGTCGATGCAGCCGTCAGGCAATTCGTTGATGAGTTTGACCAGGCTTTCCGTTTCCGCCGACAATCCCACGATGGCATCTTCGCCAAGCAGTGCACGGGCTTCACGCGGTTCCATATCGGTCTGCCCGATGTGCACGCCGTCAACCTTGATGCCTTTGCTGCGGGCCTGCCAGACCACGTCCACGCGGTCGTCGATCACGAATGCCACGGAATCCGACTTATTGTTGTCTTCGATGATTTGCGCGATATCACGCGCCATGTCGGTAAGATCCTTCGCGTCAGCGTCTTTGGCGCGCAGTTGGATGAAGCTTGCGCCCCCGCGCAATGCGTCATCGATGACGTCGGTAATCGGTCGGCCTTTGCAATCCTGTGGTCCTACCACAAGATAGGCGCTCAGGTCGAAGCTGTCTCGCATCGACGCATATGGATAATTGTTCATGATTCCCCCTTGATTATGCTGTTTTGGGTTGGGAAATTTGATTTCGTCAGTAGATGGGTATACTGACACGCCCGTATTCTTGGATACGCGGGATAGAAAACGAAATTACGATTGATGATTTCGCGATGCAGGCTGTTTGGTCGACGCGTCTGCTGCGCAGACTTTTACGGATGCCAATTGACGCTGACAATGCGTGTGTGCTGTGGCACTCATTCTCCGCTCCCTACGTTGGTGCTAACCAACAGGTTCAAAGGGTCAGGCATTCGCCTATCTCAGCTCCGTTGGGGAGCCCCCCTGCTTTATGTGTTGGCTATGAATCTACGCCCTGCACTGGACGTAACTTTCATCGAAGCCCACAGGAGAGTTAGGCCAGTCGTCACTTTCGCATGCATCGACTTCATCCGTATCACGACCTCGCCGCGCAACTCACAGCAAAACTCTCCTTGCAGGCCAAGCTATACTTCAATTAAATGCATTGCGTGTGAAAGAGGTTGACTATATGTTGGAGACGGAACGGCTGACATTGAGGGCTTGGTCAGAAACAGATGCGGAAAGCTTGTACGCCTACGCGAAAGATCCGGATATCGGGCCTATCGCGGGCTGGCCCGCACACCGGTCGAAAGAAGAAAGTCTCAATACGATTCGTCATGTGCTCAATGGCAAGGAATGCTACGCGATTTGCGAGCGCGGCAGCAATAGCCCCATTGGTTCGATTGAGTTAAAGCTTAATGGTCATACGGATATGACGGATCGTGATGATGAGTGTGAGTTGGGTTACTGGTTGGGCAAGCCTTTCTGGGGGAGGGGTTATATGCCGGAGGCGGCCAAGGAGGTTATCCGTCATGGTTTTGTTGATCTTGGTATGAGTGCGATTTGGTGCGGCTATTATGACGGCAATCTGAAGTCGAAGCGGGTGCAGGAGAAGGTTGGTTTTGTCTATCATCACACGTGTGATGAGGTGCCGGTGCCTCTTATGCATGAGGTGCGTGTCGGGCACGTGAATATTCTTACCAAATCACGCTGGCAAAATTTGGCTGCCTGCTGATTGTACTAGAAGCCAACCTAGAATGCTTTGGAAGGGTCTTGGTGGGCTTCGAACGGATGCTGGTCAAGACCCTTTAGAGCTTCATGATGTTTTCTTCGATGCGATGGATGACGTCAATGAAAGCTTCATCGTTTTTCCCGGTTGGATCTGGCAGATTCCAATTATCGTCGAAAGCTCTGCCGATATAGGGACAGCCCACGTCGCAGCCCATGGAGATCGCGGTGTCAGGTTTTGGAATATCCGAAATCAGCTTGGAATATTGCGTTTTCTCCATGTCGATGCCGTAAAGCTCTTTCATGAGTCGTACGGCATCCTGATTGATCTGCGGCTTGGTTTCCACACCTGCGGAATAAAAATCAAAATCGGTTCCGCGTAAATGCTTTCCCAACGCTTCGGCAATCTGGCTGCGGCATGAATTATGCACGCAAATAAAAGCCACTTTTCTCATAGCTTCCCCTGTCTGCGATGTTATGATTTCGCGATTGCTGTTCCGTATTATACGTTTTGCCCAATGCTCCGCGTTCACATCATCGAATAACACAATGCCCGGTGCGACCATGGCATAAGCTGGTCGTACCGGGTATTGGCTTGGATTATTCGCCCCAGACTTCTTCGGCGATGGACCTTACGAGTGCGATCTTAGTCCACTGCTGCTCCTCAGTGAGTTTATTGCCTTCCTCGGTGGAGGCAAAACCGCACTGGGTGGACAGGCACAAGCGGTCGAGTGGCACATACTGGGCCGCTTCGGAGATGCGAGCCTTAATCACTTCCGGATCTTCAAGTTCCGGTCTCTTGGAGGTGACGAGGCCAAGCACAACCTGCTTATCGCCGGAAACCTTAGCCAGTGGCGCGAAGTCACCGGAACGGTCGTCGTCGAACTCCAGATAGTAGGCGTTCACGTTCTCTTCGCCGAACAGCTTGGCTGCGACCGGAGCATAACCGCCGGACGACAGCCACGTGGAATGGAAATTGCCGCGGCAGATATGGGTGTTGATCACCAGGTCGTCAGGCTGATCCGCGATCACTGCGTTAATCACGTCGAGATTCTCCTGCTGCAGGCGGGCCGCATCCTCATCGCTCCAGCCGAGACGCTCACGCACGCTCTTGTCACATAGGCGGGTCCAAGTGCAGTCATCGAACTGCACGTTACGGCAGCCGGCGGCATACAGGTCGGCAATGACCTGACGGTATGCGGCCACGATATCCGCGGTTAGCTCGTCGTCATCTTTGTAGAACTCGTCGTACGGGTAGGCGTTCTTGTTGCCGGTAAGCACGAAACGGGTCTGCGCTGGGGAAGGCATGGTCTGACGAGCTACGGTATTGTCATCTTCAAACTGCTTGACGAACTTGAAATGCTCCACAAACGGATGATCGTGTCCGTCGAGCTTTCCGGTCACCGTGGCAGTGTCGGCGGGAGTGACCTCGTCATGGAAGGCAACGCGATGGGCGGCTGCGACATGGTCCACGCCGTTGAAGCCCCACATGAAATCGAAATGCCACCAGCCGCGACGGAATTCACCATCGGTGATGACATGCAGGCCGGCGGCCTTCTGCTTGGCAACCAGATCAGTGATCAGCCTGTCTTCGATAGCTTTCAACCCAGCGGCATCAATAATACCGGCAGCATAATCTGCACGAGCCTGCTTGAGTTCGTCCGGACGCAGATAAGAACCGACCACATCGGCGCGGAACGGCGCATTCTTGGAATATGCCATGTTTCTCCTTTGACTATTGACTTGCAATTAACAATCACAACGACAAAACCAACAATATGCTATCCCACCACCCACAAACACGACGTATTCCATCCGCTTGGTTGACAACGTACTTCCGTCCATCCGCAGAGTTTTCAATGCTGGAATAAATGGGGATGAATGACGCTGCATGACGTTCCGATATTTGGCAGACGCGCGTTCAATGATTGTGCAGAGAATCGCGAAAGGCATGCGGAATCACGGCATGAGTTGCGTAGTGTTCGTATATAATCGCAACGGACATGAACGACTGCAAGGAGGCTGCCATGACTGTGCCGCAACGAGTGCTTGACACTATGAATTCCGGACTGATCTACACCTGCGATGACGAAGAGATGATCAAAGCGCAGAAGGAACAGATGGAACTGCTGTACGACTTTAACGCAACCCGCCCCAGCCAAATGGCGCAACGCAACGAAATTGCACGCCAACTGCTTGGTGAATTCGGCGAGGACGCTTATATCGAACCGCCGTTGCATGCCAATTGGGGATGCAACACGTATTTCAGTGCGCACGCTTACGCCAATTTCAACCTCACGTTGGTTGATGATGGTGAAGTGCATATCGGCGAACATACCATGATCGGCCCGAACTGCACTATCGTTACCACCGGCCATCCGATTCGTCCTGACTTGCGCGAGAAGGTCACACAGTATTCTCTGCCGGTCACCATCGGCCGCAATGTGTGGTTGGGCGCCAACGTTACCGTGCTTCCCGGCGTCACCATTGGCGACAATTCGGTGATTGGCGCATGCTCGCTGGTTACCAAAGACATTCCCGCCAATGTGGTCGCATTCGGACAGCCATGCAAGGTGTATCGCGAAATCGGCGAACATGATGACGTCTACTATTGGCGTGACCGCATGATTAACCCACCCTACGATCAGAAGCAGTAAAACAAATCACTACTGGCCAACCGTTAAAACAGGTCGAATCATCGTGGACTGGTCGTTATGACAGATCCACGATCCCATAATTTGCGACTGTCAAGCGAAATACCGGGCGCACCATTGCTCCACCACACGGGCAAGGCGCGCTTTTTCTTTGAAAACTCAGTCCTGGCTGCTCCAATCAATCATGCTTCCCACCATAATGCGTGAAATGTAACGCATGCATGTCCGCGGTAGATGTTTACATAGTAGATGTTTAGATAATTATCTAAATAAGAAAATCTTTAAACATTGCAAAGTGAAGGAGGAATGCATGGCAGGGGAGGGATTCAAAGCGCTCTCCGATCCCACGCGACGGCGCATTTTGGAATTACTGCGCGAACGTGACATGACGGCTGGTGAACTCGCAGAACAATTCAACATAAGCAAACCGTCGATCAGCCACCATCTGACCACGTTGAAAACCGCGGGACTGGTAACCGACGAACGGCACGGGCAGAACATCATCTACAGTCTCAACACCACGGTGATGCAGGATCTGATCGGATGGTTCATGGGATTCATGGACAGCGATGGAAACGTCAATCAAGCGAATGATCAAACAGACAGTAAATAAAGGAGAGTCTTATGCGCGGGAACAACTTGAACGATTTCAAAAAAGCCTTCGATAACAACATCAACAATGCCGAAGACAAGAACAAGACTGATTCGGGGGAGAAGATCGCTCCGATCGGACGTAATCTGTGCATTGCGCTTGTTGCACTGTGTGTAGTCAACATCATCGCACATCTTGTTTGCTACAGTCGGCTTCCCGAAAACGTGCCGATTCATTGGGGTGCCGATGGTTCGGTCAATGGTTATGGCCCGCGTGCCGTAACGTTGATTCTTGATGTATTGCCGTTGCTGTGCTTGGGACTTTTCCTCGTCATCCCGAAGATGGACCCCAAGGGAGAAAACTACATGAAGGCCAGCGGACTGTATCGTGGATTCGTCATCGCGTTCACACTCATCATGTGCGGTGTCACATGGTTCACTGAAGCCACCGCATTCGGTGTAATCCCAGCTACCGGCGGTCCCGTTGGGCTTATTATCAGCGTGGTATTGGGCGCGTTGTTCGTCGGCTTAGGCAATTACCTTCCGCGCATGCGCCAGAATTACACTTTCGGCATCAGAACGCCTTGGACTCTGGCCGACGAGAACAATTGGAAGCGTACGCAGCGTGTAGGTGGCATCTCTTTCATGGTGTTGGGAGTGTTATTGGTCGTAGCGGGCGTTGTCAGCTCTGTCGTGCCTGTGGACGACATGCTCATGGCTGCAATTATTGTGACGATAGCGGTTGGCGCAGCGCTCGTTCCTTATGTGTACAGCTACCTGTTGTTTCGCCGCAATCGCGGTTCGCGGCAAAACTGAAGTAACGTCATAGCGATGCTAAATACCGTCGCCTTGACACAGAACACAAATCAACGTTGATAAACGCCGTTGGTAGGCTGGGGAAAGTTCGATGACTGAACTCAGGAGATCCAATTGAAAACAGTGAAGGAATCGAATCTGAATTTCTTCACTGTTTTCAATTGGGGTGCGGTTCACATGCGTGCGATCCGCACCCTTTGTTAATTCAAGTGTTCGTTTTGAAAAAAGTCAGAAATCCATGCCCAAAGATTTCAGATCGCGGCGAGCCTGATCGGCGTTAGTGAAGCGGAACGCGTGCATGCCCACGGCCTGTGCGCCGGTGACGTTCTTCGCGGTGTCGTCGAAGAACACGCTGGATTCCGGCCTGAGATTGAAACGGCTCAGTGCCAGTTCGTAGATGTCGGCATTCGGTTTGTGCATCTTCTCCACGCCAGACACCACCGTGCCCTGCAACAACTCCTCCAGCTGCGGGAACCTTTCGAAAGCAAAATGGAACGTCTCATGCGACCAATTCGTCAACCCCCACACACCGTAGCCTGCAGCCTTCAAATCACGAAGCAGCTGTTCCATATCCGGAATCATGCGGGGGAGCGCATCGCCATAGCGTTCGATGTAATCGCGGAAGATCTCAGCGATCTCCTCACCCTGCTCGCGTACCACATCGGGATAAATGTCTTCGAAATCTTCGCCATGGTCCATACGATCCTCATAATCATAGAAACCGCACGGATCATCATCTGCGCAAATACGGTCCACAACTACCTGGGGGTACCTGCCTTCAAGGCATGCGCGCGTCTGCCAGTCGATGAGCACGCCGCAAAAATCAAAGACCACATCGGTGACGTTGGCACTGGGGGAGGTCATGAAAATCCTTCCTGCAAAATACGGATTGGCAACGCCAGTGTAACGCAAGGTAACCGACGTTGGGGCTGGTGTTCAGTAAATTTGTTGCATAGTTAAAGTAATTGTAAGAATGCAGGCTGAATACTGCCGATAATATCGCTGGCGATGATTGGATGGCCGATTTCTCCGAAATGCTGCTTTTTGGAATGACCGTAGATTTGCGGATGATGCCATCCACGCTGTTCGGATTGCGATGCAATCGCTCCCGCAAGACCATGCATGTAGGCACCGGCAGCCACGACCTCGGGAACCAATGCCGGATCCTCGGCAAGCATGTCGTCCTGCTGTGCGAGCAGGGCTCCCAACATGCCGGCGAGCACGTCACCCGATCCTGCGGTAGACATCCATGCCGGTGCGCGACCGGAAAGAATCACACGCTCATTGCTCTCGCCATCAGCGCCCACCACCATGGTCACCGCGCCCTTCAGCAACACGGTCGCACCGGTCAGCTCATGGAGTTTGCGGGCGCAGGCAAGCGGCTGCGAGCACACCTCGTCGACACTGACTTCGTTTTTGCCCAGCCGAGTCAGCATGCGGGCCAGCTCTCCGGCGTGCGGGGTGACGACCACCTGAGCCGGCACCTTATCTGGTAGCAAATCCAAGGCTCCGGCGTCCACCACGATTGGTGGCATATCCAGTGCGTCTGCATGCCGGGCATCGACATCGTCGCCAAGATCGGCTTCTTGCGGCAGCTCATAGTGCTTTAGTAGCGCGGCTATGGTTTTGCGCTGGAAGTCGGAGTCGGACGCTTCGTCATCGCCTGCGGGAACGCCGGAGCCGACCACCCACGATTGGACGCGTCCCTTGCCGATCACCGCCTCAGGCAACGAGGAAAGCACCATATCCTGCGCGCGTTGTGGGCCAAGATAACGCACCATGCCTGTGTTGGTGCGTGCGGCGGCAGCGGAAGACAACACGGCCGCACCTGGGTAACGTGTGGAACCTGTCACTAAGCCGACCACTCCGCGTGAATATTTGCCGTCCGAAAGCTGCGGCAGACGGATCGAATCCGTTACGAAATCGCCATCCGTCATTTCGGTCGCGGGAACGTAATCATCGATATCGAAGCCGAAATCGACCAAAGCGAGGTGCCCGCATGCATACGAGGCGGGCGACACCATTGCGCACGGCTTCATCGCGCCGAACGTCACCGTCACGTCTGCCGGAATATATGGTCCCGGCAGCGAACCATCATTCACGCCAACGCCGGACGGTGTGTCGATCGCCACGACAAGCGGCAGATCGGAGGAGGGTTCATTGTTCGGCAAGGCGGGCCTGTCGGGTAGTTCGCCATCGAATCCCAAGGAGGATGCGATGGCGCCTGCGATGCCATGCAACGCGCCACTTACGCCAATGCCGGTCATCGCGTCGATGATCACATGAGAGCCTTGGGCGTACTCTACTGCGGCCTGCAACCGTTCTCCGGCCTCTCCTGCGGAGAAGCCCGTGGTGCATCCGGGGATTTCGGCGGCGGGGTCGAGTGCGAGAATGCGGCCTCCGGCGTGCACGAACGCGCTGAAAGCCTCCTCGTGCAGGGAGCGGCCCACGGCGATCGCGGTGACGTGCGCGCCTTCGTTCGCTAATTCCGCGCCGGCGTACAGGCCATCGCCGCCATTGTCTCCTGCGCCCACAAGCAGGGTCACGCGCGCGTCTTCGATGGTGAGATCCTCGTCGTCGAGCAGCGTCATGGTCACGTGGGCCGCTGCCGATGCGGCCATGCGCATCAGCGGCACGCCGTCGTCTAGCAGCGGACGTTCCATGTCGCGCACGGTATCGGAGTCGTAGGCGCTGTACAGCAGTGTTTGCAAACGGTCGGCGTCATCGGCGATGTTCATAACGTTCCCTTCCTCGTCGTTTATGAGCAACAATCCCTACTGTAGTCGTAATATTGGGAGTCAAGGATTTTTCGGCGTGGAATGGAGACTAAAATGGCATATATCGAAATGCGGCACAGTTACAAGCGTTACCAAATGGGTTCCACCACCATCACCGCGAACGATGATGTGAGCTTCGGCATTGAAAAGGGCGAATTGGCCATCATTCTGGGCGCGTCGGGCGCGGGCAAGTCGACGGTGCTCAACATTCTGGGCGGCATGGACACGAATTCCGAAGGCAGCGTGGTCATCGACGGACGCGACATTTCCAACTACTCTCCGAAACAGTTGACGGCCTACCGTAGAACGGACATCGGTTTCGTGTTCCAGTTCTACAATCTAGTGGCGAATTTGACCGCGAAGGAAAACGTCGAACTCGCCTCGCAGATCGTTTCCGACGCGCAGGATGCCGTCAAAGTGTTGGAAGACGTCGGTCTCGGCGATCGTGTCGATAATTTTCCCGCGCAGCTTTCCGGCGGTGAACAGCAGCGCGTGGCCATCGCCCGAGCCGTTGCGAAGAATCCGAAGATCCTGCTGTGCGACGAGCCGACAGGCGCGTTGGACTACAATACCGGCAAGCAGGTGTTGCAGATTCTGCAGGACATGAGCCGTAAGAAAGGCGCAACCGTGGTGATCGTGACCCACAATTCGGCGATCGCGCCGATTGCGGATCGTGTGATCCGCATGCATGATGGCAGGGTTACCGCCGTCGATATCAACGAGCATCCGATGGATATAGCGGAACTCGAGTGGTGATGCCGCGACACGCGGTGTGACACTCGATTTGCGAAGACACGTGAAGCGTGTAACATATGTGACTTGTGCACGGAAGCAATTCCGTACAGGAAGCACATTCCTGCGTAGCTCAGTTGGCAGAGCATCCGACTGTTAATCGGACGGTCACTGG
>OIXX01000197.1_pt1 | contig 46719 bp, 30 predicted proteins | sample 1588161 | NCBI WGS metagenome assembly OIXX01 (sample SAMN03283274) | human gut metagenome | biome: human-associated habitat; material: feces | host: Homo sapiens | place: Peru | collected 2012 | reverse complement strand
GGAAGCTGCTTATGATACAAATCCTCTGTATACTTGAGTTTCTGATTATACAACTTTCGATTTACATATGGAGTAAACAGATTTTTTCATACCACATTTCACGTTTTGAAAACATCTGTTCGGCTTTACTTTCTAAAAGATTTAATATAAGACCATTTTGCAATTCTTTTGTGGGTTGATCTACGGAACGGAAAATAGTACCACCAATTCGTTTTAGGTGTTTCCAAAGAAATTTTGGATAAATGTGGGATTTTCTAATATCATCTTCACATTTTGTAATTGGACATATACCTCTCATACATTTATTTTATAACATCTGAATTTTTAGGGCAAGTTCTTGATCAACACAAAAATTGGATTTCTGCTTTAATTGATGTACAATCGATTCTTTGCTCTTATATAAATCATTAAATGCATCGTTTATTTGGGCTAATTTTGCAGAGAAGCACCCATTTTTATACACTGCAAAATCCAAAGATAAACATCGTTTCATCTTGGGTATACTTTCCAACTCGTCATAAGACAAATATTTACTTTGTGATCCTAATAATAAGTCGAAATATACAGAACTACTTTTCTTAAATGTATTAGTAATATCAACAAAAGCATTACTAATCTTCCAATAAGACATGATTCTTATACATTCATCTTCACATTGTTCATAAGGATTCTTTTCACAAAGCATTATGACAAACTTTTTATTATGCATTTCATAATCTTGTTCTTCTTCACCTATAGGCTCACCGAGCTTATACAGTTCAAAAACGATGGATGACATTAATATTTCATGTTCTGCAAATAATATCTTCTGCAAAGCTTGAAATTCAGACTTATTTTGGGGAATAAAGTCAGAAACAATATAAAAAATATAGCCTGCAATATAGCCAAAACTAACATTTGAAAAAACAGTCAAACAGGAATACAAGTGCTTTGATTCGTTTGGGGTTATTGTTGTCTGAAACATTGCAGACAAATAGGAACATACTATAAATAATACAAACAGCAAAAAACTCCAGCTAGAAATCAATTTGCATAAGCAATATTTAAGCAGCATATATGAATATTTTTTCATGATAATAGTATTTCTTGTAGTACCAGGTAGTGTAAACAGAGCCGTGACACAGTTCAGTTTACACTACCAGTAGGAGGTAAACACTAATCATAGGTGTTTATCTCCTATTACCTGCTATTTTGTATCTTATATTCTTTTGAAGAAGCCTTCGTATTCATCATCCAAGATTTTCCAAATACCATTTTTCCGACCACCCTCCCTGACAATCAAGTTTAGGTCTGACAGTTGTTTAAGGTATCGCTGTACTTGGCGAAGAGAAATCCCCATGTGTTCAGACATCTGTGTGGCATTAATTTGAGGTGTTTGTGAAATCAACTTGTAGATTTGTCGTTGAGCTTTGACAAATTCTTTTGTGACATTTGCTTTGGCTTTTACGACATTCTCCACCTCTTTTGCGACATCTTTTACGACATCTTCAGGGGCTTTTATGACATTAGGACTCTCTTTTATGACATCTATGCCATAATTGAGGTTCCATAGAGTAACATGGAATTCAGAAGCATTAGAATTGAACTCTGGAGCATGGTAGTGCTCCAAATTCTCAAAACGCTTATATTCTCCTAAAATCTTCTTCATGCCACTACCTCTACGCTCCATCAGTTTTAGACGATGAAAGAAATCTGCAAGTAAGGGGTTGCGACGTTTTGATGGCACCGTCATTGGATTGAGTTGCTGTATCAAGCGTCCGTCAAACATACCGCCAGGGGAATACACCTCCATACAGTCATCATACATATCAATATGTATTTCGCTGCCAAGCTCCATATAATCCCTGTGGATGATGGCGTTACATATAACTTCTGTTACCGCACGTTCTGGATAATCGGGCAGTTCCTCTCGGTAGTCTGCTTCTTTCCACCATCTTCGATGTGAGTTGTTTCTAACGAAAGCAACAGCATCTTGTAGCTGTCCTATGACACTGCCTTCAAGTTCCGCATCATCCAAAGCCTCACCTAAACCACTTGTCATATCAAGCCCATTCCAACGAGTACAGAATATACGCGAATGCCGAATAGGTGAGTCATCTGCTAACAAAGCACCTGCATTGGTAAGTTTTCCATCATTATCCACGATACCCCACGAAACAAAATCGCTATCATCAAACGATTGGTTCAACCGTTTGAAGTGTACAGATTTTAGTTTTGAGAAAGCCATATCCTCAAACTTGTAAGGAGACGGAAGGGCATCGAAAGAACGACCTGCACCTCTCATAACGAGGCTTTTTAGTTGAAGTCTATCTGCTACAACAGACTCATTGCCAACTCTAACAAAAGCCAATCTTTGTTTGTCACCTATATAGTAACAAGGTGTCTCTTGTCTTTTATAAACATGAAGCAACACAAGTTTCTTGCCATCGACCTCTTTAAATTCAAGATTGACAGCAGGTATAGGGTCAAGTTTTGTCTTAACTTCCTCGCTTATTCTTTCAGCGTCACTTTCCGCATCAGCAAGTCCGACCACTTGGTCATCATCACTGATACCAAATACCAACGTTCCACCTTCGCCATTTGCAAAGGCAGATACACTTTTTAGCCAACTTTTTGGTCGCTTGACTTCGAGTTGCAGTTTCTTGTCGTAGGCGGTTGCCTCGCCAATAAGATTTATTATATTCATGTTGGTAATTTACAAATTATCTATTATCAAGCATTCCTCCACCACCTTTAATTTGTTTCATAATCGAATTGCTAAGACCGCCACATCCTGCAAATAAATCTGCAAACTTATATTGTTTATTCATTATTGTCATCTTCAAAATAATCGGAGTCTATACGTTTTACTTCATAGACACGTTTCAAACTGACTCCAACATTATACTCAATCATATACCTTGCAAGTTCTTGTCCGTCTATCAAAACAATTTTCTTACTTGCTTTTTCTTCAGCATACTTTCGGGCTTCAGAACTGTAAGAACTTGTTGTTATGAATACGCCTTTACTTGCTTTCTGTTCATCAAGTGCTCCAACAAACTGTTGAATTTGCGGCTTACCTATTGTATTTGCTGTACTATAACGTTTTGCTTGAATGTAGATTCTGTCCAAACCAAGTTTATCTTCCTTGATAATACCATCAATCCCATCATCATGAGAATATTTCGTGACCAATCCCGCATCAGACAGGGAACCACCATAGCCCATCTTTAGCAATAAATCTAACACTAAGTGCTCAAAGAATTGTGCAGACTGCTCCAAAACTTTTTGCAATAAGTCGGCTGCCAAATCTTTAATAATGCTTTGGTAAGCATTTTCCAATTGTTCTGTAGGAGTTTGAGTCTGCTTGGATTCTTCTATGATTTTTGCTGTTGCTTTTTTGCTTGTTCCTGTCGAGGTTGTGGCATATTCCGCAAACTCGGGATACTCCATTAGATCCGTTTGCCTTAAATCTGTATGGTTTTGTAAGTACTCTATACCTCGTTTCGTTATTTTGTAATTACCCCTTTGAGGAATTTCTATAAACAAAGCACGGCGAAGCCATTGCCGAGACCACCCTAATCTATCGTCAAGTTGGTTGGTCGAGCCGCTCTTCGTTCTCAATTTACAATCTTCTTCTGTAAGATGAAAATGTCCAATGATGGACTTCTTCATGTCCTTAATACTTACATTATCCATATCCTTTAAACGATAGAGGAATGGATAGAGAAAGTCCTCAAATTTTGGTATTGCCATTTTCTTTTCTAAGTTTATTATTCAACATTTATTCTAAGAAGTTCGGTAACTTCTACATTAAGAAGCTTTGCAGTTTTCATTAAACTTTCCAAGTCTGGTTGACTTGAATTGGTACACCATTTAGATATGGTTGTTTTGTCTTTTCCCAACTGTTCTGCCAACCATTTGTTTGTTCGTTGTTTGTCTGCAAGGACTACTTTAATTCGATTCAAATTTTTACTTGCCATATTTGCGATGAATTTCATTATTGCAAAAGTACAAATAAAATGGCAACAAAGAGAATATTATTATTTTTTTACGGTTTATCAGTAATAAAATGAATTTATTTCACCTTAAATCATGGTTAAACTCTTAAAACCATACGACTATGAAGACTATATTGTCTAAAATACAAAAAAGGTGCTTGCGACACATGATCGCAAGCACCTTTTTTTGTGTATATGTGGTAATCAACAGTTAGTTGCGGAACACCAGTCCGTTGTTGTCGGCATCGATGGTGATGGGCTTCTCCCTTGAAACCTCGTCGGAGAGAATCTTCTTGGAGAGGTCGTTGAGGACGCAGCGCTGGATGGCACGCTTTACAGGACGTGCACCGAACTCGGGATCGAAGCCCTCGTCAGCGAGGAAGCTGATGGCTGCCGGCGTTACGTTGAGTGTGAAGCCCTGCGGCTCAAGCATCTTCTTAACGGCGTTCATCTGGAGCGTCACTACCTGTGCTATCTCATCCTTTGTAAGCGGCAAGAACATGATGGTCTCGTCAATACGGTTGAGGAACTCAGGACGGATGGTCTTCTTGAGCATCTCCATAACCTTCTCCTTCGTGTCGCTGATCACATGGTCGCGGTTCTGCGGCGTGATGCCCGCGAACTGACCCTGGATATACTGGCTGCCGAGGTTGGAAGTCATGATGATGATGGTGTTCTTGAAGTTCACCGTGCGACCCTTGTTGTCCGTGAGACGTCCGTCATCGAGCACCTGCAAGAGGATATTGAAGACATCGGGATGTGCCTTCTCTATCTCATCGAAGAGCACTACGGAGTAAGGCTTGCGGCGCACAGCCTCTGTGAGCTGACCACCCTCATCGTAGCCAACGTATCCAGGAGGCGCACCGATAAGACGACTTACGCTGAACTTCTCCTGATATTCACTCATATCAATACGCGTCATCATCGTCTCGTCATTGAAGAGGTATTCAGCCAATGCCTTTGCCAGCTCCGTCTTACCGACACCCGTTGTACCGAGGAAGATGAAGGAAGCGATAGGACGCTTCGGATCCTGCAGTCCGGCACGCGAACGTCTTACGGCGTCGCTCACGGCACGTATGGCTTCGTCCTGACCGATGACACGGCGGTGGAGCTCTTCCTCAAGATGAAGAAGCTTCTCACGCTCGCTCTGCATCATACGCGTAACAGGTATGCCGGTCCAGCGACTTACCACCTCGGCGATGTCGTCAGCGGTGACCTCCTCACGTATCATGGCATTGCCGTCCTGCGTAGACTTCAGCTGGTTCTGTATGCTCTTGATGTCGTCGTCGAGCTGCTTCAGCTTGCCGTAACGGATTTCAGCCACACGCTCGTAGTTGCCCTCACGCTCAGCACGCTCAGCCTCAAACTTAAGCTGCTCAATCTGCTGCTTGTCCTGCTGAATCTTGTTGACGAGTCCCTTCTCGCTCTCCCACTTTGCGCGGAACGAGCTTTCCTGGTCACGGAGTTCGGCAATGTCCTTGTCGAGCTGTGCAATCTTGTCCGTATCGTTCTCACGCTTGATGGCCTCACGCTCTATTTCGAGCTGCTTCAGCTTACGCGTAATCTCGTCCAACTCCTCAGGAACAGAGTCGCGCTCCATACGGAGCTTTGCGGCAGCCTCATCCATGAGGTCGATGGCCTTATCAGGAAGGAAGCGGTCTGAGATGTAACGCTCAGAGAGCTTAACGGCAGCGATGCAGGCATCGTCCTGTATACGGACCTTGTGATGGTTCTCGTAACGCTCCTTCAAGCCACGCAAGATGCTGATGGCAGAAAGCTCGTCCGGCTCGTCCACCATTACGGTCTGGAACCTACGCTCGAGAGCCTTATCCTTCTCGAAGTATTTCTGATATTCGTTAAGCGTCGTGGCACCGATGCTTCTCAGTTCGCCACGGGCAAGAGCAGGCTTGAGGATGTTGGCGGCATCCATAGCGCCCTCGCCACCACCAGCACCGACAAGCGTATGAATCTCATCGATGAAGAGGATGATGCGACCGTCAGAATTGGTTACCTCCTTGATGACGCTCTTAAGTCGCTCCTCGAACTCGCCTTTGTATTTGGCACCCGCAACAAGCGCACCCATATCCAATGAGTAGAGCTGCTTGTCCTTCAGGTTCTCAGGCACGTCACCGCGAACGATACGCTCAGCCAGTCCTTCTACGATGGCTGTCTTACCAGTACCCGGCTCACCTATTAATATAGGATTGTTCTTGGTACGGCGTGAGAGAATCTGCAGCACGCGTCTGATTTCGTCATCACGACCGATAACAGGGTCGAGCTTGCCCTGACGTGCCTCCTCCACAAGGTTCTTGGCATACTTTGACAGACTCTGGAAGTTTTCGTCAGCCGACTGCGACTGCACCTTCTGACCCTGACGAAGCTCCTGGATGGCCTTGACGGTCTCGTTCTCCGTCATGCCGGCGTCCTTGAGGATGCGGCTTGCCGTGGAGCTGACCTGCAGCAAGGCGAGCAGAATGGGCTCAACACTTGTAAACTCGTCGCCATTCTTCTGTGCGAAGTCCTGCGCACGCTGCAAGACGCTGTTGGCGTCGTTGCTGAGGTATGGCTGCCCGCCCTGCACACGCGGCTGACGCTGAATCTCAGAGTCGACCACCATGTCCACCTGATTGGCATTCACACCGAGCTTCTGGAAGATGTACGTGGCAACGTCCTTGGCCTTCACCATCACACCCTTGAGGAGGTGTATTGGCTCAATGCTCTGTTGTCCCTGACGCTGTGTAATGTTGACAGCCTCCTGAACAACCTCTTGGGCTTTGATTGTGAATTTGTCGAATGTCATATTATTGTTCTCCTTTCTTTATTTTTCTTGTTTTATATTGTTTTCATCGTCAATATAAACAAACTGCATACCTAAGCAATAATTATATGACAATATGTCAGAAAAGAGCATTGTTAACGAATAAATAGCGACATATTGTCAGTTTTGACGTGATATACTATAGGGAGATGTATGGATAAAATCAACATTTAAATAAAAAAATACGGAAAAAGCTTTGGCATTTGAAAAATAATGCGTAACTTTGCACACGCTAATAAGGGAACGACCTACACAGTCAACCATTATTTAGCAACAAAACATATTGGGATATGGTGTAATGGTAACACTACAGATTCTGGTCCTGTCATTCTTGGTTCGAGTCCGAGTATCCCAACTAAGCTCCTCAAAAGAGCAACATCTTTATTTTGAACATTGGGATATGGTGTAATGGTAACACTACAGATTCTGGTCCTGTCATTCTTGGTTCGAGTCCGAGTATCCCAACTAAACAAAGCCTATTCATTACGAATAGGCTTTTTTCGTATTCTCCCCTATCCCACATACAAATAAAAAAGCCGAAATCTTACAGACATGAAGATAAAGTAGTAACTTTGCGGTATAAATTTAAAAGACAGATGGTTATGAAGTACTTAGACCCTAAGGCAGACCTTACGTTCAAGAAGATATTCGGCAATCATCCTGCAAGACTGACCAGCCTTCTGAACGCCCTCCTGCCACTCAGCGAAGAGGAGCAGATACACGAGATAGAGTATCTGCCTACAGAACTTGTGCCTCAGCTCGAAGGGGGCAAGAACACCATTGTGGATGTACTCTGCACAGATATCAGAGGCAGGAAGTTCTGCGTGGAGATGCAAATGGAATGGTCTGACGCCTTTCAGCAGCGAGTATTGTTCAATGCATCCAAACTCTATGTGAGTCAAGCTAAAAAGGGAGACAAATACAGCGAACTCCAACCCGTTTATTCTCTCAACCTGATAAATGATGTCTTCGAGCACGATACTCCCGATTTCATCCACAACTACCGCATCGTGCACGACAAGGACAGTAATAAGGTAATAGAAGGCTTGCATTTCACATTCATTGAACTCCCGAAGTTCACACCACATTCCATTGCCGACAAGCGCATGATGGTATTATGGCTCCGTTTCCTCACGGAAATAAATACCAATACGAAAGAGATTCCAGCCGACCTGCTTAATGATCCGGAGATAGGGAAAGCCGTAGATGAATTGGAGATATCCGGATTCACGGATGCCGAACTCCGTGCCTACGACAAGTTCTGGGACTCTGTAAGTGTTGAAAGAACTCTCCTGGACGACAGATACCAGAAAGGTAAGGAAGAAGGAAGAACCGAAGGCATGTCCCAGCGAAGCCTTGAGATAGCCAGGAAGATGCTGGCAAAGGGAATGGACGAAGCGACGGTCATGGATATGACGGGGCTGACAACAGAGGATATGAAGCTGCTGAAAGCCGAGATGTAGATAACAAACCACCTCTCGCACCACCATACATGCGATTCCTGATATGGTGTTATTAGAAAAAAACGCAAGAAGCGCGGGCTGTATGGCTCGCGCTTCTTGCGTTTTTTATTGTTACAACTTTATATATAGTTATAATCTGATGACATTACAGGTTAGCCAATTCCACTACCTTATCCACGGCAGCAGACAGACCGTCAGCGTTCTTACCACCAGCCTGAGCGAAGTGGGGCTGACCGCCACCGCCACCCTGGATGAGCTTGGCAGCCTCGCGAACCATCTTACCTGCGTTGAGAGAGTGCTCCTTAACGAGGTCGTCGCTCATTGCTACGTTCAGCATCGGCTTGTCGTGCGATACGGTTCCGATAACGGCGAGCAAGTTCTCGGTTACTGCCTGACGCAGCTTGAACATGAGGTCCTTGGCAGCAGCCGGCTCCATAGGCAGCACAGCGGTGATGACCTTAACGCCGTTCACCTCGCGAGCCTTCTGAATAAGCTCTGCCTTGGTGCGCTCCACAGCCTGAGCCTGGAACTGCTCGATGTTCTTCTTCATTGCGTCATGCTCCTCAATGTACTTGCCGATAACAGCCTGGAGGTCCTTGGCGTTGTTGAAGAGGGCGCGGATGGCCTTCAAGCTGTCCTCGATGTTATAGAGAAGCTCCTCACATTCCTTACCGGTCTTTGCCTCGATACGGCGGATACCGGCGGCAACGCTGCTCTCAGAGATGATCTTGAAGAAACCGATACGACCTGTTGACTTAACGTGAATACCACCGCAGAACTCGCAGCTCGGTCCGAAACGAACCACGCGAACCTTGTCGCCATACTTCTCGCCGAAGAGAGCGATGGCACCAAGCTTCTTGGCTTCCTCGAAAGGAGTGTCGCGATGCTCGTCCAGAGCGATGTCCTGACGGATCATATCGTTGACGATACGCTCCACCTTGCGCAGCTCCTCGTCAGTAACCTTTGAGAAGTGAGAGAAGTCGAAACGCAGAGTTGTCGGCGAAACGAACGATCCCTTCTGCTCCACATGGTCGCCGAGCACCTGCTTCAGAGCATAGTCTAGAAGGTGAGTGGCGGTATGGTTGGCAGCTGAAGCGTCGCGCTCGTCGGTGTTGACACAAGCCATGAAGTCAGCCTCAGGGTTCTTCGGCAGCTCCTTCACGATGTGAACAGACTGGCCGTTCTCGCGCTTTGTGTCGGTGATGGTGACAGTCTCGTCCTCGCTGACGAGCACGCCGGTGTCGCCCACCTGACCACCCATCTCGCCGTAGAACGGAGTATAGTCGAGAACGATTTCGTAATATGTGTTCTTCTTCTGCGTAACCTTGCGGTAACGAAGGATGTGACACTCATATTCTGTGTAGTCATAGCCTACGAACTGCTGCTCGCCCTCGCGGATGTTCACCCAATCTGAGTTCTCCACAGCAGCGGCGTTGCGTGCGCGGTCCTTCTGCTTCTTCATCTCAGCATCAAATTCTTCCGCATCCACGGTGAAACCGTTCTCGCGGCAGATAAGCTCAGTAAGGTCGAGCGGGAAGCCGTAAGTGTCGAACAGACGGAAAGCCTGAACGCCGTCCAGCTGTGTCTTGCCCTGCTTCTTCAGCTCTTCCATAGCGGCAGAGAGGAGGTTGATGCCCTTCTCGAGAGTGCGGAGGAACGAGTCTTCCTCCTCCTTGATAACGTGGAGGATGAGGTCGTGCTGAGCCTTGAGTTCGGGGAAGGCCTCTCCCATCTCTCTTGTGAGCACGGGGATGAGCTTATAGATGAACGCTTCCTTCTGTCCGAGGAACGTGTAAGCGTAACGAACGGCACGGCGAAGGATGCGGCGGATGACGTAACCTGCCTTGGCATTGGAAGGAAGCTGTCCGTCAGCGATGGAGAAAGCCACAGCGCGGAGGTGGTCAGCGCATACACGCATAGCCACGTCAGTCTCCTCGTTAACGCCATACTTCAGACCGGTGATGTTCTCCTCCTCCTTGATGATGGGCTGGAAGATGTCGGTATCGTAGTTAGAGTGCTTGCCCTGCATGGCGCGAACAAGACGCTCGAAACCCATACCGGTGTCGATAACGTGCATTGGAAGCGGAACGAGCGAGCCGTTGGCCTTGCGCTCGTACTGCATGAACACGATGTTCCAGATCTCGATAACCTGGGGATCGTCCTTGTTTACGAGTTCGCGTCCGGGAGTCTTAGCCTTCTCCTCGGGAGTACGCGAGTCGAGGTGAATCTCAGAGCAGGGACCGCAAGGACCCGTATCGCCCATCTCCCAGAAGTTGTCGTGCTTGTTGCCGTTGATGATATGGTCAGCAGGAACGTGCTTTGCCCAATATGATGCAGCCTCATCGTCGCGCTTCAGTCCTTCCTCTTCGCTTCCCTCGAAAACCGTAACGTAGAGGTCAGCGGGGTTGAGCTTCAGAACGTCCACCAGATACTCCCATGCGTAGTCGATGGCTCCCTCCTTGAAGTAGTCGCCGAACGACCAGTTGCCGAGCATCTCGAACATAGTGTGGTGATAAGTGTCGTGTCCGACCTCCTCAAGGTCGTTATGCTTGCCGCTCACGCGGAGGCACTTCTGTGTGTCGGCACGGCGGCGCGGTTCGGGCTCGCGTGTGCCGAGGATGATGTCCTTCCACTGGTTCATACCAGCGTTGGTGAACATCAATGTTGGGTCATCCTTGATTACCATCGGTGCAGAGGGCACGATGGTGTGTCCTTTCGACTCAAAAAACTTCTTAAACGAGTCGCGGATTTCGTTAGCTGTCATCATATTTAAAATATTATGTACTTTGTATTTAAATTCTTTCTAAAACGTTTGCAAAGGTACGCCGTTTTGGTTATTTTTGCAAATAAATTCGAACATTATATAATAAAAAACGGTTTCGCCGATGGCACGGACCGTATTACAAAACATATATCTATTCCTCATGGCACTAAACACAGACAAGAACGTGAAGCTATATTACTCAATAAAGGAGGTGGCGGAGATGTTCGACGTACGCGAAAGCACACTCCGATATTGGGAGACCGAGTTTCCGCGACTAAAGCCCAAGACCGTAGGCAAGAACGTACGCCAGTATACGGAGGCTGACATCGAGCAGATCAGAGCCATATACAATCTGGTGAAGGTGCGGGGATTCAAGATATCCGCCGCACGAAAGATGCTCAATCATAACCGGGCCGGCGTGGACAAGAGCTCGGAAATACTGGAAACGCTCATCTCCGTGCGCGACGAGCTGAAGGAACTGAAGAGACAACTCGACTCATTGGTGTAGGACCAACAAAATAAGAAACCAACTAAAACTCTACGTCTATGAAATATGCAGAATACATCCAACAAATTGAGATCGACTCATTGTGGAGCGGAAAGCGACACGTGGTATGGAATCTCGACCGTCAGGTGAACATCCTGAGCGGCATTAACGGCGTCGGAAAGAGCACCATCCTTAACAAGGTGGTGAAGGGACTGTCTGCGGGCGGCGAGTTTCCCAGCCACATGCTCAAGGGCGTACGCCTGAAAGTTGTGCCTGAGGATGCGCGTTGGATACGCTATGATGTCATCAGATCGTTTGACCGTCCGCTGGTGAATCCTGTCTCTGCCGACAAGCTCAACACATCGCTTGCCGACCTTGCTACGGAGCTGGACATACAGCTGTTCTTCCTTCAGCGCAAGTATCTGGACTATCAGGTGAACATCGGCAACCGCATCATACAGTGCCTGCAGGAGGCCACGCCCGACGCTGCACAGAAGGCGCAGACCATTTCGGCTCCGAAGAAGCGCTTCCAAGACCTCATTGACGACCTCTTCGCCGACACAGGCAAGACCATCATACGTACGGAGAACGAGATTCGCTTCTCGCAGATAGGCGAAACGCTGACGCCGTACCAGCTCTCAAGTGGCGAAAAGCAGATGCTCGTAATCCTCCTGACGGTACTCGTGGAAGACCAGCGACCCTACGTGCTCTTCATGGACGAGCCGGAAGTGAGTCTGCACGTCGACTGGCAGCAACGCCTCATCGACCTCATCCTCGAGCTAAACCCCAACGTACAGATAATCCTGACCACTCACTCGCCAGCCGTAATCATGAACGGATGGGCAGACCGCGTGACCGAAGTGAGCGACATCACGGACAATCAGTAACCACCTATAACTCCACACCCTATTAACCCCTAAAACCGAAAGCACTATGGCAAGACGTCTTCGCGACAGCATAACGTCGCAATACATCGAGGCTGCCAACCGGCTCAACTCACGCCAGTCGCGCCGACGCATCGTGGCTTACGTCGAGAGCTACGACGACATATTCTTCTGGCGCTCCGTGCTCTCACGCTTCGAGAACGAGGAACGCTTCTTCGAGGTGATGCTGCCATCCCGGAAGGAGCATCTGGAACGGGGAAAGAAGGCTGCCATAATGAGCCTCATAGAGGACGGAAGAGTGGGCAAGAACATGATAGCATGCGTGGACGCCGACTATGACTACCTCGGACAGGGAGCCACAAAGCAGTCGGACGTCATCCTTTCCAGCCCATACATCTTCCACACTTACGCTTACGCCATAGAGAACATGCAATGCTACGCACCGTCGCTCCACGATGTCTGCGTGGCTGCGACGCTGAACGACCAGGCTGGATTCGACTTCCGCCGGTTCCTCGCCGACTTCTCCGTGGCAATTTTCCCGCTCTTCGTGTGGAACATCTGGTCATACCGCACTGGAGCCACGCCACATTTCACAATCTCCGACTTTCTTCACACCATCGAAATGGGCAACATTTCGCCGGAAAACGCCTCCGCTGCGCTCGACAATCTGCGCAAACGGGTGGGCAGAAAGATTGTGCAACTGCAGAAGCAACACCCTGACGCAAAGCCGTCATACGCCGAAGTGAAGGAGTCGATGAAGAGTCTTGGCGTCATGCCGGACCAGACATATATGTATATACAGGGCCACTTCCTCTTCGACAAGGTGGTGATGCCGCTGCTGAAGAAGACGTGCAACCGTCTGATGCGCGAACGTGAGAGAGAGATAACCCACCAGAGCCTCCACACCACGCAGCGCCACAACGAGCTGTCATGCTATTCTTCCAGCGTGGCTGACGTGGAATGCCTCATAAGGCGAAACGTGGGATATGTGGGTTCACCACAGTTTGCAGCCGTCATAAGGGACATCGAGGCGTATATAAATCCGCCGAAGCCTACGCAATCCGAGCCGCAAGAAGCTCCGAAAGAGCAGAATGAAGCTCAGCAGGAGCCTGAAGAAGCGCAGCAAGAGCCTAAAGACGCGCAGAAAGAAAACCAACAACAACATTCTTAAAAATAAAAAAATCAAATTAATCAGTTAAATGAAGAAAACCACACTCACGGGCATTTGCCTCGCGCTTGCTTTGACAGCCGGCGCACAGACACGTGGCGGAGGTATCTCTGCCGAAACAATGCAGAAGATTGAGAAGATGCAGACTGCCACACCGAAGGCTGTATTCAACGCAATGGCAAGCAACAAGATTGACAACCTTGCCAAGAACTTCTCTAACCGCACCACCTTCGACAACCACTTCAGCGTGGAGACACCGTCACAGAACATCCACGACCAGAAGAGTTCGGGAAGATGCTGGATGTTCTCCGGCTTCAACGTGCTCCGTTCTGACTTCGCTCGTCAGCACGCAGACAGCCTCGTCGTAGAGTATTCGCACGACTATCTCTTCTTCTACGACCAGCTGGAGAAGGCCAACCTCATGCTCCAGGGCATCATCGACAACGCCAAGAAGCCCATCGACGACGTGCGTGTGCAGTTCTTCTTCAAGAACCCGCTCAACGACGGCGGCACATTCTGCGGCGTAGCCGACCTCGCTCCGAAGTACGGACTCGTGCCCAAGCAGGTGCAGCCCGAGACTTTCTCAGCTGAGAACACATCCAAGATTTCGTCTCTCATCTCTTCCAAGCTCCGCGAGTATGGTCTGGAGCTTCGCAAGATGGTGGCTGACGGAAAGAAGCATAAGGCCATCGAGGACCGCAAGGCTGAGATGCTCGGCACCGTATATCGCATGCTCGCCATGACAATGGGTGAGCCGGTGAAGGAATTTACATACCAGTTCCGCAACAAGGATGGCAAGCCCGTAGGCGAACCGCGCAAGTTCACACCGAAGCAGTTCTACGACTACACAGTAGGCCGTCCGCTCGAAGGCACATTCATTATGGTGATGAACGACCCGCGCCGTCCCTACCACAAGACATACGAGGTGGAGTATGACCGTCACGTCTACGACGGACAGAACTGGAAGTACCTCAACCTCCCGATGGAGGACATAGCTAACCTCGCCATCGCATCCCTCAAGGACGGCAAGAAGATGTATTCTTCTTACGACGTAGGCAAGCAGTTCGACCGCGAGCTGGGCTACCTCGACACAGAGAACTATGACTACGGTTCGCTCTTCAACACAACATTCCCGATGACAAAGGCTGAGCGCATCTCTACATACGACTCTGGTTCGACACACGCCATGACTCTCTCAGCCGTTGACCTTGACGCTAACGGAAAGCCAATCAAATGGAAGGTGGAGAACTCATGGGGTCCGAGCAACGGCGACAAGGGTTGTCTGATCATGAGCGCCAAGTGGTTTGAGGAATATATGTTCCGTCTCGTAGTAGACAAGAAGTACGTTCCTGAGAACCTCCTCAAGGAGTTTGACCAGAAGCCGGTAATGGTCATGCCGGAAGACCCGCTCTTCGGTGTTGACGAATAAGCGTAGTTTTTAAAATACACAACAACTTAAAAAAAATTGGCGCAAATCCACCGCGACATTACGGACGGATTTGCGCCAATATTTTTTATACCTTACTCAAAGTAAGACAGTCTGACAATCTATCAAAAGTCGGCAGCCAATCCTACCATATAAACATTGCATGCATCGCTTGCAGCGGCTATTTTCACTCCACCATTAACAGTAACACGCCCTATGCGCACAGCGGCACCTGCAGTTAACGCATTATCGTTATCGCCAATATGAGTGCCGACACGCAGCGTATAGTTGTAGAGGAACGTGTAGCCAACACCTGCCGCCAACTCAGTTTCGCTCTTGACATTGCCAGAGGCGAGATACATACCTACATCAACATTCGCACTTATATTCTGTCCGTGACCTGTAACAAGCCCAACATTTCCGCCTGCACCAATACGAGGCGACAGTGATCCGCTGTCATCACCGCAACTATAACATCCAAGATTAGCCACACTGACTCCTGCTAAATATTTGGCTTCAAGACCTAACAACTTACCTTTATATGTATAGTCAGCCCCTATAGTTCCGCGCACAGCGCAGACCGTTGCCAATGCCTTTTCCGACACATAGCCCACAGTGGCGTATGTGTGAAAGGAACCGGATAAAGCAAAAGCATATCCTGCGTCGAACGCATATGAGCGTATCGTAAGATGAGGTTCGGATGTCTCTTTCATGTTCTCATCCACAAATATATCCTGCTTGCCCATAAGCCAATAACGACCTCCCATAAGCACCGCGTGCCGTCCTTTGTGCCAAGCTGCCGTTAACGTATGCAGAGTCTGCGTATATTCGTCAGACGGTATTATGGCTACAGAATAGTCGGCACAGAAGCTGCCGTCCTTTTCAAATGCCGCAGACGGTAGCGTATATACCAGCGCCTCATCGGATGCATAGCGCGACCCTCCTGATGAAAGAGCAGATGTCGACGCCACCATATCGTTAAGCGGCAACATACGGCTTTGTGCCATGGCTATGTCTAACGACACAGCGAGCAGTATTGTTATGATTATCCGTTTCATTTACTGATGTTTATTCCTATTTCTTAATGAATTTCTCCTTGTATGTCTTTCCGCCGTTCTCTATTGAGACTGTGTATTGTCCTGGATAGAGCGATGAGACATCAAGCATAATTGTGCGCTTCAATGCATCGAGTTGCGCAGTATCGTACGATTTTTCAATTGCCAGCTTATTTGCTGCATTGCGCACGCGTAGCACAAGCTTTCCTTTCACTTCCGTACCGAGTTTGACGTACACCGTGTTTTCGGCAGTTGTGGGAAACAAACTGTATATGCCTTTGTCCATATATACAAACATATCGAGAGAGAAGCTTACTTTTTGGTTATGGCAGTCTGTCACCTCAAAAGTCTGCCTCGCTTGCCCATAGCCGAGAGCCGTCACCTTCAGCATATAACCGTTGAGAGCGGTCGACACATTAGTGCCTGTCACATTTCCGGCAGCAAATGTCAGCGAGCCGCTGTCCTCATCGTCCACATACTGACGCAGATCTATGCTGCACGTTTCGCCCCGCGCCAAGCCCACCGGCTCTATCGGAGTCTTCACCACCGGCGGATTGTCTGTGGTCTTCACCACGTTTATCACAGCCGTAGCCGTAGCGCCATATATGTCAGTGACAGTAAGTGTGAACGACTTCTCCCCTACCTGCAGACGCGATGCGAACACACGCACATTAATATTGTTGCCACTACGCTCCACATTGAGCAATGCACGGTCGGTAATGGAATAAGCGAGTTGCTGTCCTTCAGCATCGTCAATACGAAACACGATGTCATGCATGTCATTACCAGCCAAATGTATAGGATTACCACCGCCAGACACAACAGATACTTCAGGAGCATGATTTACAGTGGTGGCAAGCATGCCTCCATAAAATGTCGGAGCTGACTCGCGTCCAGAACGTGCCGTGGCTGTGAGCGCCGCATAATAGCGCGTGCCCGTAGGCAGTCCGGACAGAGTCCGCACCACCTGTGCACCTTCTTTCAATCCACTTGCAGGAATGATTAAGCGTGCCACTTTAGCGTCAATAATATTGTCTGCCGTAAAAGGTGATGCAGAATAATAGAGCGTATACTTCAGTATTTGTCCTTCCTCAAGCAAGCGTGCTTTCCATCCCAAGGTGATTGAGGTAAAGTCAGTATGTGTGAGCGACTCGTCAAATGACGGCTCCATTGGCTTCACCGACTCGTCAATGGCTGCGAGAGCCGCTGCTGCATCGATGTAACCCAAGCCAAGACGGTCTGCATACTTGTTGCCGTCGATGGCATTTACGGCGTTGATGTCATTCCCTTTAATGCCAGCCATAAGGTGTCGCCAAAGGTCGTCACGCACAAAACCGCTGCCACCGTACTTCGACACCACAAGCGCTGCCACTCCCGAAACGTGCGGACACGCCATTGACGTGCCTTGCATGTAACCATACATTGACTTACCGTCCTTGACTGGCAGCGTGCTTACGATTTCGGAAGATGGTATGCCTTGCGAGTTGCGCGGATATTTGTAGCCGACAGGGGCGCTTCCGCCTGGCGCACAGATGTCCACCCAGTTATCGTAAACCGTGTAATATGCAGCCTTTAAGTCAGGAGCGTATGAAGACACAGATATCACATTGTCGAGCGCAGCCGGATAATACCTGCCGGTTCTGCCGCTGTTTCCAGCGGCGAATATCGCCACACCGCCCTTCATTGGCGCTCCGTCATAATTGCCCGCATTGACATTAAAATAGGCTATGGCTTCCTCCACAACCTTTGATCTGGTATCGGGCTGACCAAATCCCCATGAATTCTGGCTTATCACAGCTCCGTTGTTAGCCCCGTATACGATGGCAGCCGCAATGGCATTGTCATCAGCTCCTATATTGTCCGGCGAATCAGGATCGTTGGGGTCGTAGTCGGGATTCACCTTGAATATCTGGCAACTCATAATGCGTGCTCCTGACAGCTCGGTGCCGTTGCCTCCAGCCACTCCGCAAATGCCCTTCGAGTTGTTGTTGCGTGCTGCCATTATGCCGGCGACGTGGGTGCCGTGGTCTACGGGAGTTATGGTGCCCGTGTCGTCAACGAAATTATATCCATATACATCGTCAACATATCCGTTGCCGTCATCGTCAATGCCATTACCTGGTATTTCCCCCTTGTTCACCCACAGGCTGCCTTTAAGGTCTTCGTGGTTAATGTCTATGCCACCATCAACTTCGGATATTATAACATCCGGTTCACCCGTGGTCTGCAGCCAAGCCTCAGCCACATTGATATCACCACCAGCCACGCTGCTGACAATCTCCTCGCCAAGCGAGTTAGTATAGTTGCCGATAACACCTGAATTGCTCAATCCCCATTGCAAACCGAAGAACGGGTCGTTGTACGGTGCTTCAGCCATTGCGCGTGTACCGTCACAATCCACCTCGCTCACCTTGTAATTACCGAGCGAAGCGCGATGTACGGGTTCTGCCACGTCGGTCACACCGCCAGACGGCAGCATCACAGCTCGAGTAGCATTAGAACGACACGGGTCTATACACACGGTATACCAGCGGTTCAGCCCATCTTCAGACATGCTTTTCTCAAAGCGTTCTGAGTAAGCGAAGACGCGCTTCATACTCGTTGCTCCTATCAGACCGAGATAATCGTCGAGCCTGCTGTTGCCAGTCGGCACTGTCAGCGTGTTCTTGGTGTTGTCTATGGATAAGACGATGTCCTCAGAAAGTTTTACGTTCAGCTGGTCTGAGGCATCAGTCGGCACTGCTGAAACCACGTCACGCGATTCACCTCCAACAATATCATTGTCGCTGCACGACGCACATATAAGCACTATGGTTGCAGCAAGCGGTAAAAATCTATTCATTCTGTTTTTTATTAATCGTTCAAGAAACTAAAAAGCGTAAAACACGCATACGCTTACAAGTCGTTCGTCGCGACTTCCGCATACGGGGATGGCATATTCCTCGCGGTATGGCGCTGACGTGCGCCGTGCATAACCGGCACTGGCGTTTACGCCTATTTCGCCATGTTTCAAGGTGTGGGCAGCAATGAGCGACGCTTTTATGCTCCATTTCTCTTCGCCACGGATAAGATATGGTATGTAAGCCTGCGCATGCTCTGTGGATGACGAAGCTTGCGTCACCGTGTATTCGTTGCCGACCGCCTTGCGCATACTGAACGACGCATCCCAATCCAGACGGTTGCGCCCATACTTGAAGCGATAGCCAAATCCTACGGACGGCGTGACCCCAGTATTGCCAATAACCATATATGGCATGTCATAACGCTCTTGATGACGGTCGTAGGAAGCTCCGATGTTGACCGTGGCGCAGCTGTTGTTTCCTGTAACAACGACAAGGCGTGCGTCAAGGTTCTCCATGATGTCCGAACTATGGTAAAGCTTGTTGGTGCCAACATGCACATAGTCGTAAAGCGACTGCGACGCATCCTGCTTCTGATTCTCGTATATGTTCTCGTCGCCCTTGCGCCATGCCGCTTCACCCGAGAGGCGCAGATGAATCTGCGTGTTGCTGCCCAAACGGTGTGACGCCACAATGTTATGTGTAGCCCTGTGCGTGGATGTGAGATACAGATTCTTAAACGACGACTCCTCGGTCTGCATGCGACGGAAGTTGTAGCCGGCATTGACGGTGACATCCCATGCGTCAGTTTCGTCTGCTGACTTACGCAAGACGACATCGCTGCCAATACCGAGCGTCTGCATCTGACGACGATACGAATAGCCAGCCGAACTCTCCTTGCGGTTCCATTGTCCGAATCCGTAAAAAGCCAGATACTTGTATGTCGTGACGGTGCTGGAAGCCGATATCGACTGCTTGTTTATCTCGGGATAAACCTTCAGAGCAGCAACCCACCGCGGGGTGTTAAAGGCAGCTCCGAAAGCCAGCCTGAACCAGTACGAATAAACCGAGCGGCGCGGCTGGTCTTCCTTTGCAGCCGCAATGCCTTCATAGAAGCCACTCACTCCGTAACGGAATCTTCCACTGCCCATGCTCAGACCGCCATGGACAACATAACGCTCGTTCTGTACGCTGCCCGTAGAAACGGTGTCGCCAATCGTGTATGGAGCGTAGTCGGCAGGACGTACTGCATAGTTCTGGTATGTGCCATGTTGCCGAGAGCGCTGATATGTGGCACTTCCGTAGAGCAGCCCTACGCCTTTGATTACAGCCTCGCTTCCAGCCATGGCCTTTAAGGAAGCCGTGCGGTTGCCGTTGTAGTGAAGCCAGTCGCCGTGAGTGCGCCAATAGTCGTAGCCAGCGCTCAGAACAGTGTTACGACGCGTATTACGGTATGCGAGTGCACGCAGTTCCGGATGACGCGCGAATATGTAGTCGGCAGAACATTCTATGTCTGTCTCAGTCTCGGCGCGGTCTTCCTGCGACTGTACGGGAGCAGCATATCTAAGATAGTCAGAACGATTCTGTGCCAAAGCCGCTACGCAAGCCGCCATGACAAGCGCCTGTGTCAGGATAAGTCTTGTATGTGTCATAATAAGCTGAGTGTTAGTTCGGCACCGAAGAACGGACGTTGCCAGTCGCGGATGGTCTGCAAGTAGTTGTTCTTGTATTTTGGCGACACCTGTAGCAGGTTGTCCGCGAAAAAGGACAAGCGTGCGTGCCGTCCGAACTCCTTGGTGAGTTTGAGATTCAAGAGCAGCGATACGGGGCGGCGCAGCTCGTTGTAACGTGCCGAATTAAACTTGCGGCGCAGTGTCTCGAACGTACTGTTGGCAGATATCTGCTCCGGTGTGAGAATGGCCACTTTGCCGTCCGTGTCCATATAGCGCGAAGGATATTCGTTGACATCGGTGCATAGACGCGACTTCTCAAACCACACGATTTGTATAAAGTTGGTGAATATGAGTTTCAGTTTTGGCAAATGGGTGTTTATCCAAAAATTGGTGTTGAAGTTTTCGGCACGTGTCTTATCATATCCGTTGTATATTCCTACGTATGGATAAGGTTCGTCGTTCTCCATTATCTGCGGCCAGTACATCACGGGCACACCGCTCGAGTATTCGGTGCTGTAGTAAGCTCCGTTTATCTCCACCTCGGTGTGCAATGGTATTATGGTGGGTACGTGCATGCGATATTCCACGCCGCGCTTGGTTACGGCTGCGCTGTTGGTCGGCACGTTCAGCTGCATGAACGTGTGGCGTTCGCGGCTGTAGAAATCATCCTTGGCAGGACGCCCGTCAACGGGATTCTTCAACTTATAATAATATGTGTACGATGCCGGTGTGTACTGCGTGAAATACTCCACACCGCCTTTCATCTTCTCATAGAATCCTGTGACTGAGAAGGCATAACCGTCGTAATTGAAGTCTACACCAACCTCAAACTTGCTGTTGCGGTTCTCGCGCAGTACAGGATTAGTGGGGTCCTGTATCTTGGTGTTGGTTATGAGCAGGCGTTTCTCCGGTGCATCGGAATAGGCGTTGAGAGCCGTGAAATCATGATAGACCTTGTCCGGATAAAGAAAATCCGCCGATGGCAGCTTGTTCTCTATGCCAAATCCGGCTCGAAGAGACACGTTGCGCACAGTGGCACAACCCTTCGGTGCGAAATTGTATGTATATGACATCTGCAGTCTCGGCTCGAAGAGCGCCTTGCCGTGCAGAGCGTAGTTATGCGGCAGATTGAGCATCATCGTCTCACGCACGCCCCACTGCGAGTTCACCTCACTGCGTCCAAGCTTACAGCGCAGCTTCAACTCGGCATAGGTGGCATGATTGACAATGGCAGGAATGTCGCTGTTGGCACGCGGACGTATGAAGTCGCTCGACGGATAAGGCGGCCTTTCCTGATCCACCACCGCTCCTTTTCCGAAATTCTTGGTATAGTTGAGCGATGTTCCGAGCATTGCTGCAAAATTGAGGAACGGCGTTACGTTGCCATACTTATTGGCTGTGAACTGTGTGAAGAGTGTGAACGGCTGGTTGTCCACGCTGTAATACGTACGGTATTTGCTTGGCAGATACGTTCCCTCGTGCTCGCCCTCCTCAGTGGCATGCTGCAGCGGTGTTACCGTACGGTTCTGTACGAGCTTGTCATACCGTAGCACGTCGCTCGTGTAATTGGCAGATGCTATAAGCTCGAGGTCGTCCACAAGCTTCATTTCTGTACGCATATTGAATTTTGCAGAGAGTGACGCATTCTGATAACGCGTGTTGTATTTCTCGCCGAGCGTCTCGGTGAGGTCGTCAGTGCGGTTGTTGTTGAACGATGTGATATATCCGCCACGCACGCTCATGTCCACAGCCTTGCCCCACCAGCGCATCTGATTGTTCCAGTTGAGCTGTCCGGTCACACGGTTGTAGGCTCCGCGTGTGTCCTCAATGCTTGTGGCGGACCTCACTATGTCAGCTCCAGCATACAGAGTTCCGAGCGATTCTGACAGTCTGATGCCCTTACCCACATAGGCAAGCTTGTTGAGCGGATCAAACTTGATGCGCACTCGCATCGGACTGCTGCCTTGCTTGGGCGTGACACGTATGGTGCCGCTGCTCAGATTGCCCTCCTTGGCAGACGCAATGCCGCGGTTTACGGTGACGCTCTCTATGTGGTCTGTTGATATGGTGCGCATGTCCACGCCAGTGTTGACGCTGGTGTTGCCTTCCTGGTCGCCGCCACCCGTTCCTGCCGTGATGCCGGTCATCTGTATGCGCTGGCCGTCGTTCTGCACGGGCACACCGTCTATGGAAAGTCCCATACCGAATGCGGTCGACTCATCGCTGCCCACCTGACGTGACGATATGAGCGAGCGACTCTGCATGTTGTTCTGACCGGTCTTTCCTCCTGGCAGAAGCTGGAATATGTCCTGTATGGAGGTGGGCTGGATGTATTCGAGAGCTTCCTGTCCTATGGTGGCATCGCTGCCTGTCTTGTCATTATACTTGGCAGTTACCGTAAAGTCCTTGAGCGCCACACTCTGCTGTTCGAGCATGACGCTTATGTTCTTACGTCCGGATGTTGTCACCGTAAGCTCCGCTGCCTGATAGCCAAGGCTGCTTACCTTGAGGCGCACTTTTGCGTTACGTCCCACCTGAATACTGAAATTGCCATTTATGTCGGCAGCCACTCCACGGGCAAGGTCGGGCAGGTATATGGTGGCAAACGGTATAGGCTCGCCACTGGCCTTGTCTGTCACTTGTCCGCTCAGAATCTGTACCCGCTGTCCGTCGTGCGAGGATGTCGGCATGACGCTTTCCGGCGATGCCGAACCGGCAGACGCCGCAGTACAGAGAGGTGTGTGCGACACGGCAGCTATAAGCAATGCTGCGGTTATGTTCATACGTTTGTGCTGTATTGTCTTTTGCTATTAATGTGTGTACGAGAAAGAAAAAACGCTGGACGGCGAACACTCTTAGGAATGTCCTAACCTTTCCAGCGTTAGAATGTTTGGGGTGTTACGCGGTGAGAGAGCTACTTCTTGGGATAGCTTTTCTGTCCGTGTGGGATTATCTCAAAGTCGTCAGTGCTGTTGTTAGTGTCGACAACAGTCTCCTTGCCACTTGCGTCAGTCACGCGCTTGCGCTGTACGAACTGGCCGCAGAAGCCACCGTAAAGGCCGTCGTCCTGTATGAGCACCGAGCCACGGTCGATACGGTCTGGCAACACCTTATGGAAAAGATTGTCCACGCATCCTGTCTCAGCACCGTCTATTACGGCAGACATTGGCAGCAGCAGGTGATCCATCTCCATCGAACTGCTTGTCGGCAGAGGCAGCTTCACCTTGCCGTTGAGCATTGCCGTCTTCTGAGCATCGGTAAGGCGCACGAGCAACATAGGAGTGCCGCCGGAGTAACCCCAGTTGAACGCCTGATTCATGGAGTAGTCAACGATTAGGTTGGGCACATCCTGATTGTCGGTTGTCATGCTGTATTCGTAGGGAACGTATATCTCGAAGTCGGCTCCGCTGAGGTCAATGCTGTATGGCTTCTCCGGGTCCACCTTACCGTCCGCACCGAGCTTGTGGTTGATGGCGGAATGCGCAATGACAATACTCTCGCCGGGATTCACCTTATATGTATGTCCGTTGCCGGGGATGGTATACAACTGTGTCACCACGATGGAGTCCTTTTTGAGGTATGACGGCATCGGGTCTGATTCGTCATTCTCGAGATTGTTATAGTCGCCACAGATGGCTATGGAGAGTCCGTCGGCGTAAAGCGCACGATCACTCACGTTACGTATGGTGAAATAGCCCTCGTAGTAAGTGCGCGAGAAGTTGCCGTTATCGTCACCGTTGAAGTAGAGCTCGTCAAGCACGAATGTCTTCTCAAGCTGACCGAACAGTCCTGCCACCTTTACGCTGACAGTGGCCTGATAAGCCGAAAGGGTGTAGTTCTCGGTGTGTCCGTACATGGTGCTCACACCGTCATAGCTGTCCTCAGCCACAATGTCATACTGTCCCAACGGCAACGAGAATGTGGCCTTGCCAGAAGCGTCAGCCTGAGCTGTGAATGCCGTGCCTGACTTCGACTCTGTCACTTTAACCTGAAACGCTGTAAAGTCGGTTATGGTCTGGTCAGACGTGATTTGTACTGTGAATGTGGAAAGCTTAGGCTCGTTGTCGCTTTCGCCGCACGAAACAAAAATCAGTGCTGATACGACAATGGCTAAAAGGGAAAAGATTTTTCTCATTGATTTGGTTGAACTTTAATGTGTAAAAAATATATGCGTAAAAACACGTTGTTTTTTCTGGCTGCAAAGTTAACGCTTTCCACATTGTCTCCCAATACCCAATATTCAGTATTCTGGTAACCTCTCAGCACATGTCTTCTTGCCTAAAAACATGTTCTTCATGTCTTCTTGTCAAAAAACACGGCTTCATGTCCGTCATGCAAATATCGTACAAAGAGTAAAAAGCTGTTACAAAATAAAAATCAATTATAGAGAATCAAAAAGCTGTTTTTAGGGCGTTTTGCTGTGCAAACAGCACCCGAGCTTAACTATAGCGCCACTTTTACAGTGCAATAGTGCCACTATTAGACAGTAAAAGTGGCGCTATTGCATGATAAAAGTGGCACTATTAGAGTGTAAAAGTGGCGCTATTGCAGCAAAAAGTGGCTTTTGGGCGCTTTCATTTTTTGCACATTCCGCTCACCAACCACCTAATCCACTGTGTTTAAACCGTTTATCCCTGCACGCTCAAAACTCAAGAATTTCGCACCAAAGATTTTGTTGTGCGCTCAACTGGGAGTATTGAGCGTTAGAAATGCAAATATTGTATTCGGAACCGCAGAAGAATTAGAAAAGAACCCACTATATGAGCTGTTTAAAATAGCCCGCACCATCAGAACCAAAGCAGCGCTTTATAAAAACAAAAGAGGCTTTAATGCAGGTTTTGTCCTGCATTAAAGCCCTTTTTCGTTTATACTCCTAATTCTTTACAGCGGAGTAGTGAAGATGTATGTGCGGAGCACGTAATAGCTGATGATGCCGGCGATGTAGCCGACGAAAGCTATCCATGTGATCTTCTTCATATACCATCCGAAGGTGATCTTCTCCAGACCCATTACCACAACGCCTGCGGCGCTACCGATGATGAGCATTGAGCCGCCCACACCGGCGCAGTAAGCGAGGAGCTGCCAGAAGATGCCGTCCACAGCCATGTCGCCTGTAGCGGCAACCGGATACATGCCCATGCAGCCAGCAACGAGCGGTACGTTGTCGACGATGCTCGAAAGGACACCGATGATGCCGGTGACGAGGTAGTGATTGCCGTCGAAGAAGACGTTCAGACCCTTGCCGAGAGCTGTGAGCACACCCACCTCAGAGAGGCAAGAGACAGCCATGAGGATGCCGAGGAAGAAGAGGATGGTGGACATATCCACACGTGAGAGCAAGTTGGTGACGCGCTTCTGTGTGCCCTCTGCGTCATGTCCGCGATGGAGATGACGATAGAACACCTCTGTGGTGGTCCAGAGAACGCCGAGCACGAGGAGGATGCCTACGAACGGAGGCAGATGTGTGATACTCTTGAAGATGGGCACGAAAATCAGACCGCCCACACCGATTACGAAGACAGCCTTACGCTGTGTCTCGGTGAAGTCACCAGAGTCCTCGTCTGCACCAGCCTTCACCTCCGGCATGTGGAGCTCGCCCTTGAGGCTGTACTGCAGGATGAACGCAGGAATAAGCATCGAAACGATGGACGGGATGAGAATCTCGCTGATGACGCCAAGAGCTGTGATAAGGCCCTTGTTCCAGAGCATGATGGTGGTGACGTCGCCGATGGGCGAGAATGCGCCGCCTGAGTTGGCTGCGATGATGACAAGCGAAGCATAGATGAGGCGGTCGTTGCGGTCAGCGACGAGCTTGCGCAGAATCATAATCATCACGATACTTGTCGTAAGGTTGTCAAGGATGGCTGAAAGGATGAAGGTAAGGAAGGCGATGCGCCATAGCAGGGCACGCTTCGAGTGTGTCTTCATTACCTTGCGCACCCAATTGAATCCGCCGTTCTGGTCGACAATCTCCACGATGGTCATAGCGCCCATCAGGAAGAAAAGCGTCGTAGAGGTGTCGCCGAGATGCTCCTGTATGATGGAGGTGACCTTCTCCGCCATTCCCTCAATGCCACCGGCATAGTCGGGGTGCATCATTGTAAGAAACTGCAGCGGGTCGCACATATATAGCGTCCAGCAAGCCACAAACATCAGCAGCGCCACGGCTGCCTTGTTCACCTTTGTCAGACTTTCCATGGCGATGCAAGCATAGCCTATAACGAAAGCCACGACAATCATGATTGTCAATGTTGTCATAATTCTTTTTCTTGGATATTCTTTTTTAAAGTTATTCTATATTGTCATCAGATTATACGAGGATGTAATAATTGCCTACAAAATTAGTAAATAAAACCATATAAAAAGAATTGATAACGCTATATTAATATATGTGTAAACAAAAAAAGACGCAGACAACGGGGTTTGATGCCGTTGTCTGCGTCTTATAGTGACGTCATGTCTGATTATTGTCTTATATAAGACTTATTACACGTATGTCTCGAGGAACTTGATGGTGCCTTCCACCTTCAGAGTCTCTGTTGTTGCGGGAACGAGGATGCTCTCGCCAGCCTTGAGAGTGATGGTGTTGCCCTCGTTGTCGGTTATGGTGCCTTCGCCCTTGAGTCCGATAAGGATGACGAAGCTGTCAAGCTCAGAATAGTCGAGCGTCATCGGCTCGTCGAGGTCGTAAACGGCTGTATTGAAGTAAGGGCACTGCACGAGGCTCACACCCTGATTCTTCACCGGTGTGTAGTCTGTACGGTAGTTGCTCTCTACGTTATAGTTGATGCACTCGGCTGCCTGCTTTGTGTGAAGCTCACGATAATTGCCGTTCTTGTCCTTACGCTTGAAGTCGTAGATGCGGTATGTAACGTCGCTGGTCTGCTGAATTTCAGCGAGGAAGCAGCCTGTGCCGATGGCGTGGATGCGTCCTGCGGGGAGGAAGAAGCAGTCGCCTTCCTTCACGTCATAGCGTGAGATGGCGTCGCAGATGGTGTCGTTCTCCACCATTGCTGTATATTCCTCCGGTGTGATCTGCTTCTTGAGACCGCAGAGCAGAGTGGCGTCCTTGTCAGAGTCGAGGAGATACCACATCTCTGTCTTGCCGCGCTCCTTGCCCTGACGCTTTGCAATTTCGTCTGTCGGGTGCACCTGGATGGAAAGGTCCTGACGTGCGTCGATGAACTTGATGAGGAGGGGGAACTCATCGCCGAAGCGCTTGTAGTTGTCAGCGCCCACGAGCTTGTCCTTAAGCTCAGCCACTACTTCGTTGAGCTTCTTGCCTGCGTACGGTCCGTTGGCTACGACGGTCTCGTTGCCCGGCACGCCTGAGATTTCCCAGCTCTCGCCGACATTCTCCTGCTCTACGTTAAGGTGCTTGAAAGGGATGATCTTCTCGCCGCCCCAGATGGTGGACTTGAGAAGTGCGTTAAACTTAATTGGTTCCATAATTGATTGTATTTAGTAAGTTAATTTTCTTTCCAGAACTGGGGTGAGAAGATTACGAGGACGGAGAATATCTCCAGACGGCCTATCAGCATCAGCACGGAGCATATCCACTTGGCGGTGTCGGGGAGGATGCTCCATGACATTGTGGGGCCTATCTCCAGACCGAGCGTCGGACCTACGTTGCCCAAGCAGCTGAGCGTGATGGTGATGGCGTTGGTGTTGTCGATGCCCATCGCTATCATTGAGAACGAACAGAAGAGGCACAGGACAAGGTAGGTGGCGAGGAACGCCAAGAGCGTCACGCGCTTTGAGGACGGAACGTTGGTGCCGTCTATCTTCATGGGCAGGATGGCGTTGGGATGGAGCATCTGACGAAACTCGTTCTTGATGACCTTGAGCACCATAACCGCTCTGATGCACTTGAAGCCGCCGCTCGTCGATCCGGAGCAGGCGCCGAAGAACATGCAGACAGCGAGCACCACCCACGTCACATGAGGCCACTTGCCTGGGTCGTCGGCAAGAAAGCCGGTGGTGGTAATGAAGGACACCACGTGGAAGAGACTGCTGCGGATGGCTGGTTCCAGACTGTATCCGTTCTTCCACATCAGCTCTACGACAATGAACGCCGAGAATGCCAAGACCACGAAGAAATAGAACTTGAACTCCGAACTGCGCAGCAATGTGGAGATGCGACGCTGCGAAGCTGTCATATACAGCAACGTGAAGTTGGCGCCTGCTATGAAGCAGAAGAACGTCAGGATGTACTGGATGGCTGGCGTGAACAACGAGTAGTCGCTGTCCACGGCGAAACCTCCGGTGGCTGCCGACGTAAACGCATAGTTGATGCTGCGGAATACGTCCATTCCTGCCAACATCAATGATCCTATACAGAAGATGGTGATGAGCAGATAAACCACCCATATCCACTTGGCTGTGGTGCTGAGACGGGGATGGAGCTTGGTCTTTATTGGTCCGGTTGCCTCCGCCGCGAACACCTTTACGCTTCCTCCGACAAGGGAGGGAAGGATGGCAATGGTGAAGAACACGATGCCGAGACCGCCTATCCACTGTATCAGCGAGCGCCAGAACAGAATGCCGTGAGGCAGGACGCTGACATCGTCAATGATGGTGGCGCCGGTGGTGGTAAATCCGGACATTGTCTCGAAGAAGGCGTCCGTAAACGAGGGCAGATAGCCTCCAATGACGAAGGGCATTGTTCCCACAAGGGAGAACACCACCCACGTGAGCGCCACGACAAGATAAGCGTCACGGCGTGAGAGCGAGTTGTCGCAGCCATGGCCGAGATAGCGCAGGACGAAGCCTGAGGCTATGGAGACGGCGATGGACGTTCCGAACGCCAGGACGTCGTCCTCATGATAATAGAAAGCCACGCCAAGACACATGAGCAGCATCACCGACTCGATGAAGAGCAGCGAGCCTAATATCTTGTATATCAACTTCAGGTTTATCATACGAACAGTTTCTCAATCTTCTTCATGTTGATATTATGGCAGAACACCATTACGGAGTCGCCAGGCTGTATCATTGTGTTACCGGATACGAGGTAGCCCTGTCCGTCGCGGACGAGTCCGCCAATGGTCATACCCTGCGGCATACCCAAGTCCTTTACGGGCTTGCGGGTTATCTTGGCTCCCTCGCAGGGAATGAATTCCGCTACGTCGGCATTGGCAGTCATAAGGAAGCGCACGTTGTGGACGTTGGCGTCAAGCATCATCTGATAGATATGACTGGCGGCTATCGACTTCTTGTTGATGATTGTTCCGATGTCAAGGCTCTCCGCCATGCTGATATAGTCGATGTTCTCCACCATTGCGACGGTCTTGCGCACACCGAGTCGCTTGGCAGTAAGGCAGGCGAGGATGTTGGTTTCGGCATTGCCGGTAAGCGCCACGAACGCCTGTGTGTTCTTTATTCCTTCTTCGATGAGAAGCGAGAGGTCGCGTCCGTCACCGTTGATGACGAGAGCGTCTTCGTCTTCAAGGAGCGAATTGAGTCGCTCGCAACGCTGTTCGTCAATGTCAATGATCTTTACGTCCATGTAGCTGGGCATGGTCTTGACGGTACGCACAGCAGTGGCGCCGCCTCCCATTATCATCACGTTCTTCACATCAACGTAATGCTCCTTGCCCACAATCTTCCTTATATAAGGTATATACTGTCTGGTGGTCATGAAGTAGGCGAGGTCGTAAAGTTGGAGGCAGTCGTTACCGCCCGGTATGATGGTCTCGCCGTCGCGCTTGATGGCCACTATATGATAAGGGTCCTCAGGTCCGCAGAGATTTCGCAGCGGCTGGTCGAGGATGGTGCATGACTGGCGCAGCTTCACGGCGAGCATCACCAACGCTCCTCCGTGAACGTCCCAGCGCTGTCTTACCCACGACATCTTCAGTCCGTTGTTGATGTCGGTGGCTGCAAGCATCTCCGGATAGATGATGGAGCTGACGCCCAGGCGTCCGAAGAAAGCCTGAAGGTCAGGCTCGATGTATTCAGAGTTGTCTATTTTAGCCACCGTCTTCTTGGTGCCGAGTCCGTTGGCAAGCACGCATGACGCCATGTTCTGGCTCTCGTCCGGCGTTACGGCAATGAAGAGGTCGGCATGTTCAGCCCCAGCCCTTCGCAGCGCCTTCACGCTGGTGGGCGACGCCTCCATTGTGAGGATGTCCACGTCAGACCCGATCCGTGCGAGTCGTTCCTCGTCAGAGTCGATAACGACGATGTCGTCATGCTCTCGCGAGAGAAGGCGCGCTAAGTGTGTGCCTATGGCATAGGCACCGGCTATGATGATTTTCATAATGTCTTAAGAATGTATATTAGATGTATTGGTAATGGCATCGACGATGGCGTCGACGTCAGTACCGGCTATATGGCGCAACTGTTCCACCGTGCCATGCTCGATGAAGCGGTCCGGCAGACCAACGCGCTTGACAGTGACGTCCTTGTCGTGGTCGCTCATCCATTCCAGTATGGCAGAGCCGAATCCGCCAGCTCGCTGTGCGTCCTCCACGGTGACGACGCGACGGAATGTGGAGGCGATGCTCTCAAGGAGTTCTTCGTCAAGCGGCTTGCAGAAGCGCATGTCGTAATGGGCTACGCTTAACTGCTGTCCGCCCTGCTCAATGCGGTCGATGGCTTTTACCACGTCGTTGCCAATCGGGCCGTAACTGAGGACGGCCACGTCCGTGCCTTGGCGCAGACAGCGGCCCTTTCCGACGGATATCTCCTCAAACGGGCATTCCCAGTCGGCTCCCATAACTCCCCTACCCCTTGGATAGCGTATCACGACAGTGCCCTTGTCAGGCAGCTGCGCCGTGTACATCATGCGACGAAGCTCAGCCTCGTTCATAGGTGAGCATAGCGTAAGGTTGGGCACGCAGCGCAGGGCAGCGATGTCGAAGACACCGTGATGTGTGGGTCCGTCCTCTCCCACCAGTCCCGATCTGTCAAAGCAGAACACCACGGGGAGGTTTAGCACGGCAGCGTCATGTATAATATTGTCGTAAGCACGTTGTGCAAATGCGCTGTAAATGTTGCAGAAAGGCATCAGTCCGTCCTTTGCCATACCGCACGAGAAGGTGGCGGCATGACCTTCGGCGATGCCCACATCAAACACGCGGTCAGGCATTTCCTTCATCATGATGTCCATGGAGCAGCCCGTTGGCATGGCTGGCGTAACGCCGACGATGCGCGGATTCTGACGTGCAAGTTCGAGGAGCGTCTTGCCGAACACGGTCTGGTATTTCAGCGGATAAGGACTGTCCTCCTTCTTGATGCGCTCTCCAGTCTCGGCATCGAAGAGTCCGGGGGCGTGCCAGATGGTAGCCTCCTTCTCCGCCGGGGCATATCCCTTGCCTTTCACGGTGTGGAGATGCAGGAGCTTGGGGCCGCGCATGTCCTTGAGCTGTTCCAGTATGCGCACCACCTCGCTGACATTATTGCCGTCGAACGGTCCGAAGTAGCGTATGTTCATGCCCTCGAAGATGTTCTGCTGATGGGCAAGCGCCGACTTCAGGGCATTGTTGAGGCGGATGAGTCCTTTCCTGCGGTTTTCATTAAGATAGCCTTTGGAATGGAGCCATTGCGAAGCCTTGAAGCGCAGGCGGTTGTATGTGGCGTTGGTATCGAGATTGAGCAGATACTTCTCCATGCCGCCCACGGCACGGTCAATACTCATATCATTGTCATTAAGAATGATAAGGAGGTCGTTTGGCGACGACGACACATTGTTAAGGCCCTCGAAAGCCAGTCCTCCCGACATCGCACCGTCACCGATTACGGCAACGACATGGCGTGAGTCGTTGCCGGTCTTGCGTGCCGCCACAGCCATACCGAGCGCCGCCGAAATAGAATTAGAGGCGTGTCCGCACGTGAAAGTGTCGTACTCGCTCTCCATCGGGCTCGGGAAAGGCCTAATGCCGTGCAACTTACGGTTGGTGGAGAAACATCCGCGACGGCCTGTGAGCATCTTATGCCCATAGGCCTGGTGTCCCACGTCCCACACAATACGGTCAAACGGGGTATTGAAGACATAGTGTAAGGCCACTGTCAACTCCACCACACCAAGCGAAGAGGCCAGATGTCCGGGGTTGACGGCAAGCTCCTCCACAATGACGTGGCGGAGTTCGGAGCACACTTCTTCAAGCTGCTCCACCCTTAACTTGCGAAGGTCGTCGGGATATTCAATCTTTCCTAATAATCCTAAGTTGTCGTTGTTCATGAGGTTTGTGATGTAAATGCTACGGAAGGCTTTATCGTCTCAATAGGACAGCTTTTGCTGACCTAAAGCATAGGTTTTCGCCCTTTCCAACTTGCAAAGATAATGTAAATGGCTGAAAGGACAAAAATTTTTTGGCTATTCCATATAATTTGATTATTTTTGCAAAGTTTTTGAGAGGCAAATGCTTGCCGATACTGAACAATCACGATAACACAGATTTAAAATACGATAAACAATTAAACATTTTTGCTTGTGAAAAAATGAGTAGCCCCACTAATTTCAACTACCACAGCGACCGTATGCTCATTAGTGCTGTATTAATCGGAGACATTATCATTGCCATCCTGACATTCCTGCTTTTCTGCAGACACATGCCAGGCATCTATCACGATGATGCAATACGCCAGACCATCACGGTCAGCATCATGCTCTACTTCGCCTGTACGTACCGTAACGGCGTAGTGCTTCATCGCCGCCGCGCGAGCACGCATCTCATTGTGATGCGCGTAATGAGCAACATGTTCAAGTTTACAATCCTCAACATCCTGGTTTTCACCATCGGCGACTTCTGGCATATGGCACCAGCAAAGTATTTGCTTTGTATATTGACGATGACCGTACTGATATCCATCTATCGTGTATTGGTGAGAAGAATAGTAGTAGCATGGCGCCGTAAGCCCAATCACGTCCACAACGTAGTGATTGTCGGAAGTTCGGAGAACGCTGTCGAGCTCTACAAGGAGGTAATGGAAACCGCCACATTGGGATACAATGTCAACGGTTACTTCGACGACGAACGCAACCCGCTGTTCCCCGAAAAGGCAACATACCTCGGCCAACCGGAGGACGTGCTGGAGTATCTCAAGAAGCATCCGGAGGTGCATGAGGTGTATTGCTGTCTGCCTTCGAAGCGCAGCGCAGAGATTCTGCCAATCATACATTATTGTATGCAGAACTTCCTCCACTTCTTCAGTATGCCTAACGTACGTAACTATGTGCACCACCGTATGCACTTCACCATGTTCGGCAACGTGGCATGCATGAGCCTCTACAACGAACCGCTGTCACGCGTGGAGAACCGCTTCATCAAGCGTGCCTTCGACATCATCGTTTCGCTTATCTTCCTCTGCACACTCTTCCCGTTCATCCTGCTCCTCGTGGGCATCGTGACGAAGATAACAATGCCTGGACCGATATTCTTCAGACAGAAGCGTACGGGTCTTGACGGCAAGGACTTCTACTGTCTGAAGTTCCGAAGCATGAAGGTGAACAAGGATGCCGACACCGTGCAGGCTACGCTCAACGACCCACGTAAGACAAAGTGGGGCAACATCATGCGTAAGACCAATCTTGACGAGATGCCACAGTTCATCAATGTGCTCCTCGGACAGATGAGTATCGTGGGTCCGCGTCCGCACATGGTGAAGCAGACCAACGACTACTCGAAGATAATCGACTACTATATGGTGCGCCACCTCATAAAGCCGGGCATCACCGGATGGAGCCAGGTGACGGGCTTCCGTGGCGAGACAAAGGAAATATACCAAATGGAAGGTCGCGTAAGAGGCGACATCTGGTATATGGAGCACTGGACTATCTGGCTCGACATATATATAATGTATAAGACAGTGGCAAACGTAGTGCAGGGCGACAAGAACGCCTACTAAATGCAGAAGCACAGAAAGAAGATTATATCAATCTTCAAGCAATTAATATAACTGCAAGATAACCAAAACTCGGACAGGCGGCGCATAGGTTGCTCTGCCTGTCTTTTTTGTGCTTAAGAGAGCGATACACACTATCTGTTATTGCCTTATTAGCCTTAAACAAAAAAAGCAGCGGTCCGCCCATGAGCGAACCGCTGCCAATATTTTAACAACTTACCAAATTTTCTTTCCTCGAAAGAAGAAGGGTAGTTTGTGTCTGACTAACCGAAGTTATCCTTACTTCATGTCAATCTTCTTACCCATACTTACGGCCTGTGCAATTGTTATTGCTACGATGGCCAAAATCAACATTGTTACCATAATCTTTTTACCTTTCTTTTAATTAATTTGTAAATCCGTTATCTGAGCCAAAACCTTCACAAGCTTAAGAGGCTCCGTTATGTTATCCTGTGTATTTATGTTTCTTTTTACGCTGCAAAGATACTATTTGCAGATTGTGTACGCAAACATATTAACAAAAAAGTATACCTTTACAGCCTTTTGTTGACACAAGTCAAAAAAGAATGGAGGTATACTTTGTATGTTTTACTGATATCTTTCGGGCACTTTCGTCACGCTTCCCGAGAACACAAAGGGGTTTTCGATGATGAACCAAGAGTGGTCGTTGCCGCGTTCAAAGTCGACAAAGAGGCGGTTGATGGTGATGGTGAAAGTGTCGCCGTGGCGCTCTATCATGAGGTCGCTGTTGGGTTTGTCGCCCGCCTCAGCCAGATAATATTCGCTTTCGCCGTTGCCCTTGGGCATATTGATGGCGCCCTGCATACTCCATTCGCCGCCTTTAACGATCATAGACGAAAGATCCTCAAGTTTTACGTCAGACTTGAAGGATATAACCATAAAGGAGAACTTGGATGGCATGTGGCTCTTGCCCGTAGCAATAGTGCGATAATAGTCGAAGGAGAAGAACTCCAGTTCGCAGTCGTACAGACTGTCTCCGTCATTGCGACTGCCGTCTTTCTTGCATGCCCAATAGGCATTGCCGAATGAGTAAGAATTGCGTCCCACTTCAAGGACGGCTTTCACCTCATCCTGTTTGTCTCTGATTTCATCGTCTGCACTACACGAACCGAGAAGTACGGAAGAGACAATGCTACATAATAATAGCATGAATAATTTAATCGTCTTCATAAGCTAAGAATTTAGAATACATTATAAGTTTAGAAAATATACTATAAAAGCAGTAGTTGATTATTTCTGTATCAGATTAGTTTTAGGGCTTATTATTCCCCTATTTTCATTATAAGTCTGATGCAAATGTACTAAAAATATCCGAACATGTTTGTCATTTAGTAAAAAAAATTTGCTCAACCCCCGAAAAGGTCTTAACTTTGTTAAGTATATGGAAAATCTTTATTAATATTATTATACCGAAAAAACTAATGAAAAGAATCTTTCTACTTTCAGCGGCTGCCATTGTGTCGGCTGCTCTTTCGGCGCAAACCGTTGCCAAGATGAGCGACATGAAGCCCGAAACGAAGGCTATGGCGGTGAGTCTCAAGCTTACCGGCGAACTGACTACAGAGGGAAACAGCGACTATCGTCAGCTCCGCGACCTCTGCTTCCAGCTCCGTGACCTCGATCTCAGCGATGCCAACAGCACCGTTCTGCCTAAAAACTCCTTCCATTCACGTCACCAGCTGGAACACATCAGACTGCCGAAAATTCTGAAGACCATAGAGTCGCAGGCGTTCTTTGCTTGCGATAAGTTGCAGGAGATAACCATCCCCGCTTCCGTGACAAGCGTAGGAAAGGCTGCTTTCTCAGGCTGTAAGGGCTTGGAGAGCGTAGTAATAGAGGGTAGTCCTGTGCTCAGCGAGTACGCTTTCGCACGTCTTGAGGGTCTGAAGACTGTCAAGGTGAACTCAAAGGTGCCGCCTCGTGCAGACGTATCGACATTCTATGGCATCAATCGTTCGCAGGTGAAGCTGATTGTACCGAAGGGCGCAGAGGCTGCATATAAGAAAGCACATGGTTGGAGCCGCTTCTTCGCAGAGCCGAAAACAGCCAAAGAGGTGAGCGACCCGTCCACATGCCTTGCTCCCTATCCTACGGAGTTGAGCGTGCTGAAGGGCGCTAAGGGCATCGACGTGCAGACGGCATGGAACATCGTGGCAGCTGAAGGGCTGCAGAACGAGCAGGATCAGGCTCGCCGCATGCTCACAGAGCGCATCGGCAACATCGTCAACAGCAGACAGCGCGGCATCGTGCTCAACCTTTCACTCGACCAATCCCTCACTGACAATGAGGCTTACACGCTCGCTGTGGACACTAAGGGCGTAACCATTAAGGGCAAGACAGCGCAGGGCGTGTTCTGGGGACTGATGACTTTAGACCAGATTCTGCGCGGCAGCGGCAACAAGGAATGCGTGGACATCATCCCGCAACTCACCATAAAGGACGCTCCCCGCACCCATGTACGTGAACTGATGGTCGACCCTGCGCGTACCTTCGTCCCCTTCGACGACCTGAAAGCGTTCATTCCAGAGATGGCACGCTATAAGCTCAACGCCCTGCATCTGCACCTCGTGGATGATCAGGCATGGCGCATCGAGATAAAGAAGTATCCGCAACTCACAGAGCAGGCTTCCTCAAGATGGGGTCAGGACGACATGCTCGCGCCATACAATGGCTTCTACACTCAGGATCAGATGCGCGAACTGGTGAAGTATGCCGCTACGTATCACGTCGAGATAGTGCCGGAAATAGAGATGCCGGGACATGAGGTGGCTGCCATCAGCGTCTTCCCTGAGCTTACCTGCCATCAGCGTCAGGTGCCCGTCCGCACCACTTGCGGCGTATCCAACGAGCTGCTCTGCCCCGGTAATGACTTCACATACGAGTTCCTCGGCAACGTATTCAAGGAGATAACAGACATCTTCCCCTCAAAATATATCCATCTTGGTGGCGACGAAGCTGGCAATCCCGCTCTCGACTGCTGGACAGACTGCCCGAAATGTAAGGCCTTGAAGCGTAAGCTCGGCATCCCATCAACCGACCGTTCGGAGAACTGGAAGCTGCAGGGCTACCTCTTCGACCGCGTCATCGAGCTTCTTCGCGACACTTATCACAAGACTCCGATGTTCTGGTATGAGTCTGACTTCAAGGAGATACAGCCCGGCTGCGTGACATTCGCATGGCGTAGCGGACAGACAAAGGAGGCGCTTGACGCTGCTGTACGTAACAACGCACGCATCATGCTCTGTCCCGGCGAGCACTGCTACTTCGACTATCCGATGGCGAAGGGCGACATGCCTGAGGTGAACTGGGGAATGCCCGTAACATCACTGAAGGACGCTTACGCCCTTGATCCGGCTTGGGGAATGGGAGCGGAGTTTGAGAAGAACAATCTCTTCGGCGTGGCCGGCACTCTCTGGAGCGAGTGCATCAACACTCCCGAGCGCATCAGCTATCAGGCTTACCCGCGTGCAATAGCACTGGCAGAGGTAGGATGGAGCACAGCAAACGTTCGCTCATGGGAAGGCTTCGTAAAGCGACTGAAGCCTACTATGAAGGATATGATGAGACGCGGAGTGACCGCAAGCTTGGAATACTAAGAGCGGTAAATAGGAATTTATCTAACGAAGTAGAGAGTTGAGATTTGAAATTTGAGAGTTCTTGCTAAGGCAAGCGGCAAAGCCGAGCGATGATTACCTTATTAAGTATATTATAATCAATATGATTAACTATCATACATATCATAACTCTCAACTCTCCATTCTCAACTCTCAACTAAATAAACTGCAATTTATCGCTGAGATAAACAAAAAAATAGGAGTTACGAATTATGGTTGTGGATAACCTTAACTCGTAACTCCTATTTCGTTATTCTTAAATGCCGCTTAGAGAATCTGCAGCACTTCCTTTATGTCCTCAATCTTACGCAACTCATCCATGATGACGCGCACTTCGCTGCGGTCGTGTACACGCAGTTCGATGGTTCCGTTGAAGATGCCCTCATCGCTGGAGATGGTAACGCGATGGATGTTGACGTCAAGCTTGTCAGAGATCACCTCTGCTACATCGTGAAGCATACGCTTGCGGTCGATGCCCGAAATCTGAACGGTGGCGTCAAAGAACATCACCTTGTGCATGTCCCACTTGGCGTCAAGGATGCGATTGCCGAAACTGGTCTTCAGCTTGGAAGCCACGGCACAGTCGCGACGATGTATTTCTATGCGGTTCTTGTTGTCAATATATCCGAGGATGTCATCACCCGGAATCGGATGACAGCACTGCGGGAAGACAAACGTGGAGATGTTCTCCTCATTTATAATCACCGGTTTCTTCTTGTTGAAGCCCTCTCCTACTATGAAGAAGCTGCGCTTCGTATCGTCTTTCTTGTCGTTGTGCGAGAAGAACGGAACGAACTTTCGCCAGCCGCCTCCCGTGTTATCAGCCTTCTTGCTGCGCAATTCGTCGAGGTCGTTATCGCCGAGCAATATGGTGCGCTTGCCGATGGCGAGGAAGAGAGCCTCGTTATTCTTCATCTCATGCAGGTCGCAGAGCTTGTTAAGGACGGGAGTGTTCATCTCCAGCTCGTTCTTTACAAGCCAGTCGTCCAGAATCTGCTCACCGCGCTTCTGCAGTTCGCGGTTATTGCGGCGCAGTATGGCAGTGATCTTGCCCTTTGCCTTAGCCGTGGACACGAAGTTTATCCATGACGCCTGCACGTGCTGCGAGTTGGATGACAGCACCTCCACCTGGTCACCGCTGTTAAGGCGATGGCTGAGAGGCACCAGCTTGTGATTTACCTTCGCACCTATACAGTGCGAGCCGAGGAATGTATGTATCTGGAAAGCGAAGTCGAGCACCGTACATCCTGCCGGCATAGTCTTGATTTCGCCCTTCGGTGTGAATACGAAGATCTCGTTAGCGAAGAGATTCAGCTTGATGGTGTCGAGGAAGTCCATGGCGTCCGGCTGCGGATCGTCAAGAATCTCCTTGATGGTGGAGAGCCAGTTGTTCAGCTCAGAGTCGTCATCGACAACCTCCGTCTCGCCCTCCTTGTATTTCCAGTGTGCGGCAAAGCCCTGCTCAGCCACCTCATCCATGTGGTCAGAACGAATCTGCACCTCTATCCACTTGCCCTGCTTCGACATCAATGTGACGTGCAAAGCCTGATAGCCGTTGGCTTTCGGGTGGTTCACCCAGTCGCGCAGACGGTCGGGATGCGACTTATATATCTGGTTTATAGCCACATATATCTTGAAGCATTCGTTTATCTCCTCCGAACGAACCTTCGGCGTATATATGATTCGCACGGCGAGGATGTCATATATCTCCTCAAAGGTGACGTGCTTGTTCTGCATCTTGTTCCATATCGAGTATGGACTCTTCACGCGTGCCTTTATTTCGTATTTCAGCCCCATGTCATCAAGGATGGCTCTGATAGGCTTTGTGAATGACTCGAAGAGCACATCGCGCTGTGCCTGTGTGTCAGCCAGCTTCGACTTGATGTCGGCATAGTCCTTCGGGTGCTCGTAGCGGAAAGAAAGGTCCTCCAGCTCTGTCTTTATCTTGTTAAGTCCGAGGCGGTTGGCAAGCGGAGCATATATATATAATGTCTCGCCCGCTATCTTATACTGCTTGTTGGCTGGCTGCGACTCCAGTGTGCGCATATTGTGAAGACGGTCGCAAATCTTGATGAGGATGACGCGGATGTCGTCGCTCATCGTAAGGAGCAGCTTCTTGAAGTTCTCAGCCTGTGCCGACTTATGATCATCGAATATGCCTCCAGAAATCTTCGTCAGTCCGTCAACAATCATAGCCACCTTTTCTCCGAAGATGTTCTCTATGTCCTCAACGGTATAGTCAGTATCCTCCACAACGTCATGCAACAGGGCGGCGCAGATACTGGTGCTTCCCAGTCCCATCTCCTCCACGGCGATGCGTGCCACGGCGATGGGGTGCATGATGTAAGGTTCGCCAGAGAGTCTGCGCACGCCTTTGTGCGCCTGCTTGGCGAAGTTGAACGCCTTGGTTATGATGTCCACCTTCTTGCGGTGTGGCGATGCCAGATAAATGTCAAGCATTCCTTTGAAGGCTGCCTCTATCAACTTGTCGTCAGCGGCTTCGCGCTGCAGTTCTTTCTCTTTAATGTCATCCATGATCAGAGTCTCCTATTAATTGGCGTGATGATTTCTGTAAGGTATGGTAGTTTTGCGGCTACTAACGTCCGAGCCGTTACTTTATGCGAAGCTTCTTGCCTGCGCGTATGTTGCTGCCGCTGATTTTATTGAGTTTCTTGAGCTTTTTTACGGTTGTTCCGTTACGCTTTGCTATCTCCGAGAGCGTATCACCCTGTCGGATGGTCACGTTCTTTGAGCGTTCTTTTTTGTTCTTCTTCTTACGTGAAGAGCGTGTGGAGCGTGAAGAGCTGTACGAAGAACGTGATGAGCTGTACGAAGAACGTGTGGGGCGTGACGAGTAAGAGGGAGCGTCGCTGTTTACCTCCACCTCCTTACGCTTCGACAGGAGAGCGTCGGCGTTGTAGGCATAGATGGAGTCCTCCTTGTCGATGAAGTCGTTGACGAGCATCTGCGGCAGACGCAATGCGGAAGGCTTTGACGATCCGTTGACGATGTTGCGTCTGTACTGCGGATTGAGCTGCTTTATCTGGTCCACATCAATGCCGAGCACGTTAGCCACCTGCTCGAAGTGTACGTCACGGTTCACCATGACGGTGTCTGTCTTCGAAGGCAGTTCGGTCTCCATCGGGCAGATATTGTGCTCGCAATAGTAGTTCATGATGTAGTTGGCGGCGATGAATGCCGGCACGTATCCACGTGTCTCCTTCGGAAGGTAGGGATAAATCTTCCAGTAGTCGGTCTCGCCCTTCGAGCGGTGGATGGCCTTGTTGATGGTCTCCGGACCGCAGTTGTATGCGGCAATCACCAGATTCCAGTCGCCGAATATGCGATAGAGGTCGCGAAGGTACTGCGCTGCTGCATACGACGCACGCACGGGGTCGCGACGTTCGTCCACGAGCGAATTTACCTCCAGTCCGTAATGCTTGCCGGTGGTGATCATAAACTGCCACAGACCGGTGGCACCCACGCGCGAAACGGCATTAGGATTGAGCGCCGACTCGATAACCGGCAGATACTTCAGCTCCAACGGCAGTCCGTACATCTCGAGAGCCTGCTCGAATATGGGCATGTAGAAGTTCTGTGCACCGAGCATGGCGCTGACCGAACGGCGCAGACGACCGCTATAACGGTCGATAAACACCTGAACGATGTCGTTATACGGCATTTCCATAACCGACGGGATGCGGCTAAGACGCTCCTTGTAGACTTCCTTGTCGTATACAGGATTGATGTCCATCATGTTGCAGTCCGTGCTGGCTTTGAGGTAAGTCTTGTGGTTGTAAGCGCTGAGCAGACTGTCATAGTCTTGCGTCAGTCCCTCTGGCAGGTCTATAATTTCCTTCTTTCCTTCAGCGTCCGTCACCGTTATCTCTTTGTCGTCGCTCTGCGCGAAGATGGGGTTAGAGAATGTGAGAAGCGCTGTTGCTATCAATATTAATGTCTTTTTCATCTATATATATAAATGTGTATGTCGTTTCTGTATGTTTATGTTGCTTGTAATCGAGAACGCCTGATGTTCTCAGAAATTGAGGCTGCAGCTCACTCCCAGACTGTTGTCGCGTAGAGGATTGGTCTGCAGGCCGTTGTTGCTGCGGTTGATGATTGTCGGCTCCACTCTCAGACTGAGGTCCTTCGAGATGTCGAACTCTGACAATGACGCGTCTACGTATGCGTCGATGATGGATATGGCGTAAACTCCGACAAGGCAGAAGAAGCTCAGGTCTCTCCATCTGCGGAACTTGTCCTTGCGGTTCTTGAAGAGCCGTTGGTAACGTTCGAGGTTGGAAGAGTCGATCTTTGCTCCGAGATGCAGAAACTGGTTGTAGCTCTGCGTGTTCGGGTCGTCGTCCATTATGTCCATGTAAGCCTGCGAATAGTCGCGGAACATCTGGTTGTTCCATCGCATGGCGTAAGCGCAACCCACGAAGCCGCCGTAGACGAACGGCAGCTTCCAGTACTTGCGGTTGTATATCTGTCCTGCTCCTGGCAGCACGATGGCAAGCCACATCGCCCTCTTGGCGTTCGGTCGCCATGTGGCCCAATTGCGTTTTGGCCGCACGTTCTTAAGGGTGTCTGCCATAAAGATACGACCGTCCACCACGCTGTCCTCATAGACGGCGCGGTTAACGACGACGCTGTCCGAGACGGCATGTGTAAGGCTGACGCTGTCGGCTGACACCTCTTCCTTCTGTGCGGCTGCCGGCGATGCAAGGCACAGGGCCATGCACACGAGCAGCGACTGCAATATATGTGACGTTATGTTATTTTTCACTGTTGTTTCATTTTGTCGAAGGCGCTCATAATGCGCTCCAGTTCCTCCTCGTTGGCAAAGGGAATGGTGATTTTTCCTTTTCCCTTCGGCGAGCATGTCATCTGCACCTTGGTCTGCAGGAAGTCCGAAAGGTGGCTTCTGAGAGCGTTATACTCTTCCGGCAGCTTTGCCTTAGCCACAATCTTCTTCTTTCCGCTGTCCACGTCCTCTCCGTTCTTGAGCATCTGTGCCATCTCCTCCACCTTGCGTACGGAGTAGCCGTTCTTTATCACCTCGTTGAAGAGCTTTATCTGCAACGACGGCGACTCCACGGCAAGCAGCGCTCTGGCATGTCCCATGTCTATCTCTCTCTTCTGCAGAGCTATCTGCACCTGGGCGGGCAGACGGAGCAGTCGGAGATAATTGGTGATGGCTGTGCGGCTCTTTCCGACACGCTCAGACACCTTCTCCTGCGTCATTCCCTCCGCATCGAGGAGATGCTCGTAAGCCAGAGCTATCTCTATGGCGTTGAGGTCCTCACGCTGTATGTTCTCGATGAGCGCCATTTCCATGACGTTCTCGTCCTTGATGGTTCGGATGTAAGCCGGTATGGCGCTTAGTCCGGCTATCTGCGAAGCCCTCCAGCGTCTTTCGCCGGCAATGATCTGATAACGTTCGTCAGCTATCTGACGCAGTGTGATGGGCTGTATGATGCCAATCTCGCGTATGCTTGCCGCCAGTTCTTCCAGCGCTATGGCGTCAAACTCTCGTCTTGGCTGGTTGGGGTTAGCCTCAATCTGCGAGAGCGGTATCTCGTTTATGGTTGACGTTCCCTCGGTGCGTGCACCGGCGTTGTCGAAGAGGGCGTCCAGTCCCTTGCCTCCGTCGATGTCGTCAAGTCCGCGTCCGAGTACGTTTCTGCTGTATTTCTTATGTACGGCCATTATTGTCTGTTATTGTTTTTTAGTCGTTAGCCGTATTGTCGGCTGCATTGTCGCGCGTGGCGTTCTTATTGATAATCTCCTTGGCGAGAGCCATGTGGTTCTTCGATCCCACCGAGTCGGCATCATAGAGGATGACCGGAATGCCGTGTCCCGGGCTTTCGCTCAGCTTGACGTTACGCTGTATTACGGTCTTGAATACCAGTTCCTGGAAGTGTCGCTTCACCTCGTCGTAAATCTGATTGGCGAGTCGGAGGCGGCTGTCAAACATCGTGAGCAGGAATCCCTCAATCTCAAGTGACGGATTGAGCTTGCTTTTGATAATCTTGATGGTATTGAGCAGCTTCGTGATTCCCTCAAGCGCGAAATACTCGCACTGCACGGGTATTATCACCGAGTCGGCAGCTGTAAGCGCGTTCACGGTGATCAGTCCGAGCGACGGGCTGCAGTCAATGAGTATATAGTCGTAGTCATCCCTTATCTGTTCCAGCATATTCTTCACCACACGCTCGCGGTTCTTGATGTTGAGCATCTCTATCTCAGCTCCAACGAGGTCGATATGGCTCGGAATGATGTCCAGTCCGTTGATGTCCGTTGTGTATACGGCGTCGTGGACGTCAGCCTGGTCGATGATGCATTCGTAGAGTGAGCAGTCGATTTCGTTAAGGTCTATTCCGAGTCCGCTTGAGGCGTTAGCCTGAGGATCTGCGTCGACCACAAGTACGGTCTTTTCCAGTGTGGCAAGCGATGCCGCGAGGTTTATTGTTGTCGTTGTCTTACCGACGCCACCCTTTTGGTTGGCGAGTGCTATTATCTTTCCCATTTCTGTCCAAAATTATTTGGCAAAGTTACATATTTTATGCGACATACTGCCCGTTTAAACCTTTTTTCGTACTTTTGCAAGCGAATTATAGTCAAATTTATGAATAATAAAAGACCGTTAATACTTATTTCGAACGATGACGGCTATCAGGCCAAAGGCATCAATTCGCTTGTGGATATGCTCCGCGACATGTGCGACATTCTGGTATGTGCTCCCGATTCCGCAAGGTCGGGATTTGCCACAGCCTTCACATCGTCGGTGCCTCTACGCCTGACACAGCGACGCAAGGAAGAGGGACTGGAGGTGTATTCCTGCAACGGCACACCGGTGGACTGCGTGAAGGTGGCACTCGTCGAGTTCTTCAAGGACCGCATGCCCGACATGATCATAGGCGGCATCAATCACGGCGACAATTCGTCGGTGAACGTACACTATAGCGGCACGATGGGCATCGTTATCGAGGGTTGCATGAAGTATGTGCCTTCCATAGGATTCTCGCTATGCGACTTCGCAGCAGACGCCGACTTCTCTCCGCTCACTCCCTACATACGCGACATCGTCAGCAAGGTGCTCAGCAAGGGTCTGCCGCAGGGCGTGTGCCTAAACGTAAACTTCCCTAAGGCTCAGACGTTTGAAGGCGTGAAGATGTGCCGAATGGGAAAGGGCACGTGGTTTAACGAGTGCGACAAGAGACGTCATCCGCACGGACACGACTACTACTGGATGACGGGACAATACCGCTCCGACGAGCCGGAAGCAGACGACACGGACACGTGGGCGCTACGACACGGCTACGTGGCGATTACGCCGACACGCATAGACGTCACCGACTATGACTTTCTGAAGAATTACGAATTATAAGAACATGAAATATTACCTGATAGCTGGCGAGGCTTCGGGCGACCTGCATGCCTCGCGTCTTATGGCGGCGCTCAGCAAGGTGGACGACGCCGCCGAGTTTCGCTTCTTCGGCGGCGATCTGATGGCTGCCGTGGGCGGCACGTGCGTAAAGCACTACCGCGACCTTGCCTTCATGGGCATCATACCCGTGCTGCTGCATCTGCCCACCATCCTACGCAACATGGCCTTATGTAAGCGCGACATCGTGGAATGGCAGCCCGACGTGGTCATCCTCATTGACTATCCGGGATTCAATCTCGACATAGCCAAATACATCCACTCGCATACGCGCATCCCCGTCTATTACTACATCTCACCGAAGATCTGGGCATGGAAGGAATGGCGCATCAAGCGCATCAAGCGCGACGTGGACGAGATGTTTTCCATCCTGCCCTTCGAAGTGCCCTTCTTCGAGCAGAAACACCACTACCCCATCCATTACGTGGGCAATCCTACGGCGGAAGAGGTGGAAGAATTTCGTGCGGGATATAAGGAGTCGTTCGATGATTTCGCCAAGCGACACGGCCTCAGCAGCAAGCCTGTCATTGCCTTGTTAGCCGGTAGCCGACGTGCGGAAATACAGAACAACCTGCCGTCAATGATTGAGGCGGCGCGACGCTTCGAAGACTACCAGATGGTATTGGCAGGCGCTCCGGGCATAGAGCCAGACTTCTACGACCGCTTCATCTCGGGAACCGGAGTCAGCCTCGTCCATCACGACACGTACGCCCTGCTGTCACATGCCCGTTGCGCTGCCGTAACGAGTGGTACAGCCACGCTTGAGACAGCTCTCTTCGGCGTGCCACAGGTGGTATGCTATAGGATGGCGATGCCTAAACTGGTGGCGTTCTGCCGCCGTTACGTGCTGAAGGTGAAGTACGTCTCGCTCGTCAATCTAATAGCAGACCGTGAGGTGGTTACAGAACTCGTGGCAGACACGTTCTCCACGGACAACATCGCCAAGCAGCTCGCCCTCCTCCTTCCCGACGGCGAAGCCCGCCAGCGCATGCTCGACGGCTACGAGGACGTGCGCCGCAAGATCGGTGGCGACAGCCCGTCAGAGTCAGCCGCACATATAATTTACGATTTGGTGAAGTAAAAAAGCGGTAGCGATAAACAGGAATTTATCAGCGAGGTAACTGTGTTAGGCAGGGCTTTGACAAAAACCTTTATCCACATGCCGCTTATGGGCGCAAATCCTATCGGATTTAAATAAAAGGCTTTACATTAGGTCTTACGAGAACCA
>OIXX01000196.1_pt1 | contig 47201 bp, 39 predicted proteins | sample 1588161 | NCBI WGS metagenome assembly OIXX01 (sample SAMN03283274) | human gut metagenome | biome: human-associated habitat; material: feces | host: Homo sapiens | place: Peru | collected 2012 | reverse complement strand
CCATGAACGGCGAGTCCTCCACCATGTTGGAGAAGACCACGAACTTGGAGGCGCCCACGGACTCGCGGTCGGCCGTGAGGCGGGCGCAGTCGAGGATGGTCCGGGCCACCATGAGCACGGCGTCCATGTTGATGCCGGCACGCAGGCTGGCCACGTTGACGCTCGAGCACACGCGGTCGGTGGAGGCGAGGGCCTCCGGGATGCAGGCGATGAGCCGGCGGTCGGCGTCGCCGATGCCCTTGTGGACGAGCGCGGAGTAGCCTCCGATGTAGTCGATGCCGAGCGTCTTTGCCGCGCGGTCGAGCGCGTGGGCGAGCGGCGTGAGGTCCTTGTCGGGGCAGGCCGCAGCGATGTGCGCCGCCGGCGTCACGGAGACGCGCTTGTTGACGATGGGGATGCCGTACTCGCGCTCAAGGCTCTCGGCGACGGGCACGAGGTGCTCGGCCGTCTTGGTGACGTGGTCGTAGACCTTGGCGCACATGCGCTCGAGGTTCTCGTCCGCACAGCCCATGAGCGAGACGCCCATGGTGGTGGTGCGGATGTCGAGGTGCTGCTCGGTCACCATGTTGAGTGTCTCGGCGACTTCTTCTGCGGTGATTGCCACGGTGTCTCCTCCGGTGCCCGGCGCCTGTGCCTGCCGGGCTGCATAGCGTGCGGGTCTAGGGTGCAACTGCTTCATTATGCACTTCGGGGGTCGTGCCGTGGCTTCCGCGCGCCTCCTTGTTGCCAAGCGGCAACGTGCGGCGGGCGTCTTGCGTGACGCGTGCGTGGCGGGGCGCCGAGCGAGCGCGGGGCGGGCGATTGGGCCAGGGGACGCCGCCTTGCGCGTGCCTGCGCTAGTCCAGCACCGGCTGCACCGCCATGCCCACGAGGCTGGGGCCGGTGTGCACGATGAGGTCCGGCGAGATGCCGCTCTTGATGACGTCGACCACGTTGGGGATTGTCTCGCGCATCCTGGCCGCGATCTCGTCGAGGCGATTCTCTGCCTTGGTGCAGCACGCCGCGCAGATGACCTTCTCGTACTTGGCCGCCTGGGCCTGCACGAGCGTAAGCTCGGCCGCGAGCGCCTTTTCCCAGCCGCGGCACTTCTTGACCGTGGCGTACTTGCCCTCGGCGTCGCAGTGGAAGACGGGCTTGAGGTTGAGCACGCTGCCAAGACGATAGGTCGCCTCGTTGATGCGACCGCCGTGGCGCAGGTAGTAGAGGTCGCGCACCGTGAAGTAGACGCGCGTGTCGGCCGAGAGCTCCTCGAGATGGCCCTGCAGCTGCTCGAACGGCACGCCCCCCTCGACCAGGCGCACTGCTGCCATGACAACCAGACCGGCCGCCACGCCGATGCTCTTGGTGTCGACCATCGCCACCGGGAAGCCCTCCATTTGCTCGGCTACCATCGCGGCGGTGGCGTAGGTGGCCGAGAGGCCCGACGAGATGGTCACGAACACGGCGCGCTCGTAGCCGTCGGCGCGCGCGGCCTCAAGTGCTGCCTGGATGTCGCTGGGACTCGGGAGACTCGTCGTGGGGATTTCGGTGGCGAAGCGGTCGATGACCTCGTCGGTGGTGATGTCGATGCCCGAGCGGAAGGTCCCGTCGGCGTAGTTGACCGTGAGGGCGACCGTCCGGACGTCGTGTGCGGCGGCGAACTCTGCGGGCACGTTGGTGCCGGTGTCGGTGATGACGGCGATGCGCTGGTCGTTCATGGTCGCTCCTTGCGTGCGGGCGGGGCCGCTCGTGACGGGTCGATGCCGAGTTCGGTCTCAGGCCTTTTCTCGGTGAAGAGTATACCTAGTCCTAAAAACTAGATAGTGTGGAAAAAAAGATTATGTAGACTAGAGACCATTAACGTAAGAGGGAGAGGGACGATGGGGCAGGACGACGAGGCCGTTCGTGAGCTGGCGCGACGCATGACGAGGATCCACATCTCGCGCATTGACGAGATGCCGCGTATCGAGCTCTACCTCGACCAGGTGCTCTCGCTTGTGTCCGGGGAGCTCGCGTTCATGGCCCTGCCCGGCGAGGATCTCATCACGGGCTCCATGGTCAACAACTACGTGAAGCAGCGCATCGTCCCGGCGCCGGTGCACAGGCGATACACGCGCCGCCACGTCGCCACGCTGCTGTTTGTGTGCGCGTTCAAGCGGGTGTTTTCCATCTCGGAGATCAAGGCCCTGTACGAGGCCTGCGTGGGGCGAGGCGTTAACGTCGCCACCACCTACGATGACCTCGTGCATGCCGTGGAGCTCGCGATGGCGGCGCGCTTCGCCGAGCTGGCGGGCGAGAATGGTGAGGCCGCGGTCGCCGCCCCCGCCGTCACCCTGCGCGACGCGGACGGCAATGCCCCCGCCCCCGACCTCGACCGCATCATGTCCGCGGGCGTGGGGGCCGTTGCCGACAAGGTCTTCGTGGAGCAGATGCTCGCGCTGCGCCGGTAGCGCGGCGGATATGTCTCGCGTCGTGCCGGGGCCGACAGGCGCATCGCAGACGGGCGCACTGCAGGCGAGCGCGGTACAATTATTCAATGCGTAATCCGGGCCCAGCGCGGTGGCAGCCATATCGGCCGCTGCCGCGTCCGAGCCCGCACGAACCTCGCTCGAACAGAAGGAGCATCCATGAGCACGGTCTACGTCTTCGGCCACAAGAACCCCGACAACGACGCCATCATGTCCGCCGTCGTCCTCACCCAGCTGCTCAACCAGGTCAAGTTCGAGGGCAACGAGTACGTCGCCCGTCGCCTTGGCCCGCTGCCCGCCGAGAGCGCCAAGCTCCTCGCCGAGACCGGCACCCCCGAGCCCGAGCTGCTCGAGGCCATCGAGCCCGCCGCCGAGGGCGCGGAGCCGCAGAAGGTCATCCTCTGCGACCACAACGAGAGCGGCCAGACGGTCGACGGCATCCACAACGCCACCGTCTTCGGCGTGGTCGACCACCACCGCATCGGCGACTTCGAGACGGCCGCCCCGCTCTACTACATCTGCCTGCCCTGGGGCTCCAGCTGCACCATCGTGCGCCGCCTGTTCGACCTTCTCGGCCAGGTTCCCACCAAGGAGCAGACGAAGCTGCTGCTTTCCGCCATGATGACCGACACGCTCATGCTCAAGAGCCCCACCACGACTGCCCAGGAGCGCGAGCTTGCCCCCAAGATGGGCACCGAGCTGGGCGTCGACCCGATTAAGTTCGGCATGGACGTCTTCCTATCCCGCCCGTCCGGCTCCTTCACGCCGGCGCAGATGGTGGGCAGCGACATCAAGCAGTTCGAGGTGGGCGACAAGAAGCTGCTCATCGGCCAGTACGAGACGGTCGACAAGACCCGCGCGCTCGGCATGATCCCCGAGATCCGCGAGGCCATGCGCGCCTACCAGGCCGAGAAGGGCGCCGACGGCATCGTGCTCTGCCTCACCGACATCATGGAAGAGGGCTCGCAGGTCCTCTTCGAGGGCGACACCGAGGTTGCCCAGAAGGGCCTCGGCATCGCCAACGAGCAGGGTGGCGTGTGGATGCCGGGCGTGCTGTCCCGCAAGAAGCAGGTGGCCGCGCCCATCCTCGCCGCCGCGGAGTAGCGTCTCATGGCAGACAAGCCAGGTGTGAAGCTGGGCGGCTCGTCGGATTCGGCGGGCCGCTCGGCCATTATTCGCGAGGACGCCGTTGCCCGGCGCGTGGAGCGCAGAAGCGCCATCCAGAATGTGACGTCTAACGGCACCGTGGCGGCCGCAACCATGGTGATCGCGGCGCTGCTCGCCGTAATCGTTGCGAACACGCCCGCCTACGAGCCGGTACATCATTTCTTCGAGACGCGCGTGGGCGTGGTGGGGGGTCCGTTCGTAGCGACGCTCACGCTCGAACAGGTGGTAAACGACCTGCTCATGGCGGTGTTCTTCCTGCTCGTGGGCATCGAGCTCAAGTACGAGATGACCGTGGGCCAGCTGCGACGCCCGAGGCAGGCGGCACTTCCCATGCTCGCGGCCGTGGGCGGCGTCATAGGGCCGTCGCTTATCTACCTGCTGCTCAACGCGGGCGTGGCGGGAATGCCCGTGGGGGCGCCGCATGGCTGGGCCGTTCCCATGGCCACCGACATCGCCTTTGCGCTCGGCATCATGTCGCTGCTGGGCGGGTGCGTGTCGTCGGCGACCAAGGTGTTCTTCTCGACCCTCGCCATCGCCGACGACATCCTCGCCATCGTGGTCATTGCCGTGTTCTACGGGCAGGCGCCCAGCGTGCCGTGGGTGGCGGCGTCGCTTGCTTGCGTCGTCGTTCTGGCAGCGTTGCAGGGGCTCCGCGTCTACAGCGCGCGTCCCTATCTGGCTGTTGGCGTGGTGCTGTGGGTGTGCATGTTCAACTCCGGCATCCACGCGACGCTCGCGGGCGTGGTGCTTGCGATGTTTCTGCCCGCGCGGTCCGACATTCGCCTGGGATCGCTGCGCGTCTGGCTTGGCGAGCGGGCCAGGCAGCTCGACGACGCCTATGACGCCGAGGTGCACGTGCTGGGCCAGCACGACTTCACCGTGGCGGCCGAGGGCGTGGAGCGCGTGATGCATCACGTGACGCCGCCGCTGCAGCGCGTCGAGCACGCCATTTCCGTGGCGGTGAACTTTGGCATCCTGCCCCTGTTCGCTTTCGTGAACGCGCAGGTGAGCCTTGCCGGGGCAGACGTGGGCGCGATCGTTGCCGACCCAGTGACGCGCGGCGTCTTTCTCGGGGCGTTTCTCGGCAAGCCGCTTGGCATCATCGGCATGACGTGGCTGCTCGTGCGCGTGGGGTTTGCCCGGCTGCCACGTGGTGTGGACTGGGTGCAGGTCGTGGGCATGGGACTGCTCGGCGGCCTGGGGTTCACGATGTCGATTCTCATCGCTGGGCTGGCGTTTGCCGCGCCCGCCGAGGTGTTGGCGGCTAAGTGCGCCATTCTCGCGTGCTCCGTCGCAAGCGCCGTGGCGGGGAGTGCGTTTCTGCTCGTGGCGACGCGGGGGCGTAGGGCCGCTCGGTAGGGGGGGCACTTGCGGTTGGCCCGTCGGCGGGTGGCACGCGTGCGGCTGGCGGGCGTGCGACTGGCGCACGCCGTCGGCCCGCCAACGCGACCGTCCGCCAACGCGACCGCCCGCCGAGCTGGTCGCGCTGCGCCCTCGTGCGGGCCGGGGCGAATGCTACCGTCTTCCCATGGTGGTCATCTGTGACATATCGGCGTGGCAGTACTGGGGCACCCCGCCCCTGCTTGCCGCCGTGCCAATCGCCCCCGAGGTCGCCGTGCTTCCGGAGCCTGCGGGAGCGGCGTGGCCGCGACGCCTCCTTCGCTCCCAGTCAAACGCGCGCGACGCCTATCGGCTCGTGCAGGATCGCCTGTTATTCGATCTCAAGGGTCTCGAACCACCCGTGTGCGTGATGTGCGACGATTCCGCCAACAGGTGCCATAGCTCGCTTGTCGCCCCGCGTCCCATCCCGGGATGGATACGCCCCGAGCATGTCGTGGCCATAGGCGGGGGACTCCACGTCCTCCTCCCGCAGGCTTTGCTCTACTCCATGAAAGGCCATGCCGGTGGCTCATTCTCGAAGACAGTCCTGCTTGCGAAGATGATGTTCGAGCTTGCGGGCATCTTTGCGTTGCCTCCCAATACCTCGAGGATGCGTCTCGCCATGCGGCTGCTAGGGGCCGAAGGGTCGTTTTGCCCGGACGCCTTTCGCGGCGTGGGTGTGTACGGGTATGCGGATGCGCGTGGCGTGCCGCTTGGCGATCACGACGATCGCGGAGACCCTCGCCTGTGGGTTCCGGCTTTTGACCGCTTGGGGCAGTATGCGGGCATGTGGAAGCGACCTCCCCTTACGAGCGTCGAGGAGATTGGGCGTGCGCTCGATGCGTTGGGGGTGAGCTCGCCCCGCTCGTGCCTAGTCCGAGCGCTGGGGATGGCGCTGGACGGCGCCGCCTCTCCGGCTGAGGTTCGGGCGTGCATCTTGCTGTGCGCGAACAGGCGGTTTGGCGGCGAGGGCTGGGATGCGCCCTGGCTCAACCGTCAGATTATCTACACGTCCGAAGCTGCCGCCCTCGCGCGATCTCCCTGGTGCTTTGCAGATGGCTTTTGGCCGGGTACAGGTGGCATTCTTGAGGTGCAAGGCGTGGCGTTTCACGCTAACAAGCAGGGATTCCGCGAGGCGTCCGGCCGAACTGCCGCGCTGGAGGCGATGGGATATTCCGTGGCGGAGCTCTTGCCTGAGCAGATGGCGAACCTTGAGCTTTTCGACGCGATTCTTCCTACGCTCGCCAGAAAGTTAGGTTTTGAGCTCAAGGAGCGGACGGCCGCCTTCCTCAGGCGGCGGGCAGCCCTGCATAAGGAGCTCTTTGGCGCACCGTACGGTCCTGTGCGGTGAGCTGCGGGGCCGGAATGGAGCCATTGGGGCCGCTCGAAAGCACAAAGTGCAGTAAATGTATGGGTTTTTAAGAGAGTGGCGGAGTAGCCGGTCGTTCTGAAAAAAAGAACAATGCGTTTACCTGCGGGTTTGCGGCAGAGATTTGGTGCTCGGAAGCCGTCTACTTATACAGTGGCAAGAAAACCCATAAAATCGCTGCACTTTTGAAATACGGTTCCTTTGACACGGCAAATCAAGGGGATCCTGGCATGCGTCGGGCCAGCCTCGCCGGACGCGAAAGCCGCCCTTCCGAGTCCCATGCCGCCGGGCACGCATATGCCCGCGCTACTCCACCGTCCCGAAGCGCTGCGTCCAGCCGTGGGCGGCGAGCGCGGAGTTGAACTGATCTACGAGTCGCGAACGCTCATAGATGCCGCTCGGCAGCATCCCGACGATCTCGAGGAGGTCAGCGGGGAGGTCATAGGTCTCGGCGAGCACCTGGACGTCGAGATTGTCAGCGAGTTTGGCGCGCGCGAAGAGCGCGTCGACAAAGCGCTGGAGCTCGCCGAACTCGTCGGAGTTGGGGATGTAGGGAGGCTTTTCCATACACCCATGGTAGCAGGCGTCGGCGTACCGCGTCACCAAGCCTCCTCGCTCGTGGGGCCTTGCAAACTCTTCGCGTCTATACTCGAGAAACACAGCGGCCTCGCGGCGGACAATCGCCGGCGCTAGCGGTGCCGCAGCAAGCGCCTGCCGCCCGCGGGCCGTCCCAAGGAGGAAGCATGGCCAACGTCTATGAGAGCATGACAACAGCCCAGCTTGACGAGGAGATCTCGCGTCTGGAGGCTGACGTCGAGACTCTCCGCGCGCTCAACCTCAAGCTCGACATGGCCCGCGGCAAGCCGTCTCCCGAGCAGGTCGACCTCTCGCGCCCCATGCTCGACGCGCTTACGTCCGGCTCGGTCCTCGCAGACGAGGGCGTCGACGCCTCCAACTACGGCTGCCCCGACGGCCTCCCCTCGGCACGCAGGCTCATGGCCGACATCCTGGGCGTGAGTCCCGAAAACGTGGTGCTCGGCGGTTCCTCGAGCCTGAACATCATGTTCGACGTGGTGACGCACGGCTGGGTGCATGGCGTCCAAGGCGCTGAGCCCCAGGCGGCTCAGGCCGCGCGCACCCCGCTCAAGTTCCTCTGCCCCGCGCCTGGCTATGACCGTCACTTCGCCGTGAGCGCGTCGGTGGGCTTCGAGAACGTACCCGTCCGCATGACCGAGACCGGGCCCGACATGGACGAGGTGGAGCGGCTCGTCAACAACGACCCCACGGTTAAGGGTATCTGGTGCGTTCCCAAGTACTCCAACCCCACGGGCGTCACGTTCTCCGACGAGACGGTTCGCCGTTTTGCCGCCCTCAAGCCCGCCGCACCCGACTTCCGCATCTACTGGGACAACGCCTACATCGTCCACGAGCTCACCGACACCCCCGACGAGCTGCTCGAGATTTTCGGCGCGGTTGCCGAGGCGGGCAACGACGACCTCGTCTACGAGTTCGCCTCGACGAGCAAGGTGACCTTCCCCGGCAGCGGCATCGCATGCGTGGCCGCCAGCAAGGCAGATCTCGCCGACCTGCGCGCGGGCTTCGGCATCGAGCGCGTGTGCTCCGACAAGCTTGCCCAGCTCGCGCACGTGCGCTGGCTGCACGACGCGGCTGGCGTTCGCGCCCACATGGCGGAGCAGGCCCGCGTGCTGCGTCCCCGCTTCGATCTCGTGGAGCGCAAGCTTACCGAGGGCCTCGCCGAGACGGGCTGCGCCACCTGGAGCCACCCCCGCGGCGGCTACTTCGTGTCCTTTGACGGTCCCAAGGGCTCGGCGAAGGCTGTCGTGGCGCTTGCCGCGGAGCTCGGCGTCAAGATGACGGGCGCGGGCGCCACCTGGCCCTACGGCAACGACCCCGACGACACCAACATCCGCATCGCCCCGTCCTACCCCTCGCTCGAGGAGCTTGGGCAGGCGCTCGACGTCTTCTGCGCCTGTGTGCGGCTCGTGTCGGCGCGTCTTGCCCGCGCGGGGCGCTAGCGGACGCGTTGGGGCCGTGCGCTAGAATGGCGTGACGTTTGAAGGGACGAAGGGACCGACCGGATGGCTTCAGGGCAGGGCAAGGGCGACAAGACCACTAAGAAGCGTGCTCCCAAGAAGGGGCTCGTCGAGAAGGACGCGCCCGAGAAGGACGATGCCGAGAAGGGCGAGCATCTCGTGACGCCGTCCCGCCGCCGCCCCGTGGTGCTCGTTGCTGTCGTTGTGTGCTCCATCATCATGGTGGGCTCCATCCTGCTGCCCTCGCTTTCCTCCATCGTCTCGGGCATCCGGCGCAGCGCCGCTGCCGCGACGGCCGCCGCTACTACCGCTGCCGCGACGACCGGGGCCGCCGGCGCGGACGACGCTGCGACGACGACCAAGGCCGCCACCACGACGAACTCGCAGATGGACTCGATCGACAGCTTCTACCAGGCGAAGGTCGACGCGCTCGAGGCAAAGCTCCAGGACGATTCGGACGACCTCGCGTCGCTCATCAACGTCGCCAACGACTATCGAGACTGGGGTCAGGCGGCGACGAAATACGCCACGTCCGACGACGAGCGCGCCCATGCCTCCGAGCTGCTCACGAAGGCCATGGGCTACTACGACAGCTACCTCGCGCTCGAGGACTCCAGTGCCGCCCGCGTAAGCCGCGCGATGTGCCAGTACTACCAGGGTGACGTTGACGGGGCGAAGGCGGCGCTGCTCGCCGTGACCCAAGCCGACGGCACCTACGCGCCCGCCTGGGCCCAGCTCGCCACGATCTACAAGGCCCAGGGTGACACCCAGGCAGAGACCGACGCCCTCAACCGAGCGCTCTCGGTTGACCCCGACGACGTCTATGGCGTCCAGAGCACGGTGACGCAGCGGCTCAGCACGCTCGCTGCAGGCTCTGCCTCGACAAGCGCCGCTACGCGCGACGCCACGACCCTGCCCTCCGAGTAACAAGGGGAGACCATGAACCTATCTATCAGCACGACTTCCGTCGACGACGGCCGCAAGGTCTCCGTCTCCGGCGAGGTGGACGTCTCGAACGCCGACGAGCTGCGTCGCGCCGTCGACGAGGCCCTCGCGGCAAAACCGACCCGTCTCGAGGTCGACCTTGCCGAGGTGGGCTATATTGACTCGACTGGCATAGGCGTGCTCGTGGGCGCCTCGCATCACGCCGAGGAGGCCGGTTGCGGCTTCGAGGTCACACACCCGCAGAAGAACGTGCGACGGGTGCTGGGCCTGCTTGGCGTGGAGCGGGAGCTGCGCGTCGAGGACTAGCCGCCCCGGAGTGCAGACAGTTTGTAGACGTCGCGGCCCAGTGCCCGGCGGCCAATGGCATCGGCCCGCCCGAGGGGAAGGCCGCGAGGAGGCATTTGTGTTCGGCATCGGAGACCAAGAGCTCTTTCTCATCATCATATTTGCGTTTTTGCTGTTCGGCCCGGACAAGCTGCCCGGCATGGGCCGCACCATCGGCCGTGCCCTGCGCCAGTTCCGCACCGCGCAGGAGGGCGTGACCAAGGTGGTCCAGTCCGAGATCATCGACCCCATCCAGAACGTCGCCGACACGCCCAAGGGCAAGGAGGCCGCCAAGGCGCGCGAGGAGGACGCGGACTTGTCGGAGGAGGAGGTCGCGAAGGCCAAGCCCACCGAGACCTTCGCCGAGCGTCGTGCGCGCCTCGCCAAGGAGAAGGCCGCGGCGGCCGAGAAGGCCACGGTGGCAGGTGCCAGTGCCGTCGACGCAGGGAAGCCGGCGGAGAGCAAGCCCGCGTCGTCGCAGGCCGGCGCCTCGGTCGCAGACGAGGACGCCGACGCTCCCGCGTCCGAGCCCGCCGTGGCCCCGGAGTCCGAGAAGCCTGCCCCTGCCTCGGCCGTCTCGCTCTACGGTCTCGACGATGACGATGACCTCGACGACGATGACGCCGACAGCGACCTCGACACCGACACGGACGCCGACAGCGACCTCGATGCGGACCTACCCGAGACGAGCGACGAGGAGGACCGCTAATGCCCGTCGGACCAGCTAAGATGCCGCTGCTCGACCACCTCTCCGAGCTGCGCCGCCGCCTCACCATCATCGTCGCCTGCGTGCTCGTCACCACGGTGATCATCTACGCGGCATCCCCCATGCTCATCCAGATCCTCATCGACCCCATCCGTGAGTTCCTTCCCAAGGACCCCTACACGGGCGAGGCCATGCTCTACGTGACGTCGGCGCTCGGCGGCTTCACGCTGCGCTTCAAGATCTCGGCCTTCTTCGCGGTGATCGTGTGCTGCCCCATGATCATCTTCCAGACGCTCGGCTTCTTCCTGCCAGCACTCACGCCCAAGGAGCAGAAGTGGGTCATGCCCACGGTGGCGGCCCTCGTCTTCCTGTTCTTCTTCGGCATGGCGTTCTGCTACCTCGTCATCCTGCAGGCCACCTTCGGCTGGATGCTCTCGCAGATCAGCGACTTCGCCACGATCTTCTCCGACGCGGCTGACTACGTGAACCTCATCATCCTGCTCGAGCTGGGCTTTGGCGTCACGTTCGAGCTGCCGCTCGTGATCTTCTACCTCTCGATCTTCCACCTGGTGCCCTACAAGACCCTCCGCGAGCAGTGGCGCGGCATCTACGTGGGCCTGCTCGTGGGCAGCGCCATGGTCACGCCGGACGCCAGCCCCGTCACCATGTTCCTCATGTTCGGGGCCGTCGTCGTGCTCTACGAGCTCTCCCTCATGTTCGCGCGCCGCGTGCTTATCGCCCGCGACGGCAAGGAGTCGCTCAAGTGGACGCGCGAGGAGTACCAGGAGTACAAGCTCAACAAGGAAGACTAGCGAGGAGCACCGTTGAAACTCGTCATCACCGAGAAAAACGACGCGGCCGAGAAGATCGCCGCCCTTCTGTCCGAGGCTGGCAAGCCCAAGAAGGACAAGGTCTACGACACCCCGGTGTATCGCTTCACGCGTGATGGCGAGGAATGGGTGACCATTGGCCTGCGTGGCCACATCTTGGCACCGGACTTCCCCTCCGAGCTCAAGTTCGACACCAAGCAGGGCTGGTACGCCGTGTCGGAGGAGGGGGAGGTGCTTCCCGCCGACGTCCCCGACGGCCTGCCGCGTCCCCCGTTCAAGAAGAAGAAGCCGTTCCTCGAGGACGGCGTCGACATCAAGGGCTGGAAGGTTCCGAGCCTGCCCTACCTCGTGTGGGCGCCCATCGAGAAGCTCCCCGCCGAGAAGGGCATCATCCGCGCCCTCAAGAACCTCGCCAAGAAGGCCGACTCGGTCGTCATCGGCACCGACTTCGACCGCGAGGGCGAGCTCATCGGCTCGGACGCCCTGGCGCAGGTGCTCGAGGTGAACCCCGGCGTGCCCACCACGCGCGCCCGCTACTCGGCCTACACGAGGGGCGAGATCGACCACGCCTTCGCCAACCTCGTGAGCCTCGACCAGGACCTTGCCGACGCCGGCGAGTCGCGCCAGTACATCGACCTCATCTGGGGCGCCGCCCTCACGCGCTACCTCACGATGGCGCGCTTCGGCGGCTTTGGCAACGTGCGCAGCGCCGGTCGTGTGCAGACGCCCACCCTCGCCCTCGTGGTGGAGCGCGAGCGCGAGCGACTCGCCTTCGTCCCGGAGGACTACTGGGTCATCGGCGGTCTCGCGCGCGAGCAGGGCGCCCCCGAGGGCAGCTCGTTCAAGATCGGCCACGCCAAGGGCCGTTTCACCGACAAGGTCGAGGCCGACGCCGCGTTCTCGCACGTGAAGGACGCCAGCGCCGGTGCCGTGACCTCCGTCACGAAGAAGAGCCGCACCCAGCGCCCGCCTGCGCCGTTCAACACCACGAGCCTCCAAGCCGCGGCCGCAGCCGAGGGCCTCTCGCCGGCGCGTACCATGCGCCTCGCCGAGAGCCTCTACATGGACGGCCTCATCTCCTACCCGCGCGTCGACAACACTGTCTACCCGGACTCGCTCGACCTGCGGGCCACGGCCAAGATGCTCGCCGGCGTGCCGCAGTACGCCCCCTACGTGCGCGAGCTCACGAGCCGCTCTGAGCTGCACGCCACGCGCGGCAAGCAGTTCGACACCGACCACCCGCCCATCTATCCCACGGGCGTGGGCGACCCGTCGAAGCTCCAGCCCGCGGAGTGGAAGCTCTACAACCTCGTGGCCAGGCGCTTCCTCGCCACCCTCTCCGACCCGGCCGTCATCGAGGGCACCAAGCTCCAGATCGACGTTTCCGGCGAGCCTTTCAACGCTTCCGGCGACGTCCTCAAGGTGCCGGGGTTCCGTGCCATCTACCCCTACGGGCTCAAGCGCGACGAGCAGCTGCCGTCGCTTTCCGAGGGCGACGTCGTGGATGTCTCCCAGCTTGAGCTCACGGCCAAGCAGACCGAGCCGCCCGCGCGCTACAGCCAGGGCAAGCTCATCCAGGAGATGGAGAAGCGCGGCCTCGGCACCAAGTCGACCCGCGCCAGCATCATCGAGCGTCTCTACACGGTGAAGTACCTCAAGAACGACCCGGTGGAGCCCAGCCAGCTGGGCATGGCGATCATCGACGCGCTGCACACCTACGCGCCGCACATCACCACGCCAGAGATGACGAGCGAGCTCGAGCAGGACATGACGAAGGTCGCCAAGGGCACCGACACCCAGGACCAGGTCGTCCATCACTCCCGGGCGCTGCTCGCGGGCATGCTCGACGCGCTTATCGAGCACAAGGACGACCTGGGTGAGGCCATCGCCGACGCCGTCACGGCCGACGCCCGCGTGGGGAGCTGCCCCAAGTGCGGCAAGGACCTCGTGGTCAAGTCCAGCGCCAAGACGCGCGGCAGCTTCGTGGGCTGCATGGGCTGGCCCGACTGCGACGTCACCTACCCGCTGCCGAGCGGCGTGCGCTACGAGGCGCTCGAGGGCGAGGCGGCCGTGTGCCCGGAGTGCGGGGCTCCGCGCATCAAGTGCAAGCCGTTCCGCGCCAAGGCGTACGAGATCTGCATCAACCCCAAGTGCCCCACCAACTACGAGCCCGACCTCAAGGTGGGGGAGTGCAAGGTCTGCGCCGAGGCGGGCCGTCACGGCGAGCTCATCGCGCACAAGAGCGAGCGGAGCGGCAAGCGCTTCATTCGCTGCACCAACTACGACGAGTGCGGCGTGTCCTACCCGCTGCCCGCCCGCGGCAAGCTCACGGCCACCGACGAGACGTGCTCGGAGTGCGGCGCACCCATGATCATCGTCGAGACGGCGCGCGGCCCGTGGAAGAAGTGCGTCAACATGGACTGCCCCACCAACGAGCGCAAGACGCCCGCCCGCGGGCGCGTCACGCGCACGGCGGCGCGCGCGTCCTCCTCGGCAGCCTCCAAGACGACGAAGGCCGCGACGAAGAAGACCGCTGGTAAGAAGCCCGCCGCCAAGAAGACCACAACGAAGAAGGCAGCGACCAAGCGCTCGTCCGCCTCCGCGACCACCAAGAAGAACTAGGAGTCCGCCCGCATGCTCGAAGCATCACCCACGCCTGATGGCCTCGGCCGCGTTCGTCTCGTCGCCACTGACATGGATCACTCGCTGCTGCTCGAGGACGGAAGTCTTCCCGAGGGGCTGCCCGAGCGCGTCGAGGCGCTCGCCTCGGTGGGCGTGGACTTCGCCATCGCCAGCGGGCGTCCCCTCTATACCATCCGGGACTTCCTGGGCGACCTTGCGCCCCAGGTGACCATCATCGGCGACAACGGCGGCGTCATCGTCCATCGTGGCGAGCTGCTCTTCCAGGCCAACCTTCCTGTGGAGGAGTATCGCCGCATGGTGCGCATCACCAACGAGCTGGGTGGCGTCGCGAGCGTGTGCGCGCTCGACGCGTGCTACTTCGAGCACAACGGCGAGCTCTATGACGACTTCTTCGGGCAGTTCTACACGCGTCGTCACTACCTCGACGACCTCACCGCGCTCGACCTACCGGCCGACAAGTTCACGGTGTACTACCCCGGCTACGACTCGCACGAGAAGGCGGCGCCCTACATCGAGCGCATCGGCGGTGGCTACTCCGCGGCCGTGACGGACAAGATGTGGCTCGACGTGGCGCCCCTCGGCGTGAGCAAGGGTGCGGCCATGCGGCGCGTTTCCGAGACGCTGGGCATTCCCGTCGAGGACATGGCCGCCTTCGGCGACGAGCGCAACGACACCGACATGCTCGAGACGGTGGGCTTTGGCTACCTGATGGCCAATGCCGCCGACTTTATGCTGCCGTACGCCGACTACATCGCTCCCAGCAACGAGGAGCGTGGCGTGCTCCAGGTGATTGACCAGATTGTGACCGCCCATCGCTGACCCCGTCTTCCAAGGAGCTGCCATGCGCCTCGACCGCACCCTCGCCACCGACGTGCTCGTGCTGGGTTCGGGGCTTGCGGGCCTCTCGGCAGCCGTCGCAGCCGCCGAGCGGGGCGCGGAAGTCACCATCGCGTGCCGGGGCAGGCTCTTCTCGGGGTCGAGCTTCTACCCAGGCACGTGGGGCCTGGGACTCATAGGGCCTGACGGCGTGGCGGACGAGGCCGACTTAATCGAGACGATCGAGCGCGTGGGCTGCGGCGTGGCGAACCGCGAGCTGGCCTGCACCCTCGTGCGGGGCATCGAGCCCGCCATTGCGCGCCTGCGTGGTCGGGGCGTCACGCTGCGCCGGGCCGGCAACGCCGGGGAGCGCGAGTTCATCCCGTGCTTCGACCACAAGCACCGTGACTGGAACGGCCTCGAGTTCGCGAGCGTGCGCGAGGTGTTCTCGCGGCTGCTGGAGGAGCTGGGCGTACGGGTGCTGGCGGACTGCGAGGCGCTTGAGCTCGTGCGGAACGGTGACGCGGTATGCGGGGCGGTGCTTGCGGGGCAGGACGGCCTTGCCTACGTTGGGGCGCGCTCGGTCGTGCTGGCGACGGGTGGCTACGGGTCGCTGTTCGAGCATCACCTGTGCACGGAGGACGTGGAGGGCACGGGTCAGGCGCTCGCGCTGGCGGCGGGCTGTTCGCTCGTCAACATGGAGTTCATGCAGATGATGCCGGGCTACCTCCGCCCGGCTCCCGGGATCGTCTTCAACGAGAAGACCTTCCGCTTCACGCGCCTTTCGCGTGCGGACGGAACGCCCCTGCTCGACGGTGACGCGGGGCACGTGGCGACCCTGCTCGACCAGCGCTCGGGCTACGGGCCCTTCACGAGCCGACTCGCCTCGCGCGAGGTCGACCTTGCCGTGGCGCGCGAGATGGCCGCGACCGGGCGTGGCGTGCGCGTCACCTTCACCGATGCGCTGCGCAAGAATTCGCCCGAGTTCGTTCGCACGTACTTCGACTGGCTGCGCGAGGCCAAGGGCGTTACGCCCGACGACCCCGTGGAGCTTGGCATGTACGCCCATGCGGCTAACGGAGGCGTGCGTATCACGCCTGACGCCTCGACGGGTGTGCCGGGACTCTTCGCGGCCGGTGAGGTTACGGGTGGCATGCACGGGGCCGACCGACTGGGTGGACTTTCGAGCGCCAACGGTCTCGTCTTCGGCGGTATCGCGGGACGCTCTGCCGCCGAGGCCGTCGCGGGTGCCGACGAGCCGCTTGCGACCTGGAGCTTCGACGCCTGGCAGTGGGACGCCCGGGACATTCGCGAGGCCACAAGCGCTCTCAAGGCCTCCCTCTACCGCAACGCCATGGTGGTGCGAGACGAGCGCGGGCTTGCGCAGTCGCTCGAGCTGGCACGCGAGCTGTCCTCCCGGCCTCGGAGCGCGGAGGGGACGTCCGGGCTCGATGCCCGTGGCCTCGCGCGCAGCCGTCGACTTGCCGCTCGTCTCACCTGTGCCGAGGCGTTGCTTACGGCGGCGCTGCTTCGTCGCGAGAGCCGAGGGAGCCACTATCGCGCCGACCATCCCGAGTCCGATGCCGGCCTTGCCCGGCGCATCGAGGTGCTTCTCGACGCCGAGGGCCGCCCTCGCGCGACGTTCGAGGCCCGTTAGTTCCTCACAGCTTACGCCTCACGGAGCGTTTGCTCCGAGCATCGCCTACAAATGCGCACGTGCGTGCAAGCTACGCATCGCTTCTCGGCAGCTTGCACGCTCAGGAGCGTTTGCGCCACTTTTCGCCCGCAAACGTCCCCACGAGTGCAACCTGCGTTTCATCCCCCGATAGCTCGCACGCAGAGGAGCGTTTACGCCGACTGCGCCCAACGGCGAACTGCAGCGTCATGTCACGCACACGTCGCGTCTAGGCGAGTGTATCGGCCGTTTGTGGGATAAGCTACCGATTATCGCTACCGATGTGCGCTCGTCTGGGAAACTGTCCCAAAGGCCGAGCGGCCTGCGACCGAGCAACGCCGTCCGGTCGGGCGGCAGGACGGAGCCCCCATGAGCTCGCTCATTCGTCAGATAGAAGACGTCTACCCCACCCTCACGCCGTCGCTACGCAAAGTCGCCGACTACCTGCTTGCCCATCCCGTCGAGGCCCAGTATCTCTCTATCTCCGACCTCGCTGACGCGTGCGGCGTGGGCAAGGCCACCGTGTCGCGGCTTTGCGACAACCTCGGCTACGAGGGTTATGGCAGCCTCAAGCTCGCGCTTGCCCGCCTAGGGACGGTGCCCACGTACGACGCCATCCGTCAGTCGGCCGAACCCATTCCCGAGGCGGTCAAGCTCGCCAACGCCAAAGCCGCAGCTCAGCAGATGCGCGACGTCAACGTGGCTGCCATGGACGAGACGCTCGCGCTCATGGACTGGGCGGCGCTCGTGCGCTGCGCCCGGCTCCTGCAGCGTGCGCGTGACGTCTACTGCCTGGGGCACGGGGGCTGCGACACGGTGGCCGCCGATGCGTGGAGCCACTTCATCACGCTGTCGCCCAAGTTTCGCCATGTGACCGACTCGCACTGCCAGATCATGACGGCGAGCCTCATGGACGAGGGCGCGGTCGTGCTGTTCCTGTCCTACCTCGGCGTCACCAAGGACGCAATTGACGTGCTCGAGAACGCCAAGGCGGCGGGTGCGCACATCATCGTGGTGACGCGCTACCCTAACTCGCCGGTGGCGGAGTACGCCGAGGAGGTGCTCGTGTGCGGTGGCCGAGAGACGCCGCTTGAGGGTGGCAGCATCTCGGCGAAGGTGTCCCTGCTGTTCGTGATCGGTCTGCTTTCCGAGGAGTATTGCCGCGTCGACCAGCCCCGCGCGCAGATGAATGCCGACCGCACGTCGGACGCTCTGGCTACCCGCATGCTGTAAAACAGCGGCTTGACAGCCATCCAAGACCATCAAACAGCCGAGAAATGCCTGTTAGATAAGTACATAACGCTCCAACCCAAGACGACGTCAACCGGTAACCGGCCGGAAATATATTTCCCTCCCTTTTCTGCTCGGCGAAGAATAGTGACCATCTGCCGGTTTCGGACGACCGTTGGTACTTTTTCCCAATAGTATGCAGACAACCGAAGCACGAATGGTCGGGGAAGCCGCGGTGCGTCTCGGGAGAGCGCAACCGCCGTCTGATTGGAGCGCTGCCCATGAAAACCATCAACATGTCTCGTCGTTCGTTCCTCGGAGCCGCCGGCATCGCCGCGGCCGGTCTGGGCCTGACCGCCTGTGGCGGCGGCAACGGCGGTGGCGCGTCCACCGGCGAGGCCTCCGGCACCGAGGGCGGCGGCACCATCACGGCCGCGTCTGCGTACGCACCCTCCACGTTCGACCCGACGAAGACCGGCTCCGCCATCGGCCTGTGCGCCAACTGGCACGTCCTCGAGGGTCTCTACGGCACCGACTTCCACGACTACAGCATCCACAAGGAGCTCGCCAAGGAGGACGAGCCCACCATGATTGACGACAACACCTTCGAGGTCACCATCCGCGATGGCGCCACCTACTCCGACGGCACCGAGGTCAAGGCCGCCGACATCGTGAACTCCTACAACCTCTGCGTCTCCGGCGGCGTCTACACCGCCTTCTTCGAGCCGTTCGAGTCCCTTGAGGCCAAGGACGACAAGACTGTCACCATCAAGACCAAGGTCGCCAACTTCGGTCTGCTCAAGGAGCGTCTCGCCATCATCCGCGCCTACCCGGCCTCCCAGACGGCCGACGAGGTTGCCGCCAAGCCCATCGGCTCAGGCCCGTGGATGTACGACTCCATGACCGACAAGGCGCTCGACCTCGTCCCCAACCCCAACTACAACGGAGAGTTCAAGCCCAAGGACGAGAAGCTCCACTTCGACGTCGTGACCGACGGCACCGCCCGCCTCACCGAGCAGCAGGAGGGCACCTCCCAGGTCATGGAGCTCGTCACGGCCGACGCCATCGACGCGCTCGAGGGCGCGGGCTGCAAGATCGACAACGTCCAGGGCTTCGGCACCCGCTTCATCATGTTCAACGTCGCCAAGGAGCAGTGGAACAACGTCAAGCTGCGCCAGGCTGTCATGTACGCCATCAACTACGACCAGATCGTCAACAACACCTTTGCCGGCCTCGCCACGCCCGCCAGCTGCTACCTGCCCGAGACCTTCACCAACTACCACGAGGCCGCCACGGTCTACACCACCGACGCCGACAAGGCCAAGTCGCTGCTCGAGGAGTCCGGTGCCACCGCCGGCCCGATCGTCATGCGCACCACCGACAACGAGCAGGTCAAGGGCATGGCCACCCAGATCAAGGAGGACCTCGACGCCCTCGGCTTCACCGTCGAGATCAAGACCGACACCTCGCCGGCCACCTACTCCGCCATCGACTCCGGCACCGACAGCTGGGACATCCTCGTCGCGCCGGGTGACCCGTCCTGCTTCGGCGGCGACACGGACCTGCTGCTCAGCTGGTGGTACGGCGACGGCGTCTGGATGAAGCAGCGCTGCCCGTGGGGCACCTCTGCGGAGTGGAAGCAGATCAACGAGCTCATGACCAAGGCCCTCGGCCAGACCGGCGACGAGCAGCAGAGCACGTGGAACGAGGTCTTCGACCTCATCGCGGAGAACTGCGTCCTCTACCCGATCGTCCACGTCAAGACGGTTACGGCCTCCTGGGACGACCCGTCCAAGTCGCCGTCCGGCACGGCCATCAAGAACTTCGAGGGCATCGGCACCACGGGCATGATGTTCCTCGAGGCGGCGAGCCTCAAGGCGTAGAATCCTCAAGGCTCCCGACGGCCTAGCTGCGTGGAACGCAACATCGGGGGCCCGGGCTACCCTTGCTCGGGCCCCCTTTCTGATTACGTATGCCCACGAGGCATACCCACCAAGGAGAGGGGAGACCGTGAACAACCTGTTGCGGCTCATCGGCAGGAGGCTCATAGCGCTGCCGATCATGGCATTGGGGGTCACGCTGCTTGTGTTCTTCCTGATGTCCTTCTCGAAGGTCGACCCGGCCTACTCGGCCCTGGGAGACGGCGCCACCCCGGAGGCCATCGCCCAGTACCACGAGCAGTACGGCCTCGACGACCCCTGGCCCGTCCGCTACGTGCGCTACATGGGCGGCCTGCTGCACGGTGACCTGGGCGAGTACGGTGCCGCCCGCTACTCCGTTGCCGACCGCATCGCGAACGCCCTGCCCGTCACGATGCAGCTCACGTTCTTCGGCCTTGCCATTGGCGCGTTCTTCTCGTTCTTGTTGGGCGTGATAGCCGCGCTCTACCGTGACAGGTGGCCCGACCAGGTCATCCGTGTGCTCTCCATCGGCGGCCTGGCCACCCCGTCGTTCTGGCTCGCCGTCCTGCTCATCCTCGTGTTCTCGTCCACGCTGCGCATGCTGCCCGCCTCGGGCAACCTCCCCAACTTCTTCGCCAACCCGGGCGGCTGGTTTGCCCGCATGATCATGCCGGCCATCGCCCTCGCCTTCCCGCTTACCGGCCAGATGACCCGCATCGTGCGCACCGCCATGGTCGAGGAGCTCGACAAGGACTACGTGCGCACGGCCCGTGGCGCCGGCATCCCCGAGCGCGTCGTCATTGCGCGCAACGTGCTGCGCAACGCCCTCATCACGCCGGTCACCACGCTCGGCCTCAAGATTGGCTACCTCATGGGCGGCGCCGTCGTCATCGAGGTCATCTTCAACCTGCCGGGCATGGGCACGGCGATCCTCCAGGGCGTCCAGGGCAACGAGACCACCCTCGTGCAGGGCGTCGTCATCGTCGTGGCTCTCGCGTTCATCGTCATCAACATCGTGGTTGACATGCTCTACCTCCTGATCAACCCGCGCATTAGGACGGTGTAGGGCAATGGTTAAGGTACGAGAGGAACAGACCAAGAAACTCGAGGAGGCCGCCTCCAAGGGCCTTAAGTTCGGCGGCTTCAAGAACATGAGGCTCTCGAGCAAGATTGCCCTCGGCATCCTGCTCGTGGTGCTGCTCATCACGGTGCTCGCACCCCTCATCTCGCCGTATAACCCCACGGCCATCTACAAGGCGCGTCAGGCGCCGGGTGCCGGCTTCATCTTCGGCACGGACGACAAGGGCCGCGACATCCTGTCCCGCATGTTCTACGGCGGCCAGTATTCGCTGCTCATCGGCTTTGGCGCCACGGCCATGGCGCTCGTGTGCGGCTCGATCGTGGGAGCGGTGGCGGCCGTCTCGCGCAAGGCCGTGTCCGAGGTCATCATGCGCGTGCTCGACATCATCATGTCAGTGCCCGGCATCGCGCTTGCGGCCGTGTTCGTGACCATCCTCGGCAACAACCTGCCGGCCATCATCTTCGCCATCGGCTTCATGTACACGCCGCAGATCGCCCGCATCGTGCGCGCCAACATCGTGTCCGAGTACGGCGAGGACTACGTTCGCGCCGTCATCGTCTCGGGTGCCCGCGCCCCGTGGATCCTCATCCGTCACGTGCTGCGCAACTGCATCGCGCCCATCATGGTCTTCACCGTGACGCTCGTGGCCGACGCCATCGTGTTCGAGGCGTCGCTGACCTTCATCGGTGCCGGCATCGGCGAGCCCACGCCCACCTGGGGCAACATCCTTTCCGACGCCCGCGCCGGCGTGCTTGCCGGTCGCTGGTGGCAGGCGGTGTTCCCCGGCCTCGCCATCATGATCACGTGCCTTGCCCTCAACATCCTGTCCGAGGGCCTCACCGACGCCATGGCGGCCGCCCCCGGTGCCCCCGTCGACACCGAGAACAGCGAGAGCCGTCGTGCCGACGACATCCTCGCCTCCGACCCGGTGCGCGCCTACAAGGAGCAGGCCGCCTCGCTCGAGCGCAGGCTCGGGGCGCTCCGCACGGTGGAGCTCGCACGTACGGACCGGCACGTGCCGGACTTCTCGGTGGAGCCGCTCCTGCAGGTCAAGAACCTCTCCATCAGCTTCAAGAGCCACGGCGCGGTGAAGGTCGTCGACAACGTGTCGTTCGACGTGCGCCCGGGCCAGTGCATGGCGCTCGTGGGCGAGTCGGGCTGCGGCAAGTCCATCACCACCAAGGTCATCATGGGCCTCACCGACCCCGGCGAGACCATCACCGGCGAGGTGCTCTACAAGGGCCGCGACCTGCTCAAGCTCAGTCGCGACGAGCACCGTAAGCTGCTCGGCAACGAGCTCGCCATGGTCTACCAGGACGCCCTGTCCTCGCTCAACCCCTCCATGCTCATCTCCGCGCAGATGAAGCAGCTCACGAGTCGCGGCGGCACCCGCACGGCCGAGGAGCTGCTCGAGCTCGTGGGTCTCGACCCCAAGCGCACGCTCGAGAGCTACCCGCACGAGCTCTCAGGCGGCCAGCGCCAGCGCGTCCTCATCGCCATGGCGCTCACGCGCGACCCGTCGCTCGTCATCTGCGACGAGCCCACGACGGCCCTTGACGTGACGGTGCAGAAGCAGGTCATCAAGCTCCTCAACGACCTGCAGGCCAAGCTCGGCTTTGCCATGATCTTCGTGTCCCACGACCTCGCGCTCGTGGCCGAGGTCGCCTCCGAGATCACCGTCATGTACGCCGGCCAGCTCATCGAGCAGGCGCCCACCAAGGAGCTGCTCACCAACCCCATCCACGAGTACACGCGTGGCCTTCTGGGTTCGGTCCTCTCCATCGAGGAGGGCGCCAAGGACGGCTCGCGTCTCCACCAGGTGCCCGGATCGGTGCCCTCGCCCGAGGACTTCCCCACGGGCGACCGCTTCGCGCCGCGCTCGAGCCACCCCACGGTGGGCCTCGACGTGCACCCGCTCGTCAAGGAGCTGGGCGGCGGCACGCATCACGTGTTCGCCGAGCTTCCGGACGACTACCTGAAGGCAAACGGTCTCACGCCCTACCTCGAGTGCGGCGTGACGGAGGACGAGGCGTTTGCCGCCTCGGAGGGCGTGACGGCTACGACCGGTGCGCCAGCGAGCTCCGAAGGGGAGGTGAGGTAGATGGCGGACGAGAAGACCAAGAGCGCCGAGCAGCCCATCATCTTCCTGGATGACATCTCCGTGACGTTCAAGACGCGCACGGGGTCGCTCTTCCACCCCAACTACGTGCAGGCCGTCAGGAACCTCACGCTCAAGCTTATGCCGGGCGAGACGATCGGCATCGTGGGCGAGTCGGGCTGCGGTAAGTCCACCACGGCCAACGTCATGTGCGGCCTGCAGTCTCCCACGAGCGGGCACGTGTACTTCGAGGGCGAGGACGTCACCAAGCGCACGGCCGACCTGCGCAAGAAGATCGGCCGCGTGGTCTCGGTGGTCTTCCAGGACCCGGCCACGGCGCTGAACCCGCGCATGACCGTGCGCGATCAGCTGCTCGATCCGCTGCTCGTGCACAAGGTGGGCGACGCCGCGGGGCAGGACAAGCGCATCCACGAGCTCATCGGCCTCGTCGGCCTGCCCAAGAGCGCCCTGCGTGCCCTTCCCGGCCAGCTCTCCGGCGGTCAGCGCCAGCGCGTCGCCATCGCCCGCGCCATGTCGCTCAACCCGTCGGCCATCATCGCCGACGAGCCCACCTCGGCGCTCGACGTGTCGGTGCGCGCGCAGATCCTCAACCTGCTTACCGACCTCAAGCGTGACCTGGGTCTCTCGATGATCTTCATCAGCCACGACATCCAGACGGTGCGCTACGTCTCAGACCGCATCGTCGTCATGAACCACGGCCAGATCATGGAGCAGGGCCCGGCCAAGCAGGTGTTCGAGCACCCGCAGGACGACTATACGAAGCTCCTGCTGGGGGCGGCTCCGTCGCTTCTGCACCCCAACCTGGGGGCGTAACGGATCCACGCGCCCGTCGGCCACCTCTCCCTGGGCTGGCGGGCGCCTTCTCTGGAGGTGATGCAGGTGCCATACACGCAGGCACAGATCAAGGCGCTTGCGAACTACCACGGCTCCGTGGCTGTGCCGGACGACTTCGACGAGTTCTGGGCCGCTCGCATGGCCGAGGCTGACGCGGTGCCGCTCGAGTGGGAGCTCGTGCCTGCGGCGGAGGCCATGGGCGGGGCAAACATCTCGCCCGAGGCGCTTGCGGCCGCGTCGTGCAGCCTGTATGACCTGTGGTTCACCGGCATGGACGGGGCGCGGCTGCACGCCAAGTATCTCGTGCCCACTGGCGAGCTGGCGCTGACGCAGACGCCCGAGGGCGAGCCCTTCTTTGGCGTACCGCTGGTGCTGCAGTTCCACGGCTATCCGGGAACGAGCCGCAGCTGGCTCGAGCAGATGAGCTACGTGGGCATGGGGATGGCCGTCCTCGCCTTCGACTGTCCCGGCCAAGGCGGGCCTGGTGACGATGCGGGTGGCTACCACGGCACCACGGTGGCGGGCCATATCGTGGCGGGCCTCGACGGCGATTCGGCGGGACTCTACTACGTGCGCTGTCACCAGGACATCCGCGTGCTGTGCCGCATCGTGCGAGAGCTGCCGGACGTCGACCTCTCGCGCGTCTACGTGAACGGGGCGTCGCAGGGCGGCGGCTTGGGCATCGCGTGCGCGGCGCTCAACGCGGACCTCGTGAGCCGGGCGGCCATCCTCTACCCGTTCCTCTCGGACTACAAGAAGGTCTTTGAGCTCGAGGCAGACGACATCGCCTACGAGGGGCTTCGCTACTACGCGCGCTGGTTTGACCCGGCTGGCATCCGCACGGACGAGGTCTTTGGCAAGCTGGCCTACATCGACTCGGTGAGCTTCGCGCATCTCGTGCGCTGCGAGGTGCTGTTTGGCACGGGCCTTGCCGACGTCGTGTGCCCGCCGCCCACGCAGTGCGCGGTCTACAACAACCTGGCCTGTCCCAAGCGGCGCGTGCTCTTCCCGGACTTTGGGCACGAGGAGATCCAGGCGTTCGACGACATGATCATCGACTTCTTCAACGTGGGGCTGGGTGAGGGCCGTGAGTGAGGTAGAGACGGGCGGAGGCGTTCGTGCCGCCGCCACGCTCCCGAGCGGCTTCCGCGAGTTCTGGGAGCTGCGGGCTGCGTCTGCCCGCACGTTCGCGCCAGGGTCCGTTGCCGTGGCGCCCGTGGCGTCTGCGAGCCCGGCTGCCCGCTACGCCGAGCTTCTGGTGACGCCACCCGGCGGACGTACGCTGCGAGGGCGCTATGTGCGTCCCGCCACGGATGCGCCCGCTCCGCTCGTGATCGCGTTCCCGGACTGGTACCAGGGCGTGCGCGGCTGGCATCACCTCACGCGTTTCGTGGCGCTCGGGGCCGCTGTCGTGATGCTCGACGCTCGCACGCTCGGCTGGGACGCACTTGACGTCACGGCCGGGTGGGAGGCGGCCCCGGAGGGCCTTGCGCTCGCCGGTGCCTACACCGACGCCCTGCGCCTCGCGGCAGCGGCGCTCGAGCTTCCGGGCATTGACCGCGCGCGCGTGAGCACGTGGGGCGAGGGGCTCGGCGGTGCGGCGGCCATCTGTGCAGCGGCGTTGCTCGGTGACGAGACGTGGCGCTGCGCCGCGTGCAACCCGCTGCCGGCCGGTATCGACCTCGAGGCGTCCGTGGCGACGGGCCCGCTCGCGGGCATCACGCGGCGCTTCCGGGCCGCCGACCCCACGCGTACAGACGCGGATGCGCTCGCCCACGCCCTCGCCTACGTCGACGCGGCCAACCTCGCGGCCCTTCTGCGCGGGGGCCTGCTCGTGGGCACAGGCGGCATGGACGTCGCGGCACCGCCGTCGGGGCAGGACATCCTGGTTGCGGCTGCTTCGGGTGCGGCGAGCGTCAGGCAGGTTACCTACCCGCGGCATGGTCACGAGCGCATCAACGAGTTCGAGAACGAGCTGCTGGGCTTTTTTGCCCGGTAGGTGCACGTGGTTGCCCGGCAGAAGCGGCAAGCCATTGCCACGTCTTGCTCGGCAGCGAGTACTACACTTCCAACGGTGCCCGCAGGGGGCGGGCACCAACGGGCCGCAGGCCCAACGACCAAAGGAGTTCTCCACATGGCAGGCAAGCGTTTCTCCGGCGTCATCCCGCCCGTCGTCGTCCCCGACACGGCCGACCACCAGCTCGACGTCCCGTCCTTCGAGCGCATCATCAACCGGCTTATCGAGGCCGGCGTCGACGGCCTGTTCTTCATGGGCTCCACCGGCGAGGTGGTCTTCTCCACCGACGAGCGCCGCAAGCAGATCATCGACGAGGCCGTGCGCATCGTCGACCACCGTGTGCCGGTCTTCATGGGCTGCATCGACACCGAGACCGAGCGCGTCCTCGAGCACGCCCGCTACGCCGAGAAGGCCGGGGTCGACGCCATCGTGGCCACCTGCCCCTTCTACGCCCTCGGCGGCACGACCGAGATCGAGGATCACTTCCGCATCCTCCACGAGGAGTTGTCGCTGCCGATTTTCGCCTATGACATCACTGTCTGTGTCCACACCAAGATTCCCTGGAAGCTCCTCGCCAAGCTGGGCAAGGAAGGCGTGCTCGCGGGCGTCAAGGACTCCTCCGGAGACGACATCTCCTTCCGCTACCTCGTGCAGGAGAACGAGAAGAACGGCCACCCGATGAGCCTGCTCACCGGCCACGAGATCGTGGTCGACGGGGCGTACCTCTCGGGCGCCGACGGATCGGTGCCGGGTCTCGCCAACGTGGAGCCCAACGGCTACGTGCGCATGTGGAAGGCCTTCCAGGCCGGAGACTGGGCCACGGTCAAGGCCGAGCAGGACAGGCTCAACGAGATCAGCCACATCTTTGACTGCACCACGGGCGTCACGGGCTACGCCGGCGGCGTGGGCGCGTTCAAGACGGCTCTCTGGCTCATGGGCATCTTCGAGACCAACCAGATGCCGCGCCCGGTGCGTCCGCTCGAGGGCGCCAACGTCGAGGCCATCAGGAAGGTCCTCGAGGACAACGGCCTGCTGTAAGCCAGCACGCATAACGAGGAGGCACGCATGAGCGAGACACGGCGCGTCGTAGGCGTTGACATCGGCGGAACCAAGATCGCGGCAGGCATCGTCGAGCTGGGCGGGGCGACTCCCGTCGTCTCGGCCGTCGAGAAGGTGCCCACCGCCGCTCAGGAGGGCGGCGCGGCCGTGCTCGCCCGCGTGCTCGAGGCCATTCGCGGCGCCATCGCGCGCGCGGGGGAGGGCGAGCTTGCGGGCGTGGGCATCTCGAGCGCCGGCGTCATCGACCCACGTACCGGTGACGTCACCTTCGCCAACGACCTCATGCCCGGCTGGGGCGGCACCGCCCTGGGCTCTGCCGTGACGGCGGAGTTTGGCCTGCCGTGCCGCGTGCTCAACGACGTGCACGCCCACGCCCTCGGCGAGGCCCGCTGGGGCGCCGGGCGCGGCAAGGACAGCTGCCTCGTAGTGGCCGTGGGCACGGGCATCGGCGGCGCCTTCGTCGAGCGCGGGCAGATCATGCTCGGCAGCCACGACGAGGCCGGCCACATCGGCCACGTCTGCTGCCCGGCGGCCGCGGGCGTGCCGTGCTCGTGCGGCGCCACGGGGCACCTCGAGCCCGTGGCGGCCGGTCCCGGTATCATCGAGGAGTACGTGCGGCTCGGCGGCAGCGCCACGCTGCCCGACGGCTCGCCCATGGACGGTGCCGAGATCGACCGGCGCGCGGCGGTGGGTGATGAGGCGGCCCAGGCTGCCGAGGGGCGTGCCGGTCGTGCGCTCGGCGAGGTGCTCGGCAGCATGTGCAACATGCTCGACCCGGCGTGCGTGGTCCTCTCCGGGTCCGTGGCGCAGTGCGGGCCCGCCTGGTCCGACGCCGTCGCCGAGAGCTTCGTCGGCCAGGCCATGCCGCCCGTTCGCACCACCCCCGTCGTCGACGGCGAGCTTGGCGGCGACGCCCCGCTCATCGGTGCCGCCGAGAACCTGCTCACCCCCGGCTACGCCGAGCTGCTGTAATCGCCTGGCCCTGCCCACGCGCCCCGTTGCGCTCCGTGCTCCGCCGCCCCCGCCGAGCTAATCGTTTCTGGACAAAATCAGCCTCCAAACGAGCAAATCTGTCCAATATCGACTAGCTCGACGGCGGGGCAGCCACTTCGCGCTCGATTGCCGCCTCGCCGGTTGCTGTCTCGTGCCGGGCGGTCAGCTCCATGCGTTCGACAACGACAACCAAACACCCAACGCAGAAAGACTGGAGTCGCATGTCAGACACGACAAACGCCGCGCCGCTCATCCAGGCGCTCAAGGGCAAGCTCATCGTGAGCGTGCAGGCCTACATGGGCGAGCCCATGCGCCATCCGGAGACCATGGCCCAGATCGCCCGCTCATGCGAGCTGGGCGGCGCGGCGGCCATCCGCTGCCAGGGCCTCTCCGACATCGCCGCCATCAAGGGGCGCGTCGAGGTGCCGGTGATCGGCCTCTGGAAGGAGGGCCACGACGGCGTCTTCATCACGCCCACGCTGCGCCATGCCCTCGCCTGTGCCAACGCCGGGGCCGACATCGTGGCCCTCGACGCCACGGGTCGCGCCCGTCCGGACGGCCGTACCTTCGAGGAGACCGTCGCCGCCTTCCGCGAGCGCACTGACGCCCTGCTCATGGCCGACTGCGCGGGCATCGAGGACATCCGCCGCGGCTTCGCGGCGGGGTGTGACGTGTGCTCCACCACGCTCTCGCACGGCACCAACGTGATCAACACCGGCCTGGCCGACGGCCCCAACCTGCCGCTCCTGCGTCAGGCGGCCGAGGAGTTCCCCGGCATGCCCGTCATCTGCGAGGGCCGCGTCCACACCCCCGAGGACGCCCGCGCCGCCCTCGACGCGGGTGCCTGGGCGGTCGTCTCCGGCACCGCCATCACGCACCCCATGACCATCACAAAGTGGTTCAAGGCCGCGATGGAGTAGGATCAGCTATGCGGGACGGCTCGCCCGAATCTCCGCCACGCGCGAGTTCGCGAGAATCCACTCCGCGGCCTCGGGGTCTATGGCGGAGGCGATCCACCGTATCGCGCCCGAGCACTCGTCGAGCCTGCGCGACTCCTCGCCAATGTCATCCAGGACGAGGTGCTCCTGATGCGAGCAACGGTTGCGCAGGTTGTAGATGGTAACCACCCGGGACTCGAACCCCGCCCTGCGGCACCCAGGGTAGTTGGGCATGCCGCCGTTGGCCTCGGAGCGCAGGGCTCGCCAGACCGTGGGCTCGAGGCGGCTCACGAGCAGGAAACGCCACACGTCGAACGACAGGGCCGCCACGACCCTGTCGTAGGTGGCCTCCTTGCCCTCCCGCGCGAGTCTCGACTCCGCCCGCTCGAGCGAGCGCGCGAACTCGGCCCGCAGGTTGTAGCGCACGGGGTGGTCGAACCAACGCCGGTCGCCCGTGGCGCGCTCGCAGTCCGCCGCGAGCCTCTCGGAGACGAAGTTACGAAGGAGAACCTCGACGTGGGAAACGTCCTCGAGGTACGCCTTGGAGAGCCTCTCGTCCCACACATAGAGGGCTGCCGGGTCAGGCGCCGCCGCGTAGCGGGCCATCCTCGGCCCCGAGAACCAGGCGCTGAGCCTGGATATGTCCGCAGTCTTGAAATTCGTGTCCATGGGAGGGTATTATACGTGGCGAAAGCCCCGGAAGGTCACTCACGCGAAATATCGTGATACCCCGGGGTTCTTGCGTATATCGGCATTATGCGACTTCGCATGAGAGAGGGCCGCGTCCACACCCCCGAGGACGCCCGCGCCGCCCTCGACGCGGGTGCCTGGGCGGTCGTCTCCGGCACCGCCATCACGCACCCCATGACCATCACAAAGTGGTTCAACGCTGCGTTGGCGTAGGGTCCACGCGCTGCTACGGGGCTATGCCCAGCTCAGCCTCAGCCGCAGGGGAGAGAACAAAGCGCAGCGGTCTCTTGGACGCTACGGTAACGAGAGACTTGTCCTCAAGCCTGCGGAGGTGCTTTCTGGCCATCTGCTCGCCGACTCCGAGACAGTCTCCCATGACGTCAGCGGAAACGTCTGGAAAGGCTCCGAAAAGCCGGTACTGCGCTAGCACATTCAGGACGTCCTTCTCCCTGCGGGGTAGCTCGCTTATGGCATCCGCGTCGTCAAAGGCTCGGTTGACTGCGTCTAGCCGAGTCCTTCCCAAAGTTAGGCCCTCGATGATTCTGTCCTGAGACTTCGAGAGGTAGTCCAGAATGGAAATGACGAACGCCGTCAGCTCCCCATGGTTGAGCTTGGTCTCGCTGTCGCGGAAGGCACGGTAGTACGCCGTCTTGCTCTCGGCAATGGAGCGGGACAGCGAAAGCGCGGAAAGGACGGAGAGCGGCTTGGTCAAAAAGAGCGCGAGCAGATAGCGCCCGATCCGGCCGTTTCCGTCGTAGAAGGGGTGCGCATACTCGAACAGGTAGTGCGAGAGGATGGCCCCGTAGAGCGATGGCACGGCGTCGGAATTGGCAATCTCGAGCATGTGCGTCATCGCGTCGATGATGGCGGGCTCGGGCTCGAGCCCTTCGTGAAGCACCTTGCCCCCGCTGCCGATTATCTCGACTCCGCCCCTGCGAAACAGCCTGCCGTCCGGGGCGTCGTCTCCAAGGTCCTCCCCCTCCATGATGCGGTCGTACACCTTCCGGATGTCTTCGGGCGTGCGGGGGATGATGTGGTTCGCGTCGCTGAGCTCAAGGTACAGGTGAGCTAGCTCGCGGAATCGCTTCCTTTCGATGTCCTGTGCGGAGGAGGGGGTCATGTCAAGCAGGTCGCTGATCTGCCTTCGGGTGCTGTGAACGCCCTCGAGACCGTTCGTGGAGACGACCTCTTCGACGACGAGGCTCCGGACGAGGGCTCCGCGGGCGATAGGGGGGAGTCGTGCCTGGAGGAGGGCGATGCTGCGCTCCTTCTCCATGACGTGCTCGTAGGCAAGGGACAGGTCTCGGGGCATGGCAAGAAAGAGCTCGCCAGCATCAGTCATAAAGCCAGTCCTGAAGGTCGACTCCGCATTGAGCCGCGCCTCGGCGAGCTCCTTGTTGCGTGTGAACCTCTCGTTTGAGGCGTCGGAATAGAAGAGCTTTCCAAGAGTCTGATATGGCATGACGCGCCCCTTGGTCCGTCAGCGAGTCTGGCAAACTTATACTATTTGGAAAAGAGTACGCATTCTGTCCAGATTCCGCACTCTCAACTTATACTAAATCGAAAAAAGTATAAGTTGCAAGATTCTGCTGAACCGCCTTGCAAGGCATCGGCTGCCAACTCCAGCGTCCGTCCCCGAGCCCTATGGAGCATCAGGTGCTGGGGGAGAAAAGCCCCCTCTACGGCAGGCGTACCGGGCAGATTGACCTCAAGCCTTTCGATTATATCGACGCAGCAAGGCTGCTTGATGCAAGGGACCCTATCCTGGCGATGGAGCTCTATGGCCTCGCAGGCGGAGTCCCCCTGTATCTTGACCGGCTTGACGCGGCGCGCGATACCGCCTGGAACATCGAGAACAAGGTGCTGAGCCCAAACGCCCTTCTCTCGATTGAGCCAAGCGCTCATCTGCTCCAGAAGAGAATCGCGTTTGCGATGCATGAAGCTGGCTCATGGTGGGGCAGTCCAGCGAGGGGGGCAGACTGAGGAAGTTGACGTTGTCATTTCCGGAGTGGGCGATGACTGTTCGCTTCTTCTGGGAGCGTGCAAGTGGCGCAGCGAGCCCATTGATGCCACGGTTCTCGAAAAGCTGCGGGAGCGCGCTGGCTACATAAGGGAGAGGCGCTGGAGCTTGCCTGCCTCACCGGTGTGCAGCGCATCAGCAAGGAGAGCATCTTCTCCGACCTCAACAAGCTTGTGGTTAACACTGCGCTTGACTCCAAGTTTGACGAGTGGTTTGGTTTCGCGGACGAGGAGGTGTCGGCGCTAGCCGGCTATCTTGGTCATGATGGCTGCATGGAAGTGGCTCGGGATTGGTACGACGGCTACCGCTTTGGAACGTCAGACGTCTACAACCCATGGAGCGTTCTGAATTACTTTGACTGCGGCTGTTCCCCGGACGTCTACTGGGGAAACACATCGAGCAACAGCGTGGTGGGTGACCTGCTCCGCCATGCCGACCAGGGGACGCTTGAGGAAGTCTATCGGCTGCTGGAGCCCAAGGGGACTGTCGTTGAGCCGCTGGACCTCTCCGTCGTGTTCCCCGACATCGGCATCCGCCGTGAGGCGGTTTGGAGCATGCTTTACCTGGCGGGCTACCTCACGACCGAGGATGTCTCGCTGCCCAACAACACGCGGGCCCCGCGCCGCCTGCGCATCCCCAACAACGAGGTTGCCGAGCTCTACCGATCGAACATTGTCGAGCGCTTTGCCACGGTTGCCGGGAGCTCGAGCCGGCTTGTCGCCCTGCATCGGGCGATCTCCACAGGAGACGGCGTGCTGGCGAGCGACGAGCTGTCCCGCATCTTCCGTGACTCCGCCAGCTCGTTTGACCTCACGAACGAGGACGGCGCCCATATGCTCCTGCTCGGCCTGTTGTTCGGGATGCCTGGCTACGGAGAACCGGAGTCCAGCCGCGAGCACGGCATGGGCAGGCCGGACATTCGCGTTGAGCCCGTGGCGTCGCCGTTCCCCTACGGCGAGCGCCCCCTTGTCACGGTGGAGCTGAAGTATGCCAGTGACGCCACGGATGAGAAGCTGGGTAACCTTGCTCGCGCTGAACTTAAACAGATTGCCGAGAGAGGCCACGACATGGGCGAGCTTCCCATTGAGGCCACGGGGCGCGTGCGCTGGGGCATCGCCACGAGCGGCAAGCTGGTCGTGGCGGTGTGCGAGCGGGTGTGGTAGCTGCCCGGCGGTTTGGCAACGGCGTGTGCCTCTGCCCCTGGGTTTGTCGTACCAGGGAAGAAAATGACAATTTGATGAGTTCGGGTTGCGTAGTGTTCGGGGGGGGGGTATGTGATGAAAAGCTCTACAGCTATTATTAAATTAGTAAGAGCCATAAGTAACTGGAGGAATGACGGGCGGGGCGGCTGATTATCAAGCCGCGTCTGTAGATGCTGGGGGTGCAGGAGGGCCATGGATGGCGCGGGACAGGCATTGGTCGACTTCGACTGTCGCTCTTTAAGCACCACAGATATCGACTCTCTTGTCTGGGTGTAGTTGGGACTCTAATGGAATGCGAGACTACCTTTAAGACTGATGCTCAATCGAGCCCTCAGACAATTCCGCCGCATGATACCGCCACTATTCCTCACCATGTAACGTGGCCCGCTGAATGGGATGACATGGCGTTTGCCTGTGAGCACCCGGAGGTTACCTTTCGGGCGGAGGCGCCGGTGTTCGACCCCTCGCTCCCGAAGCCCGGCGGCGCAGGCTACAAGGCCATCAAGCGTACCTTCGACATAGCCTTCTCTCTGTTTGCGACGGCCATCGCGGCGATACCGGTGTGCCTTGCCTGTGCCGCCGTTGCCATCGAGAGTCCAGGACCACCCATCTTTGTGCAAGAGCGCATCGGCAAGGACGGACGACACATTCACATCCTTAAGATTCGGTCCATGTATCCGGATGCGCACGAAAATCCGGAGCGCTACCTTAATGAAGCGCAGATGAGGCAGTGGACGCTGGAACAGAAGCTTGACGACGACCCCCGAATCACGCATGTGGGTCGCATCCTACGCAAGACCTCGCTCGACGAGCTACCGCAGTTCCTCAACGTTCTGATTGGGGAGCTCTCGGTGATTGGGCCCCGTCCGGTAACCGAGGCGGAGACGTGGCAGTTCGCCAATGCCCGCGACGAGTTCCTGTCGTGCAAGCCCGGGATTACCGGGTGGTGGCAGGTAACAGCGCGCAATGATGCGACGTGGGAGAGCGGAGAGCGTCAGCAGCTCGAGCTCTTTTACGTGCGTCACGCATGTTTCGGGCTCGATGCCCGCATCTTCGCGCGTACGTTCAAGGCCATCTTTGGAAGGACGGGGCAGTGAGCGACAGGCCTTCGATTGTTGTGGCGGTCGCTGCGCATAAGCCTTATCGCATGCCTGCCGGTCCGACCTATCTGCCCATACAGGTTGGGGCTGTGCTCCATCCTGAAGTTGACTTGGGCTTCCAGAAAGACAACGAAGGAGATTCTATCTCCGAGAAGAACGGTTCCTATTCCGAACTCACAGCCCTTTGGTGGCTCTGGAAGAACTACCAGGCTGATTACAAGGGGATTGTCCACTATCGTCGTTTGCTCGGAAGCCCTGATACGGCGCGTCGTCGAGCGCACGATCCGTTTGATCGGGTGGCCACCGGTTGTGAGCTTGTTGATGCCGCGAGCAAAACAGGTGTGGTCGTGGCGAAGCGTCGGAACTACTACATCGAGACGGTCTACGACCATTACGCCCACACGTTCGACGGGCATCAGTTCGACCTGTGTCGTGAGGTTCTTGGCGACCTCTCGCCTGAGCATCTCGAGGCGTGGGACGAGCTGATGAGATCTCGAAGCGCCCACATCTTCAATATGTTTGTGATGCGCTCCGATCTGCTGGACGAGTACTGCAGCTGGCTGTTTCCCATCCTCGAGGAGCTAACGAGGAGACTCGATCCCGCTTCATACGATGCCTTTGGGGCGCGCTATCCCGGGCGAGTCTCGGAGCGCCTGCTCGACCCTTGGCTTAAGGTCAAGGGGATTGAGCCTGCGGAGCTACCCGTGGTAAGCCCCGAGCCGGTCGACTGGGTAAAGAAGGGCTCTGGTTTCCTAGCCGCAAAGTTCTTGGGGAGGAAGTATGAAAAGAGCTTCTAGCGTGGAGGTGCCAAGAGTCTCAGTTATTGTCCCCTTCTACAACGTACGAGACTGCGTCGAGTACTGTGTTTCGAGCCTCTTAGAGCAAGAGTACGAAGACAGCGAACTTCTGCTCGTCGACGACGGATCGACTGACGGCACCGGTGAGTTGCTCGATGCCTATGCCGGGCATCCACGTGTTCGAGTGTTCCACAAGGTAAATGGCGGGCTTTCTGACGCTCGTAACTTTGGCGTTGAGCGTGCGAAGGGCGAGTATGTCACTTTTGTCGACGGGGACGACTTTGTTTCACCCTACTACCTGAGTGCACTTATGCAGGGAGAAGAGGAGTCGGAGGGGGAGGCGCTGGTCGTTGGGACTCCCATGAGGCGGGTTGTCGATGAGAGCAGCGTAGACAAACTGGTTGAGTGGAGTAGGCCCTCGGAGAAGCCCATAGTGCTGAGTCGCAAAGAAGCGTACCGTACCATGCTCTATGATCGTGTGACAGAGAGCGCGTGGGGCAAGCTATTTCCCCGAACCCTTCTCGGAAAAGCACCGTTTCCCGTAGGTGCCTATTATGAGGACCTTTCGGCCATCAAAACGTTTCTTCTTGGCGCTTGCAGCATTGTCGAGATACGAGGCGAGTACTACGCCTATGTTATGAGGCAAGGGGCGATCACAAAGAAGAAGGCGGTTAGTATCAAACAGGCCAGTGACTACGTTGCCGCCCTCGAACGCGTCAATCCACTTCCAGAGATTGATTCGGATGATGTACAGGCAGCGTATTGGTATCGAGAGATGCTCGTATACGCACGCATGCGGCCGATTCTCATGCGTGTGCAAGATGACAAAGCTGGTGCGCTGACTCTCCTGAAGAAGGGTCAGGATTTAGCGCGGCTCAAATGGAAGAGGGTGGCAAGAGATGCATCAGCACCTTTTGCCCAGAGGATTAGATTGTCCATATTTGCGCTTGCTCCCCGGTTGTACGACTTGATGATAAACGGCTATGGCAGTCACCTTAAAGGGAGAAATGGCTCCTTGCGATGAGAACAGATTACATCAGCTGTGCTTGAGTCGGCAGGCCAATACAGTAGGGACAAAAGCATGTCTAAAGGACGTCATGCATATCTCATTCTTGCCCACGGGCATTGGCATGAGCTACAGAATCTAATATCGGCACTAGATTATCCGCGCAATGACATCTATCTGCACCTGGACAAGAAGTGGAAGGATGTTGATACGAGGCAGCTCATGGCTGCAGCCAAGCAAGCGCATATCGTCTTAACAGATAGGCTGCGTCTTGCTTGGGGTGGGTATTCGATTATCCAGGCGGAAATGCTGCTATTTGAAGCTGCGGTTAATGATGGGCCTCATGACTACTATCACCTTATGTCCGGGCTCGATTTACCAGTAAAGTCCCAAGCCTATATCTATAAGTTCTTCGAAGACCATGCTGGTGAGAACTTTTTTACGCCAGTTGACTACGAGGGAACCTCACGTTATCGGATGCGCTTTGAGCAGTACCACTTTCTGCAGGATTCCCTTATAGGACGGAAGCGGAATCTTTGGAAATACCTGGAGTTCGCCTTCTGCTATCTACAGCGCGCCGTTGGAATTCGTCGGTTTAAAGATCGGGAGGTCCACGCAGCGTGGGAATGGGCGAGTATCACCCAGGAACTTGCCGAATACCTCGTGTGCAGGAAGCAAAAGATATTGAAGGATTGGAAGTTTACGTATTGTTGTGACGAGCTTTTCATTCCAACGGAGATAACAGGAACAAAGTTCGAAGGCACGCTCTCCTCGCTTGGCTCTCTTCGATTCATAGAGTGGGAGTGGCAAGCCCGTAGGGATCATGCTCCCAAAGCTCTGACTCTTGATGACAAGGAAAAGCTGGATGATCCCAAAGTGTTGTTTGCGCGAAAGTTCGTATCCCCTCAATCCGATCAGCTAATTAATGAACTAATAAGAGAAGTAAAATAACGATAGGTTCCTATCGTTTGCCTTTTTATCATTGGAGCTTAATGAAAATCATCTCATCTCTCAAAAATAGGTCTAAGGTAATTTGCGTCCCAGACAACATCATTTTCATATTGCTTCTGATTCCATTTGTCGAACCTCAGATGTTCAAGACAGAACAATTCGCTGCGGGAGATAAACTGTATGCAGGCCTGAAGCTAATCTCTGCAGCAGTTATTATCACTTTGTATATTGTAAAACGAAGAAAGTGTTCATTGCTTACAGGTCTTGTGATGGTACTTCAAGCATGGATTCTAATATCTACAGTTGTTGAAAATGGGTCATTATCGAGATATTCGGGCCCAGCCATTTCAATGGTTGCGATGGTCATGCTTGGTGAACTGGTAATAGACGAAGATATTCTAAGCAGTTTTCTTCGACAGATTCGGACTGTTCTTTCCGTGTTCATAGTAGTAAATATCATTAGTATAATACTCATCAAACTGCAAGTGATATCCTGGGAGTATCCTTTTCTAGGCATCGATAACCGATGGTCCTACTTTCTACTGCCTTGGGTAATGGTAGCATTTTTATATGATGAGATAACCTTGGGCCAGACAGGAATTCGATCATGGTCTATATATATGATTGCAACTCTTCATGTGCTTGTAACCTGGTCGGTGGGCGCTCTCCTCTCACTAATAATGTGGCCCGTCTTCTGGCAGGTAGTCTCAAGGAGGGGAAGGGCGGGAAAAGAAACCCATCTCATATATGCGTCCGCTGTTTTTCTACTCATCAACGTGCTTCTTATTGGTGGGATTCTTCTTCCGATGGCGGAGCCTTTAGTTGTCAATTACTTGCATAAAGATATTACGCTTTCAGGAAGAACGCTTCTCTGGAAGGCTGCCCTTGGTGCAATCAACATCAATCCACTATTTGGGCATGGAGTTCAGCCAAGTTCTGTCGACCAGAGTTTCTTTTTCGAACTTGGTAATCATTTAAACTATCTTGCAGTAAATCATCCACATAATTACTTATTAAATGTTATGTTTCATGGTGGGTATATTGCGGGGCTACTCTTTATCATCATATATGCTTACGTATCATCTCATATTATTGTCAATAATAGAGGGGGGCATGTTGTAAACAGAACGCTCTACTGCTCCTTTTCTATCTTTTATATATGTTCGTTGGTCGATACAATGGATTTCTCCTTGTTTCATCTCATGCTTCCTTTGGCGCTGGGAATCACTTCAAGGACCGATAGCACCTCAGTGGAGACCGGCCGGGAAGAGACTTGTGCTGGACATGCCGTCTCGAAATCAAATTCATCTTCCACCAGACATCTTTTCGAAAAACCCTTTGACTTACCTGCGCCTACTAACCCATTTTTCTCAATAGTAATTCCTGTATATAATTGCAATCACTCTTATTTAATCGGTGCTTTGGACTCCATTATGGAGCAAAGCTTGCGTGACTTTGAAATCATTATTGTTAATGATGGATCGGACGAAGCTACAAGTAGTCTTTGTCGAGAGATAGCGCGCGAGGCAGCGCCCTGTGTCACTTTGATTGAGCAGGAGAACAGGGGCACCTATGGAGCTCGCATTTCGGGAGCATATAGAGCTCGAGGCTTCTATACTATTTTTCTTGACGCCGACGATCGCTTGAGAGCTGATGCTCTCGAAAAGATTAAAGGGACAGTTGATTCTTCAGACTCTGACCTAATCATTTATCGCTCTTCAGAGCATGCTGACTTTAGGCGTGATTCTTGTACTTCATTTTACTGGTTCGACCAAGGAAGCGATTGTTCACTCAATGATGTAAGAAGATTATTGCTAGTGAGTGAACATATGAATCATATATATACCTATGCGATTAAAACAACTATTTCCTCTAGGATACCTCTATTAGATAAACACCTAATATATGGTGAAGATAAGTTACATTGCGCACTTGTTGTTAATGAGGTGGCATCCCTTTATGCCCTAGACGAAGTTCTTTATTATTATAGAATTAATAATAATGGCATCACAAAAGGAGGCTACAGTATTTCCAAAGTTGATAACTTGCTATATGTCCATGAAGTCTTGAGGCCTTTTCTTATCAAATGGCATATGCTGCAGAGCAAGGACGAGTTTGACTCACTGTTGCTCTCTCAGCTTTCAAACGAAATCGCGCTTTGCTCAACCCACAGAAGAAATTTGCGTGATTTGCGTTCCTTCCTTGATCGAAGCTCATCATATGCTGACAGTTTGCACGATTCTGCCATAAGACAGCTTAAAATCCACAGACGTCTTATTATCATTTTAATGACAGAAAAGAGATATAATCTTCTAACGATTTATTGCGTTCTTTTCCGTTTTTCAGAATACTTGATTAGCCTGCTTCGTCGTAACAGCTTTAAATAAGAATGATCTAATTATGACTGAATGTCTATATTATTATATATAATATCATATTATTAAAATAGCAATCTATTCACTTTTTGGTATTCGTTTGGTAAGAATAGTCTTTCTGTGCTCGTAGTATGTTAAAGACGTTGTAATGACTTCAATGGGAGGTGTGCGGCTTTAGGGCTCTCTTCTCATCTCAAGCGTTTTCATTATTCGGTAAGTCAAGTCTGGGCCCACGGCGGGTTTCGCAATAGGCGCCTTCTCCGCTTCTGGAGAAGGTGGCTCGTGGGTCTCCCCTTCGAGTCTCGCTATTTTGTATCTAAGAGAAACGTAACTGCGGGAATCTTGCGTCGTCCTTGTTCGGCGTCAGCGTGCCGAGTATGTGGCCTGGTGAGAAGATGTAGGTGTAAGGCTTGGATGGCCTCACAGCAGCGCTTTATCGTCCGACTGACGTTTCTGGAGATCGTTTATGTGCTGGCTCCTGGAGATGGGGGCAATGTCGCGTATGATGAGACATCGAAACACGTGTGACCGCATCTTATGGTGACGGTCGCAAATCAGGTGTGCTGTGCTGCTGCTAGGTGGCTCTCTGGAAGACCTCCGACACCGTTCCGTCCAGGTGGGTGTAGGCGCCGAAGTTAGCGAGCCTAAAGCTGCGATTACTTTTCTTTCGGATACGCCGCAGGAACGCGAGCCGGTACTGTTGGGCTCGATGCGAGGACACCAAACGCGAGAGCGTGGCACTAGCCAACTGAACTGTAGCCGACCACGGCGGCGTCAGGGAATTCGGTCCTCTCTTCGGAGCTTTCGCAGGAGGCATCCTGCCACAGGTAAAGTAACTCGAGGGCTCCCGGGCTCCGGGGAGGAGCAGTTTGTCGGTCTTGGCATCAGCGTGGCGACGATTGCACTCGCGTGGCCTTTCGACATGCCTGCGGTGCCCGTTCTTCTGCTGCCTTCCTGGCGCTGGCACCGGTTATGTTCATCTAGGTCATGGTCGCGACGAGCGAACGGGCGACTCTCTGGTCAAGCTTCTACGATTTATTTGGGGGAGAAGCCGTTGGCCCAGAGCTTGTTGATGCGCACCGTAATCCCACCGATGCAGGCTCCAAGTCCCTTCTCCCTGCAGCTGTGTCCCCTGTTGCCTCTCATCGGTGCAGTGCTGGTCAGCCTCGGCGTCTATGCCCAGGTTCTCCAGCACTCCTGCCAGTGTGCACTCGAACCCCTGGAGGTTGGCCACCCCGTCGTCGAAGTGTGGCATACGGCGGGCGCCAGAACATGCTCTAGACACTTCATTGCGGTTCCCGTTTCCGCTGAACCAATCGTGTCGCTACTCAAGATTCTAGAGCAGGAGCGCTTTCGTAAACTAGCCCTATTTCAACATTTCCAGCGTAATTGACAATGCGGTGATGAGGTCTTCATTGACAGGCTCAAAATCGTGTTATTCGAAGACATCGACTGATTCAGCCGGAGCGGGATGCCTTCATGGGGGAGCTGGTGCCTAAAACGTGCGGTACAACTTGGGAAGACTGAAGACATTCCATGAAACTCAATATACCATAATAACGCAATTGACGTGAGGCGCCGGCAAGTGAGCCTCACGATCAGAGCCGTGTACGGCCCCAAAATGAGTATGTTCTCCCTCGACAGGGATGTGAAAATAGAATCTGAATAAGACCGTTGTCTGCCCTCCGGGTGGGATCGGGCGAAGATTGAAGGCCAAAGAGCAATTTAGGGGAGCTGCCCGTGAGCGACGCCGCGTTCGAGCCCACCAGCATCATCGTCACCGGCGGCTGTGGCTTCATCGGCAGCAACTTCGTGCGCTATGTCGTCCGCGAGCACCCGGGCATGCACGTGACGGTGCTCGACAAGCTCACGTACGCGGGCAGGCGCGAGAATCTCGAGAGACTTCCGACGAGCTGTGTCGAGCTCGTTGTGGGCGACATTTGCGATGCTGAACTGCTCGATCGCGTCGTCCCTGGTCACGACGCGATCGTGCACTTTGCCGCAGAGAGTCACAACGACAACTCCATCGCCGACCCGGAGCCGTTCCTGCGCACGAACGTGGAGGGCACCTATCGGCTGCTCGAGGCCTGCCGGAAGTTCGACGCGCGCTACCACCACGTGAGCACCGACGAGGTCTACGGAGACCTTGCCCTCGACGACCCGGCGCGCTTCACCGAGGAGAGCCCGTATCGCCCGAGTTCGCCGTACTCCTCCACGAAGGCGAGCTCGGACATGCTCGTGCGCGCCTGGCACCGCACCTACGGCGTCCGAGCCACCATCTCCAACTGCTCCAACAACTACGGCCCCTTCCAGCACGTTGAGAAGTTCATCCCCCGCCAGATCACGGGCATCCTCGACGGCGTGCGCCCCAAGCTCTACGGCGACGGCAAGAACGTACGCGACTGGATCCACGTCGAGGACCACTCCCGCGCCGTGTGGGAGGTCCTCACGCGCGGCCGCGTCGGCGAGACGTACCTCGTAGGGGCCGACGGCGAACGCTCCAACAATGATGTGCTCCATGCCATCCTCGAGCTCATGGGCCGTCCTGCCGACGACTTCGACTGGGTGCGCGACCGGCCCGGCCATGACCGTCGCTACGCCATCGACTGGGGCAAGTTACATCGCGAGCTCGGTTGGGAGCCCATCCACACGGACTTCGCGAGCGGGCTGGACGCGACCATCGCCTGGTACCGCGACCACGAGGCCTGGTGGCGCCCCGTGAAGGCCGCCACCGAGGCTCGCTGTTTAGCAATGGGACAATAGCGTGAGTCATATGACCGCTTGAAATTATTGCTCCTTCAACAGCGATGCTCGGGCTAACCTACTGCAGAGGGCAAATCAACAGGTGTTTATCTCACGGTACAATGTCAATTAATAGTATTGGCGCAGGTGCGCGAGGGGGGACGATGACGCGAGACGAGGGCCAAAGGGATTTCCAAATCCACTCCGTCAAGTTCAACGCAGTCATGAACACGTTGCTCACGGCATCCAACATGCTGGCGAGCGTTATCACAATTCCCTACGTCACGCGCGTTCTCACAGTCGAGGGGTATGGCGACGTGTCGTTCGCGCAGAGCGTCTCGTCATGGCTGTCGGCCCTGTGCCTCGTCGGTATCAACGTGTACGGTGTGCGCGAGTGCGCGAATGCCCGCGATAACCCACGGGAGCTGGCAAGGGTCGTTCGCGAGCTGCTCGCCATCATCACCATCTCCACCACCGTCGTGCTCGGGCTGTTTGCGGTCTCCATCCTGTACGTGCCGCAGTTCCGGGCTCTCGCGCCGCTCATGTGGATGTTCTTGCTCGGCACGCTGCTGCTCTCCTACGGTGTGGAGTGGTTTTACCAGGGCATCGAGCAGTACTCCTACATCACCAAGCGCGGCATGGTCTGCAAGCTCATCTCGCTCGTCGCGACGTTTCTGTTCGTGCGCAACCCGGACGACTACCTGGTCTATGGTGCAATTCTCGCGCTGGTCATGTGCGCCAACAACGTGCTTAACCTCCTGCGGCTCCACAAGCTCGTCGATCTTAGGAGCCCGGGAAAGCTCAACCTGCGGCGCCATGTGCGCTCGCTGTCTGCCTTCGGCATCCAGTCTGTGGCTTCGGCCGTCTACCTTTCGTTTGACAGCACGCTCTTGGGGATGCTATCCGCCGGTAACTACCAGGTGGGGCTCTACCAGCTTGCGACCAAGCTCAAGGGCGTCATGTTCCAGGTGCTCAACGCGGTGCTCGGCGTCATGATCCCACGGCTTTCGTATCACCTCGCGAGCGGAGACCGCGAGGCGTTTCGCGCGCTGCTGAGGCGCGGCTTCGGCATCTCCATCAACGTGTGTTGTGCCATCGCGGGATACCTGCTCGTCTTCTCCGAGCCGGTCGTGCTGCTCGTGTCCGGCCGGGACTTCGTCGAGGCGGCAGCGCCGCTGCGCATCATCGGCCTCGTGAACCTTGCCTCGTGCATGAGCTACTTCTTCGGTCTGTGCATCCTGACACCGCTCGGCCGCGAGCGCCAGCTCGCGTTCGCCAATCTCTCTGGTGTTCCGGTGAGCGTGGTTCTCAACCTGCTGCTCGATCCCACTCTTGGCGCGCTGGGGGCGTCCGTCTCCATCCTTGCCTCCGAGCTGCTGATTCTCGTGATCCAGGGATGGTGCTCGCGCGACGTGCTGCGGGAGTTCGTCCGCGTGCGCGACGTGGCCGGGCCACTCGTGTCAAATGCCGTCGCCGTCGTGGCGTCGCTACTTGTGACGGGAGCCCTGGCGGGCGGGGGGGCATACGTGGCGCTCGTAGGGCTCGCAGTGTATTCGGCGGTTGACGTCGCGTGTGCCCTCGTCCTGCGCGACGAGACGGCATGGTCGCTCGTGAGCTTTGCCAGGGGATTCTTGTGTCGCAGCGCGCGGTGAGTGTCTAGAGCGAGTCTGGGGCGAATCTGGGGCGGGGCTGGTGGAATGGCTCCGAAGGTTTGTCTGTGTCGTGTCGGCTGCGAGGGGCCGCTCCATGAGGGCCTCGGCTATCATTGACCTATCTGTGTCGAAACCGAAAGGCGAGAAGCATGGCTAGTCACATGGCAGGCGGGGACGGGTCGACGGGCGGGCGCAGGCATGCCCGTTCTGACAATGGCAGGGCAGGACGCGCGGCTGCGCCCTCCTCGCGCTATGACGAACGCCCGAGCGCGGCCTCGCGTCTCGACGAGGTGGAGCGCGTGAAGCGCTCGCACAAGGGGCCCAAGCCCGGCAAGCGCGTGCATCGCCATCGTGGGCTCAAGCGGTTCCTTATCGCGTTCTTTGCCATCCTGGTCGTGCTCGGCGGCGTCGGTGGCTTCTGCGGCTACAGGATGTACCGGGACGTGAAGTCCGTCCAGGCCGATGCCCAGAAGGTGCTCGGCGTGTCCGACGCGCTCAAGCAGGCGGTCAAGGACGGTGATGGCACGAAGGTCGCCTCCGCCATGAACGACGCGGCCGCCGCGGCGTCGCGCATGAAGGTGACCACCCACACCACGCTCTGGAATGTCGCCTCCCACATCCCGGTCTACGGCGAGGACGTCAAGACCGTCCAGAGCCTCACCACCACGGTCGACACGCTCGCCTCCGAGGGCCTGGTGCCGCTGGGCAAGGGCCTCTCGCAGGTGAACTTCGAGGACCTCATCGGCGACGACGGCAGCATCGACGTCGCCACCATGCAGACGGCCGTCGACGCCCTCCAGACCAGCGCGCCGTCGATCCACCAGGCAAACCAGGAGCTCCAGGCTCTTCCCAAGGCGCACATCGGCAAGCTCAACGACGTGCTGACCAAGGCGCAGGACAAGTTCTCCTCCGTCGACGCGGGCGTGACCGCCGCCGAGGCCGTGGCCCCCTACGTCCCGCAGCTCTTCGGCGCCAACGGGCAGACGGCCACCTACCTCGTGACCGCCCAGAACACTTCCGAGATCCGCGCCACCGGCGGCTACCCCGGCTCCATGGGCCTCATCACCGTCACCGACGGCAAGATGAGCGTCGGGGACTTCTCGTCCATCTACTCGGTGATGGGCGGCTTCGACACGTCGGCCCTCGGCGTGACCCAGGAGGAGGTCGACGCCTACGACTGGGGTAGCCTCTCCAGCGCCGGCAGCGTCGGCGACGCGAGCTTCTCCCCCGACTTCACTCGTGCGGCGGACGTCTGGAAGCGCGCCTACGAGGCGGGCCACCCCGGCACCACGATCACGGGCGTCATCGGCGTCAGCCCCGTCTTCCTGCAGAACATGATGAAGCTGACGGGGCAGACGGTGGAGGCCGGCGGCATGAGCCTCAACGGCGACAACGTCGGCAAGGCCCTCATGCATGACACGTACTGGAAGCTCCCCGTCGACCAGCAGGACGCGTTCTTCGCGGGGGTTGCCAGCCAGGTCTTCTCCGGCATGATGGGCAGCCTCGGCAAAGTGAACATGACCGACCTCCTGCAGTTCGTGAAGGACAACGGCTCTGCCGGCAACTTCCACGTGTGGTTTGCCGACGACGCGCTCAACAGCGCCTTTTCGTCCATGAACGTGAGCGGCTCCATTCCCGATACGGACGAGGCCAAGCCGCAGGTTGGCGTCTACTACAACGACCGCAGCTACTCAAAGATGGGCTGGTACATCTCCATCAACAACCAGGTGGGCCAGGGGGTCAAGAACGCCGACGGCACCACGACCTATCAGGTGACCACCACGATCAAGAACAACCTCGGTGGCGGCGAGCTCTCGAATATCCCGCAGTACGTGAGCGGCTACTCCACGAAGAAGCGCGGCGTTGGGGACGCCGTCTTCATCCTCTCCATCACGAACCCCGCCGGGGGCACGGTCTCGGACGTCTCGGCCTCGAGCGACAAGGGCGGGGGCCTCTCGTTTAGCCAGCACGCGGTCGACGGGCACACGCTTCAGCGTGCCATGGGCAACCTCAACGCCGGCGAGACCATGACGGTGACCTACACGGTCACGGTGTCGGCCAACGCCACCGAGCCGCTTACCGTCCACCAGAATCCCACGGCCCAGGCGATAGCCGGCTGGCAGTAGAACGGTGTGCGGAACGAAGTAAAATAAGGCTACCTATGCGGCCGTCTCGGGGCATCCTGGGGCGGCCGCTTCGCTATCAGTCCGAAGCGGCGCCAAGCCGCCCGATGAGGGGGAGACATGGACGACAAGATTCGCGACATTGCCCAGACGTGGAAGGAAAACGTCACCGAGCCCTACCTGCTCGAGGAGCTCGACGCCCTCATGGCCGACGCCGACGAGGAGAAGCTCTCGGACGCCTTCTACCGTAGCCTCGCCTTCGGTACGGCCGGCCTGCGCGGCACCCTCGGCGTGGGTACCAACCGCATGAACGTCTACACGGTGGCCCAGGCCTCCCAGGGCCTCGCCACCTACCTCAACGCCCATTACGACAGCCCCACGGTGGCCATCGCGCGCGACTCGCGCAACAAGGGCGAGGACTTCGTGAAGGCCGCTGCCGGCGTGCTGGCGGCCAACGGCATCAAGTCGTTCGTCTACCCGCGCATCGAGCCGGTCCCCACGCTGTCGTTCGCCACGCGCGACCTGCACTGCTCGGCCGGCATCTGCGTCACGGCCTCGCACAACCCCGCGCAGTACAACGGCTACAAGGTCTACGGCGACGACGGCTGCCAGATCGCCAACGAGGCAGCCGACGAGATCCAGGCCACCATCGACAAGACCGACATCTTCCACGGCGTCAGGCAGATGGACTTTGACGAGGCGCTCGAGAAGGGCCTCGTGGAGTGGACGCCCGACGCGGTGCTCGACCGCTTCATCGACGCGGTGGCCTCCCAGTCCATCGGAGCCAAGCCCAACCCCGACTTCTCGGTTGTCTACACCCCGCTTAACGGCACGGGCATGGAGTGCATGCACCGCATCCTCGAGCGCGTGGGCATCACCAACGTCACGGTGGTTCCCGAGCAGGCCAACCCCGACGGCAACTTCCCCACGTGCCCGTACCCCAACCCCGAGTTCCGCGAGGCGCTCGAGAAGGGCCTCGAGCTCTGCGACAAGGTGCACCCCGACCTCATGCTCGCGACCGACCCGGACGCCGACCGCATGGGCGTGGCCGTGCCGCACGACGGCGACTACAAGCTCCTCACGGGCAACGAGATGGGCATCCTGCTCACCGACTGGCTCACCAAGATGAAGGCCGAGGCGGGCGAGGACATGAGCCGCAAGGTCGTCGTCACCACCATCGTCTCCACCGTCATGCCCGATGCCATCGCCCGCGCCAAGGGCTTCGAGGTTCGTCGCGTGCTCACGGGCTTCAAGAACATCGGCGGCCAGATGGACCAGCTCGTCGAGGCCAGCACGGGCGACCGCTTCCTCATGGGCTTCGAGGAGAGCTACGGCTACCTCGTTGGCCTGCACGCCCGCGACAAGGACGCCATCGTGGCGAGCATGCTCACCTGCGAGATGGCGGCCTGGTACGCCGAGCGCGGCATGGATCTTTACGAGGCCATGGAGGCGCTCTACAAGGAGTACGGCTATTACCTCAACGGCGTGGTGAACGTGAGCTTCCCGGGCGCCGCCGGTGCCGACAAGATGGCGGCCATCATGACGGGTCTGCGCGAGAACCCGCCTACAGAGATCGCCGGTCTTCCGATCGAGGGCTTCGTGGATTACAAGACCGACGTGGAGATGCCGGTCGTTGGCGGCGACGGCTCCTGCCCCAAGCAGCTGCTGCCCAAGTCCAACGTGCTTGAGTATCGCCTGGGCGAGGGCGTGAAGGTCATCGTCCGCCCGTCCGGCACCGAGCCCAAGATCAAGGCGTACCTCTTCAGCAAGGGGGCCACGCGCGAGGAGTCCCAGGCGCTCAACGACAAGCTGGCGGAGTTTGCCAAGAGCGAGCTGCTGGCATAGCGGCGATGTGCTGAAGCAGGTCAAGTCCGCCAACAGGGGAGGCCCGGGCCCATATGGCTCGAGCCTCCTTTCATATGCACGGCCCACGTAAGTCGTCGGTCAGGTGCTCGAAATATGTAGGCCCTGTGGAGGCGCCCCCCGCCCCTTGCCACGGCGGCCGGGGGTGCGTA
>OIXX01000195.1_pt1 | contig 47284 bp, 40 predicted proteins | sample 1588161 | NCBI WGS metagenome assembly OIXX01 (sample SAMN03283274) | human gut metagenome | biome: human-associated habitat; material: feces | host: Homo sapiens | place: Peru | collected 2012 | reverse complement strand
TATAATCCGCAAAACGAAATGTTCGCGGAGCGCAAAACGAAATGATATTTTCGCAAAACGAAACGTATATGTTTTTAGTTCCCTCTAGGGATAAAAGAAAGCGGTTATAATGGCTTTGGAATTGCATTATAATCGCTTTCTTTTTACTTTTACTCTATGGGGGAGTTTTATACCCCCCCTTACATTGAGTGGTGGCTACCAAATTACTTACTAGATATTTCAGCTTTGGGGTATCGTGGCTTTTTCTATTACTTCAATCACCGCCACAATGACGGCTGGGATGAAGTTCTTCTCCACGAACTCCTTGATGGCGGAAACCTCCTCATCGGTGTAGTCGGTATCGTTGCTACCGTTCCACATCTTCGTGGAGAGTGCCACGTCCGCCAAGCCCCTTCTGCCAGTCTTGTAGATGGCGTTGGCGATTTCCTTTCTCAGTTCCATTGCGGTACGCTGCTCGCTATCCAAGGAGAGGCGCACCATTACGTTGTCTAATTGCAGTTTCATAATCTATTATATATTTTTAAAAAACGTTAACCGACGATTTGCCTAAACCAATTTATTCTCCAGTGGTCGTCCAACCAGATAATCTCCGTTGTCTGGTTATATGCGCCACTTCTGAAATTGTCCGTTTGACCACCGTTCGAATATATATTCTTGCTCGATGATTTGATATAAAAATTTCCAGAACCTTGTATGAACTTGTAGCATTGTCCTCTCTGAGGATTGTCAGGGAGGGTGAGCGTGATGCCCGTAACAGGAACATATATCACGCAATCCAATTCCGTTAACTTCATACTGTAATTCGCACTTCTGGTCATCGGTCTGAATCCCGCATACATTCCATTCTCTGCATATATCGCAAAATTACCATACACATTACTGCCCATGGCTCCGTTATACATGACGTTCTCATACTGATATTTGTCATCGCATCCTGTTACGGATATACGCAATCCTATTTTGGCGGTATCATCAGTAGTCATAGGGAAAGAATCTTGCACAAGTATGTTGCTCATCAATGAAGGCACTGAGTAAACCCAATCGTTACGACCCACCCAGATTAGCCTGTTCCTTTCCGATGTCCACTTTTTTGTTTGGGGCGAAAAAGTCCTACTGTACCCACGGAATACCATGTATTCGTTGTAAAGAGCAAACCCCGGCTCTTCGTCATCGTAACCTGTGAGGTATCGGAGACTGGATTCGTTAAGCGAAAAGCTTCCAAGCGTAGCACTTTTAGACACCATGTGACCTTTATTCGTTACATAGAACGGAGAGTTTTTCGCCGTATCGGCTCCAACGAACAACGGAGCGTATGTATCGTTAATCTTGCAGGCCTCTTCCTCAGTGTTGCCAAAGTAGCCCACCTTGCTCGCTCCGTCATTACTCTTCGCCCAAAGGTGCTTCACCTCGATTTGGTCAGCGTCAATGAGCGAGGCGTTAATCTTGCCGCCAGTGAAGAGGGCGATGGTGGTGCCATTGTTGTCGCGGAAGATGGTGTTGTTGGCGGTGATGGTGATTTTGCCATTTGTGATGTCGATGCCTGTGGCGAGCAAGGCTTGCCTGTCCACCATGTCGGTGCGCTTCTCCGTCCAGTCGGTCATGGTGCAGCCGACTTCAAGCTTCGGTTTGGCTATCCATGCCTCGGATGATGTTCTCAGCAAAATCATCTGAGGTATGAAGTCGGTTCTAGACTTCGTGCGCCAATGCACCCAATACCTTTTCCATTGATTCGTGAGGGTAAAATATGTATTGCCATCATCGTATTTCGTCGAACTTCTGAAGTTTCCATTGCAATCCTCCATCACCATTTCTGCATTATTGTTATTGCGATATGCGTAAGCTGTCAGCGACGTTCCCTTAGCCCAAAAACTAAATATATAGTCGGTGTTAGGAGACAATGCGATAGGATCATTTGTGCCTTCACCAAACTGCGCTAGTTCTGCATAAGAGTTTGCTGGTGCCTTTGCGTATGAGGCGTTGATGTCTGGTTCATAGCCATTTTTTATGATAGTTCCGTCTAGATATGTCAGATTTCCTCCCAGAGAGAGGCTGGCAGTGTTGTCAAGCAAGTTTCCACCGATGTAGTCGTAGTCTTGTGGGGATGGTGTCCATCCGTTGTATGTGTCGCCTTCCTCCATCATAGGGCGGCAGAACCAAGCAGTGGCAGTAACGCCACTCTGTATATGGGTTATGAAGAGGTTGACCTCGATGTAGGAATAAGGGGCATTGGTTGTGTCGATGGTGGTGGTAATCAGCGTCCACGTATTTACCTCCGTGAGATAATGATAGAAGCCGTTGGAAGGCACTGCACCCTTTCTTTCGTTTGAACCTGTTTTTTCGCCCGGCTGCCAAAGACATTCCAATGCGATATTCATATCCGTGCGGTCGCACTTCACCCAAGCTGAGATGGTATATTTCTTACCTGATTGTATTTTGATGTTTCTGACGCCAGCCGCACCGTTCCATCGCATGCCAGGATATTGGATAGTGTTGCCATCGTAGTAGCACTTCGCCTTGAAGCAGTTGGAGCCGCCTATGCCATCGCTTGTGAGGATGCCTTGGTCGCCATAGTATCCTACCGTGTATGTTCCGTCGAGCCAGTCGCCAGCGAGTGATGCTCCCCAACCTTCGCCCATTTTCCTCAGCGCACTTCCTGGCAGCATGTTCCTTCTGCCCATCGCCTTCTCGCTCACGGTGAGGGAAATCTGGCGGGCGGTCTGCTCTATCTGCGAGGTGTAGTTGGTGAGGATGGAGGGTGAGGAGGTCTTGAGGTCGGCGGCGAGGCGGTCGTAGTTGTCCGATAGCGTGTTGTGCTTGCCGCTGAGTTTCGACATCTCGGTGGAGAACTTATCGGTGGTGAGAATGAGTTGACCAGTGAACTTCGAGACGTTCACCTCGAAGGGGACATGATACTTGTATGCTTTGTTGTTATAGGCGAACGAACCTGTGGCATAGCCGGAAGTAACGGAAACAACGCCTTTTGAATGATCGTTCTCATCCAACCACGTCGTGCCTATATTTTTACCAGAGATATCAACATTAAGAAACGGGTCACTGGAGTCTTGTCGCATCGTCACAACCGACTTACAATTTACCGAAATTTCATCATTTGATGATGCTGCAGTAATTGCATTCGTTACGTTGACGTTTCCTTTCATCACCTTTACCTTTGCAGACTTTGTGATGTTGCTGGGCACGATGCCATTACTGCCAGCATCGAAGATGAGAGGGGCATCCTCCACTAGGATAGATATCGCATCCTCGCCGTTGGCTCCGTTTTGTCCTTTGCCTCCTGTGTCTCCCTTCACTCCATACACCTCCTTGCGCCAATACTTGCTGTCATCCGTAGGCTCTGCCTGAAAGTCCGTGTCTTTAATACAAGTCCAGATTGCGTTGTTGTGGCTCACTTGGTCGTTCTTGTAGTATTGGGTGGCTGGGTCCCACTCGCCACGGAAGTTGGGGATTTCCACCGTCGATGTGTTGCTGCCTTGCGCCAGCAATTTGAAGTACTCCGAGCGGACCTGAACGCCTTTCGGGGATACATCGCACACGTCCTTGTTAGCGTGCGAATAGCTGTCGATGCCATGGTAGCCCACCAGTCTGGGGGCGTATGAGCCATGGCTCTCCAGCAGGAACACGTTCTGTCGGTCGGGGTCTGTTCTGCTACCGTCGAGCACGATCACGTCGCCCTCCTCTGGGATGTCCCTGGTCTCGGCAGGCGCATTCTCCTCGGCGTATTCATCCAGCTGCACGGAGTGCTTGCCGATGACGATCCAGGCGAAACGCTGACCGCCGAAGAGTTCGTGGTCCATCTTGTGGTCGTAGATTTTCTCGTTCTGCTGCGATACGCCATGCTTCAGGATGGTGCGCCAATAGCTCTTGTTGGCGGCGGAGCCTTGCCCTATACCGCCAGCGGCTATCCTGCCCATGGTCTGGCAGCGCACTTGGTCGCCCTCTCGCCATAGGTTCTCCGTGGCGGCGGTGCCATCGTCTGCCAGGAGATAGCACTTCCAGCCCACGCACATGTCCTCCGATGTCTCATGCCACTCACTCTCGTCATCATCCCATGATGAGACGGGCACCACCTTGGCTATCTTTCCACCGGCAGGCGAGAGGTAGATCGTGCCGCCAGCATAGGTGCGCTTCATCACCTCCAGCTCGTTCATCGTCATCTTGCCCCACACGGTGAGGTTGGTGATGTACTGGTGGTACTCGTCCCTGTTGGGGTCTTCCTTCTCGATGGAGAATCCTTGCTCGGCAGCGTTGTTGTACTCCAGCGACTTGATGGTGTTCAGTATCATATCGCCGTACTCATCTATCCCAAATTGGCCAGCGATGGTGAATCCCTTCAGGAAGGCGGCAAGCTCATGGGCGGTGAATCCCTTGAGCATGTCCGCCGCCTTCAGGAAGGCGGCAGCCTTCTTGAAGTCCACCTTTCGGTGCACTTCCTCTGCCACGTTTTCCTCTCCCTCGGCAGGATCATCCTTGCGGAGGAACTTCTGCAGGGTTTCGCTCTCGATGTCCACTTCTCCAGCCTTCGAGGCATAGCTGGCGGTCTGTGCAGAGGTGGCACGGTTAGCCACGTTGGCTTGCTCGGCGACCTCTGCCTTCTTTGCCTTGTCGGCACGTGTGGCGTGGTCAGCCTCCGAGGCGATGCCCGATATGTAGGTGACGGATGACGAACCGCCGCCCGAACCATTGCCCGATTTCTTGGGCTTTGAAAAACTCTTGATGTCGATCATCGTAATATCTTATTTATAATATTGTTGTCATGCCATTTGAATATCGTTATAAAGCCGTTGGAATGCCATTAGGGCACTTCCTTCAGCGTCACTCTTGCGGTGCCGTCGGCGAGGTTTCGGTCCACGCCTTGCACGATGAAGTCCTTGCCGAGGCTCGGCATGGTGTATCTTCCGAACACTTTCACGTCCGCCCCACGGAGGAATCCCTGCTCCAAGATGATTCTCGGCTTGTGCCACTCTCTCCAGACAGCGTCCACGTACAACTCCTCTGGCTTTCCTTTGCTGGCCAAGCTGGTCGAACCGCTCCTGATGCTCACCAGGGCACTTTTGTCGAAGAGTGGCGAGGATAGCTTCACGGCGTTGTTGACACCCATCCGCTTGCACTCCTCAGAGGTGAGGGCGGTGGTGATTTTGAACTCCAGGTCGTCCTTCTTGTTGACGAAGTTTTCCTGCGTGTCGCTCATATACACAATGTCGCTTTCATCGCTCACGGCTCCCATCTTGCCGTTGTCGCTCACCACCTCCACCTTGAAGTCCTTCATGAAGATAGCGTTGGTCTTCTGCAGGAGCAGCACGCTGTCCTGGTACCACTTGGTATGGCGGAAGAACGTAGGGTGGCGGCGTGTGACATTGTTCCACTCGGCGTTGACAGGTCCGAGGATCTTGAATTGCACCTTGCCGCTCACATGGTCTCCCATCTTGATGGGGATGGCGGTGCCTTCCGCCGTGATACCCTTGGTGTAGGGTGCGTTCTTCTGTATGTCGAACTCCGTGCCCAATATCTTGTCGCCCAGCTTCGGGTCAATGCCGATGGTAAAGCTTTGCTGGTAGTACTCATCATCGCTCTGGCACTCGCTCCGCTCCTTGTAGGTCATCCATACGTAGTCCTCGCACTCGCCCTCGCCAGTACCCGGCACGCCCGTGCCCAGGTCCTCGCCCTTCTGTTTCTCCACCACGCACTTGTCGCCGATGATGAGCATGCATGCCACGAGACCCAGTTTCTTGATGGTGTCGGTCTCTGCGCCCACGGCACTGTACTTATATTCGTAGCTCTGCTGACTGGTGTCGGTGTATGGATAGAAGAGGTTGTGATAGTCCAGGGCGTTGGTCTCGTCGTCGGCAGAAGGCTCGTCATTCCATTTCGTCGCCTTCCAGTACTTGCGTGTATAGAAGATTTGCTGTCCGTCTCGCTTAGTCACAGTCTTTGGCGCAATGCCCATGTATTTGACATCACGCAAGTTCGCCGCCCATTTCAGTTCCTCGATATAGCAGCCAGAGTGTGGCATTACGGGGCTGAGCGCCACCTTTCCGCTGATCACGATATAGTTGACGGTGTCCTCATCGGCAGGGCTAAACGTTCCTCCACTCTTGTTGCCCACGTACTCAGCCACGGGGCAATCCGCCAGGAGGGTTGTGTCGGTGGGTCGTGTTCCATCCTTTCCCATCGTGGAGATCACCAGGTAGTCGTCCATGCTGACCGTTGTCACTATCTGTGCGTCGTTGTTCTTTTTCTCGATCTTACCAAAGGCGCACACGCAAGCACCGACACCAGCAGTCAGTCCCTTGTTGAGAATGTCTTCCTGCTTGGTTCCATCGGCTGGATACTTGGAGTAGATGTCGGTGGTGTGGTCGCCATCTCCGTAAAATTTCCAGTTCTTCACCGCCTTCGGCCAGCAGAACCAGTCCACCATGGTGGTTTCCTCTCTCGTAGGCTTGTCATTCAGGAGGAAGTTAACATATCGCGTGGTGGCCGAGATGCTTCCCTTGGTCTCCATGATGTATTCCGTCATGTATTTCTGGTAGTTTCCTGCCACGATGAGCGAGTCGCTGTCAAGCGGACTCTCTATCACGTTCTCCACCTCGGTCACGTTGTCGGTGAGCAATACCTGGTTGTATGTCTCCGTGATGCTCAACTGCGTGTCGCAGTCCGACACAAGCGAGTTGGTGATGGTGTCGATGGCTTTTTTATAGCTACAAGCTTTGGGAGATCTTCCCGATATTTCGTATAAGTATAAGAAGGAGGCTTTAAATCTTCTGTAGTAATCCCAGTTGAAGATGTAGAAGTCCGTGCCCTCCTGTACGATGTGCAGGTTGAGGTATTTCAGCATTTCCGTCAGTACGTCCTCTTGTGTCCATGCGTCATCCTCCTCTTCGCCCAGGAACAGCAGCTCCGAGATGTTGATTTTTCTCAATACGCCCCAGATGTTTAGGCTGCTATTGTTGCAGCCGGTGATGGACTTGTCAACATAGATGCCGCATGTCTTGTCCTCGCTGATGCAGAGTGCTTGGCTCACGCCGCCGAGTATCTCCTTGATGAGGTCGAGGAATGTGCGCTGGTCGGCGTTTGCCTTCACCCCTGTGTAGGTGATGCCTGCGGTGCCGATGTTGCGGTAGTTGGAGTATTGCAGCGCGGAGAGGCAGTCGATGCAGGTCAGCTCGATTTCGTCCAGTTCCTCGTTGTAATCTTGCGAGAAAGCTTGCGGCTCGATGAAGCCGGCGAAGTAGCATTTATCATCCACGAGGATGTTGACCACCGCCTCCCTGCAGGAGTTGCAGAAGAAGTCGGGCACGTAGTCACGGCAGAGCAGCCGGATGCTCGCCTGGTAGCAGAGCAGCACGTCGAGGGTGTCGTTCACCTGGGAGGTGATTTCCACGGGGTCGTCGGAGAAGAACAGCCCGTCCTCCTCCTTGCCGATTTCCTTCTCGGTGGTGCGGTCGTCCTTGGTCACGATCAGCACGGTCACCTTCTCGTCCTGCTTGTTGTAGAAAGATCCATGAATGTACATTGGTATATTAGTTTATAATGTATAATTTATAATGTATAATGGAGCTTGCGCCGTCATTATTTTAGGCGGATGTTGCTTCTCTTGCGGTTGGAGCGAGTCTCGTTGGCGATGGAAGCCACGATGTCCCTGCCCCTGAGTCTCCATTCCACTGTCTTCGGCTGGTTGCCACCGCCATCTGCCATGATGCCCTGCAGTCGGTCGGTCTGCACGCTCACCGATGGCAGTGCCACGCCCTGTGCGAAGTTGGCGGCTATCCGTGCGGATGCGCCATAGGCGGCTGTGCCGTCGGCGATGGCGAAGAGGCGTGCCTGCTGTGCGGCGTTGAGTATCATCTCGCCAGAGTTGACACGCACCAGCACGTTGTCGCCGCTCTTCTGGTTGCCGCCCACGATACCACCGGTGGCAAACTTGCTCACGGTGGCGATGAGCGAGATCATCTGTGCGGTACCCGATATGCCGAAGGCGAGCCAGTCCACCCAAGTTTTGCAGGAGCTGAGGGCTTGTGCGAAGGAGAGCACGATTTGCCCGATGGCAGCCATGATCATTCCAGCCTTGCCTGCCGCCGAGTCGCTGCCCAGCTGCTGCATCGCACTGCCCAGCATCTCGCAGCTGGCACCCGCTGCGGCGAGGCCCTTGGCAGTGGGGTCCACAATACCTTGGATGCTAGTGAAAGCACCTTTCACGCTCTCGAAGTTGGTCACGTCGATGTTGAAGAGTGATTGTATCTTGGCGATGTCCTTGGAGTTGATGTCGAGCTTGATGGGTTTCACGCTCTTGCCCAACTTGGAGAGCTGATTGTTAAGGTCCTCTATCTGTTTCTCCGCCTCATCCTTTCCGATGATGCCTATCTCGAAGTCCTGTTGTATGCGGCTCGCCTTGGTCTGTGCGTTGGAGTAGCTATGTCGCTTGTCGGCGATGCTCCCTTGCTCGATGTAGGAGGGGGCCACGTCGGCGGCGATGGTGAGCCTGCCCTTGGTCTCTGTGTCTATCTGCGCCTGCAGGTCGGCTAGCTTGGCACTTGCCTTCAGCTTCGCCTCGATGGTGGTGGCGTTGTCGAACTCCCTCTGAGCGTCTTGCAGCTGGCGTTGCAGTTCCTCTGTGTGGGTCTCCCAGTGTACCTCGATGGGTTTCAGCCCCATTTCAGTGAGTTGCTTGTTGATGTCATCAATGTCTCGTTGTGCATCGGTCTTATCGGTGACGATGCCGATGTCATAGTCTTGTTTGATACGGTCGATGCGCTGCTGTGCGTTGTTTCGGCTCAGCCGCTTGTCTGCGTCACTGCCTTGCACGATGTAGGAGGAATCGACCTGCGCCCCGATGGTCACCTTTCCCTTGGTGGCCTCGTCTATCTCGCCCTGTATGTCCTTCACCTTGGCATCCGCCTTGATCTTTGCATCGATGGTGGTGGCGTTGCCCAGTTTCTCCTGTTCCTTTTTCAGCTGGTCCTGCAGCTTCTCGATATGGGTCTTGGGGGTGTTGTCGGTCTTGGGTGACGGGGTGGTCTTTGTGGGGGTGGTGGACGTTCGGGGAGTATCCGCTGCTATAAAGTTGCCAGCAGATTTTAATCTGCCTTTGAGTTGTTTTTGGGTGTCATCTATTTGTCGATTGATGGAGTTGAGTTCATTGTCGATACCACCTATTTGTTTGTTTCCTGTGGTATTGGCACCATTGTAACGCTCTGCGCCGACCTTCGAGAATCTCCATACTCCATCATTGCCTACTCTTCCATATCGTTCGTTACGCCATCTTTCTGGTACCAAGTCGCCTTCCTTTGCATTTCTGCCACCTCGCTTTGCATCATCGGCAATGTCCTTGGTTACTTTCTGTTTTTTGTCCAATAAGGCAATCTGCTTTTGATATAAGGCGGTAAGCTTTGCCGCATACGCTGCAGCCATCGCCCTTTGCTTAAAAGCATCCACCACGGCATCGGTCTTCTTGTTGAATATATTCTCAGCTTCTGTGACATCATTGATTTTTAGCCGTAGGTCATGAAAGGCACCTTGGTTTTGCTTTATCCATGCGGTTTTCTGTTGCTCGGTCGAAAGGGACTTCCATCCTGCTTTCAACTTTTCGTATTTTGCCATGAGGTCGGAGTAAGTGGACTTCAACGAACTATCATAAGCCTCTTTCACATCATCGGCAGCATCACCAGTGCTTTTCATGCCATCAGCCATTTCTTCTGCTGACAATTTTGCGGCATCAGACTTTGCCATAAAAGCAGATATAGCCTCCGTCAATGTCACGATGGCAATGCCCACACCAGTGGAGATCATCAAACCTTGAATGGCTAGCTTTAAGGTGTTGGCACTCACGGCAGCTCCTCGCATCGTTGCGCTGCAAACTTTGATGATGGCATTCAGGCGAAGACCTGTGCTGCTCAATGTGGAGCATACCGCATTCCAAGCAACCGCAATGGCTTTTGTTATTCCCATTGCTTTCCCTACAGAATAGAAGGATGTTGCCAATTTTCCTATGCCAGATGCGGCTATTGTCGCCTGAGATAGAAAAGTTATGGTGGGGGCATACTGTTGCACCATTGCGCCCAACTGCTCCTTAATATCTCCCAGATAGTTTTCCGTTTGTTTCCATTTACCTGCATCGGTCTTGGCAAGTTCTGCATTCATGTTGCCCACATTGTCGGTGATGACTTGAGCGAGCATGGCGGCACGCTCACTTTCTGTGCCAAACTGCAAGACTTGTTTTTGAGCATCGGTGAAAGTGATGCCCACTCGCTGTAAGACCTCCACTTGCCCTTGCATAGCCTTTCCCATCATGTTGCCGATACTCACGGCATCTTGGTTGGTGGCATTGAGTCCGTTCTGTTGGGCAATGAGGTTGTTCATGGCGGGAATCAACACATCAAGGCTCTGCTTGCTCTTTAGGAACGTTGCCATCTGCTGAGCACCGCTTAGCTGCACCTCGTCACCGATAACACCTAGTTCCTGTTGAGCAGAGCAAAGGTCTTTCACGCTCTGAATCATCTCGTCATTCGCCCCCATGCGTTGGCGCATGATAGTTTGCAGTTGGGTTTCTGCAACGAGCTGCACCTGATAGGCGCTGGTCAAATCTGTCATAACCCCTTGCAGTTCACTGATGGCATTTTGCAAGACATCGAATGCTTGGGACACCTCCGACCATGAGATAATGGTACGCTTCGCCTTTTCCGACTCGTCTTGCACGCTGCGCACAGCTCTGCCCAGTTCCTCGGCATCCACGGTCACCTTCTTGAAGGTTCCCTTATCGTCAAGCCTGATAACAAAACTAACTTCTTTTGGCATATTTATCTAGATTTATTTGGATAGTTCGATTATTTTTATTATATTTGCGGCGTGTTTAGTAATGAACAAAGCTTATGATACCATTACATTACGTCGCAGGAAGAGATTGCAATAGCCTTTTCGAGGCTCTTTGCGCATCGTTCCACAAGTATCCGTCATATACGGTAGAACTTGTGGCTTGCGCTATATTTATTATAGCTGTCATCATTTATTTTATTTATATTGCCTTTAACCCACCAAAGTGGGCCAGGAAGTAGTGTTTTATTATATTTGCAGCGAGTTAAGTAATCTACAAGCGTATGGATGATGATAAGATACATAACAAGCGCAAGAAGTTCTGCATGCCATGGGAAATGATTACGATAGTTTCATTTCTCATGATGCCTTTCAGTTTCTTCGTCCTAGACAGTCCGATTGTGTTTTGGCTATCTTTCCTGCTTTTCGTCCTAGCAATATCATGTTGGAGTGGCAGGTGGATAAACGAGTCCAAGGGCTGTCCACTTCCTTGGTGGTATGGCGGTCTATGACAGCCCGGCTCTCTTCGCCGCCTCCCTGTACCTCTCCATGACTTCCTCGTGGCTCAGTTCCTCTTGCACCTCTTGGCAAGGGGATTTTTTTTGCTCCTCTTCCCAAGGGAACCGCATCAGGTCCTCAGCCCTGAGCTTCTTGCTCGAGTAGGGCTGAAGGGAGCAGAGGCACTGCATCCTCATCCTCTCCCACGCACCACGCTCCAGCCTTTCCTGGCACTCGCCCCACGCCTCGTAGGCCTCATTGAACTCAGAGGGGGTGCATCGGCAAAAGTCATCCATACTCATCCCCATGCACCCCATCGCTATGCCCAGCAGCCGCTCCACGGTGGGCGGCTCCTGGTTCTCGTCAGAGTCAGAACCTAGGGTTCCGGCTCGCTTTTTTTTTCATCGCCAGCGGCATTCATCACCTCGTTCCATCGGTTCACGTCCTGTGGCGTGATGTGGCAGGTGAACGTCTCGAAGTCCATCGTGAACTCCACGCCGTCTGCCTTGCAGGCGCACACGATGCAGCACCACATCAGCATCAGCAGGTCCTCGATGTCCGAGGCATCCATCTGGCTCACGTCCTTGCCCGTGTTGCGCTTGAAGAGGAGCATCGCCCCCATGGTGAGGCAGCAGGGATATGCCTTGCTGCCCACCTCGATCATGATCTTTCTCATTTTATCTATAATTATGGCTTACAATAAAACCCTGTTACTTGCTCACTGCCTGCTGGCTCGATGCGCTCTGCGTCACCGTGCCGTCCTGCAAGCCGGTGGTCAGCTTCTCCACCTTGCCACAGTTCTCGAGCTGGATGGAGTACTTGGCATCGTCGCCTGCCTGACCGTCGAGGTCGAGCGAGGTGATGATGAACTTGCCCTTGTAGCCGCCAGCCGTCTTGCCGGTGCGCTTGCCTGGCTCGCGCACGTTGTAGGTAACGTCCACTGCCGTGCCCGCTATCTGCAGATCCTTCAGCGTGTCGTAGGTAGGAGCGTCCTTGGCTGCGTCCACGCACACCACGCCATCGGCGCTGATGCTCTCCGAGAAGCTCTTCACGTACTTCTCCTTCCACTTGCCTGCCGCCGCCTCCTTTGTCACGCGCTCGCCGGTCTCGGTCGAGGTGGTGATCTTGCATCCCGTGGAGAATGCCAGTGCACCGCCGTTCACGCTGAGGATGAGGTCGGTGCCGTCCAAAATATTTTCCATTGCCATTTTCTTATTGCTTTTTATACGTTATTACTAGATAGCTCACTCCGAAGGCCATGATGACGAACGCCACCTTGCCTGCCAGTTCCGTCAGCCCGTCTGGAGGCTTCCTCACCTCCGTCTTGCTCTCGTTAGAATGCCGTTCGGATGCCGTCCGAACCACGTTGGAAGAGTCGGTTCCGATGGTGCTCCGTGTGGAGCGTGCGCCCACCAGCAGCCTTCTCTCTCCCTTGCCCCTGACGATGATTCCACCGCCCCCGCTACTGTCGAGGGGCAGCAGCATCCACGCCTGCTCCCACGTCTCCATGGTCGCCAGGCTTTCCGCCGTCAGCGTCTCGCTTGCCTGCCTTCTGCTTGCGCTGCTGTCTAGACTTAGCTCTGTTCGAGCCTGGCTCATCGTCTCGTCCTGTGCCTTCCTCGCCGTTCTGCAGCTCACCGCTGACAGGGCAAGTAGCACGATGAGGGCAAAGCTGTATCGCCTCGATGGCACGGCTGAGCCGATTGAGCGCATTGCGTGTGCGAGTGTTCTCACGGTTGAGTTCCTCGATGGCGCTTGCGTTTTCCCTTGTGCTTTCATCCACTTTCCTTTGTAAGTTCAACAACTCACGGCTCACATCCTCGTACATCGACTTATAGGTGTCGTGTACCTGCTTGGCCTGCTCCGCCGCCTTTACCTTTCGGTTGGCTATCCAGGCGATGGCAGCACCTATGCCGCCCGATGGGATAGCCCACTGCAGTATGTTCATTATGATGTCTGTCATCGCCTTTCAAACCTTAAACCAATTAACTAATTATGAGTGATTATGCAACTTTCTCAAAATGTTATCCTGATATGACAGTCCTTATACCTGCCTGATGCCTATTGAGTGGAGCCACTTCTGCACGTCGAACGATGGGCACGCCTTGCCGTGGTTCAGCTCGTTGTGTCCCACGATGCGTATCTGTGGAAACCGTCGGTGGAACTCCCTCACGTACTCGGTCATCGCCTTCAGCTGTGCCTGGGTTCGGGTGTCCTTGGCGGTCTTGCCGTCGCCGGCGAGTCCTCCGGCGTACACGATGTGCCGGCTGATGGCGTTGAAGCCTGCCGCACCGTTGGTGATCTCCCATGGATCGACCTCGGCATCCTCGTTGTTCCTCACCAGTCGCTCCACCTTGCCGTCGAGGTGAAAGAGGTCGGTGTAGCCCACCTGCCTCCATCCCCTGCCGCCCTTCGAGGGAGGGTCGCAGTGCCAGTGCCTGATGTCGGCGGCACTCACCTCCCTTCCCTCTGGCGTGGCGGTGCAGTGGAGCACCAGATATTTCATCCTAGCCATAGCCTTGATGCTTGATGGGGTGATTATACCTTGCCCGCGGCATTGTACTTGCTGTAGATGGCGGCGCAAGCGTCCATCTTCTGAGGCAATACGATGAAGTAGTGGCGATAGTCGATGAGGTTGCGCTGGTGCAATGGGTCGTTGTTGGCTTGGCTGTAGTACATCTTGGTGCTACCCGTAGCCTTGAATACACGACCGGTATAGAAGGCGAAGGAGCCCTGGTACTCGTTGGCGGCTGCGGCTGACGACACAGCCTTCTTCTTGCCGGCTGTGGTGAACACTGGGTTCTCGGCATACTCGTAGATGTCGAAGCCATACTGGCGACCCACGGTGCCGTCGGTGCGGTTGATGTTGTACTGCTCCTTGAACACCTGGTCGGTCTCCAGGAGGTCGTTCACGTGGTCGTTGCAGAGCACGAGGCGGCGACCCTCCACAGGCACGTTCAACTTGTCGAACGCCTTCTTCAGGCGGATGATGTCGTTCATGCAGAGCTTCACGCGACCCGTCTCCTTGTCGGTCTCGCCCGATGTGGAGAGCACAGGGGTGGAGGCGGTGTTCTCGTTAGGGGTGAGGGCGTGTGCCGACTTCGAGAACTTGGCCACGTTCATGGCTCTTGCGTGTGCGTCCTTCACACGGCTGATCTTGTCGTATGAGATGGCATAAAGCTCATCGTCGGTGATAGGGGTAGGCTTGGTCTGGAACTTGTCGAGCTTGATGGCGATGTCACCATCCTTCAGTTCCTGCACCGTCAGTGGATAGGTCGTGTTGTTGATGAGCACGTCAGGGTCGCCGCCCACATCGACCAGGTGGATCACGTCGTTGTCCACGATGCTGGAGTTGTCGGGGATGCCATCGAGGAAGGTGGCTTGCTCGGCACGCTCCAGCTGCTTCACGAGGTAGCCCGTCCAGAGTTCCTTCAGCACGCCCTCGCAGGCTGCGCCCTTGGGCATGAAGCCCCCGAGGGCTATCACTGTGAGGTTGGCCACCACTGCGCCCACCATGGGGTCGTAGCCCATTGCGGCGGCGATTACCGCACCCATGATGCAGTTGAACAGGAGTGCGCTAAAAAGAGAAATGATTCGTTTCATGTGTCACTATGTTTCTTAAAAAATGATGATGATGTGTTGTTGATTGATGCTGCGCCATGGGACGTTAGTCGAAGTCTGGCGCGAATCCGAACTCAGCCTTGTAGAGGGCGATGTATTCCTCCCGGTTGTTGTCGCGGAGTTCCAGGAGCTCATCGGCAGGCACCTCGCTCAGCTTCTGGTACGAGCCAGTCTCCACACGGGTGAGTCGTCCGTCCTTGCCACGGTTCACCACGGTGCTCACCTTGCCCTGTGGTCGCATGGCTCCTAGGGTGAGCTTCAGGGTGTCGAGACCCACCTTCTTGCCAAGCTCCACGAAGTGATCCTTCATGCTGGCATCAAGTCGCTTCTCCTTGATGGCGTTCTCCACTGCGGCGGTCACGCTGGCGAGTGTCATCTCGTCTGCCTTCTTCTTGGCTTCGAGCTGCTCCTCCACGAGAGAGTCCACCTTCTTCTGAAGTTCGCCCACCTTGCCGGCTTGCAACTTCAACTCCTTCATCTTTGCGGTCACCTCAGCCTCTGTGGCTGTCTCCGCTAGCCCCATTGCCAGGGCGATCTGTTTCAATTCCATTTCATTCTTCTTTAAAGGGTTATTACTTGCGTTATTCAATAGAGGCAGGAGCGGCTTGCCGTCCTTGCCCCCTGCCAGGGATATTTCCTGTCCGCTCTGGTCGGAGAGCACCATGGCGTTGTCGTTGCCGCCAATATCCACTGCGCTCACCTCAAACAGCTCGCACCGTGTCACGGTCTCGAAGGTCTGACCCTCCTTCACCAGTTGCTTGTCGCCGCTGGTCTCCAGGATGCGGAGGTTGGCGCTCACCATGCGGAGGCTGCCAAACTGGTACTGCTTCTCCAGCTGCACGCTCAGGGGCGATGCCTTGTCGAAGCAGAGCTCACCCAACAGCTCGCCGTCCCTCACCTCCAGGTTCTTCACCAGTCCCACCACCTTGCCTCGCTCGTGCATGTAGAGCAGCACGGGGTTGCGCTGGTACTGGGTGAGGTCGATGCCGCTGGTGAGGATGCGTGTGCCGTAGCAGTTCACGCTCTCGTCGCTGATTCTTACTTTCTTTCCCATATTTTATACGGTATTACATTTTGATTCTTCACTCCTCGCTCATCACTCGGAATGACGGTGCAATATTACTAACTTTCCACCATTCCTCCAAAAAAGTGTGCAATGGTTGCGCACATCTCTGCAAGCATTGCACACTTTTTTGGCAGACTGCCCAAATAATCGCACCTTTGCACTACATTTTTAATATTCACACATTATGACAAAAGCAGAACTAGAACGTAAGAAGGACCTCGCCCATACATTGTATATGGCAGGCAAGGAACAGGCAGAGATAGCCGAACAGATAGAGGTGAGCCGTGTGACCGTGTCCAACTGGGCAACCAAGGGGGGATGGAAGGAGCAGCGTGCCGCCAAGACCGTGACACGACCGGAGATCGTGAACAAGCTCCTCCTCTCGATCGACGCACTCGTGAGCCAAGTGAACGAGAGCGAGGACCCGGAGAAGATGGCAGGACTCGGCGACAAGCTCGCCAAGATGGCGGCAGTGATCGAGAAGCTCGACAAGAAGGCGAACGTGGTGGATGCCATCGAGGTGTTCATGGCGTTCTCCAAGTGGATGAAGTTCAGGGCGCAGAGCGACCCCAACATCACGCCGGAGCTGCTGAAGACATTCAACTACTACCAGGACCTCTTCATCTCCGAGAAGATGAACAACGGGTTCTCGTGCGACCTCTAAGGCGCAAGCCCCATTTATTATTTATCATTTGTTATTTATCATTTAATCTATGGCAGTAAGTGCAGAGGCTAGGAAAGCCTACGAGAAGTGGAGGGAGCTCTGCAAGGAGATACACTCCATGACCGACACCAGCATCATGCGCCCCGAGGGCAAGGCGGAGAAGGAGGCACGCATCAGGCGACTGCAGCAGAACTACGCCGCCTTCTGCGAGTACTACTTCCCCCATTACCTGCAGCTCAAGGACAAGACCACGGGCAAGGTGCTGAAGACCATCCACAACGCCCCCTTCCACAACCAGGCGGCGCGCAAGGTGCGCTCCACCCCCAACCTGAAGGCGGTGTTCATGTGGCCACGTGGCCATGCCAAGAGCACCCACATGGACGTGTTCCTGCCCCTGTGGCTCATGTTTCAGCCGCAGCGGCTCATCAACTTCATGGTCGTGGTGGGCAAGAGCGAGGATTCCGCCAAGCGACTGCTGGCCGACGTGCAGGCAGAGCTGGAGTACAACGACCGACTGATACGTGACTTCGGGCAGCAGAAGCCTGCCGGGGGCGACTGGACCGACGGCGAGTTCAAGGCGGCGTGCGGCGTGAAGTTCCTCGGCTGCGGCAGAGGACAGAGCCCCCGTGGCCTCCGTGACCGTGAGGCACGCCCCGACTACATCGTCATCGACGACCTCGACGATGATGAGCTTTGCAAGAACGAGAAGCGAGTGAGGGAGCTGACCCACTGGGTGAAGTCGGCGCTCTTCGGAGCCTTGGACGTGGGTCGTGGCCGCTTCATCATGGTGGGCAACCTCATCGACAAGAATTCCGTGCTCTTCAACATCGCCCACACCAAGGGCGTGTATCTCAGCAAGGTGTATGCCATCGACAAGGACGGCAACCCCACATGGAGGGAGAAGTGGACCCGTGAGGAGGTGGATGCCTACCGTGAGTTCGTGGGCTACCGCGACTGGGAGAAGGAGATGATGCACAACCCCATCAAGGACGGCACCATCTTCCGACACAACTGGATCCAATACAAGCGGATGCCAAGGCTCTCGAAGTACGAGTCGCTGGTGTGCTACACCGACCCCTCGTGGAAATCGACCACCTCCAACGACTACAAGGCTTGCCGCCTCTGGGGGGCGATGGGCAGGGAGCTGCACCTCGTGGACTGCTTCGTGCGCCAGGCCACCACGGGCGAGATGGTGCGCTGGCTGTACAACCTCTACGAGCGGTCGCTGGAAGAGGGGGCGAGCATCCAGTTCTACATGGAGTCGAACCTGATGCAGGACACCGCCCTCGACGAGTTTCAGGCGGAGGGCGACATCCGTGGCTACCAGCTGCCCATTATGCCCGACTACCGCAAGAAGCCCGACAAGCTGCAGCGCATCGAGAGCGTGGCTCCGTTCTGGGAGCGTGGGCAGGTGTACTACAACGAGGCGCTAAAGGACACCGACGACATGCAGGTGGGCATCGACCAGACGCTCTCGCTGGAGCACGGCAGCCGTGCCCACGACGATGCGCCCGATGCCGACGAGGGAGCCATCTACATCCTGCAGAAGCAGGGCAGGCTGGAAGCCTTCGTGCCTCGCATCGGCGAGCGACAGAAGCCCCGGAACACGTGGTAAGCCCCCAAGGGCGCAGCCCATTTGTCATTTATTCATTATCATTTATCATTCATACAAAGATGTTTATCAGCACAGAAGATTTCAAGGTGGTGGCTAGCGAAGCCTCGCTGAAGGTCATCACGCAAGCCGACCCCGACAACGTGGAGAACGCCATCGCCGAGGCCATCGAGGAGGTGGCGGGGTACCTGCGACCCCGATACGACTGCGGCAAGATATTCGCCGCCGAGGGCAACGACCGAAACCGCCAGCTGGTGATGTACACCGCCGACATCGCCCTCTACAACATGGCGGCATCCGCTTCCGGACGCATGGGCATGGAGACGAGGCAGGAGCGATACGAGCGAGCCATCAAGTGGCTGGAGGGCGTGCAAGCCGGAAAGATCGTGCCCGACCTGCCTGGGAGTACCGACGCACAAGGCAACGCCACGGGAGTGGGCGGCGTGCTCGCCTTCGGCAAGGGTCCCGACAACCACTCCTGGTAACACACACAACCATCAATTCATTCTAAAGCAAAGAAGACTATGGGAATTTTCAACAAGGCCATAGATGGCATATACGACCTCAGAAGAGCCATCAAGGGTGAGCCACGTGTGTGGCACACCGTGTTTGGCGACGTGCAGCTAGCCGGAAAGGGCGACCGCCGAAAGGTGGAGAGCATCCTGGCCAAGCTGCAGCGCACCACAGAGGCACTCACCAAGGGCGACATCATGAAGTGGCGGCGTGCATGGCAGCTAGCCATCGACGTGGACAGCCCCAACCGCCAGTGGCTCTACGACATCTACCGTGATGCCGACATCGACGCACACCTCTCCGGGTGCATCGGGCAGAGGATGGGCTTCGTGCTCGCCCGTTCCTTCAACATCGAGGACAAGGATGGCACGCCCCACGATGAGCTGAGGCACTTCCTGCAGCAGGAGTGGTTTGACGACTTCTGCCGACTGGTGCTCTCCACGCCCTACTGGGGGCACACGCTCATCGAGATGGGCGACCTCACCACCGATGGTGACGGCTGCCTTGCCTACGACGGCATGCGCCTCATCGACCGCAAGTACGTCATACCGGAGCACCACTGCTTCATCACCGACCTCGGACAGGACTGGACCACCGGCATCGACTACCACGCCCCCGAATACTTCGGCAACCTGGTGGAGGTGGGCAAGCCCGACGACCTCGGACTCTACCTCAAGGCGGCACAGCACACCATACCGAAGAAGAACGTGCTCGCCGCATGGGACGTGTTTGGCGAGATCTTCGGCATACCCCTCCGTGTGGCGACCACCAGCTCGCGCAGCCAGAGCGAGACCGACAAGATAGAGGAGATGATGCAGCGCATGGGCTTGGCCAGCTACGCAGTGCTGCCTGAGGGTACCACCGTGCAACTGGTGGAGAATGCCAAGAGCGATGCCTTCAATGTGTATGACAAGCGTGTGGATAGAGCCAACTCGGAAATATCGAAGCTCATCATCGGTCAGACCATGACCATCGAGGACGGCAGCAGCCTCTCACAGAGCCAGACCCACCTGGAGGTGTTCCAGAACATCGTGGAGAGCGACGCCAAGCTATTGGCGAACACCATCAACAACCAGCTCATCCCCCGGATGATCCAACATGGCTTCCCACTGCAGGGCATGCACTTCACCTGGGACAAGTCGATAGACTACACCCCGGAGCAGCAGATGGAGTACGAGAAGATGATAGCCGACCGCTACGAGGTCGATGGCAAGTACTTCGCCGACAAGTACAACATGCCCGTGGGCGAACGCTTGCAGCAAGCCAACCCATTCGGCATGCAGCAGCCATCAGGGGATGACAAGAAGGACGACAAATCTGCGTTATCCGCACCATCAGCGAGCCAACCTTTTTTCGACTAAGCCCCGACGACTACAAGGGGCTGCACCAACGATACAGACGATGGCTGGGCGACAACCTCATACCCCTGGAGGGAACCAACGACGACTACAAGAAACGGAGCGAGTACAAGAACCTCACCCACAAGTTCGACAAGATGATGAGGGCGCTCTACGGTCAGAGGGGCGCACAGCTCGACATCGACATCCTGGCATCTGACGAGGCGCAGAGCTTCATCAACGCCCATGCCGGCATCCTCGACTCCACCTTCAAGCAAGTCAAGATGACCGACAAGATGCGCGAGCGCCTTACTCGCTCCAACTACATCTTCTCGGGCATCAAGACCTTCCATGAGCTGAACGAGGCGTTCCCGTCATTGCTCGATGAGAACGGCGATAGAAAGCCGTTCGAACGCTTTTTGAACGACGTTCGCAAGATAGACGAGACCTACAACGCTGGCTACCTCCACGCTGAGTACAACTTCGTGCAAGCCTCGGCAGAGATGGCGGCGAAGTGGGAACAGTACAGCGAGGATGGCGACCGCTACCTCTTGCAGTACCGCACCGCCCATGACGACAAGGTGCGCCCGGAGCACGCCGCCCTCGACCGCATCACCCTGCCGATGAGTGACCCTTTCTGGGAGAGCTACTACCCGCCGAACGGTTGGAACTGCTTCGTGGCTGGCACTCCTGTGCTTACCATGGACGGGTGGAAAGGTATTGAGAGCATCAAGAAAGGCGACTTAGTGATTGGCGGAAGTGGTAAGGTACGTAAGGTAATCGGAACGCACGCCCGTACGGTGGACGATGAACTTTTCAGTGTCATCACCAAGGGGGCGATGGCCACATGCACCCCAAATCACCGTTTCTGCACACCTCACGGATGGGTCGATGCGAGAAGCCTTCACAAGGGCGACATAATCATCCAAGTGGGTGAAAACTCCACGCTTCACCTGGTTGTTCACGCAATAGCAAACACTCGCACCTTGTTGCGTTATGGCTTGATGGCGTGCGTAAGAAAGTGGAAAGCGATTGCGTCCCTGGCAGTCAATGACAAGGTTGATGTCGGGAATGAAAAAGTCAACGACGTAACCTCCAAGAAGCTTTCTCGTCTCGAATGGAAGGCCTATTGCCGTCAGGTGGTCTCTTATGATTTCCTCGCTTTTGCTCAATGGTGTACGGAGTGCGCTCATGCGCTCTGGGTGAAGCCTGCGAGTGGCAAGGGCATTTTGCAACGCCTTCGCCTTCACGTCAGGGCGAAGAAGGGAAGAGCACGATTTCAGCTTCTCAGCTATGCCACGAATGAGGTCGCTGTTGGCCTTGGTCTTACCTTGGCGTACATGGAGACCCTTGGCGGCAAGCTCATGGTTGGTTTGCGTAAGTCGCTCGCTCGCTTTCTTTCTTCTGTCGGGGTTGTCTATCCATTGAGTTCTGACCGCCTCACTACCATGTCGGATGGAAATGCCAAGGTCGGCAAGGAGGCGATGCACGGTTCTACCATTGATGTTCCAATGGGCACTAAGCCATCTGAAACTGCGCTTCTCTGTGATGTACCTATGTTTTGCGGCATCAAGGATATTCATGCCTTCGATGGTTTCAACTCGTTCTTTGATTTCTTGAGAAATACCTTTTTTCATAATCGTTACGTATTGATTGAGGGCAAAGTTACGAAAAAGAAACGAGAAACGACCGTTTATAACCTGTCTATTTTCAAGGATGAGTCGTACATTGTTCCTATAGGCATCACCCACAACTGCCGCTGCACCGTGGTACAGGTGCGCCGTGGCAAATATGAGGAGACACCCCACAACGAGGCGATGAGCCGTGGCGAGGAAGTATTGAACGGCGAGAAACTGAGCATCTTCCGCTTCAACAGCGGCAAGCAGGGCAAGACCATGCCAGACTACAACCCTTACACCATCAAGCGCTGCAACGACTGCGATGTGGCAAAGGGAAAGCTAGGGCTGGTAAACGAAATCGTAGATAACCAGCTCTGCGCCGCCTGCAGTCTTCTCCATAGTATGAAAGTGGAGGGAGAAAGAAGAAGATTATCGAGTGAGGAAAGAAGAACTGTTCTTAAATCTGCACTAACTTGGGCAGACAAACATCTTCCGAGGACAATCATGTCTGACGGAATAGAAGCTGCAAGACTGACGGTTCAAACCAAAGAAGGGATAGAACTACACATAGGAAAGAAATTCTTCACAGAAACATTCTCTAAATGCAAGAATAGCAGAAAAGTCGCTGAAACGATGGAAATGGCAACGCTTGTAAATGAATGGATAAGAGATTCTGAAAAAACAAGAAAAGAACCAGGTCGCCACCACGATTTCGATTTCGTAGTATTCAAAGCTAAGTACCAGAACCAAGAAATCGAATTCAAAGCAAAATCGACAGAGGGGCTGATAGTTTATACCATGCGCCTTATATAACAAACGAAAGACCTATGAACCTTCCGAAGCCTGCACTCCTAAGAGCCGACATGTGAAAAGCCGCATAAGTCTTTCGCTGCAAAGATACAATAAAAATTTCAATCCCGCAAGAATATGAGCAAAAAAAATACAGAAACTATAAAAATGCGCCTACCAATAAGAGTAGAGTACCCAGACACAAACAGACTGGGCAGACTTTGGCAGCGAATAAGGTGCCGATTGGGAAGTTTACGGCTCCTGAGCCGTGAGCAGCCTTTCCATTCACTATTTTTGCAAGACCGCGATAAACTTTCTCGTTTACTCTATATGCCATGTACATATGATATACTCCAGAAACGAGAGATAAAAATAATAAAATCATTCCGGCAGTTGTCAGAGACAGAGGAGAGAGGCATAGTTTCAATTTATCTTGAAAAACGGTTAGAATACCTAATAAAGTGGCATCTAACGTTGTCAGATGACGGATTAGAGCTAAGCGCTGTTGTTCCAGCTCCTCTCTTATATCCATTAATTCTCGATTCATCCCGAGCTTGGTACTTTGTGTCAGATAATGTTTCATAATCTATAAATGTTTTAAGTTATACGATGCGCAAACTTATAATAAACTTTTTAATCCCACAAGAAAATGAGCAAGAAAATACAAGACTACGATGCTTTCGTGGAGAAATTCAAGCCAAAGAAGACCACGGACGAACGACAAACAGAGAAGATGTCGTTGATAGGTAAGGTTAAGGAATTTATCAGACTCATGAACACTGCGTATCCGTCCTACTAATACCTGAACTTCGTCCCTACTACCGACTGAGCCTCGCCCCTAGTACCGACCAAGCTCAGCCCCTAGTACCGACCGAGCCTCGCCCCTAGTAGGGACGAAACAGCGACAAGACAACAAGGCGAAAGCCTACCATACGGCACGGAGGTCCGTGTAATCCGTGCCTAAAAAATATCAATCATCAAACAACAAAGCAATGATCAACTACAGTATTGCAATGATGGGCAACCCAGCCAAGCCTGACGACCCAAAGAAAGCCTACGGTGTGGCACAGTACACCGAGAAGATGACGCTCGAGAAGTTCTCCGAGCACATCAGTGAGCACAACAACGTCTATGACGCTGAGGATGTGCAAGCCATCCTCGGCAAGGCGGTGAAGTGCCTCAGAGAGATGCTCCTGGCAGGAAAGAAGGTGGAGCTGGGCAAGCTCGGCGAGTTCTACGTCACCCTGCAGGGCAAGGGCACGGAGACTGCCAGCAAGTACAACCCCGACATCTGCGTGGAGAAGGTGAACGTGGTGTGGGTACCGGGCAAGAGCTTCGAGAACTTGAAGGAGAACGCCGTGTTCAACATCGTTGCCAACCGAGACGAGCAGCGTGCCGCCATCCGAAGAGCCAAGGCGCAAGGCGATGCCAACCCTACCGACCCAGCCCCAGGTGATAGCGAGGGCAAGGGCGACAGCGGCAGCACCGGGCAGAAGCCATCCGAGGGCGGCAGTGGCTCACAGGGAGGCGGCTCACAGGCTGGTGGCGGTTCTTCCTCCAGTGGAAGCGACTCCGGCGACGAGAACGTCAAGGAGTACTAAGGCATAGCGCCCATGGGCGCAACCTGATCACAATCTTACCACCAAGCAAAAACAAAGGGGCTACGTCATCACGACGCAGCCCCTTCTCCGTTGTTTCATTTACTTTACGAGTAAAAGTCTCGCACACATCCGTTCATTGTGTAATGAAAATTACCAACTTTTAAATAAAATCGAACCCATCCCCATCGCCATGGGGCGGTGTCCTTGAAATAAACAAACTTAGTAGGGGATGTCCCTCCAGAACCTTGCGCCTATCACCTCGATGCTCTCCATCACTTCCTCATGGTCGTGGTTGGTGAGCGTCTGTGAGGGGAAGCCCAGCTGATAGTCGTCCACGCCCGGCATCTCCAGCAGTGCCTGGCACATCTTCTCGCTGAGCTGTATCGCCGTCACGCCATCCTCATGGGCGTGCCAGTCGGTGACAAGGTGAAGGCGAACCTCGCCCAGTCCCTCCAGCCCCCTGCAGGTCTCCTTGTATTTCTGCGCCCACTGGATAGCCCCGAACTCGATGAACAGGGCGGGGCACTCGAAGGCGGTGTCTTCCTGCAGGAACTCCACTTGGCGGTTCCAAAGGTCGAAGGTCTTGATCTCTGGCACCTCGCCCCTCATCGCCATCACGATGTCTGTATATAGTTTTAATCTTCCATCCATAGTCTTGTCATTTTGTATTGATATTGAAGTCGTGCTCGAAGTATTGCGTGAGATTGTCCTCGATGATCTTCCTCACCTCGGTCTCCACCTCGGGTGCCATGCCCAGGAACTGGCGGCGAGGTATCTTTATCGTCTTGCCTTCCTTCATCAGCGCCATCATGCGCCAAAACTCCGCTTTCTCGTTCAGCTTCATTTTAGCTGTCCACGCATAGAAACCACCATCGGTAAGTTCACGGCGCTTACCGCTACCGTTCTTCTTGGTCATTCCCATCGCTTCGTAGAACTTGGCGCGGAAGAACCGCTTCATCCTTGCCGTCACCTTGATCTCGCCACCCTCGTTATGGATGCCTGCGTAGGCTAGGTCGCTGTAGAAGGTGATGCTGCTCTCGTCGCTGCGGCTCCTGATGCTCTTGCGGAGGTCGCCCGATGCCACGAGGATGTGGCCGTCGCCACGCATCGGACTCTTGCGCCGCTGCCACTTCTCGGCAAAGAAGCCCTGCCGCTCAAAGTTCTGGTCGAACTCATCGCCCAGTTCCACACGGATGTCACTCAGTATCCGCCTCACCACCTTTCTCAATTCTCCGTCTGCACTTGCCATAGCCATGTTATTCCTCAAACTTCAGGAAGAGCTCCTGTGCCTCGCTGATCTCGTTGCGAGGGTCGGCGGATGCCTTCAAGATGTAGTAGAACTGACGCTCGCTCAGAGCATACGTGGGGTAAATATACCGCCTCCATATCTCCCTGTTGGGTACTCCCAACTTGGCATATCGGTCGTATATCGCATTGATGTCAGCCACTCTCTTCTTGTAGCTCAGTCCGGTCCTCTTGCGGTATGTCCTCAAAGCACTTGCCCTTCCCTTAGTTTAACACACTTTTGATATGATATTAAAGAAAACATTAAAGTCGTGATTCCTCACTCTTCTACAAGCGGCAGAAGCTAGGCTCTATGCGAGTCCAGATGCCCGACTCCTGGCTTCGCTTGAAGAAGTAGAAGTTGACGGCGGTCTTCTGCACCACGTTCGACTCCTTGAAGAGTGTCATGATGTCGGCGTACTCCTCGTCGAACTTGTCCTCCAGCTCGTAGAGCTTCGAGATGCTCTTGTAGTCGAGGTCGCCGGCGTTGTTGCGCTCCAGGAGCGTCATCGCCAACTGGTACATCGGGTCTTCCTGCCCCTTCTCGCTCTGCTCCATGTAGCGCTTGAGGTACTTGATGAGTCGGTCGGCGGCTAGGTCGGCACGCTCATCGAAGCTCTTCACGTTGTTGCTGGCGATGGAGAGGCGGAAGTCGCCGTCGGTGATGGTGAAGCTCTTCTGGTCGTCGAACTTGGTCTGGCCATATCGCTGCATGATCTTGGTGAAGGCATCCGACTCGCTGCCGAGCCAGTCCTTGAATTGCTTCACGCTCTTTACGATGATGCCCAGCTGGTTCTCCACGTTCACCATGAACTCGTGTCTGAGGTCCTCGTATGCCTTGCGGTTCTCCTGGCGGCTGCTCTTCGCCTCGGCGTTGAGCTGCTCACGGAGTGCCGCCTTCTGTGCCTCCGTCATCTGGGAGAGATCGACCGCCATGGTCACCTTCTTCTCCTCAGCAGGGGCGGCTGCCTCCTGGGCGGCTGCCTGCTGTTGTTGGGTTGTAACTGTCGTTGTTTCCATTTTGCTGTATGATTATGATTGGTATATGTTCTGAAGGGCAAGAGAGTTCCTCACTCTTCACTCTTCGTTCTTCACTCGAATAGCTCTTCGCGCTTCTCCCTTCACTTCCCCCGAGCCCTCCCTTGCGCTTGATGGCCCGGAGCTTCAGCTCCAGTGCCTCCAGCTCGGGGATGTCGAGCAGGGCGAACACCTTGCCGCAGATGCGGGGGTGGCTGCAGAAGTCGTTGATGCGCTGCCAGTCATTGGTGTCGATGTCCAGCTCCTGCATCAGGTGCAGGCAGATGGAGCGGTGGCGCTTGCGCTGGTCGCCATAGCCCAGCATGTTCTCCAGCGCCTTGCAGCAGTCTGTATATTCTCGCACCCTCATCTCGCTGAGGTGGGTGGTGCGGCCTCCGGTGTATTGGCTCACGAGAGCCGCCTTAGTGTCCTCGTCAGAGCCGTGCTTCTGCAGCTTGTTAAACGAGGCGTAGAAGCGATGGTAGTTCTTAATCGGTCGTGCCATTTCCATCCGTTCTTTACTTGCAGTTGGTATATCATGTTCCGTTCTCTGTCTTACGGTGAAACATCAAGCGTCCTGCGTCATTCGATAGTCGCAGAAATGTCCTCGTGCCTCTCGTGTCGCACTGCCCAGGTCGATGGCGAGGTCATCCTCGTGCAGCAGCGGTATGCCATCGAAGCAGAAGAACAGCTCACCGCCAAACTCCCTTACCTGCACTCTCAGTTGGGCCTCGTGCTTCACCTCCTTCTCCCTGCGCAGCACCTTCTTGCGGTGCTGCTCGTCGCCAATGGCCTTGCACCATTGCTTGATTTCTTTCAGAATCTCACTCATAGTCGTATATTGGTTTAAATGTCATTTATGATTTATCATTTATAATTTATCATTTCTCTACACCCCGTCAAGGATGTATTCGTCGATGTTGCTCCCCAGGTACTCGCTCCGCAATGCGTCGGCGTTGAGGTCGGCCAATCGGCTCTCCAGCTCGCCGTAGATCTGTGCCTGGTCCATGTAGGAGAAGTCGGAAGCCTTCCGCTTCACGTACTCCATGATCTCATTGATTACCTCTTCCATAAGCCTAAAGATTGTTTGATGTCTGTATCACTCCGTCCTGCCATACCTCGAACTCAGCCCCGGCTTCCTTGATGAATCGTCCCTGGCACACCGCCTTGTAGCCGTTCACCCTCACCTTTACGCTGGCTTGGTACTTTAGCTTTCCGGCTGTCTTGCCCATCGGCTCGCTCTTGTACTCCTGCGAGATGAAGATGAAGCACTTGTGGGGGAACTCCGCCATCAGCCCGAGTGCGTCCTGGAACGTCCAGCCGAACGTGGACTGCAACAGCTGGATCGAGTCGAGGATGATGAACTTGGCGCTCTTGCGCTTGTGGAGCCGTTCCTTCAAGTCGTCCAGGTTTCCGTTGTCAACGACCCGGAACTTGCTCTGCACCTCCTCCATGTGGTAGCGTCTCAGTCGCTGGCAGAAACTCATCTTCGTGCCTTCCTCCACGCTCACGTAGAGCACGCTGCCATACTCGCAGAGCTTCTTGGCGAGCTGCATGCAAAACGAGCTCTTGCCCGACGCAGAGGGACCCGATATGAACCACATGTCGTTGATCTCGGGGTTGCCGAACACCCTCTGCCATTCTCCGTCCCATGGGAGCGGCACGCTCTTGAAGCGCATCATCTCCCTCGGACCGTATGCTCTCTTTACCATAGCAACGAATTATTGGTTATACATTGTGCATTATTCATCGCCTTTCACTTTCTCTATCTCGGTATATACTCGGCGCAGGCTGCCCTGTGCCCTTCGGGCGATGTTGGCGATGTCGAGGCTGCTGCTCTCCTTGGGTGCGTTCGCCTTCGCCACCATCACCGCCTGGCGCATCAGGAAGTCCTGTCGGTCCTTGCCGTCGTCGGGGCTTATCTTGGCATACTTGCCGCCATATCGGGAAAGTATCTCGGTGTAGCCCACCTTCTTGCAGTCGATGGAGCGGTTGATCTTCTCCTTCAGTCCGTCGGCACCCATCATGTACCAGCCGCAGCAGTGCTCGGTGGCATTCCAGAGGGCTTTCAGCTCCAGGAACGCCTCATACTGCAGGTCGCCTGCCTCGTCGAGTATCACCAGGGGCGACTGCAACACGTTGACGATGTAGTAGGTGAGGTCGTTATACACATCGGCGTAGGTGCCACGCCCATCCAGTCCGAACTCGGTCGCCATCTGTCGGATGAAGCGGCGCTTGGTCTTCACCTGCGAGCAGTCGATGTAGATGGCCTCCTTGTGGGTCTTGATATACTGTCGGGCGGTGTAGGTCTTGCCGATGTTGGGCTCGTCGCAGAGTATCATCGAGAGAGCCGAGCCTTGCACCATCTCCATCTGCTGGGTGATGGTGACGAAGGTATCCGTGCGAGCCGTCTGCCAGTCCATCTCGTGCTTCAGGCTCACGTCGAGTCGGCGGGCCAGTCGCACCCAGTTGGCATCCGAGAGGGCCTTGTCGGTCTGTCCCTGCTTCACCATGCTATACACGCTGGTGGAGATGCCGAGCACCTTGGCGTGCTTCGAGTCGCTCTCGTAGAGCGCACGGTTGCGCTCGATGGCGGCTGTAATCTTTTTCTTCTGTTCTGTCGTTATCATATCTTCAAGTGTTTTAAGTTGTGTTCTAAGCGTGTTATAAGTGCATTCTAAGGCCGTTGGAAATGTGGTAGGAGCAGCCTTGCAAGAGAATTCTTCACTCTTCCCTTAGATGTCCGCTATGGCTTGCGCCCGCAGCGTGGCTTCGTCGGGGGAATCTTCCATCAGTGCGAGGATGTCGCTTATGTCGTCTTCCGCTCGCCCCATCCCTGGCGGCTCCTTGGATGCTTCTTGCATCGCTGGGCCTTGTGGCGTAATCTCTGTTTCTGTCTCATCATCTATATCGTTTAAGTTTAATTTCTTTTGTATTCCGATGGTCGGCGTCTCTTCCACGCCCTTGCCCACGAACCTCATGAACTGCCTTACCTTCTTCTGCTGGCGGTAGAACTTGCGCTTGTCGTCGTCGGTCTGCTCAGCCATCACTCGGTTGTAGGTCTCCACACGCTCCACCTGGTCGATGTATCTGTCACCTTGGAAGATGTACACGTTCTGCGGCTTGCCATCCTCATCGGGCAGGTAGTAGGCGGTCACCTTGTAGTTGTTGGGTGCGAGCTTCTTCAGCACTTCGTACGAGGAGAGCCACCAGTCCTCGTAGGCCACCCTCACCGTGGAGTTCCTCCTTACCGATGTCTCCACCTTCTCGCCGATGTACCGGGCAAGGGTGATCTCGTCGTAAGGCCGCAGGTTAGGGTTGATGCGCTCCATCAGCACGTCCCATCGGGTCATGCCCTTGAATCGCTTCTGGTCGGGATGCAGGGCGTGGTTCCACTCGTAGTTGTCTCGGCGGTCGTCTGCCACCAGTTCCTCGAAGCTGAAGTATTCCTTGTCCTCCCAGGTGTCGTTGCTGGCATCGCTCACCTTGCGCGCCTCGGCTCTCCACTGCCACTTGCCGTAGAATCGGCCTATGCCCGTGTGGTTGCGGTGTATCACGCTCTTCTTCTTGGCTCCGTTGAAGTTCTCGGCTTGCTTCTCCTGGGAGTTCAGGGGGGCGCAGTAGCGCACGTGGGCGAACACCGTGCCCTCTTGCAAGAGCGAGTACTTGTACTCCGTCATCAAGTGGTTCTCCACCTCGATGCCCGCAGGTATGCCCCAGCCGTGCTTGGCTATCAAGCGGAACATCTCACGGAAGCACTCCCTCACCAGCTGAGGGTCCTTGGTGCGGCTGTAGCTCGCCCCGAGCACGCACTGGCTCACGCTGTCGTAGGCGTAGTAGGCTTTCACCCTGAGCTTGGTGTCGCGCAGCTTTCGGGTCAAATCCACGTCGTCCATGGTGATCTGACTCAATGAGTACTCACCGGCATGGCGGTGCATGTGCGGCATCGACTCGTGCATGAACGATGACCAGCTGAGCTGGCTCTTGTCCCATATCGCACGGTTGGAGGGCTTGTTGAGGATGTTGCGGATGGTGGTGTCGCTGAGCGTGATCGGCTCGCCGTTCTTGTCGGTGAAGTCGTTGGGGGAGAAAAGCTCGCCCGTCTTCACGTCGTAGGCATCCAGCTCTCCGCAGAGGAACGCCTCGTAGAGGTCCCGTACCTGTGCGCCGTATGGCTTGTTGGGCAGGCACCACAGTCCGAGCACCAGCTTCTCCAGCTTCAGATCGACCTTGCGCTTGTTCTGGTTGCCAAACTTTCCGCTGATCAGGGCGGCGTAGCCACCTTGCCGGTACTCGTTCACCTTCTTGCGAAAGCGCAGCGTGCTCTCGGGCAGCGTGTGGTGATACACGTCCTTCAGTATCTTCACCACGCCCGTCATCATGTTCCAGTCATACTTCTCGCCCATCAGCTTGCGATAGGAAGAAGCACGGTCGTAGAGCTTGATGCAGCAGTTGAGCACCGATGCGTTCACCACGTACTCCTGTATCTTCTCGGGGGTGAGGTCGAGGTTCGTCTGCCGGGGGTTGCTGAAGTAGGCGATGGCTCGCTGGTCCACCTCATAGTTGGAGGTCACCCAGCCTTGCAATCTCACCTCCGGACCGCCGGGGAACTGTTCCTTCACCTTGTCGAGGTACTTGGTGGGCAGGCTATCCACGGCAATGAGAGCCGTGCATCCGCTTGCCCCTCCGCCACGTCTTGCCACATCTATGCGCCCACGTGTCACCATCTTCTGATAGTTGGACTGGCTCATGATGCCATTGCCCACCAGTTCGGGAGCCGATATACAAAGTGTATTGCCGTAATATTCCATGATTGATAACTCGATTTTACCTTTTTACTCATTCCTCACTGGTGATCTCTTCCCAGTGCTTGCCCTGGTGGATGCCCAGCACCCAGCAGACAACGCCTACGATAACAAACAATGTGATGTCCATATAACTTCAATGGTTGATGGTTTAACTTTCCACCCCAGCGAGGCGGCAATGCTTCTTGTAAAGCTCAGGGGTAGTCATGATGTCAGCGTCCCTCTGTGTCCAGAGGGAGATGATGTCCTGGACTTCTGCGAGCTGCCTGATGCTCACGTTCTCCTTGCTGAACATCTCTGCGCCCTTGTAGTAGGCTACGAGGTCGCCCGTCATCTTGTTCACCTCTACCATGCCACCGTTGGGGAAGTACTGTCTCATCATCCCCTCAGCGTCATGTATGGTCTCCACCTCTGGCAGTTCCACCATCACGACGCCTCCGTTCTGCAGGATGTAGCTGCGGATGCGCTTCGCCTTGTCGGTGTCGCCCCTCTTGGAGTCGAAACAGATGGCGTTGAACACCGTCTGCTCTGTCACATGGAAGACCTTCATCGCCTTCTGGCGCATCTCCTTGGTCGTGTCTATTCTCTTTTTCATATTCTGTTCTGTCTTGATTTCCATTATTTTGAGTATCTTTGCAGCCGAAACGTATTACGGAACCGTTAAAACGATAAGCCTATGTATTACAAAATGAGAGCAATGCTCACAATCGACTCACGACAGACTGACACGAAGCGCAATCGGGAGAGTCTTCAAAAAGAACTATACCGTGTTCTGTCATTCTTCCAACCTTACGCAATCCTAACTGACGACAAAAACGCTCAATTTCATTTCTACTATCCTGACGAGGAGGCAGAGATGAGAGCCGCTCCAAGCATTGCACTTTCTGTAGAGCTTCATCGAGAGTGTGCAAGCTTTCGAGAAGTTGTGCTCTTAGCACAGATAGTTCAGACGACAGCAACCTGGCTTGATGCTCCATGCGGATATTCATATCGCTGTCAGATTCTGGCGCCTTACTTGGTCGCCAAGAATGGTGATATTTACACTTTGCCATAATCTCATTTTTTTATGAAGGGTGGCGAGCGACATTCCTCACTCCTCACTCTTCGTTCTTCACTTAATTGGTGGAGGCGAGAGGAATCGAACCTCCCTTCCGCCTAATTTTACCTGGCAGTTATCACCATGCGACCTGCCCCCATCTGCCTCCGGTTTGCCGGGAACGTTGCCCGGCACGTGCCCGTCTTTCCGGGCTGTCATCCTAGGACCTTTTGTGCAGAACGCAATAAGCATCCGTTGTTAAATGTTGTATCTTGTCATCATGCCGCTATCTGCAAGAAGTTTTGCCCGAACTGGGTGGCGATCACGATGTTCTTTCCGAATCTCGGGCTGGCTCCGATGTTGATGAACCATTGCCTCACCTGGCAAACTCTCACCTTCAGCATCTCTGCCACTCCCAGCGAGGTCATGTCGAGCTTCAGGTAGCCGGTGTTCTTCTGAGCCTTGCGCCCCTTGAAGATGAGCAATGCCATGATGGCGGCTTTCTTGCCCTTGAGTATCGTGCCGTAGAAGAGGTCGTTCTGGAGTGCCTTGCAGCAGCCGTCCTTGGTGCTGTTCACTTCGTCTGCCAAGTCTTCGAGGTACCATCCCTCTTGCTCAGTGAGGTTGAACTCCTTCTTGATGGCTCTCACCTCGCTAACCTTGATTGCTTTCATACGTTATTCTTTTTTAAGTCGATAAATTTGCCTATCTCGCACCTTTTTAGTATCTTTGGCGCGGTGTTTAGTACTAAACACGGTGCAAAGATAAGCAAAATATTTCGACTATGCAAGAAAATAAGCAAGAAAAATCACCGATAAAGCAAAAAATCTTGCTTTATCTCGATAAAAAGGGTATAAGTGCCTATGATTTTTACAAGAAATCTGGTGTAACAAGAGGTGTGTTAGGGCAGAATAATGGCATAAGCGAAGATAATCTATCGAGATTTCTTGCTTACGCCTCCGATATTAATATTCTATGGCTGATGACTGGTAAGGGAGATATGATATGCAGTCCCCCTCTACCACAAGATATTAATAGCTACAAAGATAAGCAAAATATTTCGACTGACCAAATAAAAGTAGAAGAAAGTGAAGATGAAGTCAAAGATATGGCAATTCAATCTATCTCTAAGAATCCCGATAGCCATCAGACACCATCACAACCCACCGCATCATCCTCCATGCCTACCACCTCGGCAGGCATCCATAAGCTACCGCAGGGCAGCCAAAAGGGCATACCCCTCATACCTCTCAGCGCAATGGCAGGAGCCTTCACCTCTGATATATCCGTCATGGAGTACGAGTGCGAGCGATATGTGGTGCCTTCCTTCGAGGGTGCCGACTTCCTCATACCCGTGAAGGGAGACTCCATGCAGCCCACATACCTATCAGGCGACCTCGTGGCTTGCCAAAAGATCTCGCTCACCGACATTTTCTTCCAGTGGAACAAGACCTATGTGCTCGACACCGACCAAGGTGCCCTCATCAAGCGAGTGTGCCAAGGATCCGACACCGACCACATCCTCCTCGTATCCGACAATGAGTGCTATCCACCCTTCGAGCTTTCATTGTCCCACCTCCATGCCATAGCCCTGGTGCGTGGCATCATCCGCCTCGAATAATAAAAGGTTAGGTCGTGCCATCGAATACCCCTCCCATATATTGCCCCCATAATTACCACACATCTCTCTCATATCCCTCGAAGGACATTAGAACGTCATCCCAACATCGTCCTAATGCCCTTCGCTCGTTTTCCCATCCCATCAAAGTACATGGATTCATCACCCCTCGTTCCTCATTCTTCCCTTCACTTGCTCGTCGTTCGTTCTCATCCCCTCCAATTCTTCACTCTTCGTTCCTCATTCTTCCCTTAAAAGTTCCCCCCTCCCCATACATCCGCCAAATAGCAGCCATCAAATCCCCCATATACTATATATAATAAGGTGTAAGCGCACAAAACCTTTACGCCGCAAGGGTAAGTTTTCGGCAGAAAAAGCAACAAAAAGGGTATTTTTCCCCTTTCAGGCTCTTGTATGCCGCAGACCCCACATCTGTCCCTCCACTTTTTCGAAAATGTCCCTCCACTTTGTCCCTCCACCTGTCCCTCCAGTTGCCAAAATCGACAATATATCGTCCATTTTACCACTCATTCGAAAGCCCCTCGAAAGTCATTCTAAGACCGTCCGAATATCATCCGAAAGCTATTCGTAAAACCACCAAGAATCACCCAAAATGTCACCAAGAATCATTCCGGAAATCAATAGGAACCATCCCAATAAGTCACCAAGAACCACACCCAATGAGTCATTATAAACCACTCCCAAAAGCCACCCCCAAAAAGCCTCCAGCATCCACCCACAAAACCACCATTCTGTTTACCTAAAATCACGCCATCAGCCGTACCAGAAGGCACGAAAAAAGGGAGCCACAAAGCTCCCTTGTCACTGCCAACTCTCGCAAGCCCTTAAAACCGCCAACGAAAGCCCCAAAAATCGCCTTCGAATACCTTCTAAGCCTCGCCCGAATCAGCGTCTCCACGCCCACCCGAAATGAGCGTAGCTTGCTTAATTACAGCACGTTTCGTCATCACCGTACCGTTTCCACCAAGCCCAGCGTGCAGCAGATACCCCTTGCTTGCACCCACCTCCTCAGCAGTCAGCACGCTATACACGGCAGAGATAGAGGAAAAATAGAAGTCCTTCAGCCCCTGGTGCTTGCCCACCATGAGGTGTACATGTATCACTTTAGCCATAATCTATCCTTATTAACGTTATTACCAATTTGCTTGCAAATATACCAAATAATCGCTATATGGAATATTTTTGCATCTTAAATATTCCTAAACGCCCAAAAATCGCCATCATCACGCCCTCAAATCGCAGCCTACGAAAGGACACAATAAAAGCGGCTCGTAAGCCGCTCCACACCTCGTTCCCTCATAATTACCCATCATCCAACAAAGAAGCTCACAGAAGCCCTCATTTGCCCCTCAAATCGACTCCATCCCATCACCGAGAAATACCATCAAGAATCATCCCAATATACTATCAAGAATCGCCCCAATATCTTATTGTAGCTACCCCAGCATCTCACCATGAATCTCGCAACATCTCACCATGAACCTCCCAACATCTCACAGTGAACCTCCCATATATATCATCATCAATCGAGTACCATTTCACAATGAAGCATTAGCCACACCATCCTGTTGCTTTAATCATTTCCACCCATGTAAACCAGATGTAAAGCAAATGTAAACTTTCGCCTCTTCATCATCCTCTAAAATTAAAGCAAAATTAAAGCTATGTAAACGTTTCGTTTTGCACCCTATATTTTCCTCTATCTCTCTAACTCTCTATCATTCATCGACTTCTCCCATTTTTTCGTCTTCTCTATTTTATACGCTTCGTTTTGTGCCCTATACGAAATTGAAAAGAGAATTATGCTTTTACAGAAAAATTAGTCTAAATGATTTGCGTATTTAACCATATATTTGTACCTTTGCATATAAAATGGCAACAATGAATGACTACACAGAGATTTGGCAATTACAGGATGTCATAACCACTGCGGTTAATGCTTGTGACTATGACATCTGGGACTTGCACGCCAATGACTCAGGCTTTCTTCTGGAACTCGCCGAGTACTTGGATGACGATGCCATCAATTTGCTATGCTGCCAGCTGCCACTGGTTGCAGACTATGAGGGACAAGGAGCTCATGGCTCCATGTTTTGCCTATACAGATAGTGCTTTTTATCCTCAAATTAATCCCTCCACTCTTGCCTAATAAGCAGCGTTATGATAAATAGGACTTAAAAGGACATCGGTAAAGAGCATACTCCACCGATGATGTTAGCAAAGCCAATTACCTCTGCAAGGGCATTTACGAAATGCCAACTTCAAAGAGTGATATACATCAAGATAAGATCTTTGCTGCGCAACTAAAAGATTATGTAAATACAAAAGAGTGTAAAGTATCCGTACTAAATGCATTCCCTCTGTTTTTTGTTTGATTATTAAAAACACACATCCCAACGCTAAAACACAAAGTTTTGATCATTTTTCCGAATATTTTCTCTATATTTCGTCTATTTTTTCAAGAAAAAGCACTTTTTTACTGATTTTTTTCACGTTACGCAGAAAGACTGCATAGTGCCTTTATACCTTTGCAGCCGAATTTAGAAACTTAAGGAACAAGGTGGTCAAGAAAGGCTTACTACATTCATGAATCGAGCCGGCCGATTATAGCTGGCACATAACACCTGTAGCTTTTCAATTACCATCTTTTCCGAACATGGCTGCGGTAGCTCAGCGTGGTAGAGCAAATATTCATAGTGATGGAATTTCCTCTTAGGTGTACGGACAACTATCACTTACTTCCATGATACGATATTGTGTCACAGGTTCGACTCCTGTCCGCGGCCCCAAGTATAAACATAGGTCAAGGGAGACTTACTTCTTCGGTATCAGATTCCGGTTGTGAATGGCTATCAGTCTCCCTATTACCTTATTTAATATATATAGACATGAACAACAAGAATTTACTGATGGTCGCACTGAGATACAATGCCATGTATCTTAACATTAAGAAGGAAGACATTGATATGACTTCTTCCATTACCCCTGCCGTCTATTCATTCACAGAAAGGATGAAGGAGAACGGCTTCTGCCTAAGTGAGGAACTGCTTCACGCTCTCTGCAAGGTAGAAGTGGGCAAACTGGCAGACATGGTAGCTATCATTAAAGAAGAAACAGGAATCAACCTCAACTGGACACCACTTGTGAAGGGATGGGATGTTCCTACAGGCGAGAGTAAGGCAGACCATTTCATCACCTGGATTGCTAATCTCTTTGGAAAAGATGCAAAAGTAAAAGGGACGCAGCTTCCATGTGGACACTTGATTCCAGAGGGTACATTCCCATTGGAAAGATACAACGGCTGCCCTTATTGCGGCAAGTCTTTCAATCTCTCTGGGGAAGTATTCGAGGGACAAGGAACCAAGTTAAAGGAACTTAGACTATTCACAGAAGAGGATATGAAGGGAATCTTTTCATCGCTCCTTTCCTCTCCCACTCCCTTGGATGCCACAGCAAAAGACTCCTTGAAAATGTTGCTTGCCATATATGAATTGCCAGAAGGCATCGAGATAGGGATGAAGGAGACCATAATGCTTGTCATTCACCAGTTCATAGAAAAAGGAGAAGGAGAATCCATTATGAGATACATCAAGACCCCTACCGACATCATGCGCTATCTTTGGTATGAGAAGACAGGTTATGTACAGATTTTTGAGCCTTCTTTTCTAGAAAGAAATGCTAGAAGATTGGGCCGCCATATCTGTCCTATACTGGATGAAAGTCTGTCTTATGAGGAGAGAATGAAAGCCAGCTTAAAGCTCAAATATAACAGAAAGATGTGCAAGATAGTTTCGTCATGGATGAACAACTTGCCTATCTCAGCCACAGCTGCTGCCGAGAACATGAACGCCAAGCGTGGCATGTGGGTAAGGTTCATCCGAGCCCTTCGCATGGCAGAATATGCCAAGAGAAAAGGCTTTGAGCATTTGGCAGAGATCTTGGATGTTTTCTATAACCAAACCTACTCCACCTGGCAAGGTAACGTGGACAAGGCTCGCATGGCCAATGACCCTAATAAGGTTTTGAGTTTGCTCCAAAAACGTCCAGGTGGCTTTGTTCGTTGTCTGTTCGCCACCATGCTGAGATTTGGAGCTGATGAGACATTAGAGGCTTTTGACCAAATTGCCGACATGCTCCCAGCACGCCTACTCATTTCCTTGGGCAATGCCGCTGAGATATATTTCGACAGAAGAGAAGTACGCTCAGTGAGCACCATCACTGGAAGCAAAAAGGTCATTGGCAAGAACAAACTCCTTGCTCTCTATAGCGAGGATGAGCGCAGAAGAATGGTAGAGAAGGTAGAGGACATCTACAAGAACTCCATGTATAGACGTTTCAAGGCACAGGTTGCTGAATGTAAATCCATCTACATTGCGCCAGATCTTTTCGACATACCTGTGAGCGTGGGTGACCGTACCACCACCATCCAAGACAGCAGTATGGCCTTGATGGGAACCAAGTTCCATGTGGAAGGGGATGCAGTAAGGTTGTTCTTACAATGGGGAAAAGGACTTCATGCACAGCACTTGGACATGGATTTGAGCTGTAGAATCACCTATCTTGATGAAAAAACCGAGGAATGCGCTTACTACAATCTCACTTGCACAGGAGCCAAGCACTCAGGGGATATTCGGGAGATTCCTGAAATGGTGGGAACGGCTGAGTATGTAGAGCTATCCTTGCCTGAGTTGGAGAAGGCAGGGGCCGTATATGTCGTCTTCACTTGCAACGCCTATTCCTGTGGAAGCTTGTCTCCAAACCTTATGGTGGGATGGATGAACTCAGAAAATGAGATGAAAATCTCAGAGAAAAGTGGAGTTGCCTACGACCCTTCATGCGTTCAGCACATGGTGAGGGTGGCAGATAACAACCTCAGCAAAGGACTTGTCTTCGGTGTATTGGACCTCAAAAAGCGAGAAATCATCTGGTTGGAACAGCCTTTCATGGGGCTGACTCTTCGTTCTCTCTCCACATTGAGCATCGATGCTCTGCTGCAAAGATTGAAGAAGAAGCTAAAATTAGGGGAACTTCTTAAAATGAAGGCAGAGGCACAAGGCTTGGAGATAGTGGAAGACGCATCCCTAGCAGATGAAGTTTACTCCTATGAATGGGCATTAAACCCTACCAAAGTAAACAAACTTTTATTCTGAGCAAGAGTTTTACACACTCTTGCTGTAACTTTGCAAAATAAATAGAACTATAAGGACAATGAAAACTTTGGATCATTATAACGTGAAGATATTCACGGACAACATAGAAGAATCTGCCTTGGAGCAGATCAAGCAGCTCATGGAAGTGGACGTTTTCAAGGACTGCAAGGTAAGAATCATGCCGGATGTTCACGCTGGCGCAGGATGCGTCATCGGATTCACTGGTGACTTGGGAGACAAGGTCATCCCAAACATCGTGGGCGTGGACATCGGATGCGGCATGATTGTCCAGCCATTCAAGTGCGCAAAGCCCATTGACTACCATCGGCTCAACGAGTTCATTACGCAGATGATTCCTTCAGGCAGGGAAGTGAGAAGTGACAAGACTGCCACACTCACGGAGGACTGTATGGATGGCTACAGAAAGGCAAAGGAAATGGTCAAGCAGCTCCATTGCATCAGAGACCTCAAGGATTCCAAGCGTCTTAACAAGAGTATAGGAACCTTAGGCGGTGGCAATCACTTCATCGAGATAGACAAGGATGAGAACGGTCTCTATTACATCGTGGTCCATACAGGTAGTCGTAATCTGGGGAAGCAGGTAGCAGAAATTTATCAGTCGTTTGCCATCAAGAACCAGAGTGGATGGGACAAACTCATGATTCAGCAGAAGGAATTAATCGCTGAATACACGGCTACTGGAAGAAAGATGGAGATACAGGATGCCATAAGAGCCTTGCACCAGAGTTTCGTCATGCGCAAGCCACCTATCCCAGTGGCACTTTGCTATCTGCAAGGTGAATCAAGGGAGGAATACCTTCACGACATGCGTATCTGCCAGGAATGGGCGAAGATCAACAGACGCATGATAGCGCATCTATTGGTAAAGCACTTACAAGAGCAAGGCTGCATAGAGGAAGATAGCGAGACATTGGAAAAGAATGTCTTCGAGAGTGTTCACAACTACATAGGCGATGACGACATCATACGCAAGGGTTCCATCTCAGCCAGAAAGGGCGAGAAGTGCATCATTCCACTGAATATGCGTGATGGCTCGTTGATATGCATAGGAAAAGGGAATGAGGACTGGAACTTCTCGGCTCCTCATGGAGCAGGAAGAAGACTGAGCCGAAAGAGTGCATTCGAGCAAATTAAGTTGGAAGACTTCAAGCACTCCATGGAAGGAATCTATAGTGAGACTGTCAATGAGAATACCAAGGACGAATCACCGATGGCATATAAACCATCCGAGGAGATTATTGCCAATATTGGTGATACCGTGGAGATTCAGAACATCATCAAGCCTACATTCAACTTCAAGGCATACATATAATTTTACTGCCTTATTGATGCTTATAAAATACAAGAGACCAATGGAATTTTCCGTTGGTCTCAGGTTCTGCAACGTCGCACGCTGCTTTCAGTGGTTTTCAGTACATCGCTCTCCACGTTGCAAAGATAGCTATAAAATGCCAATTAACCAACAAATAATGGAACTTTTTTATCTTTACTTTAAAATTTATTCATCATCATCATGGATTTCAAAGAAAAAATTGAATGTCGAAAAGAGTATAATATCAAGGTTTTGAAAATGTTGATGGAAGTCTGTGAGAATCATCCAGAACTTCGATTAGGTTAAATCTTGGCAAATATCGAATGTATCAACAAATGCCCAATGGATCCTTTTCATGAGGAGCCTATTGATATGTATGAGAGGTTCCATAACGCATTAGCACGACTTCACGACCTTTAATATTAAAGTAACGAATATGAACAATGTCAAGTTCTTGAATAGTAAAATCCTGAGCAACTATTGATGCTCAGATACTTATAAAAATCTAAAAATATTTAGAGTCTGAAATATCGTTCAAACAACTTTTTTCCGAATCGAGTGTGTAATTCTTCAGAAAATGATTCACTCAAAGTATCACAATCCGCAAAGGCTCCTTGCCCAATGCTAATCAACTTGTCTGGAAGTGCTATACTTGACAAAGAAAAACAACCTTTGAATGTATTATTAGTTGATTATCAGTATTATACACTCTAAACGGTAGAAAAGCGGCAATATGGATTCTGTGTAGATACGAAAAATGTGAGATTTAACGTATTTAACCTCCATTTACATCATTTCTAGTGTCTGAGTATAGTATTTCTATCATTTCGTTGGCTATTTTGTGGTCAACGATTCGCATAACATTGTTTGTTTCCGAATTGTAACCAAAGAAGTTTATGTTCCCATACCAGACAATAGATTTGTCTATGATGGCGCATTGCAGAGTTTGTTCCTTGTTGCACACCACATCCATTCCTGTATTTTTAAGTTCTATCTCATTAGCCCCTTCCTCTTTGATATGTACAGCCACAGTAACACCATTATGAATAATGTTTGCAAGTGTTGACATGATAACGGGCTTGTATTTGAACTTTACTTTTGGGACTGCGATGATGACAGTGTACTGGGCTTTTGCCAAATCATTCCGAAATGTCGCTTCGTAATTGTTTCGTTCATATATCAGTTCTTGGGGATTTTTGTCAAGTGTGGATGATGTCACATACTTTCCGTATCCTGCTCTTAAATACCCTTTTAGCCGTTTACGATACATAGAGTCACAAAGTGGGACATGAACATCCACATAATCATAAATACGCACTTCGTTCTTTCCTGCGTATTCCCTATGCAAACGCCCAGCATATTGCTCCACGTTTCCTTTCCAAGCTATAGGCATAGTAAGGAACAGTGTATCAAGGCGAGGATAATCAAAGCCTTCTCCTACATACTTTCCAGTAGCCACAATCACAAGTGATTCTGATGTGGGCATTGACTGTAGATTTTGTAATGCAAGACGTTTTTCTTTAGCAGAATCAGCTCCAATGAGTTGAATGACATGGTCTGCAAATGGAATAAGCATTTGTGCCAACGCCTTGACATGAGCAGTGCGAGTGGTTAATACCAATGGGGTACGACCTTCTTGAATGGCAATTCTTACATCTTCTACGATGAACTCATTCCTAACCTTATCTTCGGACAAGTCTTGTGTAACCTGAACGTAAGTCTTGCTATCTGACGAAATGTTTCGGAATGATGTAAACCTTGGAATCAATAAACGTTTAAATGTTTGATTTTCCATTTGGCTCTTGGCATCAGCTGTGAATCTTATCTTTCCGCATTGCATGAAAATAACAGGTTGATGCCCATCCTTTCTGACAGGAGTTGCTGTCAAGCCATATACGTATGTAGCTGTTACTTGTCGAAGCACTTGCTCGAAGCTGACAGAGGATACATGATGACATTCATCTACTATCACCATGCCGTAATCCTTGACAAAAGGCTTCGCTTCACCATCGCTCAAACAAGATTGTATCAAAGCTATATCAATGATGCCATGCAACGTGTTCTTGCCTGCATATAAACAACCAATGACCGAAGAATTCTTTTTCCTTCCTCGTTTGGCTACTGGCTCTTCGATGGTCTCATCTATCTTGAGGAAAGTTTCCAACCGTTCTTTCCATTGTTCCAGCAATGCCTTGTTATGAACAAGAATTAAGGTGTTCACCTTTCTCCTTGCAAGCATTCCGATGGCAAACACTGTCTTTCCAAACGCTGTTGTTGCAGATAAAGTTCCTATATTATGCCCAGCAAATGCTTCCATTGCATTTTGCTGTTCTTCCCGAAGAGATCCTCTGAATGTAACATTGATATTATGCCCATGATTTGTTTTGTCTGAGATCACTACCTTTACTCCATGTTGGGTTAGAATACTACAAACAGCATCTTCACACCCACGAGGAAGGGCAAGATAATCATCTGTCATTTCCGAACATGAAATGATGCGAGGGATATTATAGGTAGAAAGGCGCATACCTTGCTTTTCATAAAACTCCGGATTACGGAAAGCAGCTATGCGCTTAAAAACATTCACACATTTGGCTGATAGATTTGCTAAAGGAACATAAAGCATATTCGCTCTTGTCAGAACGATTTGTTTTGGATAGTCTTCAAATTGCACAGCATCCATATGAGGAGTCTCCCAAGGTTTCTCCTCACAGGTCTTTGATAGTTCTCCTAATGTTGGCACCGCATGCTGTTGTAATAACAAATCAAGTTCTACCTCTGATAACTTATGGATTTGCGACAACATCTCCCATTGGTCGGCATACGCATTGAAGTCTTCATCAACGAACACACTGTTCCCTTTGCGTCGAGCAATACCCTGCAATGGCAAGGCTACAAGATTGCCTAGTCCTCCTTCGGGCAAGGTGTCTTGGTTTGGAAAGAATCGGTCGTATGACTTGAAAGACAGGTGAGCGTCACAACTCATCGCTTCTGTAAGAATGGCATTTCCCAACTTGCGTGCCTTGAAAGCAGTTACTGGTGTATCAAAGAAAATCCATACATGAGCACCATTGCCAGAACGTGAGCGTTCGATATAGCAAGGTACATTCCAAGTTTTGCAAATATTTACAAAGGCAAGTACATCATTCTTATAACCATGCTCACAACTCTTGTCATCAAAGTCTGTACAAAGGAAACTGCAAGTGTTATCCTTTCGTATTGGATAAAGTCCTATAACATCACGTCCCCATGCGTCCTTTCCTGCAAGATGATTGAAAAAGTCGCTGTATGCCAAAGGAGCGAATTGCCTGTTGGGACAATCCGCACATTTGTACTTTCGCTTGTCGCAAAATTCACGATTCCACTCCCTCGTGCATACAGGTTGGTAGCCTGACTTTTGAGTCGTATTACTATACCAACGCCTGGCAAACACATCTTCACGACCTTGGAACAGACTTTGAAACAAGGCGACTTTCTCCTGTAAAGTTAATTGATATGTAGAAACAGCTGTAGCTCCTAAATGATTAGTTTCGCAAGGTTTTGATTCAAAACTTTCATATTCAATCCCGTTCTTGTCAAGAATTGCTTTAAGTCTGGCGTTTTCCTTTTCCAATTCTTGAATTCTTAGAGTAAGAACACTTACATCTGTTGTGCCCATAACGGTTCGCTCTCCCATCCATTTGGAAATCCAAGAGCTGCCAGATCTATCTCTGGATAATTGGAAAATAGCGTGTACATCTTTCCCAACATATCATTGTTGGGTGATATGATGTCAAGGAAATATTTGATAATGCAGATTGTGAAATACACTCTTTGAGGGTTTGTTGGCAGGGTAATCCAGGAATGAGCAATTCTTCTTGGAGTAACAGGCATGATGGAACTTACCTTGTTCCACACCCTTGAATGATGGCAACAGGCATTTCGCAACAAAGTCAGAGATGTTATCCAAGATTCCAAGACGATAGGTTGCAAGCCGAAATAATGAGAGATGCGCTTGCGTATCTTGTCTGCTTTCAGATTACGGTAAATCATATTCACATTGCCCATCGTTAGCAACTCACCCAAAATCCATGATGGAGGATATGGGTCACAATAGCTGTTCTTGAAATGCTTGACAAATTCTTCTGTTGATTTCGCATATTCTCTGTCAATGGTGTTCTTTGTTTCTTGAAAAGTTCTTTGGTTGGCAAAGTGAACAGAATTTGTCAGCCAATAAGTATCTCCTGTCATCTGCACAGGAATGTTCATAATGGCACGACGAATAGCTATCTCTACTTTCTCAATCTCATTGAGAAGAAGCATACGCAACTTCTTGTCGAAGCGATAGAGATTCAACACTTGTTGGAAAGTTGTACCATCTTTATACTGATGAGTTTCCTTTGGAGCTTTCAAGAATGGGTACATATAAGCAGAAAGACGATAGTACCCGATGCTCTCCAAATACCGTACCGCTTTGTCTTCATCGGAAATAACAAGCCCACGACTTTTCAACAAAGCCATCAAGTCTGCCTCTGTCATATAATGTTTCATGAAGTGCGGTAATCTTTCCATTAGCGTATTTTGAGAGTGAACGTATATATACAAAAAAGCCCCACGCATTTGAGCATCGTTGAGAGGCTTGGTGGGAACTGACGGTGCAAAGATACGAATAATCATTGAGAATACAAACTTTTTAGCGAGAAAAATTACGCAAAAGTGGAATTCTTTGACATATTTGTGTTTAATAATGTTAAATCAAGCCTTAAGTTCATACTTTGCCAGCCAAACAAAGTGGTTTTTAAGGTAAAAGTATTACCTTTGTAACGTCTATACCCATTACCGGAAGCCCCGATGGGCAGAGGTTGGGCAGACATACATATGGTAAAAGGCGTTTTTGTACGCTTTGGTTTTGACGCTATAAGAATCTCGCAAATTCAACGACAAGTCAAGAACAAAGCAACAAAGAACGCCTCATGAGGTGTATTATATACAACCCTCATTGGCTCCAATCGTTTCATCGGTTGTTGTCAAGAGTGCTTTCTATATACTTACACTGGCGTGGGGCTTTCGGCGTTGCTCGTTTCGACTTGTCGGGCAATGCGAGAGCCTTTATAGCGTGGAACGAGTGACAGAACAGGCTCCACGCTTTTTTTGTATGTATAAACGAAGTGATAATTTTTGCCAAGGTAGCCAGCAGCATCAACTGAGCAATAATGAGTAATGGCTACTATCAGATATTGAACTTACATAGGCGATGGGGAATTCTAATCTCCATTATCTTATTTTCTTCTTTCGTACATGCACAAAAGATTTCAGTTTCACGTTTTGTGCTGGCAGAGTCAGACCTTACGGCTCAAAATAAAAGCACCTTGGTTGAAGACCAAAACGGAGATAAATGTGCATTAATTCGAGTACAGACTACGCAAAAAGGATTTTCGTTTGATGTAGGATCTGCAGGTGTTCAAAAGATTGATGACAATCATGATGCAGAAATATGGGTGTATGTTCCCTTTGGTGTACGCCATATTAGCATTAGACATCCTCTATTAGGATCGCTTGTCAATTACTATTTCCCGATAAATATAGAGAAAGCTCGTACTTATATCATGGAGATAACTTCGGATAAAGTGTTTGTAAACTATTACGATGACTCCAGAAAGCAAAAATTGAATATAAGAGTGATGCCCGCAAATGCTTCACTCACGTTAAACGGCATGAATGTCAAGTTAAATTCCAAGGGCGAAGCCTCACAGAAATTGTCATTTGGAACCTATACTTATAAGGTAGCAGCTGATAGATATTATCCCAAGGAGGGACAGATTGTAATAAACGATTCTGTCCATGCTCATCAACTTGTTGTAAATGATTTGAAGCCTATAATGGGAAAGATTAGTATACATACTAATCCATACAATGCAGAGATTATGCTTGATGGGATTTCTATTCCTTCGAACACAGCTCTCACACCGTATGCAACACAGATTGGGCACCATAAACTCATAGTGAAACAGATTGGATACAAGACTGAAGAACGAGACATTAGAGTTGAACAAGACAAAACTACCGACATAAATGTTATTTTAAGTCAATTGGCCATATTCTCATTTAGAAGTGACCCAACTGGAGCCATGGTGTTTGTCGGTGGAGAAAAGTTGGGTACGACTCCCTGCCAAAAAGAATTAAAAACAGGCTCCTATGAGGTTTTTGCCCAAAAAGTAGGATACAAAGATTATAAAAAGAAGATGGATCTAAGTAGTTCCAGTCCTAATGTCATTATTTCCATGAGCAGAATATACAACTACAAGAATGAGTTTTATGCAGAGGTTGGGGTTCGTGCAGGAACTTTTGTCTCTTTCGGCGGAACTATTGGTGGTTATTTTTCCAACGTAAACATAGAAGCATCTGCTTTCTATGGGACAGGGAATAGTGAAACTATTTATTGGAGTGGAAATGACACGAAGCCTATTTCAAGCATCTATCACCCAGAACTTGTGGTAAGCGGTAAGGTCGGATATGGAATAGCTGCAGGAACAAGATTCAGGATTACCCCACAATTGGGAATCAATTATCTGAGTCTGAAAGAATCAATGCAAGAGGAGAGCAATGTGACACCTGCAAATGGGAGCAATGTGACGAGTGCGCTTTTCGGAGTGCGTTTTTCGGCTATCATTACCAATCATTTTGGAGTGAGTTTGTCCCCTGAATATTCTTTTGGAGTAGGAAAATCCAATGGCTATAAAGAGTTGGAGGCCGTATCTTCAAAAATCAAAAATTGGGGACAAGGTTTTAATGTAAAATTAGGATTAATGATAGCGTTTTAAGATGAAACATATTGGTTTATACATATTAACATAAAGCTCTAAAGCAGCCAAAGGAGAACAAGAGAGGTTGGAACGTAAA
>OIXX01000191.1_pt1 | contig 48010 bp, 36 predicted proteins | sample 1588161 | NCBI WGS metagenome assembly OIXX01 (sample SAMN03283274) | human gut metagenome | biome: human-associated habitat; material: feces | host: Homo sapiens | place: Peru | collected 2012 | reverse complement strand
GCATGATGGGCATCGACCACTTGTTTGTGGACGAGAGCCACCAGTTCAAGAACCTTATGTTCAACACCCGTCACGACCGTGTGGCAGGACTCGGCAACAGCGAGGGGAGCCAGAAGGCACTCAATATGCTCTTTGCCATCCGAACCATACAGGAGCGGACAGGCAGAGACTTGGGAGCGACATTCCTGTCGGGAACAACTATCAGTAACTCACTGACAGAGTTGTATCTGCTTTTCAAGTACCTGCGCCCCAAGGAACTGGAGCGTCAGGACATCCGCTGTTTCGATGCGTGGGCGGCAATCTTCGCCAAGAAGACTACCGACTTCGAGTTTAACGTCACCAACAACATCGTACAGAAGGAGCGTTTCCGATACTTCATCAAAGTACCGGAACTTGCTGCTTTCTACAACGAGATAACCGACTATCGCACAGCGGAGGCGGTTGGCGTGGACAGACCGGAGAAGAACGAGATCCTTCATAATATACCGCCGACACCCGAGCAGGAGGACTTCATCCAAAAACTGATGGAGTTTGCAAAGACGGGTGATGCCACCATCCTCGGAAGACCGCCTCTGTCGGAAACGGAAGAGAAGGCAAAGATGCTCATAGCCACGGACTATGCCCGAAAGATGGCACTCGACATGCGCATGATAGACCCGACTTGTGAGGATCATCCCGACAACAAGGCGAGCCATTGCGCCAAGATGATAGCCGACTATTACAAACGCTATGACAATTACAAGGGCACACAGTTCGTATTCTCAGATCTGGGAACATACCGACCGGGCGAATGGAACGTGTATTCTGAAATAAAGCGCAAGCTGATAGAGGATTATGGCATACCGTCCTCTGAAATCCGCTTCATTCAAGAATGCAAGAACGAAAGAGCGAGAAAGGCGGTGATAGCAGCCATGAACGAGGGTTCGGTACGAGTATTGTTCGGCTCCACATCCATGTTGGGTACAGGCGTAAACGCACAAAAACGGTGTGTGGCTATCCATCATTTGGATACACCGTGGCGACCGTCAGACTTGGCACAGCGTGACGGTCGAGGTGTGCGTGCCGGCAACGAGATTGCCAAAATCTATGCCGACAACAAGGTGGATGTCATTATTTATGCGGTGGAAAAGTCGCTTGACTCTTACAAGTTCAACCTCCTGCACTGCAAGCAGACTTTTATCTCGCAGTTGAAAAGCGGAGCCTTGGGGGCGAGAACCATTGACGAGGGAGCAATGGACGAGAAATCGGGTATGAATTTTTCCGAGTATATGGCTATTCTCTCCGGAAATACCGACTTGCTTGACAAGGCGAAGCTGGAGAAGAAGGTTGCTTCTCTGGAGGGTGAGCGCAAATCATTCAACAGGGGCAAACGTGACTCAGAACTGAAACTGAAATCTAAGACAGAAGAGCTGGACAGCAATCGGGCTATACTCAAAGGCATGACAGCGGACTACGACAAGTTTATGTATCAGGCGAAGAAGGACAAGGACGGGAATATACTCAATCTCATCACCCTTAACGGTCTCGAGTCCAATAATCTGGAAGTGATAGGCAAACAACTTCAAAGGATGGCAAAAACGGAAAGGACAGATGGGGAATACAAGGAAATAGGTGCAATTTATGGATTCCCTATCAAGGTCGTGAGCGAGACAAGCTTTGAGAGCGGTCTTCCCTTCGTTGATAACCGCTTTGTTGTTGAGGGGCATTACAAGTATCAGTACAACAACGGACATCTCGCCAAGTCAGACCCGATAGCTGCGGCAAACAACTTTGTGAATGCTCTGCAGAAGATACAAGGGTACATTGAACAGTATGATTCAAGATGCAGGACACTGGAGAAGGAGATACCGCAACTGCAGGAAATTGCTTCCAAGGTCTGGAAGAGAGAAGATGAACTGAAAGGTCTGAAGACAGAACTGGCTTCATTGGATAGAAAGATACAACTGGAACTGGCACCACCGCAGCTGGCTCCAGAAAAGGAAGAGACGAACCCTGCAGCAACACTGCCTATGAATGAACGCGAGAGAGCTCATCAGCCGCCACAACGAGTATGTGCAAACTATCGATTCTGATACCTTACTATATATAGGGGCATCTTTGTTTCTTTGAAAGAGACAAAGGTGTCCCTATCTTTTTTTATAAACATCAAAAATATATACGTATTATGTCAAGAAACAAGAAAACATCAGAGTCGTTATTCCAGTTCATGAACCTCCTCATCGCCCTGTTGCTGAAGAACGGGCAATACCGCACCATGTTGCATTACAAGGCAACCCTTAATAGCTTTAAGCGATACCGGGACAATAAGGATATTGCCCTAAGAGAGATAGATGCAGAAGTGATGCGTTCGTATGAGGCTTACCTGCATCATACGGCAGGGGTATGCAAAAACACCAGTTCCTTCTATCTCCGCATCCTCCGTTCCACCTACAACAAAGCTGTGGCAAAGGGACTGACGCCACAGCAGCATCCCTTCACGGATGTCTATACCGGCATTGCCCCAACCCGCAAGAGAGCCATACCTGCTGAATCTGTCAGCCAGATCAAGCATTTGGAGTCGGTCAAGAATCTCACTCCCAAAGAAGAGATGGCAAGAGATGCATTCCTAATGAGTTTCTATCTGCGTGGTATCTCATTCATCGATCTGGCTCATCTCCGCAAATCCGACCTCAAGGACGGTTATCTCCATTACACCCGAAGCAAGACAGGTCAACGCCTCACCATACGATGGGAGAAGGATATGCAGGAGATGTTGGAAAAGTATCAGGCGCAGACTGCCTCCTCACCTTATCTCTTCCCTTTCCTTGTTGATGCTGGAAACAAAAGTCATGACAAAACTATTGACAAAAAGCAGGAAGAAGTGCGCCTGTATCACAATGCAGAATCCCGTATTTCCTACCATCTCAGGAAGTTTGGTGCTAAGATAGGAATCAAGGGCAAGCTCACTCTCTATGTTGCCCGCCATTCCTGGGCAACGGCAGCAAGAGACAATGATATCTCCATTTCCGTCATCAGCGAGGCATTGGGACATCATTCTGAAACCACCACACAAATCTATCTCAATTCCATCAAAAGCTCAGAAGTAGATGATGCCAACGCCAAGATACTGGCAGCCCTATAAGCCACAAAAAAGAATAAAAAGAGGGATTTTGTAAAATGAACCAAAATGAACCAATTTTCCTGAATCTTTATATAAGAGACACAGAAAACCGAAAAACATTCTTTCAATCAACGACTTAGAAGATTGTGTACGAAAAGAATGCTGAAAAAATGTAGAATTTCGTAGAATGATATTAATTTTTTAACACGCATAATTTGCTAGTTTCCAACAATTTTCGTATTTTTGCAGGGAGATTTTGTATCTCTTATGTAGAGATTCAGAAGAAAACATCGAAAACGAACTAATATTCAGTTAAGAGATGGACGTGACAAAAATAGAGAATCAGGTTTCGGCCCCTCAGATGGGGGACGACGGCGAAGCCGTGCTTAAAAATCCCCAAAATGAGGCATTGGGACATGAAAATGAGCCAAAAATGCCCGATGATGCAGGTTGGTATGTCGCTGTCGTAAGGTGCAACTGCGAGAATACCATCGGTAAAACCCTTGAACTTTATTTCCAAAGACATAAGATTTGGTTTGAATATTGGGTTCCTATGCAAAGAATGGTAGTCATTGACAAACGAAGCAACAAGCGAAGAGTCAAGGAAAAGGTCTTGCTTACCACCTTTATCTTCTGCCATGTTAGCCCCGACCATCTTGACACCATCCGTTTCCGCTCCGATGTCTATAAGATGCTCACCATGCCAGGCCATCGTGAAATCTACCGCCTCAGTGACAAAGAAGTGGAAGATTATCGCCGCCTTGTAGAAAACCCAGACTCTCCAGTCACTCCTTGCTCTGGTCCTTTACGCAAAGGACAGAGAGTAAGAATCACCGAGGGTAAAATGGCAGGATTGGAAGCATACGTGCAACGTCTATCTGGTAAGAAAGCCATCATCGGCAATGAAATCAAGTACATCAGTGGTGCAACCATTGAGATTGATAGAACATTCTTAGAAGCCATAGAATAGAAAAAACTATTTTAATGTTTAACGAACGCTATTTTTCCAACTTGCATAATATGATTATTCCTTTGTATGGGTTTAATCACTATCATAGTGCAAGTAATTGCGAAGAAAATACAGAAGGATTTATTGGAAGAGACTCCATTATAGACAAACTTTCTGCTTGGCTGGATGCCCCAAAGGGTAAAACGGCGTATTCTGGTGCTTATCTCATCACAGGCTATCGTGGAATGGGAAAAAGTTCGTTTGTGCATAAGGCTGTTGCTAAACTTAGTCCTAAGCCACATGGATTTATTGAGAAAATAAGGAGATTTGGAAAGCCAAAATATGTAACTGTTACTGTCAATGTTGGCAACGAGTTGCTTACAACCAAAGAACTTTTGGGAATGGTTTGCAAAGTTGCAGCCAAAAAGTTTGAGGAGGAAGCGACAGGCTCTAAACTCACAAAGCCAATACCCCAGATTTCAAACTTTTTACTCCCAATATTTTTATGGCTCTTTATTGTTGCTATCATGGTATATTGGCTTTTTCATGTTCCAACAGTACGTTTTGGCTTGCTTGATTATCTTATAGGTCCTACATTAAAGTCCTGGTCTATTTATACCATAGGTATATTAGGTGTCTTGCCAAGCGGTTGGTTAACCAATCGTATTCTTTTAGCATTATGGCATCATACAAAATTGGATTATTTTATTACCATCAATCAAGTCAAACATTATTGGCATTATCTTATTGAACGTATTGATGCTGATGTTACATTAAATACGGAAACGGGAACTTCATTCAAGAATCCTATCCATGAATTAGGTATGTATCTCAAGTTCGGTAAGAACGTATCATATCCTATTGCTGATGTTCCTGAAATGCAAGAAATGCTTGTCGAACTGCTCAATCTGATTGACAAACTTTATGGCTCACACCTGCATTTTATCTTCATCATCGATGAATTGGATAAAATATCACCAAAGGATGAGGATAGCAAGCAGATGCCAGAATACAATACAGGCAATAGTTTTTATGGAGACAGCAGCAATCGCAGTCGTCAGAGAGCATTGGGCGAGTTGCTTGCTAATATGAAATATTTTATTTCCAGCTCAAAAGCGAAATTTGTCTTTGTTGCAGGATATGATATGTATGAGGAGACTCTCTCCGACATCTCTAATCGAGAGTTCAATATTCATAGCATCTTCAATGGGCACATCAATGTCAGCAGTTTCTTTAGAAGAACCAACCATTACAGTGGCGTAGAGTCTATGATAGAGCAATACCTATGCCAACTGTTAATTGGAGGCAAGATAAAAGCAGAAGATGGAAAAGTCTCTTTACGAGATTATACAGATTATTGTAGGAAAGAATGGAAGAAGAAAGCCATTTCCAAGGAAAGATGGCAAACATACGAGCATATCTTGGAGCGCAGAATTGTATTCCTGCATAATTTCTTGACCTATTTGGTATATATGAGCAATGGATCGCCAAAGAAGCTTGCCATTTATATAGAGAAGTATGTAAGAACACAAGAGCGAATAACAGAAAAGATTGAACGTGACAAAGTTTTGGGTGATGGTTACGACATTCATTTTGGCAAAGAAGCCAGTAAGTATTACCTATTCTTTGATAGTCGTAACGTACAGAGGATATGTTTTGTCAACTATTTGCTGTATCCTATGATTCAAAACTTGGTTGACAAGTCAAACATTTACAATGATAAGTTGTTGGTATCAACCTCCTTTATGTTGTCCAACTTGTACAAGTTCCATAAGTCTGGCTTCTCCATGAGAAATCTGGAATATATGCCAGAACTCCTTGACATCAACAAAATGCCAGAGTTGCGAGATTTCATTGGTGGCATTGTTGAGTTTATGACGCTGACACATATCGATGAGACTGTGATGAATCTGTACAAGTACAAGTTCCCGATGCATTTGTCAGAGGAAATAACCTTCTATTCTAAAACATCAGAAGAAATCTCATATTTGTTTAATTTCTCTCATGACGAACTACTGTCAGTGAAGAACCTCTATATTCGACAGTTGGAGCATTATAACAATAAGTATGAGGCAATGGCAATTGCCAGTCTTCACCATACATTGGGCGACATTTATATGTTAGAGGAAGACTATGAATTGGCTATATATGAGTATCAAGAAGCATTGTCTGCTTTGTACCGTCAGCAAAAGCGCAAGAAAGAGTTTTCTCTTTCAAGCATAGAAATAGAACCTTCCCGAATGCTGTTTATGGTTCGTCTGTCTTTGAAATTAGGCTTAGCTTACGAAAAGCGCAAGACATACGATACTGCGTATTTGACATATGCTCAGTTGACAGAGAAAATACGAAAGTACTCTATCTGTAAGGATACATACGACAAAGCACTTCTATTTGATACAATCCGTATAACCTATCTTGCTCCGTTGGCAAAGTTATTTGTCAAGGAGAAGATGGATTTGGGAGGTTTTACAGAATCTGATATTAAGCAAGCAGAGAATGATTTCAAAAAGATTATACGCTTTTCAAAAGACAAAGAAGCTATCTTGACAATAGACTTTTACACCAAACTTGGTGACATCATGTACTACAGAAATGTTTCTGAAGCAGGAGGAATCTATATGCCATGTGCTGCATGTCGATATTATGGAAAGGCTATTGATACCGCAATACATGATTTGATTTTTGATGGAAGAAGTGTAACAGCCAAAGCAAGTAAATCCATTGTCTTTTTAGAAATTCTGCTTAATAAGGATCCAAAGAGAAACCTCATCACTTTTGGCGATATACCATTGAAAATTGTCACAAAATCATTTGTTGGCATAGCAAACTGTTTATTAGGATGCTCACAAAAATCGTTTGGTAAAGATTATGAAGAAAAGTTGTATTCTTTCTTTGAAACACTCAATCATCTTGCAGAGGAATACGCCCAAAATGAGGAAACGAGTGGTGTCAAGCACACTATCACAGTTAACTTTGACAGCGATTTAAGTTGTTTCATGAAGTCACAGCTCTATTATTGGTGTGCAGCCATGATGTACGAGATGATGGGTGAATATAAATCCGCGCATAGCATTTACTGCCAGATGTTGGATGCCGTGCAGACAATGCTTCCTGCATCAGGTTTCAAGGCAAGCGATGGTATTTTGGATTTCTGCAAGTACATCGTCATAAAATCCATTCAAGACTCATACAAGCATTATGGACATATCAATACGACAGAGATTGATTTGTTTAAACGTATGTTGGGGAAGAATCTTATCACGGAAATTAGTCTTGATAATCTGAGTAATTCTACTGACATAGAGATTATACTATATAAGTATTACCACATATGCTTCTTGTCCCGAAGAGAATCTATTATTATGGATGTGTTGAAGCATACGCTTTCAGCTCGCCAATTAGGCTGCGACAAAATTATCAGTTCTTTGGTACAGAATATTCAGAACTTACGATTCAAGGAAGAAGCCAATGAACAGACTCTTTTCCTGTTGATGCCATCTTATCGAAAAGCATTTGTTAAAGGAGAACGCAATTTGTTGGATACTTTGCAGATTATAGATAAATATCTGCACAATTTCAACAGCGATATCATTATTAACCAAATTGGTTTGGATATTTTCAAAGACAACAGCACATCCAATGCAGACAAACGTTTCCAATTCTTGATATATCTCATCACGGATAGCCTTTTCTGCTTAAACAAGGTTACGGATATCCTTTCTCCACTCTATAGCACAACATTATATACTAATATGTATATAGGTGAATGCTATGAGCGAGAATTTGTATGGAATCATATTTTGATAGTCTTGCGTGAAGTGTTGTACTATATGCAAAGCAAGGACAAACTAGCATTTATCAATGGCTTTCAGCAGAGATACAAGTACAAGTTTGACGAATCAAGGATTTCATACTTGTTCAGTCATATAGAAAAGTTTGTAAAAGACTGTGGTACCTACAAAGAATTGTTGGCAAAACAAGAAAATACAGGAAAAGACCCTGTGGAAAGCATTTACGACAAGGTCTGTCCAAGCAGTCACAGGTATCTAACGAGTTCCTATTTGATTGGCAATGCCGTTGACTTTTATCACAAAGCTGCTGAGATGCATACCTGCGGAAAGGCCTACAAGGAAATGATGAGTACCTTGTATTTCTTGGAAGATGACCTATTCAACAATTCGTGCTATTTCAAGTTCGCCACGGAATTGTATTGTCTGAACAATGGATATATTCAAGGAAAAATAAACAAACTTGAAAAGACCTATTATTGTAACAAGGCACTTTTCAATATAGACAACTATTTAAACGATAAGAATTATGGCAACAACAACTGATTTTTCAGCATGGCTTTCATGTATAGATTTGAGTGATTATAATGATGTGTGGTCATTGTACCATACAGTGTCAGACTTGTCTGATTATTCCTCTTTTGAAATTTCTGAGAAAGATACGACAAATGGAACAAGATATTTCCTAAAGAGTGTTGAGTGTGATGAAACCTTGATGCTTGCTTCAGAAGCTGCACGCCAGACCTTTTTATCAATGATAGAAGATAATTATTGTGAAGGTATGGATATAGAGGGATATTATGCTTACCATCATGCAATGGAAAAAGATGATTAATTTAAATTGATATGAAAGTTGTCAAGGCATCACAACTTTTATACTCTATTTTGACAGTGGTTAAATTTGGAATAGAATAGACTTATAAAACGTAACGTTATGATAGCATCAGTTCAATATAATGATTTAAGAGGTACGGCAGCAGCTGATATTGCTGACGGTTATATGAATTCACTTCAGAAATATCTCATGGATACATACGAAAAGTATAATTCTGAGAGATATGTTTGCCGTGGTTGTACAATATATATAGGTGGTCAAAGAAATCTTCCTACAGCAAGTTTAAACTTTCTTTGTTGGGATAAGGTTGCAGAAAAGTTTGTTCGATTTAATCCACATAACTTTATAAGCTTGAATGATGTTTTTTCGCTCTTCAAGCGTTTCGAAATAGTTATTGGTACAGATGTGAATGATATAGAAGTTGATAATGATGATTATTTAGATTTGATGTAACTATGGATTCTCAAATAGAATTTCCTCCAAAAGCCATTTATCAAATAGCTAATATAATGGCAACTCAAAATTCCGCAGACCCAAACTACATGAAAGGTCCAGAATTGGTAAGTTTGTTCAATGTCTTGGGTTATCCAGATGCTTATACCTTTTCTGATGGGCGAGGAATTCAAACCGTTGATTATGGAGAAGGCTTATCGCGATTGACTTATGTTACTAAGCGTTTGCTGGATTTGAATAAAGTTTATCAAGTGCCTAATGCAATACAGGAATTTATTAAGAGAGCGCAACAACCATCAGAGTTTATGAATTCTGTGCAAAAAGTTTTGGAGCCAATGGCGTTGTTGCGGCAACTTCCCAAAGTTTTTACAGAACCAACATTATCAGAGAAAGCAAATGAAAATTCTGAGACAAATGCTGTTGATGATACTAAATTGGTTGATGAAAAAATATCAGTTATAGAAAAATCGAATCTAAAAATTTATGGCGAGCGAAAAAAGTCTTTGGAGGAATCTGTATTAGGAGAAATTCCTGATGGACATCGTGTCGTATTTATAAGTTATTCTTGGGATTCTCCATCACATAAAGAATGGGTAGCTAAGTTGGCTAAAAAATTAGCCGATAATGGTATTTATGTCCTTTTGGATGAATATCTTGAAGGAGGAACAACACTTTCATCTTTTATGGAATTAGGTATAGCACGAGCAGAGAAAGTTTTGGTGATAGGGACTCCTAATTATCGGGCAAAATGTCTTGGATTGTCTTCAGGAGTAGCATTTGAGGAATCTATTATTCGTGAAAGTATGTTTCAGAATTTAGGTACCAAAAAGTTTATTCCTTGTCTTAGACTTGGAGAATTTACACAATCTTTTCCATTGATTCTTTCTGGTTGTAAAGGTTATGATTTCAGAAAAGACGAGGATTATACGACCACATTAGATGATCTTTGTCGAGATATTTATGGGCAGCCTCGCCGTCCAAGACCGAAACTTGGTGATATTCCAGATTACGCCAAACAATAATTTCCATTATGAATATTGAGAAAATGAAGTTGGGAACCAATGCTCGGCTTATACCGAAGGTTCTTGCAAAATATAGAGATACGTTTTATGCGTTGAAAGAATTGATTAACAATTCTCTCTATGCAAAGGCCACCCGCATAGACATCAATTTTGTTCCGTCAGCATGTGATGAAGATAGTATTTGTTTCCATCCGATAGACAAAATTCAAGTTTATGATAATGGCTATGGCGTATCTTATTCTGCATTTCGGAAAAGTATCATGGAAATAGCCACAGACAACAAAGCAGATGGTTATGGTGTCGGACGTTTCAGTGCTTTGCAGATAGGAAGACAGATGCATATATCGACTGTCGGTTATGATTCTGCCTCTGAAAATTATACCCAAACAGAGGTTGATTTTGACATTCAACAATTCGAAAAGGATGATTTGCAGACAAAGGAGTTTGAGGTAAGAACATCCCAATTACCTAGTACACAAGATACATATTATAAGGTTGAAATTACGAATCTTTATCATAATGAGTCTGGTTGTAATAGAAAAAATAAGTTAGGTAAGGAGTTTTCAAAAGAAGAATTTCCTCAAAAACTATTTGAAAGCTATCCTCTTTATATATTTGAAGGTAAGGTTAAATTCTACTTTAATGGTGTTGAGCTTAAAAGAAGTGATTTTACGACAGAAGCTCCATCAGTAAAAAAGGTTTCCTATACAGATGTTTTTGGAAAAAAACATGACGTTACTTTCAAATATTATAGCCTTACTTTGAATGAGCCAAAACTTCGTCTGTTTTTGCAGTGTAATGATGGTAGTATCAACTATACTGCTTTAGAATTTACATATAATTCAAATTGGTATGCTCCGTCATTAGGTACACAGTTTGTTATCGTAGAATCAGATTACTTGACAAAAGATTTTTGCGACAATTATGATTTGGCTCATTTGAACAATAAGGAATGGCAGAGTTTTAGCGTATTCTTGAAAAAAGAAATTGATGAACATTACAAAAAAGGTAATGTAAAATATAGAAAATTCATCGAGAAACTCCAAAAAGATAAAAGTTATCCTTATAGTCAGTCCGAGTTGACAAGTTTTTCTTTGTCGGTAGATTTATTTAATCAAAGTGCCTTCATTATAGAAGATGACTTGAAGATTTTAGAAACCGGGATAAACAATAAAAGGTTAATATATTCATTGCTAAGAAAGGTGATAGATGATGGTAATTTTAGCTTCATTATAGAACATGTGATGGGGTTGAGTAAAGAAAGTAAAGAAAAGCTAATGGATTTGCTTGACAAAACAAATTTAGAGGCAGTTGTCAATTATGCATCTACTATAGCCCAAAAAGAGCAAACTCTTGAATTGCTTAATAAGATAACGGTTTGTGAGTTAGATAAGCATATAGAGCAATACAAAGAGATAACAAAATTGCTTTCAAGAAATATGTGGCTCTTTGGAGAACAATATACGGACACTATAGCCAAGGCACCTGATGAAGATATTTGTAGAGTATTGGATCAACTTTTCAAAAGCAATATATCTTATAAGCCTCAAAAGAGAAATAATAATGTCTTGAAAGATTGTAAGCCGAAAGTAAAATCTTTGCCTGCAATGGCTTTTTACTCCGAAAGGAAATTGTCTGCTGACATGAAAGAAGTTCTTTGTATCGTGATGTTGGCACCTTCTATAGAGGTAAACCAGCATGATTTGGCACAGATTGACAATTACATCTACCGGTTGGAAACGGATAATACAATCGTGAAGGATGGAGTTAAATTCAGCTTTTATTTCATCGTATCTGTGCTTGGAAATTTTGCAAAGTCGCAATTAAACTCGTCTAATCTGAATAGTAGAGAGCCTTCCCTGTATAAAAAGGTTAGCCAAAACGGTAATGATATAAAGGCTTATCTTATTGAATGGCGGCAACTTGTAAAATGTAACAAAGAAAAGTTGTCTTATGCTTCTACGTCATTAAAGATGAACAAAATGGATGTGGAATCTACTTTTATGCAAGAATACTCTGATTTGTTAGAAAAGAAAAATTCAGGTCAATTGCATGTTGTAAAATAACCACAATGGAATATTAATATGTCACTTCAATCAGATAACAACAAGCGAATAGAGAAGAATACTTTTCTTCTTTACTTCCGAATGCTCTTTATGATGGTGGTGTCGCTGTACACGAGCCGAGTCATATTGAATGCGTTGGGAGAGGAAGACTTCGGAATATTATAATGTGATTTACTTTAAATAGAAAGTATAATGGATGAAATCATTAAATCGTTATATCTGCGCCTGGATGCTAATACGTCAACGTTAACACGTAGTGCTATAGGACAGATATTGGTAAAAATCATATATTCTTTGGATGGACAAGTTTCCAAAGAAGAAATTTTTAAGGCTTATGCCCAAATTAATGGCATTGGCAAGGCTGATGAGCAACAGCTGGAAGAGATATTAGAGGAATTGGTTGATAAAGATATCAAGAAGAGAAGTGGAAAGTATTATCTTTCGTCTAACAAAAAGGCTAAAATTTCAAAGTCTGTTGAGAATGCAGAAAATCGAAAGGAAGAAATTTTAGATAATTATTTTTCAAAAGTTTTCTCTGATAGGGCTCTAATAGCAGAATGGTTGCAAGATGTCACAATCAAGTTTTTTGAATCTTTTTCAGACGAATGGATCTCTGATTTGTTGACAGGACACAAAAATGTCTATAAGAGTGAGTCAAGTATTAGGGATATGGTTGATAGAAGAACTCTTAATAACAAAAAAATAGACAATCGTGATAAAAAAGAATTGCCAAGATTGTTTTTTGAGTTTGTTAATGATAACAAGGGGATTGTTAATGATTATCTTTGGGATTATGGAACATCTGCCTTTGCTGCAAAATTGATTCGAAATCAAAATGGAGTTGATTCCCTGACAATAGATTCATTTAAGAATAGCACTTGCATCTTAGATACTAATGTTCTATTATTTATAGCTCTTAATAGCCGATTTAAAGATGGAATCATTGCATTAGAGAAAGTCTTTAGCAGCCTAAATGTTAAGGTAGGATATTTGTATATCACGCAAAAGGAATATCAAGACAAAGTTTATAACCAAAAGAGCATGACCATGCGCAATCTTGAAAAATTTGGTTATGATATAGCTTCCATTCCTAATGATGACTTTACGACAAATGCAAAAGAATTACAATGCAAAACAAGTGAGGATTTTGAGCGATTTTTTGAGGAAAAGCATAAGATGCCAAAGGTTGTGCATGAAAGTCTTCCAATATGCTTGTTGGATAATGATTCAGAATTAGCCAACGTTATAGAGAAGGCACAGCATAATCAAAATAAAATAGATGTACTTAATGGGATATTTCATAATTGCACAGGTCATGATAAACGTTCTAATGCTTTGATGCATGACATCGGGTTATTGGAAGGTGTCGAGTATTTGAGGAAAAATGGTAAATATTTTGTTGTGTCTGAGGAGGTTTGTGTAAATTTATACTCCAAGAATCGACCATTGTCAGATAACTTACCATTATCAATTCGCATAGATACCCTCATCAATGTATTGGCTGCTAATAATGACGGAGATACATTCAATGCAGCAGATTATGTTCCATTGTTTGCCAACATAGTTCGTTCTGGCTTAATTCCAAATAAAGATACTTTTAAACAAGAAGAACTGTATAGCCTATATGATATAGATGAACAAGTAGCTCAGTTGCCTAAAGAGGAGGTTGAAAAAATAGTGAAGGATATGCATGAAATGATGTTAAAGGGAACTGGCGAAAAGGAATTGCAAAGAGAATTGAAGTCTAAGATAACGAAGGGAAAAATCAAGGTTGTCTCTGATTTGGATAGTACTAAACAGGCTTTAAGTTTGTCTGAAAAGAATTTAAAAAGGCAGGAGGAGCAAAATCATAATCTGGCAGATGCTTTACGTAGAAATATTAAGAAATCTGAAAGTGAAAAATATGATAAGGAGACTTTACGAATAAAGAAGAAATATCAAATAATATATCCTTTAGTTTTTTTCATAATTTCTGTAATTGTATTTATTTTTGCTTTTTTCAATACAGATTCTGTTGGCTCGTTTTTATCTTTTGTAATTAGCATTGTTGCCAATGTCGTATATAATTTGTATAGCCGAGTTAAGGTGTTGACAGATAAGATAAAGGATAGAATAGCAAAAAGAGAATCTGTAATATCGCAAGCTGTCATGGAGAGAATGAACAAGGAAATTGGTGATAAATTAGAAAAACTGTAGTTTTATGTCATCTCAATCATCAAATAACAACAAGCGAATTGTTAAGAATACGCTATTGCTTTACTTCCGAATGCTCTTTATGATGGTTGTGTTGATATAGCGAGGATGTTGAAATATTCGTGATTATTATGAAGGAACAACAATATACTGAATTGCAGAAAGCCTATACAAAGGAGGCTTTGGCAAGCATGATAAAGGCTGATATACGCAGTAGGTTTCCAGATCCTTATGTAAGTATGTAACGCCAACAGTTTGATAATTTCAAGAACGTTGCGGATTTCTTTGAATTTGCAGCAAAGTTAATGAGGAAATAACATTTATGAAAGGAATAGTATTAGCAGGTGGTAGCGGTACACGCTTGTACCCCATCACAAAGGGTATCAGCAAGCAGCTGATTCCAATCTTTGATAAACCGATGATATACTATCCAATATCAGTATTGATGTTGGCAGGTATCCGTGAGATACTCATTATTTCAACACCATATGATTTGCCAGGCTTCAAACGCCTCTTAGGTGATGGAAGCCAGTTAGGTGTGAAGTTCGAGTATGCAGAGCAGCCATCACCAGATGGCTTAGCCCAAGCTTTCATTATTGGAGAGAAATTCATTGGTAATGATTCCGCTTGCCTTGTATTAGGCGATAATATCTTCTATGGTGCAGGATTAAATCAGATGCTTCATCAGGCAGTAGTAGATGCAGAGCAGAATAACAAGGCTACCGTTTTTGGCTATCGTGTAAGTGATCCGGAGCGATATGGTGTAGCTGAGTTTGATGAGCAAGGCAATTGCTTGAGTATCGAAGAGAAGCCTCAGCATCCAAAGAGCAACTATGCTGTAGTAGGCTTGTACTTCTATCCTAACAAGGTAGTGGAAGTAACCAAGCATATTAAGCCTTCCGCTCGTGGTGAGTTGGAAATCACTACAGTCAATCAGGAGTTCCTGAAGGATAAGCAGCTGAAGGTACAGACCATGGCAAGAGGATTTGCCTGGCTTGATACCGGAACCCATGATTCTCTTTCTGAAGCATCCACCTTTATCGAAGTCTTGGAGAAACGCCAGGGCTTGAAGGTTGCTTGTTTGGAAGGAATCGCATACCGTCAAGGTTGGATTACAGCAGGGCAATTGAGAGAGAATGCGCAACCCATGTTGAAGAACGACTATGGCAAGTATTTGCTTTCTATTCTCAGCGAAACAGACGAATCTTTAAAAAAGAATTTGGAGTATTAGAAATACGATGAATGCTGTTGTCGTTGTAGGTTAGAGGACTTCTAGTAGGTAACTTATTAGTTATAGATTATATTGAGAAAGATAAATTATGAATACATTGATAATTGATAATAAACTCTTAGATACTCTTTTTACCAAAGCTAATGACAATCCTCGTTTTCGCCTGAATTATGATCTTCGTACTAGTGTAGATGATCAAAGTCAGAGAATGCTCAATGCCTTGTTGCCAGGTACGGAAGTGGTGATACATCGTCATCCTAATTCTTCGGAGAGTGTAGTCTGCCTTTGTGGTAGAATGGATGTGGTTGTCTACGATGAAGTGGTAACGTATGTCCAGGATGGTGAAGATAAAAAGCGAAAAGTATCATATAACGAGACAAAAAGAATATCACTGGCTCCTGTAGAAGGTAAGTTCGGTTGTTCTATACCTAAAGGCGCTTGGCATACAGTTGAGGTATTTGAGCCTAGCGTAATCTTTGAAGCAAAGGATAGAGCGTATGGGGAAGATGGCAGTGAAATGGTTTTATAAGCTGGTTATTCATTATAATAAAGTTATTTATGAAAGGTGTAATTTTAGCAGGAGACTCTGGTGATAAGCTGTTTCCTCTCTCCTTAGGAGTTCCCAAGCAACTATTGCCAATCTTTGATAAGCCGATGATTTATTATCCAATAGAAATATTGGCAAAAGCGGGGATTACGGATTTATTGGTTATAACTTCACCTACACAGCAGAAAGCTTTTGTCGATACTTTAGGAGATGGTCATAATTTAAATGTGCGAATCACTTATGCTATTCAACAAAAGCCAGAGGGTATAGCGCAGGCAATAACTATTGCTAGTGATTTTATTGGTATTGATCAAGTTTGTTTGATAACAGGAGATACGCTTATATTTGGTAAACCGTTTCTGGCACAATTAGGTAAAGCTATTAAGGCAGCTTCAAAGAGTGCTAATGCTACCATCTTTGTCGCAGACCATGTTGATGGGGAACAGTATGGAAAGTTGCTCGTAGGTCAAACTCCTAGTGACAAACATCTCATTGGTATAGGAGAAAATACTACTCGTGAGTTTTATATATCAGGTATTTATGTATATCCTAATAATGTAATATCAAAAGTAAAAGACATTCGTCTTTCTGAACGAAATCGCTATGAGATTCTTGATGTAAATCGAAAATTTTTAGTTGAGAACAAACTTCAAATTCAGAAGTTGGATTCGAATTGTATCTGGCTAGATACAAATAGTCCTGAGAACATATTAAAATGTAGCTTGTATGTTCAAGCTCATAAAAACGAAATTTAAAGATTATCTAATATGACGATAAATGATTGTAGAATAATAGAACTTCCTAAGTTCTTGGATGCGAGAGGCAATCTTTCTTTTGCCGAAAACTTTACTCAAATACCTTTTGAAGTAAAGAGAACTTATTGGTTGTATGATGTACCAGGTGGTGTGAATCGTGGTGGTCATGCCGAAATCAATAATGAAGAGTTGATTATCGCCCTTTCTGGTGCATTTGATATTGTAGTAGATGATGGTAAGGAGCGTAAGACTTTTACACTTAATCGTTCCTATTATGGTCTTTATATTCCTAAAGGATTATGGAGAGAAATAAAGGAGTTTTCAACAAATGCTGTAGCATTGGAGTTTGGCAGTATTCCTTATGATGTCAATGATTACATCCGTAATTATGAAGCTTTCAAGGCTTATGCAAAGTCGGTAGAGAATGTTTCTGCTTGTAATACGGAGAAGCAGATTATACCAACAGAGTCACATTCTGAAATCAAACTTCATGGTGTTTTTGATAGTACTATCGTTGAACTTGACAAGCATCATAGTGACAGACGAGGAAATCTGACAGTTGTTGAAAATGGAAAGACCTTGCCATTTGATGTGAAGCGTGTATATTACCTTTATGATGTCCCTGGCGGTGAATCTAGAGGAGCCCATGCTCATAGAGAATTAGAGCAATTGATTATTGCAGTATCTGGTTCTTTTACCGTAACTTTAGATGATGGTAAATGCAAACGTTCCTTCTTCCTTAATCGTCCATATCAAGGTCTTTATGTAAAGTCTGGTATGTGGCGAACCTTAGAAGATTTCTCTTCAGGAGCAGTCTGTATGGTATTAGCATCTGATGTATATAAGGCATCTGATTATATCAGATCCTATGATGAATTTGTACAATTTAGAAAGGAAAATGGCAAATAATACAGGAAACAAAAAGATAGCCAAAAATACCCTGATGCTCTATATCAGAATGTTCTTTACAATGGCTGTGAGTCTTTATACTTCACGAGTAGTATTGTCAACGCTGGGAGTCTCAGACTATGGTATATATAATGTTGTGGGTGGTGTTGTTGCCATGTTTACTTTCATTAATTCCTCTATGGTTAATGCTACTCAGCGATTTATAACATTCGAGTTAGGACAAGGTAATAAAGATAGATTACATACTGTATTTTGTACTAGTTTAAATATTCATGCTATTATATCTTTAATAATCGTTCTCTTGGTTGAAACAGTAGGATTATGGTTTTTATATAATAAGATGCAGATTCCTGATGGAAGAATAAATGCTGCCTTTTGGACTTTACAATGTAGTATTCTTGCTACGGTTGTAAATGTCATGTCTGTCCCGTACAATGCTTCTATTGTTGCGCATGAAAAGATGTCAGCTTTTGCTTATATATCAATATTGGAAGTAACATTAAAGTTGCTTATTGTTTTTTTGTTGGTTATTTCTCCAATTGACAAATTAATACTATATGCCGTGTTGATATTGGCAGTTCAGATTTTTATTCGTTTTATCTATGGAAATTATTGCAGCAGGCATTTTGAGGAAACGCATTATGCTTTCCGAATGGATAAATCTCTGTTCAAGACTATGACAAGTTTTGCTGCGTTTGATTTGTTTGGTAATTTAAGTGTTGTTGCTAGAACGCAAGGCATTAATCTACTTCTGAATGTATTCTTTGGAACTATTTTGAATGCGGCTGCTGGAGTTGCCAATCAAGTGCAGGGAGCAGTGATGGGATTTGGCAATAATGTACTTATGGCTGTTACACCTCAGCTGATAAAATCATATTCAGTGAAGGATTATGACAGAATGAATTATCTCTTGCATAAATTCACATTGATTACTTTTATTTTGCTTCTTCTTTTGTCGATGCCAATTATTCAGGAAGCCAATTATATCTTGGGTATTTGGTTGAAAGAAGTCCCTGCTTATGCTGTTTCTTTGTGTCAGTTAACTCTTATTTTTGGAGTAATAGCAAATTCTTTTAGATTAGTAAGTACTGGAATAGAAGCTACGGGTAACATCAAACGACAGTCAACTATATTGGGATGCCTTTACCTCTCGGTTATACCTATTGCATATATTCTGTATAAGATGGGATTTGCCCCTGAGACTTCATTTGTATTGAATATCATTTTTGTGATTATAGGTATATTTATCAATGCTGCGATTCTTCATATTCAAATGAAAGAGTTTTCTCTTGTAGGATTTTGCAAAAAGGTAATACTTAAAGCAGCCGTTATATTTGCTGCTTTCTATGTAGTTACTCTAGCTGCAAAAACACAATTGGATGAGGGCTTTATTCGATTAATAGTTGTATGTTTTGCAAGTCTGTTTACTTCGATACTTTCAGCCTTATGCATCTTGAATAAAGAAGAGAGACAACAAGCAAAACAAATGGTTTTGGCAAAATTTAATAAGAAATAAAAAAATAACTATGATAAGATTTTTAGATTTACAGAAAGTGAATGCACTGTATGCTGCAGACATGAAGGCTGCAGCTAGTGAGATTATTGATAATGGTTGGTTTTTACATGGCAAATACAATGAGAAATTTGCCAATGATTTGAAAAACTTCATAAGTACTAAGCATGTAGTTCCTTGCGGTAATGGTTTGGATGCACTTCGTATGATTTTCCGTGCTTATAAGGAAATGGGTGTAATGCAAGATGGAGATGAGGTGATTGTACCAGCTAATACATATATTGCTACAGTTCTTGCCATTACTGATAATCATCTTACCCCAGTTTTTGTTGATCCATCTGAGGAATCTTTCAATATAGATATTGACAAGATTGAGGCTGCCATCACTCCAAAGACTAAAGCGATTGCTGTGGTTCATCTTTATGGTCAGGCATGTTGGTCTGAAAAACTCAACGAATTGAAGGAAAAATATAATCTCAAGATAGTTGAGGATAATGCTCAGGCAATAGGTGCTAAATGGCATGGTATTCGAACAGGAAACTTGGGCGATGCTGCAGGCTTCAGTTTCTATCCAGGAAAGAATCTTGGAGCGTTAGGCGATAGCGGTGCCGTTACTACCAATGATGACAAACTTGCTGATATTGTAGAAGCTTTGGGTAGTTATGGATCTCATATCCGCTATGTCCATGAATATGCAGGTTTGAATAGCCGTATGGATGAACTTCAGGCTGCGTTCCTTGATATTAAACTTCAGCGTATTGATGAGCGTAATGAAATCCGTCGTCAGAATGCCAAGAAGTACTTCGAGGGTATTAAGAATCCTTTGATTAGATTGCCTAAGTTGGTAAATGAAACAGCAGACGGCCACGTATTCCATCTTTTTGTTGTTCGTTGTGAGCGTCGTGATGAACTTCGTCAGTTCTTGGCGGACAATGGTATCGAGAGCTTGATCCATTACCCGACACCAGTACCAAAGCAAAAGTGTTATAAGCAATATGCTGATGCATTGTGTCCAGTAGCAGATAAGGTTCAAAGTGAAATCTTGTCTATCCCAATGTCATCAGTATTGACTGATGAGGAAATTAATAAAGTTATTAACACATTAAATTCTTTCAAATGATTATAGCATCTTCCCAATTAGTAGCCAATCCATTGGTTTCTGTTGTCATAGCTACATACAATCAGGTGAAATACATAGAGCAGACTGTACTGTCTGCTCTTACACAGCAATGTCCATTCCCTTTCGAGGTCGTTGTGGGTGATGATGGCAGTAATGATGGAGAGCGTGAACTCTTAAAAAAGTTACAGGAAAAATATCCGGAGAACTTAAAACTTATCTTTAATGATAAGAATATGATGGTTACTCGCAACTATGTGAATGCCATTCATGAGGCACGAGGCAAGTATATTGCCACTTTGGATGGTGATGATTATTACTTGGCCAAAGATGCCCTTGTCAAGCTCGTTGATGTTCTGGAGAAGAATGAGGATGTTAGTTTGGTGCATGGAGGATTTCATTCTTTTGATAATAAGACAGGAAAGGTGTTGCATATTTCCACAAAATGGGAATCACCGATGCTTCATACAAAAGGGATAAATAGTGTGCTTGCTTTATTGTGTAATGATTTTAATAATTACCCATTGGGCAGTTCTTCATGTTTTAGAAAAAGCATTTATGAAGAAGGTTGCATCAAATATAAGAAGTTAATTGATTTGTCTGATAAATATATTGGGGAAGGAACAATCTTGAATGTTTCAATGGCTATGAGCGGAAAGTTTGGATATGTTCCAGAAGAATTGACTGCATATAGAGTTTTGGATTCATCTCTTTGTCATTACAAGACTAAAGAAGAATCTTTTAGATATTTCTTTGGTTATGTAAAACTTCGTTTACATGTAGCAGAAATGCTGGAATTTTCTCCTATAATGATAAAAACAATGTTATCTAAAATATTAAGGCAGGAATTGAATAGGGCAAAGGTCAGCAATTTGATAAATCTCTACATACAGGAGGTAAAGAGTTTGAAAGACATTAAAAACGATGTCGCTATCAATACTGTTATTCGTGAAAATACATCGTTATCTGTTGTTCTTCCTGCTAGGATTCTAGGTTGTTTATATTCTATCAAATCATTCTTGAAAAAGATATTAAAGAAATAACGCGTGAAGGAAATAATAGAAAAATCTAAGTGTTGTGGCTGTAATGCATGTGGTGATGTGTGTCCAAAGGGAGCCATTACCTTTCAGACTGATAAGGAAGGCTTCTGGTATCCTAATATAAATCAGGAATTATGTATTGATTGTGGCTTGTGTCAGAAAACCTGCCCGGTATTGACAAAGGCAGATAATGTAATCCGTTATGATGAGCCTTTTGTATATGCTGCTTATACCAAAGATGAAGCTATTCGTACAGATAGTACATCTGGTGGTATTCATTCTATGTTGGCATTGGCTATGTATGAGCAGAATGCTTATGTCGGTGGAGCAATTTATAACAAAGATCATACCGTAAGACATATCGTATCACCAGACCGTCAACTGCTCCCTGAGATTAGAAGTTCCAAGTACCTCCAGAGTTCAATGGAAGGAGTTTACAAGGAGGTTCGAGATTTGTTGAAGGCAGGTGAAAAAGTATTCTTTTGTGGTGCTCCATGTCAGATACAAGGTTTGTATAAATTCTTGCGCAAGGAGTATGACAATCTTACCACCTGTGATTTTATCTGCCGTGGTGTCAATTCTCCTAAGGTATTCCTATCTTATATGGATATGTTGGAGAAGCAATATGGTTCAAAGGCAACACAGATTAAGTTTAAAAACAAGAAGTGGGGATGGCATAACTTCTCTATGCGTGTGAACTTTGAGAATGGACAGGAATATTGTAAAAATCGTTGGCATGACTTATTCTTTATCGGTTATTTGCAGAGCGGTAATTTTGCTCGACCTTCCTGCTACCAATGCACATTCAAAGGCTTTCCACAGAAGGCGGATATTACATTGGCAGATTTCTGGGGAATAGAAAATATTGATCCTTCTATGGACCAGGATAGAGGTACTTCACTTGTAATGGTCAATTCTGATAAAGGTAAAGCTCTGTTTGATGCTATCAAAGATAAAATCAATTGGCGGCAGTTTACGATGAAGGATGCAGAAGCAGGTAATCCTGCATTGAATACTTCCCTTACCTCAACTTCTCCAAACAGAGATACATTCTTTGATGCATTAGATAAAATGCCATTTGATAAGGTAGCAGAAAAGTTTTTCCCTTTACCTACATTCAAAAATCGATTAAAGAATAAGTTAAGAAATTATGCCCGCAAATTGAAGAAGTTGTTAAAGCTATTCTGTACATTGGGCGTATCTGTTAGAAACTGGAAAACTTTCCTTTCTCTTAATATATTTTCTTCTCATGTAAAAAGAGGGAAAAAACTAGTTGCTAGGATTTATCCACATGTAACCATAGAGTTGCAGAAGGGTTCTATATTAGACTTGAATCAAACTCTTATTTTAGGCACTCCGCAAGTAAAAGGTTCACATAAGGAGACAAGATTGTTATTAGAGGAAGGTGCAACTATGACAGTTAAAAATCCATTTGCTATGTATGCTGGTTCTTATGTTAGAGTTATCAAGGGAGGACATTTAATCCTTCATGGTGGTTTCATCAATGAGAATGTACAGATTACCTGCGGTGATAGAATCGAAATCGGTAAAGATTGTGCTATCGGGCGTGATGTTGTTATACGTTCTTATGATGGGCATACAATAGAAGAAACTGGGTACAAAATATCAGAGCCAATAGTAATAGAAGACCATGTCTGGATAGGTCAGGGAGCTCAAATTCTTAAGGGTGTGCATATTGGAAAAGGATCTATTATTGCAGCTGGCGCAGTCGTAACTAAAGATGTTCCTGCTCATGTTGTAGTAGGTGGTGTTCCTGCTAAAATTATTAAGGAAAATGTAAAATGGCATTAGTGTTATGCAAGATAAAAGACTGTTAGTTGTAGGCGGAACAGGCGTTATTAGTTTCGCTGTTGTTAATGAAGCTTTAAAGCAAGGATGGAAAGTTACTTGTATTAATCGTGGTATTTCTCATACTCAGACATTAAGTCCGGATGTTGAGCAAATTATTTCAGATTATCGCAATGAAACTTTGATTCGTGAAAAGTTAAAAGGGCGTATCTTTGATGCAGTTCTAGATGTGTTGTGCTATACAGAAAAAGATATAGAATATAGTGTCTCTTTATTCAAAGACCATTGCAAACAATATCTTTTCTTCTCATCTGCAGAAGCATATAATAAACCAAAGTATGCTGATGTAATTTATAATGAAGATGCCGACTTGGTGAATCCTTTATGGTCATATAGTATCAATAAGGCAAAGTGTGAAGAGCGCCTTAAAGAATTGGCCGAAAAAGTGAATCTTACTTATACCATCATTCGACCTGCTATAACCTATGGTAATACAAGAATTCCTTATGGAGTAATGCCAGGTTACGGATTTCATGGAACAATTATTCAACGTATCTTAAATGAAAAGCCTATCATCCTTTGGGATGAAGGGAAGGCTATAGCCCAGATTACAAGAGTTGAGGATTTTGCTGTAGGATTGGTTGGATTGTTAGGTAATTCAAAGGCTTACAATCAAGCTTTTCATATATGTGGGGACGAAGCTTATACCTGGAAGGATGTTATTGATGTTTTGGGGCAGATACTAGGGAAGCAACCTAAATATGTGAATTTATCTAGCAGTGATTTAGCGAGAGAAATGCCTAATTACAAAGAGCAGATTTTAGGAGGACGAGCCATTTCACAGCATTTGGACAATTCAAAGTTAAAGAAGGCTGTACCAGAATTCAAGACAAATATCAGTTTATATGAAGGAGTTAAGAAGACAGTTGATTATTACCGGTCTAATAATTATCTTTTAGGAATAGATTTCGCATTTGATGCTCAATGGGATCGTATAGCTAAAAAATATGGTTGTTCTTCTCCTTTGAAGTTTGTTGATTATATGCATAGTTCATCTCTGAAGAATAAAATTATCTATTTTTGTAACTGTCATCAGCTGTCCTTTGTGCTTAAAGTAATCAAGAGAATATTTAAGTAGCTTGATCTAGCGATTCTCCGATATTTTGAAAAGATAGTAAAAACTCGGTTGGCTTAATTTGGATATTGCTATGAATAATCAAATTTTTGATTTCTTGAACGAATATGCAAACCTCCCATCTCCTCAGTATGCAGTCTTGCTACGGGGAAAGTGGGGATGCGGAAAAACTTACTTTGTTAAGCATTGGCTTGAAGAATTTGATAAGTCAGACAAGTTGCCAGCTAATGAGAACAGCATCGAACTGAAACCAATATATGTTTCACTCTTTGGTATGAGAGAAATCTCAGATATCAAATCTGCCATTGATAGATGCGTGAATCCATTCTTCTATTCCAAGACTGGCAAAATACTGAAAATTGCCGGTCGCATTGCAAGCAAGTTAATCTTCAAGACAGAACTTGATATAGATAAAGATGGAAAAAGTGAAACATCATTCTCTGGAGCGTTGGATTCTCTATCCATTTTTGAGAATGATAATAAAGATGAAGTTAAGGGTGTAAAGTTTATTATCTTTGATGATCTGGAACGATGTCAGATACCGATGAAGCAATTGCTCGGTTTCATAAACTATTTTGTGGAACATTGTGATTGTCATGTTGTTGTGGTAGGTGAGGAGAAATATCTGGATGATAAGACCCTGCATGATTTGCTCGAATTCAAGGAAAAGATAGTTGGTAGAGAGTTTGAAATACTCCCAGATATAGAAGCTGCCATAAAGCTATTTGTTTCAGAACCTATGATGGCAACTGATTTCCTCAGTAAAGAAACTGGGATGATTCAACTGTGCTTTGAGTGTACCGCAACTCATAATTTGAGGTTGTTGCGTCAGTCACTTCTGGATTTCAGTTCGTTAATCTCGGCTTTGCCAACCAGTCTGGTAGAGAATAATCATGAATATTTGCGTTCATTGTTGTCATGCTACATTGCTGTTTATGCAGAATACCGGAATATAGACAATCGTGGTTATATTGTCGATTGGGAAAACTGTTCTGTGAAGGCTTATGTAGATACAAAGGATAAAGAATCTCAGAAGATTAGGAATCTGATGGGGAAATACAACAAAGTCAACAGCCTTAATCAGTTTGAAGCTTTGAGCAGTGAAATGGTTCCCAAGATAGTAGAACATATAGAAAAAGGACTTAGCCTTGCTCTAATGTTTGAAAAGATTCTATCTCAAAAATCCAGGAAGCTTACTGCTTTGGATAGATTGGATTCATATTGGGACAAGACGAATGAAGAATTCGATGAACTGTTTGACTCATTGGTAAAGGAATTGAAGGATGGTATCATATCTGAGCCGGTTGATATAGGTAAATCTATTGGCTATCTCGGTTTTTTCGATGCCATGCAATTTCGTGAATTACCAGAGGAAGCCATTTCTGATATAAAGAACAGATTGTTGGATATCTATCAATCTTGCACCTGTTGGGAGGATTTGACTAAATGTCACTACCAATTTATCCAGGGTTACAATTATGTAAGAGGATATGAACAAGATAAGAAGAAGACTAAATGTATCATCAATTTTGTAAGTGAACTCTTTGAGCAAAAGAAGGAAGAACTGCCCGATGATATGCAATTGGCTTTGCGTCAACTATCTGATGAGAATGTAGGGAGTTTAGCTTATGTAGATTCTGGTACTTATCCAGACCACTCTTCAAGTTTTAGAATGCGTCCTATTTTTGCTAAGGAGGATCCTCATCAGCTCTTTGAATCATTATGTAAGATGAGCAATAAGGGGCGTAATTCTTTCAACCGTTTTCTTGCATACCATTATAAATTCCATGTGAATTGTAATTTTTCAGATACATTTAAACCAGACCATGACGTATTGGTGGAACTGAGAGCTTTGGTTAACGAAGAAGCTAAATCGAAAGTCTCGATAGAGAAATGGTCGTATGATGGATTGATAGAGGGATTGGATAAATCCATCAGAAGGGCGAATGGAGAGTCTAGGATAGAATAACGAATTAATAAATTATAGAGTCTCTGGCATGCAAACTGTCATGAGCAATTTTATTAAGCTACTTTTCTGCTTGGGGCAGGGAGCATGCTGAGACTCATTTCTTTTTATAGAATATTTGATAAATGAGAATCGGAATATTAACATTACCTCTCCATACTAATTATGGAGGGATATTGCAGGCTTATGCTTTGCAAACGGTATTGGAAAAAATGGGGCATGAGGTGGTGGTGTTTGATACACCCAACAAAACTTTACTACCACCTCTTTGGAAGATGCCTTTAAGTTTTGGAAAGAGAACTTTAAAAAAAATATTGGGTAGGACTGATAGAATTTTTGTAGAGCACTATCAAAATAAAATAAGACCAGTTATAGCAAAAAATATACTGCCATTTATCGATGGAAAAATTCATAGGATGGTGATTAAAAATTTTCATCAATTATCCCAAGCAGATTATGATGCAATTATAGTGGGAAGTGACCAAGTGTGGAGAGCTGTTTATTTTCACATGTGGTTAGGGCAAGATGTTGAAAATGGATATTTGTTATTTGCCAAAGATTGGAAAATTAAAAGAATATCTTATGCTGCCTCTTTTGGCACTTCTGTTTGGGAGTATACTGATGAACAAACACAAATATGTAAATTGCTGCTTAAAAAATTTGATGCAGTATCTGTTAGAGAATCAAATGGTGTGGAGTTATGTAAAAAGCATTTTGATATAGATGCTATTCAAGTTTTAGATCCGACGATGCTAATTTCTAATGAGGAATACTGTAATATATTTCGAGAAGCAAATACCCCAAAGAGTAAAGGAACATTGCTTAATTATGTCTTAGACGAGAATGAAGAAATTTGTAATTTGATAAAGGAATTATCAATCAAGATGAAATTATTGCCATTTGCGCTTAATAATTTATTTGAGAATGATGATACAAAACCTTTAGAAATGCGCATAAAGTCATCAGTTGAGACTTGGCTTCGTGGCTTTTATGATGCCGAATTTGTTATTACTGATTCATTTCATGCTTGTGTCTTTTCTATATTGTTTAAAAAACAATTCGTTGTTATTGGCAATCGAAAGCGAGGAATGGCGAGGTTTGAATCTCTGTTAAATATGTTTGGATTGGAAGATAGACTAGTGTCTGCTGATGTTAATGTCATAGACCTTCCTATTATAAACTATGATTTAGTTTATGATAAGCTTAATGTGTTAAAGAAAAATTCATTAAGTTTTTTGGAACGTGCTTTGAATGGATGATTAGGTAAAAATATAAATGATGAATGTAAATAATCCAAAGGTAAGTATTATCGTCCCTGTTTATAATGTTGAAAAATATCTTCATCGTTGTGTTGATAGTATCTTGTTGCAAACATTCACTGATTTTGAATTATTGTTGATAGATGACGGAAGCACCGATAAGTCAGTAGATATATGCGACAAATATGCCCTTAAAGACAGGCGAATTAGAGTTTTTCATAAGAAAAATGGAGGTGTAAGTAGTGCAAGAAATCTTGGTATAAAAAAGTCTAGTGGAGTATATATTTTATTTGTTGATTCTGACGATTATTTATCGCCTTCACATTTAAATAACTATATAAAATACATAGGCAACTATGAAATAGTTTATCAAGGCTATTGCGTGTTTATGGAATACTCTCATAATTCTGAGCATGTTTTTACTGTTAGTGAAAAAAGCGCAAATAATAAAGACTGTATGATTGATGTTCTTTCAGATTTGCTTGAAGTGGGGAACATTTTCGGTTTTACTTGGAGTAAAATGTTCCATGCTGAAATTATCAGAAAAAACAATATTTTGTTTAAGGAAGATATTAGCATTAGAGAAGATGAAATATTTACGTTTGAGTATTGCCATTATATAAAAAGTATAAAAGTATTACAATCTGCAACTTATCATTATCAGCAATCTGATAATTCATTAATGAGAAGAAAATATTTTTGCCCAGAGGAGTTGTTGAAAGTGATTAACTACTCATATACTACGGCTATACAAATTACACATAATAAGAGATTTTGCAAAATTATTGAAGATTATTATGCAAAAGGTTTGGATTGGATTTTTAATATGCTATATAGCCCCTCAAAACTTTTAAAAAGAAAAGAACGGCTAAAGTTTTTACGTATAATGGAAGACTGGAATCTTAACCATCCGGAATCAGTCTGCTCCCTTAGTATAAGTGTGGAGGTTGCTGATTGTTTGAACTTTTTTATCTATCCGTTACGTGTTTTAAAAAAATATATAAAAATATTATTATGGAAACTTCATTAGTGTCAATTATTATACCTGTGTATAATGTAGAGAAATACTTAGATAGATGTATGCAATCTGTATTTCTGCAGTCTTATAAAAATCTAGAAATCATATTGATTGATGACGGCTCTCCTGACTCTTGCCCAAGACTATGTGATGAATATGGTAATATTGATAAACGGGTTAGAGTTTTACACAAGAAAAATGAGGGCTTGGGGTTAGCGAGAAATTCTGGATTAGCTTTGGCTACAGGAAAATATGTACTTTTTATCGATTCTGATGATTACCTATCAGAAAATATGGTAGAAAAGTTGGTGTGTCAAGCTGAGTTTATGAATGCAGATATTGTATATTGTGGTTATTTTTACGAAACTATAAATCATAAATGGTTGGAAGTTCGTGATTTTGAAAATGAACAAACTTTCAAAGATCATGATATTGACGCTGTAGCTTTAGCTTTTATTACTAATCAAAATAAATTTAATGTTCGTTTGCAGCGTACGGTGTGGCATGCTTTATATTCAAAGGCTTTAATCGAAGAGGAGGATATTAGATTTCCTTCAGAAAGACAAATTCCTTCAGAAGACTTAATTTTTCAGTCTCAAATAACTCAATTTGCAAGTGTAATTTCTTTTATCCCTGATTGCTTATATTATTATTGCTTTAACAATGATAGTATAACGATGAACTTTAAAAAAGACCGATACTTGAAATTGGCCAACGAAAAGAAAGAAATGCTAAGAATATATTCCAATAAAGGTGTTAACAAGTATATTAATAATCTTTATTTTTTGAGTATTAAAAGTTATTTCTTTAATTTAGTAGGACAAAAAAATATTGATTTTTCAGAAAAAATTAAAATAATAAGTGATGTTGTCTTAGATATTCAGAGTGATTGCTTAAAGCACTTAGAACCAAGTGTGTTTAGTAAGGTAGAAAAAATCTACTATAAGCTTATATGTAAAAACAATAAATATTTGATTTTTATATATTGCTCTCTTATTAATTTACTATTTAAAATAACAAATAAAACACGGTTTTGAAGGTGTTGAATATTTTAGCTATGAGAAGTAAAATTTGGCATTTCTTAATTGTGTCAAGCATTGTCTTGACATTATTTCTTTTGGTGTTTAATTTGCAGAGTTCTAAAGTTCAGATATTATGGTTGCTGCCAGTAACTTATTTCTTTTCATTAGTTTTAACAAAAAGAATGTATTTTATAAGTTCTGGTATTGCACCTGTGATTTTGAAAGTAGTCTTCTTTTGCAGGTATATAATGGTTCCACTTTTGTGGGGAACAGCTATACGATATTCAGATATAGATGTTTCCAATTTAGATTACAATAGAGCTGTTTTACTAATGGCATATGAGTTAATTGCTGTTAGTCTTGCTATAAGAATTTATTTATCTCTACACAAAAGGAATAACACTATTATAGAATCTTCCATTTCCTTAACTAAAAGAGGTATAATAATATTTGTTGTAATATTATTGTGGGGATTTTTTGTTTTGAAAAGCCCAATACTAAAAATGCAATTATTTAATTTTGCAATTGCGCCTAAAGAAGACTTGGGTCTAGTTGGAGATATGACTTTGAGTGACATATATGGAAAGGTTTCCGGAGTGGCATTAATAATATTTCCGATAGGGTTGGTGTTCGTGTATGTCAATATAATTATCTTAATTGCTCGTATAAAAAGATATCCTAAGTTAAAGCTCTTCTTTATATTGATTGCTTGTATTCTATATATATCATGTGTTTGGTCTAATGGATATAGCGTGTCGAGATGGAACTTAATAATTGGAGTCTTATTCATGGTAAATGTGTTATATGTAGTTTATCCATTGAAGAAAAAAGTAATTAATATTTGTGGTGCTTCTTTAGTCACAATTGTGATAGTCTTAGGATCCGTTTTAAAATTAATGTCTTTTGGTAAAAGTGACACCTCTGTTAAAGCTGTTTATGAGTATTATTTTAATGCTGAATTTTATGATGAATATTTTAGTGGTATAGTACCTGTCGCAAATGGAATAAAAGTCTATGAGGCTAAATACCAAGAAAGAACTCCTAAACGAATTGTTGTAGATTGTTTTGGTACTTTTCCTTATGCAACAAAATTGTTTGGTGTTTCGGATATGCAAGTTACTGAAAAATTTTATCATAATATAACTAAGCGTACAGAATTAATTATGCCCAATATTTCCATTTCTTTATTTCAGTTTGGTTGGGTGCTTTCACCGATTTATTCTGTGGTTTTTTGCTTACTTGCATTATGGTTTGACAATAAAAATAGTAGAAGTGTTGATTTGTATACGAAGTTGTTTTATATAATATTAACTTTTTGGTGCTCTATTTTTATGGCTATAAATGTTGATATTATTTGTAATAATCTTTGGCCTTCTGCTTTCGGACTATGGCTTGTTATGTTGAATAATAAAATTTATAAAAATGATACCAAAAATCATACATTATTGTTGGTTAAGTAGTGATCCAATACCTGCAGATTTACTCTCATGTATGGAGTCATGGAAGAAATTCTTGCCTGATTATGAATTTATGCTTTGGAATTTTGAAAGATTTCCTAAAGATAAGTCAAAGTGGGTTAGAGATGCGTTTGATAATAAAAAATATGCATTTGCTGCGGATTATATTCGTATATATGCTTTGTACCATTATGGCGGATTTTATCTTGATATGGATGTGGAAGTAGTGAAACCTTTTGAACCTTTTTTGCAGTTGAGAACAATGATTGGGTATGAGAACGGCAAAACTAAAGGATTGGAAGTTGCTGCGTTTGGAGTAGAAAAGCATTCTACATGGATAAAGGCTTGTCTGGATTATTATGATACGCGCGAGTTTATTAATGAAGATGGAAGCTTTAATGTACAACCATTGCCTGGCGTTGTAAAAAGATGTGTTGAGCGCAATGGATTTATGTTTAGAGATGTTTCTAATATAGAAGAGGCTATAGATGTGGCGTTACCTCAGATACCAGTCTTTCCTTACGAATATTTTAGTCCCAAGAATCATGTAAATGGAAAAATATATAAGTCTTCTAATACTTATTCTATTCATCATTTTGCTGGATCTTGGTTACCATGGTATTTTAGAGTAGAGCAAAAGTTTTGGGAAAAGTTAGGACTACGTGATATGAGAATCATTTTGCGCTGTATAAATTTGCTGAGACATGGAACTATAAAAAGTTATGTAACTCCTTTAGAAAAAATTTAATTTATGGTTAATCTCATATCAATTATTGTACCATGTTATAATGTGGGTTGTTATCTTCATCAGTGTGTTGCTAGTCTTGTCTCTCAGACATATAAAAATATTGAAATTATTCTTGTTGATGATGGGTCTTCTGATGATACAGGAAAGCTTTGTGATGAATACGGAAAAAAAGACGTACGCATAAAAGTTATCCACAAGCTAAATGGTGGCTTGGTTTCAGCTCGCAATGCAGGTTATGAAGCAGCTACAGGTGATTGGTTTTGTTTTATAGATGGCGATGACTGGCTTGATGTCGATATGATGGAGAAAATTGTTCATCAGTTGGGTAATCATGCTGATATTGATGTCGTTTTCTGGAAACTAGTTCATGAAGTTAATGGGCATCAGATAACTGGTAAGTTAGAATGGAAATGTGATGATTATACTCATGTATATGGTTTCGAAGAGTGTAAGCAATTGGCGGTTGATACCTTGATTTATAATTTAGGAGTTTCTTCTCCTGTCATAAGATTAGTGAGAATGGACTTTGCAAAAAAATACAATGTTACCCACGATTCTAGAACAAAACAAGGATTAGAGGGGAATATTTTTGCAATGCGTTCGTTCTATTATGCACACAAGGCTTTATTTATTAATGAGTATTTTTATCATTATAGATATAATCCAACCTCAATTTCAAAAAGTGTAAGTGAAGCTAATGTTAAGTGTATCATTGATTGTCTTAAAGTTATGGAGGAAGATATTGCTGCCTTTAGTAATAAAGAAGATTTTCGAAAGCCTATGTATGATAAGGCTATATATGTTATTTTAGCAATGGCAATGAATACTTACTTTCATCCAGCAAATACAGATTCGCTTGTGAAAAGGACAAGGAAATTTGCTAGAATAATAGACGAGAATTTATTATTCAAAGAAGCGATTAAAAAAGCTTCTTATAACGAAGTTGATAAATTCAGAAAAATTGCTTTATTTTTTATTAAGATTAAAATGTATTTCGTTCTTGATATATTTGGTAGAGCAAAACAGTTTATGCTGAAAAGAGGTAAATATAATTATTGATATTTTGTATGACGAATAAAATAGCACTTGTAACTTGCTACTTCCAGCCTAATTATGGAAGTCAGCTCCAGGCTTTTGCCACGCAGAAGTTCTTTGATGGTATTCATGTTCCTAACGAGACTATCATCATTGATGGTCTGAAGGGTGAAATCAACAAGGCAAAATATAAGTACTTTCTGAGTAAGATATTTGATGCCAATACCATCAAGGATAAATGGGCTACGGTAAAGAAGGTGATAGCTAAAAAAAGTAATCATACTTATGCTTCTCATCTTGTGGAGCGATATAATATGTTTGATACCTTCGCTCAGCATGAATTTCATCTATCGAAACGCTATGCTTCCTTTGCTGAATTGAGTAAGGCTGCTCATGACTATCAGATGTTTGTAGTTGGTAGTGATCAGCTTTGGTTGCCTTCTAATATAGCAGCCAACTATTATACCTTGAACTTTGTGCCAAGAGAGGTGCCAAAGATGGCACTTGCAACAAGTTTTGGTATATCTCAGTTGCCTTCTGCACAGGCAAAGTTGGCTAAAGAGTTTTTGCCTCGTATCGACTACTGTTCTGTTCGTGAGATAAGTGGCCAAAAGCTTATCAAGAATTTGATAGGAAAAGATGTACCTATGGTATGTGATCCTACGATTTTATTTACTGCAGAGGAATGGGGTGAAGGCATCAGTAAGGAACGATTCATAAAGGAAAAATATCTGCTCTGCTACTTCTTAGGAAATAATCCTATCCAGCGTGAGTTTGTTAAGAAGGTAAAGGCTTTGACGGGGTATAAGATAGTACAGTTGCAGCATTGTGATGAGTTTATCGCCAGTGATGAGAATTTCCCAGATGAGGCTCCATACAATGTTGGTCCTAAGGAGTTTATCCGCTTGATTCGTGATGCTGAGTATGTGTTTACTGACTCGTTCCATTGCACTGTATTCTCCATGCTTCATGCCAAGAAGTTCTTCACATTCCGTAGATATAACAACGATAGTATTGTTTCTACAAATGGTCGCATCTATTCACTGCTCTCATTGGTAGGAGAGGAGAACCGTCTGCTGAAGGGGAATGAAGAGCCAAAGGATATGCTGGCTATGGATATAGACTACAAGAAAGTTCATGAGAAATTGGCGGAATTGCGCCAGTTTACCAAGAACTTTGTTTTTGATGCATTAGAAAAATCTGGTATCAAATATGATAGAGATTAAAGATAAGAAGGATTGCTGTGGCTGTTGGGCATGTGAAAATGCATGCCCAAAGCATTGCATCTCAATGGTAGAGGATAAGGAAGGTTTCCGTTATCCCCAGGTGGATATGGATTCCTGTATAGACTGCCATCTGTGTGAGAAGGTGTGCCCAATTATAAATGTTAAACCTGAGGAAGAAAGGCCTCAGAAAGGTTATCTGCTTCAGAACAAAGATGCTAAGGTTCTTTCGGAAAGTACATCTGGAGGGGCATATACTGCTATAGCCAAGTATGTATTAAAACAAGGTGGCGTAGTTTTCGGAGCTGCTCTCAATGAACATAATGAGGCAAGACACATCTTTATAGAAAGCGAGAATGAGCTTTGGAAATTCCGAAATAGTAAGTATGTACAGAGTCTGATAGGTGATACTTATCAACAGGCTAAGGAGTTTTTGAGGCAAGGTCGTTTGGTTTGTTTCAGTGGTACTCCTTGCCAGATGGAAGGTTTGGTATCATATCTTAGAAAGCCATACGATAATTTGATTATCGTTGATGTGGTTTGTAGAGCGGTTCCATCACCTAAGGTACTACGTAAATATATAGAATATCAAGGCTTGACATACGGAGATGACTTAAAGAATCTGAAGTTTAGAGATAAGAATTTCTATGGATATAAGTACTCGAATATGAGCTTCGACTCAGTGAAAGGCTCTTATCATGCAGGTATTGATACCGATCCTTGGCTTCGCTCGTTCTTCTCTGGTATCAATGTAAGACCAAGCTGTTATGCTTGTAGATTCAAGAAACAGTATCGTGTGACAGATTTCACAATATGGGATTGCTTCGAGGTGTACCAGTATAGTAAGGAGTTGGATAATGATAAAGGTGTAACTAAAGTTCTTGTTCATTCAGCCAAGGCTGAAGAAATCATGAAAGCCATTGAAGATGATGCCTATATAAAAGAAGTAGGTGTTGATAAGCTGATAGCTGGTGTGCATGAGTTGACTGCTCAGCCAAAGAACAATCCTAGACGCACAGCATTCTTTGAAGACTTAGATAGGCTTTCGCCTAAGGAGTGTTTCGATAAATACTTTCCTGTTACTTTCAGAACCCAAATGGAAAAGCATATTAGAATCTTAATGTTACAGTTGGGTATCTATAAGCAATTCCGTATGTTGGTGAAGAAGATAGTGGGGGAAGTGAAAAGATAATATATTTGAATTTTCAACTGTATTGAAATGAAAGGTATTTTGGTATGAATGAGACTAAAGATATACAATATTTCTTGGAGGCAGAAAAGAAGTTTCGTAAAGAACATCCTGATTATGGTGAGCTTTTCTTTGATGTGAAGTATGGGGCGCGTGAAATCGGTGACGAGGATTCTGCAAGTTTTTTAGTCAATATGCCGATAGGCGAATATTATAAACAACATTCCCAAATAATAGGAAATGAAGAGAAATATGGCTTAACAGAAGCTGAAAGGACCTTCTTGTGTATGTACTATGCACAACATTCTGCTAAATTTCGTGACGACTATTATCATGGGGAAATACCCGAAGTCGTCAGGCAGATGTTTATAGGAATCAACAATGTGGTTTCCAAGGCTCCTCAAAACAAAGATAAAATTCTATATCGCTTTTGTCAGGACGAAGACCCTAAAGGGATGAAAGTTGGTGATGTGGTAAATTTCCCATATAACTTGACTTGTACTAATTTTGATTGGAATCAAGCAAAATACAAGGATGTTTATGTGATTACTCCATTACAAAATGGAAAAACAAGAGCTCATAATCTGTATGAGATATTTGAGCATGGGGATGAAAAACAAATAGACTTCTTACGAGATACGTCGTTTGAAGTTACCAAAATAGAAGAAACAGAAGGTACATCATATAAACTGTATTATTTAAGTGAGGTATCTGTTGATTGAATAGTTACAAGAAAATAGTATGGATGTACAAAAAATCTCATTAGGTTGGTTCTAAAAATTCGGTTTCAGTATGACGGTTATGAGGTTATAATGTCACATTATGCTGATAATCAGCGGAACATACTTTATAACCCAATAACATCAAAGCTCCAGACTGGCCTTTTTTAGAAATAGCCATTAAAGAATCTTTGGTAGATTATGAAAATACTTCATATAGCAGAGTGTGCAGGTGGCGTGGAACGCTACCTCCAGATGCTCTTGCCTCGATTGGAAAAGCGAGGGGTGTGGCAGTTCTTCATTTGTTCGAAGAACTACAACAAACAGAGTTATGAGAATATGGTGGATGGTGTGGATCAGATGGATTTGAAGCAGACGTTCTCGCCGCTTCAAGTTTGGAAGAAAGTGAGTGCCATCCGTCAAGTTATCAAACAGATTAAGCCCGACATTATCTATTGCCATAGCAGTTTTGCTGGCGGATTGGGGCGCATGGCTGCCATCGGCTTGCACTGCAAAGTGGTGTATAATCCGCATGGATGGGCTTTTAATATCAAATAAATTTTAATCGGATGAAACTGAAAAGTGTGATTTATCTGTTGATGGAAAAGATGCTTTCGCCATGCACCGACAAGATTGTGTGCATATCGAAAGCGGAGAAGCAATCGGCAGAGCGTGAACACATTGCTAAGGATGATAAGCTTGCTTTGATTCCGAATGGTATTGATGTGAGTGCTGTAAGGAATGCTGTAGCTAAGTCTAGAAGTGAACTTGGCATTACGGAAGATACTTTTGTGGTAGGTATGATTGGAAGACTTTCTCCGCAGAAGGCGCCTGATGTGTTTATCCGTGCTGCCAAGTTAATACATGATGAAATTCCTAACTCTGCTTTCATCATAGTGGGAAGTGGTGAGGAAGAGGAAGAAGTCAAGACCTTTGCCAAGGAGAATGATTTGAAACTTGTTGTAACTGGTTGGACTGATGAGCCATATAGCTATTTGAAAGTTTTTGATGTAGCGATGCTCTTGTCAAGGTGGGAAGGATTTGGATTGGCTGTTGTTGAGTATATGGCAGCAGAGAAGAATGTGGTTGCCACAAAGATTGATGCCATCCCTACATTGGTAGATGATAGTATTGATGGTTTGTTAGTGGAAATGGATAATCCAAAAGATGCCGCAGAAAAGGCACTCTGGTTATATCGTCATCCTAAGGAAGCTGCAGAAATGAAATCCAAGGCTTTGAAAAAAGTGATAGAGAATTATGACATTTCAAGAGTTGTAGATCAACATGTTGAAATGTTTGAGGAACTTACTGGAGATAAGTAGTTTTTGACTATTATGAGTGTGCTCTTTGATTTTCAGAAGTATTGCCTAGGGGCAAAAAGTGATGTGATTAAAGTAATTGCTGGTATAGACTGGCAAGAACTGTATTCCTTTGCGTCCAAGCAGGCCCTGCTGGGGCTTTGCTTTGAGGGTATTGAGAGACTGGGGAAGGAGTATCCTGAGGAGTTGAAGCAGAATCCGATAGGGAGGGAACTACTGATGACTTGGATGGGTAAGGCGCAACAGATTCGCAGACAGAATATGAAAGTGAATGTGGTTGCAAGCAAGCTCTATTCCATGCTTAGAGAAGATGGACTGAGGTGCTGCATTCTAAAAGGTCAAGGGAATGCCTTGATGTATCCAAATGCGTATTCCCGAAATCCGGGAGATATTGATGTTTGGGTGAATGCGGAGCGGGATTCTCTTACGGAGTTTACCAAAGAGCATTTCGTACTTGAGGATGATGTGAGGTATCATCATTTGGAGACTTCCATGGATGGAGTGCCTGTGGAGTTGCATTTCTTTCCTTGCACTATGAACAATCCGATTTATCAAGCCAGATTGCAGAAATGGTTTAAGCGGAATGCGAATTTGCAATGCTCTAATGTGGTTAGCCTACCAGATGGTGTTGGAGAAATCGCTATACCAACGACGTCATTCAATGTGGTTTATCAGCTGACGCATCTATATCATCATTTCTTTGATGAAGGGATTGGAATGAGGCAAATCATTGATTACTACTATGTGGTGAATAATGATGAGTTATTGGTGATTAGGGATACTTTGCAGAAGGAACTGAAGCATCTAGGATTGTGGAAGTTTGCAGGGGCGGTGATGTATGTGCTGCATGAGGCATTGGGACTATCAGAGGAGAAAATGATAGCTCCGATGGATGAAAAGCGTGGAAAGTTGTTGCTGGCAGAGATACTGAATGGTGGCAACTTCGGACAGCATTTCACCAAGTATGGGCATTTCACACAACAAGGAATGGCAAAGAAATATATCCTGAAGATATGGAGAAATATACACTTCGTGCGATATTATCCTGCCGAGGCTTTAAGTGAACCAATCTTCAGAACTTGGCACTTCTTCTGGAGGATGAAGAACAAGAAATAATAGATATACGGTGAACGGCTCTACTCTCCCCTTTTATGAAGAGGTACTTTTCGGGGATGGGACTTATTAGCCCGTTTTTAGGCAAACAACTAAACTATAAAGGATAATGGAAGTTAAAGAGAATAACATACTGACATTTTATAGAGGTCAAGAAGATATTGTGGTCAATGAAAAAGCGAACTATGCGGAATCGCTATTTAAGGATCAATATACTCACGCTTTGCTGCAAATACACCAATTGACAAGTAAGAAGAAAGATGGTGTGCCAAGTATTCTTGCTTTTTGTGGTGACCGAGGGGAAGGAAAAACGTCTTGTATGGAAACCATCAAAACTATGCTCGCAAATATAAATGGCAAAGAGGATGAACATGTCAAGACGGCAATTGATGACTTTATGCAAAAATGCATAGTTAATCAAGAAAGCAATGAAACATTGAAATCCAGATGTGAAAATCTAACAAAGGCTAAATTTAAAGTATTGGATACCATTGATCCAGCTTTCTTTGACAAAGACCATAATGTGATAGAATTGGTTTTAGGCATGATGTATCGTGAGATAAAAGAGCAAGAAAAAGAGTATGACATCACCCCTGAAGGTAGAAAGAAATTACTCGCCGAATTTCACAATGCCAAACTATGCTTAACTCAACTCAACAAGGGTGATAATCTGTATGACCCTATTGATGAACTTGAATGGCTGTCAGGTGGCTTGGCATTAAAAGATCAATTTCAGAAGTTGTGTGATACATATCTTGAATACTCATTACAGGATAACGACAAGGAAAAACAACGTTTCCTTGTCATTCCTATTGATGACATAGACTTGAATATTAATGGGGCGTATGAGATGGCTGAGCAAATCAGAAAGTATCTCTGTGCAAATAACTGTATAGTTCTGATGTCGTTGAATATCGACCAATTTATAGAGGTAGTATCCAATTATATCAGTAAGCAAGTTGCACCGCAAGAGTATTTGGGAGCAATGGAAATGGCGCAGAAATATGTCACGAAATTGATACCGATGGAATATCGTATCATGATGCCAAAGCCTTATGATTTCTGTAATAGACCTTTTCTGTACGTGGTTAGTGAAAGCGAGAAAAAAACATATAACTCCGTAAAAGAATCGGTCGTTAGATTGATTTACGATAAGACCAGATTTTTGTTTTACAATAATAAAGGAAGTGTGTCTCCCATTGTTCCGAACAATTTGAGAAGCCTTAGGCATTTGATAGGTATGCTCGTATCAATGCCAGATTTTTATTCAAACAAAGAAACTGCCAACAACAAGGAAGATTTCAAATCGTATTTCTTTCAAGTATGGACAAGACAATTGTCGAAAGAAGACAGGGAAAAGGTGATGACGCTGGTAAATGTAGTTGATACGACAAACATCAATAAGACTGTTGTGACGATGCTTGCTCCATATATAGAAAATACGCAAGATGACCGCATGGCCGAGGGCATTCTTGAAGCGGACAACTATAATTATAATGTGAGCATTGGTGATGTGTTTTATCTATTAGACAAGATAGAACGTAGCAATGTTGATAAAGAAAGGGCTTTAGTGCTGTTTTTCATTCGTTCATTTTACAGCATCAAAATGTATGAAAATTATGACATAATCACCGAAACTGCTGGAGCTTTGTATCCAAATGATAATGATGAGGAAGAGATATACAAGAGTGGGCAATGGCTCAAACGTACCAATGCCTTGCAAAGATTGGTGAATGGTGCTTATTTTACGTTCAACCCAGAGGATCTTATCCCCATGAGTGCTTCTCCTAAAATGTATCGAGACACAAAGGTATATAGTGGCATGGTTAAAGATTTCCGCGAGATATTCAGCACTATGGCAGAACGCATCCGTAGATTTGATGATATGTCTTCAGAGGCTCAAATTGACTTCATCCAAAAGTTCCAAGTCATTGAATTTTTCGCATTAACCACGAAAAGAGGTATTAGACAAAGAGATACGAGAAATTTTTCTCTTGCCAAGCGAAATGTGTCAATGCCATACAGCCTGACCAATTATCAAAACACCAATTACTTTGTCTTTGATGTGATGGCTCCTTTTTCAAATATAGTAAACATAGCCTTTGCTTACAACAAATTCTCTACTCTCATCAAAGATAATGACGATGAAGAATTGTTTTTCAACTTTGCCAAAAGCCAGAAGTGGTCATTGCTGAACGAAATGATAAGGGAGGTAAAGAGGAAAGAGTATGCAGACGAGCATCAAGATGAAATCCCACAAGAAGAGATTGACGATGTTTGTGCAAATGACTATATGATGCACAGATTGATGTCAAATGCTACAATCCGAAATTCAGAAGTACTTCTGGCAATAATGGAAACCATGAAGAGCAATAGAATCCGGAAGAATTTTGGAAGTAGCGACAGCCTGGAAGTAATTGCCAAGTTTTACCAGAGTATTATTAACTCAGAAATGCGAACCTATTATAGTACTGCAACCAATAAGCGATATACTATCAGATTTGCTTTTCTGAATGCATTGATAAAGGTACTTCGAGGTAATGAAAGGGAAACTCTTAGATATATCTTGGAGTCAGGTCCGGCTTTGTCTTTGAATGAATACAAAGACATAGAGAATCGTTTTGCAAACTTCTTCAATGGTTTCAAAACCTCAAAAAAGGCAGAACTTATAAAAAAGGAAATGATGGCACTATATCCATCGGATGTTCAAAATCTTACAGAAGAAGATTGGGAAGAAATGTTCCCAAAGATGGACAAGTCTGTATCGAAAGCAGATATACTCAAGGCATTCAGTTCAAAGAGTGTAAAACTTGGGCTCTCGGACTAAAGAAGATATTTATGGATATTTGCAGGGGCGTATTAAGAGCTTTGTTCTTGGATTATCCTTTATCAAAGGTTTTTGATAAAGTTTGTGGTAATGTTTCTGATGGTGATTTTCTTATACCAGTGGAACATCTGTTACGTTGGCGCATGACAGAATTAACACTGACAGATACACAAGCTATCGTTAAAAGATTGACAGAGAAATTTTCGAGAAGCAACTGTTCCATTTTTGTACATCTATTCGATTACCTATGTGATAATCAATACAACGACATCTTTGTGGATGGAAATCTTTCAACTCCCCTTATACGCCATGAGCATCTTTTTCGTTGGATGGAAATCGTAAAGTTTATAGATGGGGATTTATTGACCATTGCCAATATCGTAAGTTGTGACAAGAACAAAAGGCAAAGAGATTGTTTTACATGGAGTTTAGCACTTAAAACAGACGAGACTCTGTTTGACATAGAAAATACGTACGTAGATTTACATGTGCATCAAAATGTGGCAAATGATCGATTCTATATACATTGGATAGACTTGATGAATAGGTTTGCCATTACCTCAAAAAAGACTGAGGATGTCAAGCAGGAAGGCGACATAATGCTTGATGAATGGTCTGTAAAAGTGCGCCAATATGCACCGCTTATGCTATGGAAAGAAAATTACACCGATAAGTCGTATATGGACTGGATTGGGGTGGCTGCCATTATCCGTTTTTACCTGTTTCGCTTTCTTGAAGAAGGAAAAGCAATAGCCCCAAAAGAGCGAAGGAATATTTATAACAGTATGACAGACAGCGATATTGCTAAGTTGCTATTGGACGAATGTAGGAAATTTACGTCTTCTTATCGTTCAACAGCTTTTAAAGAATATGTGGGAAAGAGCAATATAGACAAGGCTTGGGATTATAGTGTCCAAAATAAGTATGTTGATGAAGATACAAGAAAATCTCCGTATTGTATATTTGTAGGTGAACGAAGGCTTATATACAAACTCTTACTAAAGATAGAAGAAAATAATAAGGATGCAAAGAAAATGGCACCTTGGTTTTATCTTTATCTACTGATAAAAAATAGAATCCGGATGGAGCATTATCTTGCCAATGACCTTGTTGGACTTTCCAATTATAATCTAACCGTAAATAATTTCGATAGCAAGATGGTGAAAGCAATGCAAATGCTGTCTGATAAGTTTCAAGAAGATAATTCCATTATAGAGGTTAGAATGAATGAAAAGGGGTGTGATGAATTCTTGAAAGAAAGAGAACAACCTAAATGGATAAAAGCAATTTTGCTTATATCCAAATCTTTCCGTATAGAAGAATCTAAAAGTATTGTTGCCAAATATATCAATCCTTTGCAAACAGGGAAAATCGCAGGTGTGGATTTTGCAGGATCAGATACAGAGAAGAGACCTCGGGAATTTAAAAATATTGTAACGTATCTGAGGGAGAATGGAGTCTGCAATTTAACATATCATATTGGAGAGAATTTTTATGACTTGGTGGATGGATTGCGTGCCATAGATGAAATCATAAACGAATTGAATTGGCAAAAGCCAAATAGACTTGCACATTTGTTGGCATTGTTTACAGATGCAGCTAAATATTATGAGCTGAAACATTATACTGTTGCTATGCCTAAGAAAATGTTGTCGGACAATCTTGAATGGGTGCATAAAAATGCTCCGGAAGGATTTGACACGAATGATTTTGTATTGCCAGAAATTTTGCAAAACGATGAGGATATTGTGGTGTTCAAATTGAAGAGGACCATTGTTGATGTAGTAAAATACAATCAAGACAGAATAAAAAAAGAAATCATTCACAGGGGAATTCCTATAGAAACCTGTCCAACGAGCAATCTTCGAATAGGTTATTTTAGTAAATACTCCGAATTGCCAACATGCTCTTTATTAAGTGATGAAGATTCTGTAGTAACGATTAATACTGATGCACCGGGAATATTGTATACATCGCTTGAAAATGAATACAATTTGATTGCCTTAGCTTTGAAAAAGGACATGGGAATGAGTGAAAAGGATATAAGACAGGCTATAGAGAGATTGAGACAGAACGCAGAAACCGTTACATTTAGCTAAATGACTCAAATTGATTAAAAATAAAATCGGATGAGAAAAGAACATAGATACATAATATATTTCGCAGTTTTCATCGTAGTAATGATGTTACCACAACTTTTTGAAATTACAATCTATTTTTACAAGAAATTTGAAGTAGTTGTGGTAAAGGAGTATTTTTGGACATCTGTGAGTTTGGCATTTTTGGCACTCTTGATAGAGTTCTTTTACCAACATCGACATGAGTATGAGGTTACACTCCACGAAAAGGATAATACGCAGGTTTCTCCACTGTATTTTGATGGTCCCACATCAAACGATTTGTTCAACAGACGTTACTATGCAAAATTGTTATTGGAGAAGATTTATTCATCCTTCTGCAAAAATAAAGTTTCAGTCAAGCATTCCTTTGTAATCCATATTGGTGAACATTATGGTCAAGGAAAGACTTCCTTTCTGATAATGTTTGATGAGGAAGTAAGCAAGAGTGATCATAAAATGATAATTATCAACTTTGAACCATGGTTATGTGATACAGAAACAGGTATTGTCAATGAATTTTTTGACACATTCCGAATTGAGGTTGGAGAGTATCTTCCCAAACTTAATGGATCTATCAAACGATATGTTGAGCTGTTATTGTCAGCTATCAAGTATGAGAGAAAAGGCTTTTCCTTTAATTTGAATTCTTTTATGAGAAATGACAGTACCCTTAAAAGTACACACGACTTGATAAAGAAAGAACTGATGAATATAGACCGCCCTGTTATTATAACCATTGATGATGTTGACCGTTTGCAAAGCAAGGAACTGATGATGGTTCTAAAAATCATCCGTGATACAGCAGATTTTCCTAATGTCTTTTATATCTTGGCTGCAGACAACCTTCATTTGAGGCGTATGCTGAACAATATGAATATAGATGATGCAGAAACTTATTTGAAGAAATTTTTCAATTTGGAATTCCAACTTCCAGCGAATGAGAATGTCGCCTTTAAAAAGTTACTTGAATTACTAAATGGCAAATTTGAAGAATTGAGGATAGATTCTTTTACAAGAGATAATTATATTTCACAAATAGAAAATGTGCTATATATAAAAGAGGCATTTCCAAATCTAAGAGATGTGTATCGGTTCGTAAATTCATATTTTCTTGCCATAGATGCAATGGAAGATGCTTGTGAACTGAATCTTTTTGATTTGTTTCTCTTGACAATGATTCAAACTCTTAATTTGGAATATTATATGCAGCTTAGAGACAACAGTTTGAACATCTTGAATGTTGTCCATTCGGATAATGATCTATTGTTAGAATGGAAAGGCGACTTGAATATTATTCTGAGGAAGCAAGAGAAAGAAGCATTAGAACACATAGAAAGAACAAAAGAGAAAGACTTTAATACTCCTCGAAAAGAAAAGCTATCTTCAGATATAGTAATTCCTAGTTTTGAGGAGACGGTCAAGAAAGCCCAGATAACCCAAAGTGACATAATACCAGTACTTATGAACTTATTGTTTGGTACTGGTATGCGTAATGTTGCTGCAAATCGTGCTTGTCGCCACAATATGTTCTTCAAGTATTTTTCTAATACGAATGCAACTTATATGGTGTCAAGAATGGAGCTTGTTGATATGCTCAATTCTGATGAAAAAACGTATCGCAGAGAATTGAATCATCTTTTTGAAAGAAACAAGGATAGTCATTTTCTTTCTGAAATTATTTATGCTGCTCCTTATATGGATAAATATGATGAAGTTAAGGTCTTAAAAAGATTTTTCACCTTTATAGAACTATCTTATCATTATAAGAGAGATTTGACAAATATCGACTTTATAAAGTCTTTGGCAGGTTATGAAAATTGGGTTTCAAGCAAACAAAAACTTTGTAATCTGCTTTTCTTCTTATATGGAAAGAATCGACAGAAAAACAATCTTGAAGATAAACAAAAGGCTTTTGTCAACTTATGTAAAGATTATGACAATATAAATATTCTGCTGGTATGCTTAAACATTATGTCTAACCAAATAGAACACTTTATATTTGGAAGAAAAATGATTGATGATGCAAGTAAAAGTCTCATAGACAGGTTCTTTAATGAAAAGGTTTCACAAAGCAATGGGGAACTTGACATTCAGGCTATAGATACAATTGCTTCCATAAAAGATGAATTTGATTTAAGAGATGTTTGGATGGCTATTTTTGAGAAATACTTGAAAGAGAACAAAATAGCATGTCTAAACTTATTGAGTAAACTGGTTGTTTTCTATGATGATGGCAAAATCGGATGGAATTATCCATATAGAAAAGCCTTATTGGGAGAATACCAATTACCAAAAGAAAACATATTAACCCATTTAGCAGAGACACATACGGATGAAAAAGAAATCTATGACTCGCTACTTGGCTTATTCAATCATTTCAGAGATTTATACGATGTTTCTGACTTAATGAATGTCCCTTTCATAAAAATGGCAAAAGCCAAACAGACAGGAAAATAAAAAATATACAATAATGATACTATCCTACGCAAAATACAAACAATTCAAGTCCTTGGTGAATGCCAAGGAGAATGGGAAAGCTGTGAGAAACGGCTTGGACTTTCTGCGCTTCGTGGCAGAGGAATACAGCCGCTTGGAAGTGTATAACAACCAAGAATGTGATGGAGATGATTTCTTTACTTGTCAAGTGGAGAAAGAATTGGCACAAGTGCTGAGAGACGAGGTTACTCCTATTGAATCTGTTGCTATGGCACAGAAAGAGATGGCTGAGATTGAGAAGATGGAGGCATACGATGATTATTGCCTGTGCTTCTTTGACCATATCCGTGAGGCTATCAACTTCCGATTGGCGGATGTGGATACCTATCTAGCTGACCTTGACAAGCAGATAAAGCATCATACATACGAATACAAGAGATTGGTGAATGACGAAAATTTTGACCAGTTGAGTTCTCTATTCAGATTTGAGGAGTTGGGCAAGTTGCTCATCAAGAAGATTGTGTACTTGCGGGCTCATGGTAGAGAGAATGAAGAGGATGCTATCTTGGAGGAATACAAGTATGTACCTGATGTCTGCTCCTTCAAAATCAATGAACTTCTTAAAAAGGGATTGGAGAATGAAGCCCTGAAAGAGATAGACAAAACGATTGCTGTATATGGCGATGATGGATATAATACCACAGAGTCTTGGCATTTGCAAAAGATTGAAATCTTGGAAAAGCGTAATGACAAGGCTGGTATTATCGAGGAATACCGCAGACTGTTCCGTCAGTTCTTGGTGGATAAGCGAACTTATTTTGAGAAGTTGAAAGAGTTGGTAGCCAAGGAGAATTGGGATGAGTTTGTTGTGAAACTCTTCGGTGATATTCCACATATCACGGATGATGATTGCATTGAAGTATGCGATATGATTGTGGAGGAAAAGAAGTATCAGTGCCTCTTGAAGATTCTGATGGACAACAGAATGTCGTTCAGCCGGGTGGATCTCTTCAAAAAGTATGCGCATTATATGAGCGAGGAAGACCAAGCTACTTATACCGAGCATGTTATTGATGATTTGCGGAAGTATTTGAGTTATGCAAAATCGAAGAGCTATGGCTATATAGTGGATGACATCAAGGGTATGTACACTTGTTGTGAAGTTTCCAAGAAACTCATCTTGGATTTTGTGGAGGAGGTAGAATACAATTACGGCAATCGTCCTGCTTTGATGCGATTGCTAAGAAACTGATTATTTTGATTTAGAACATTTACTATGGTTATACTGAAGAATTTACCATTTAGAGATAAACTCAACTTGGCGATGATGATAGAGTACGATACGAAGAAAGTGATTCAAGAACATGCAAGGTTGATAAATGTGAGTTTGCCATCATCCTATCGCAAAGGTGAAATGGCTGAAGGACTTGCTACTTTGTTTCAACATGATCCTTTCTATACGGTCAACCAATTGCCGATGGATGAGCAGAAATTAATTGCTCAACTCATCAATCTGAAGTTTGACGAGTGTGTTGAAGTGCCCAAAAATGACGAGAAGCATCTGATGATGCAGAAAGTGCATTTGGTAGTGACATACGAGGATGGCAATACTTGGAAGTTATTTATGCCTGATTGCGTAAGGACAATATTAAGAGATACTACGGAAAGTCAGATTGGTGATATTCCCGGCATGATGGAATACCGCAAAGTATTGGAGAGTTTGACGGAATGTAACATCAAATTGCAGGAAGTGATGGACAAAGAGGCTGGCAAGATTCCTATGTCACAAGCTTCCAAGCTGATCCTGAACCAACTGGAGAAGCAATATATAGAGAAGTGTGAGGAACTTCGTAAAATTCAAGCGAAATATTCATGGGCTTCTGATAAGAAAAATCCAGTACTGCAGAGCATCGCCGATGCCTTGATGTATATAGGATTTATGAAATTGGTATAACATCATTATTGGTTCTTTGAAATTGTTAATGAAAGAAATCAAGCTTTTTGATTATCAACAGGAGATGTTGGAGAATATCACTGAGGTATTTTCCGCTGCAGTCTTTGACTCTGTTCTCTATAATGAGAAGAGAAAAAGGGTGA